>Ga0194120_10006270_pt1 | contig 16912 bp, 11 predicted proteins | sample TA2MahCa65mmetaG_FD_148642 | JGI IMG/M metagenome (GOLD analysis project Ga0194120, IMG submission 148642) | Freshwater microbial communities from Lake Tanganyika, Tanzania - TA2015019 Mahale Deep Cast 65m | ecosystem: Environmental > Aquatic > Freshwater > Lake | place: Tanzania: Lake...
ATCAGAAGCCAGGACAGGAACACCGGCCTTTATCGCCTCCGCGGCTGCTAAGCCAAAACCCTCCCACATCGATGGCACCACACACACATGCACGGTCTGAAGAGTGGAGAGTAACTCCTCCAAGCTGACGCGCCCCAATATTTTGACTTTGTCAGTTACGCCGAGCTCATTACAAAGTTCCATGAGTTCTTTTTTTCTTGGACCATCTCCAACATAAGTTAGTCTGATGTCAAGGTTGTTTAACTCCACCATCGCTCTCATAGGAATTTCCGGTCTCTTTTTGCGGTTCAGGTTTCCGATGAAAATTATTTGGAAAGGCGCCCAGTTATTGGTGCTCTTGACGCGCCCGAATCGGTCATCCACTCCAAGTATTGTTACCTTTGGAATAATCTCAAACATGCGGGCCAACGAATCACGCATAAAATTGGATCCAACAAGAACTGTAGATAGTTTAGTTGCGCTTATTTTCTGCCTGAGTAATGATATTGCATACAGAAAGGAAACGCCGAAGCGATGTGGGTCGCTTAACTTCAGTTCATTCAGCGTTAGATCATGGACAAAACTAATTGCGGGTTTGTGGAAAATGTATGATGCTACCAGTGCTATAAGGCTATTTTCATCAAGGCCCTGTGCAAAGATAACATGTGGTTTGAACCTTCTAAAACAGTCTCTAATAGTCGGTAGCACAAATAAGAACCTGAACAATTGTGCAAGGTACATGTGGTCAATCGATCTAGGAATGTTTCTATCCAACCTTACCAATTCACATGGTAGGTATCCCGGCCGCTTTCCCGTGTACCCCACTACCACTTCCACGCCATTCTTCATCAATTCTCGTATGATATTCTCTGTGTATGTTTGAGTTCCTGTGGCCAGTTCACGAACGAGCATGAAAACCCTTAAGCTCAACTTGTTTCTCCTCGTAACTCGTGTATCTGCACAATTGTATTGTCTAGTTCGGAAAGAACATTGAAAGAAGGTAGTTCCAAGATGAGGTTGGTCCGTAAGTTCACTTGAGCCAAGTGCGCATTCATGCCAACTACCCTCAAAAATATAATTTAACTGCTCCTACACATCAATGCGACGTTCATCCAAGCCGTCGCATCGCATTTAGAGGGTGTCAATATGTGCATAGAAAAAGGATGCATAGGTAAAGATCAAGCTAGATTACTTCTGGGCTACTATCAGCAAGAAGTGTGGTGCACGCGGATGACCCAGGTAGATCTGTTTCTGAATCGATAGTTTGCCGTTTGTGAAAAGTTTGGAAAAGTATTCGCTAGACAAGGGGCGTCCTACTAGCGAGGGCCGCCTGAAAATCCGCCTTATCCAATTCTGATATAGTTTCGAGTGGTAAATCGGCGTGAATGACCATTCAAAAAGCTGATTGAAGTTTGAAACATTTTTCAAATTAAGGTGCCATCTTGTTAAGGGCAAAGTCACACTACCAATCACAAGTCCTCCTGGTTTCACAACCCGAGCCAACTCATTCATAGCCTTCTGAGGGGAAGGGAGATGGACGAAAGTTTCCATGCAACAAGCTACATCGAAGAAATTATTGTCATATTTCAGGTTCTCGATATCCATGATTTGGAACAATATGCTCTTGTCAACACTATGTTCTTCTGCCCTCCTCCTAGCTATTGTTAACATGTCATCCGATAAATCAATTGCATAAACCTTCTTTGCACCCCGTTTCGCGAAGTCTATTGCAAAACGCCCCTTTCCCGTTCCCGCATCTAGGATTAACTTATCTTTGGCATCAAAGAATTCATTAACAAGATGTCTTTGCTTGACATACAGATCTTGAAACAAACCGAGCTTTTCAGGTTCCCACCATCGTGAGACTGTTTTCTCTTTTTTGAAATAATTCTTTACACTGGACTCATCTAGGTTCAATTAGTGTCGCCTGATCTTACCTCCTGTTAGGACCTTGCCTAATTGGTATAAACTATTCGAGTTTCTTGAATAGACAATCCCATGATTCTAATATCGACACATAACATGTATCCGTCCATGTGATTATGACCTACTTGAAGGCGCTCCAGATTTGCGGAGAATCCATCTTTCATAGTTTAGAACAACCTTTATGACTCGACCAAGAAGATGTATTTCTTCGGTGGAGAGAGCTAGGCGATCCACATCAGCAAGACTGACGCCTCGGAATAGGGGAACCAAGGACAGGTATACAAATGTGAAGATAATCACATCTACCAAGAGGAGAACGGTTGGCGGGAGAATGTTATCGGGAATGTAGTACATAACAATCGAGCCCATTAGGGCGGCTGCTACTATACTTAGCAACGGACCAAGTGTCAGACGACTACGAATTAATCGCACTGAGAGAAAGAGTCCCAACACAGTGGTAATCACATTTGAGACTAAGATCGCATAAACAATCCCCACCCCCCCTAGTCCGGACAATACCGCCAGCCCTATACCCGCAACTACAAGCGATGCTGCTCCCGCTATGTTCAGAAGCATCGTAAACCTGCTCTTACCTATACCGTTAAGAAAGGAGGGTAACACCGTGAGACCAAATGCAACTGGAAGATATGAAATTGCAGTGAGTTGTAGAAAAATCACACCTTCTGAGTAGAATTGACCATAAATGACATCAAAGAGAAGTCCCGCAGAGGAAAAAAGGAAGACTACAACCGGCGTAAGTAGGAATGATACATACCGAACCGCGTAATCGAACGTTTGGGTTAGGTCTGCTCTGAGACCGTCTAGTGTGGAGAAGGAACGAATCAGGACTGTAGTTACGCCATTAGATATTACAAAGATTGAAATAGTCAAGTTTACCGCAGCTTGATACTCTCCAACAATCTCGTTTGTCGCGACCGAGGCCAGTATAATCAAAAGATATTGCGAGGCGCATCCAAATGCAAGACTGCCGGCAAAAATTTGGAAGCCATACCCAATCAGGGTCTTAATATCATTGACAAAACTGCTTACACCCTTGGACGATGACCGTAGTTTGAGAACATACAGAGTGAGCAGGGCTGCAGCACCCTGTACGACATATGGCGCAATGGTGCCTAGCACAGCTCCATACATTCCGAAACCGATGAGAATCAATGCAGGGCCTATCGCAAGCCTCAGTACTGCTTGTAAGATCGAGAATATACTTAGTTCCTTTATTAAATTCCATCCCACAAATGCGTAACCGGAGGCGTGCTGGGCTGCTTGAGCAATAATGAAGATAGAAGTGAGCTGTATGTAAGGAATAAGAGCAGCCCGCCCCAGAACAACCACTGCCATGTACGGCGCTGCATAGTAATTGGCTAGCGAGAGTACGATACCAAAGAGGAGTAAGAACATTGTTGCTCTCTTTGTTATTTGCACGGCATGATCGATTTCCCCTTTTGAAAGATAGAATGCAACGTATCGGGTTATTGCCACATTCACACCAAGACCAAAGAGTTGCATGAAAATTGTGGGTGCGACGAACACGAGTGCGTACAAACCGTACGCCTCTGGCCCGAGTAGCCTTGCAACAATCACGGTCGCAATCGCCGTGAACGCGGTTGAGAGAATATCCCCAACCACAAGCATGGTGCTACCTATTGCTGACTCCCTAGCGACTTGAACCGAGGACAAAGGGCTTTTCCCATGTGCGGGCAAATGCTGCAGGTATATATGCAAGAGAGTCTGGAACTGCAAGAAAGGTTCAGATAATCATATTCTGGATGTTTGGTTGCGGTTCTCTTCAGCAGGTTATGTAACCGAAATGGCTCATGAATGTAATTCAAGGAACACGGATTATCCTGACCATAAATTCCTCACGATCATACCCGATAAGGAGGTTATTATCGAACACTATGCTCTCTACTTGAAATCCGCTTGCGATCGCAAAGTTGCCATTTCTTGCCTGTGAGACGAGCTGCGATAGAATGGGCGCCCTCTCTTCAAACGAGGCATACTGCTCTGGGGGCACATAGACGTAAAATCTGTCTAGCTTCATGACCGCTAAATCGCCTAGATCCATGTAGGGGTAGAGAAGCAAGTCATTCCTGCCTGAGAGACCCGGCGTCCAGGTACGAAGGTCTTCCGATCCACCAATCAATACCCACGGTGATTTCTCAGGATAAGCAAGCATGTAGTCCCGAAGGAAGATTGGGAATTTCTTAGCTGGGGGTGGCTCGAGAGAAAGTGGTGTCTCGTGCTGAGGATTTAGCATCGTGGTTGCAGCTTGGACAGTGAAGGGGATTGATCCAGCATAAAGCAATGCGAAGGAAAGCATCACGAACATCAGTCTTTTTCTCGAACGAGTTATTTTCTCTAGTAAAGGAGCTGCTATTATTGGGAGCGCTAGAACAGTAGGGTTAGCCCACCTCATCAGAAATGAGTAATGGCGAAAGTTCAACAATTCAGGGTTACCGACAAAAACTAAGACCACACCCCCTATGGTTCCGAAAAAGGTGAAGAGAAGCATAATGGGTATCAACCATTTCCTAAACTCCTGTCTTAGAAGCGAACGGTATAGTGTATATGAGAGTCCAATAACCAGCAATGGCAGAATTGGTCCATATCCAATAAGTATGGTCAAGAATGTCATTAGGAATATCCGATCAATAGGTCCCTCGGGCACATGGGTTATCCCAATAAGAGCAAGTACGCCTCCAGTCAATATTGGACTAGTGATCAATTTCGGACTAGCCCCTTTGATGTTTTTCAAGTCACCGTAATACGCAACCTCACCAGGTGGGACCGACGGACATTCAACTACGCTACCGAATTCATCGAAGCATATTTGTGGTTTAGGAAGGCTTAACGCTACCTCGCCTGGTAGAACCTCACCAGGTGGGATGATCGCTGGTGCTGGAGCTGGTGCTGGTCCGGGTGCTGGAGCTGGTGCTGGAGCTGGTGCTGGAGCTGGTGCTGGAGCTGGTCCGGGAGCTGGAGCTGGAGCTGGTGCTGGTGCTGGAGCTGGTGCTGGTCCGGGAGCTGGAGCTGGTGCTGGTCCGGGTGCTGGAGCTGGTGCTGGAGCTGGTGCTGGAGCTGGTGCTGGAGCTGGTGCTGGAGCTGGTGGGACCACACCGGGCTGAACCTCGCCTGGTAGAACCTCACCAGGTGGGACCGACGGACATTCAACTACGCTACCGAATTCATCGAAGCATATTTGTGGTTTAGGAAGTCTTAACGCTACCTCGCCTGGTAGAACCTCACCAGGTGGGACCACACCGGACTGAACCTCAGGTTCGACAAGAATAGGCTTCGCCGGATCAGTCGGTTCAGGAACCAATCCTACCATGCGAGCGACCGTATTAATCCCACTCTGGAAAGATGCGAAGCCTAGATTGGCGACAGGATCTTCTAGGACTATCACGGTAAATGAGATTACAGCCAGTAATGCCAAACAGCCAACAATTGCTCTACGTCGTGCACCCTTATCTATGATGGCCTTAGCTAATGGAAACATGAAGGCCAGCAAGAACACTACGGAATAGGGTTCTCTGGAACCCATAGCAAGCCATAGGAAAAGTGCTACCATAAGGGCTAGAGGAAGTCTTCCAGTGTTGAGATGTCCGATAAGAAAGTAGATTCCTAGACTCGCAAAGGCAAGAGCCATTGCCTCAGTAAAAAGTCCGAACGAAGGGTAGAAAAAAGCGGGAACGCCAGCCAGAAACAATATGCCAAGCGCTCTACCTTTTTCGCCATAGCCAAGTGCCTTCAGACATAGTCTGGCCACTACAAAAGTAGTTATGCTCCACAGACTCAGGTAGAAAGGCAACGCTAGGACAACTCTATCGATGTTTTCCAGCAAGAAAATATCAAAAAACGCGATGTTTGTTGAAGCGAAGACCACTCTGTAGCCCAAAACAGCACTCGCCGTCTCTCTCTGCCATGCTGACCAGATATACCCGTATTCATCTCCAATAATCACCCCGGTGTGCCAGAAATGCCAAGCCCTCACAAAACCAATAAGTAGAAACAAAAAGCTCAGAATCTTCACAACAAGGACATCGGGATTCTTATTCCACCTCAAGCTTAGGTATTCTGACAACATTTCGACAACGTTTCGACGCGATTCAGGTCTTAAAGGTTTCATGTCCCATGAAGGATTGCTCATACGATTTTCAAGACCGCCTTGCTTGAAGAATAAATATTTGAGACTCCGTGCCACTATTAGTTCATCTACCATTCCAGAGACATATTTGGCTTCGACAATTACTAATCCATCGAATTCCTCAGTAGCGTATGTTACAGAATCGAGACGAGATATCCGAAAAACGCGGATGTGTAACGCACGCCTTGATATATAAAGAAGCCTACTAACAGCCTGGGATCTTTCAAAAAGTCCCGCCAATGGTGCAGATAGGCCATCCTAATTGGACTGAGCTGTTCAAAGGGTTCACGAGGATACTTACTTAGAAACTCGTTTATTTTCTTCCCATAATATACGTGTTTAAGGACGACCTCTCTGAGGCTCCGAGGCTCTCCAATATGGACCTCTTGAGCACCGATTCTTCCAAACCTAAACCCTTTCTCAACTAGTCTACGGTGCAGATCGTAGTCCTCTGATGCGACGAGGCCCTCATCAAATCCGCTTACTCTTTCAAAAGCAGACCGCTTGAAAAACCTTGCAGCTATATGTATAGTATCATCTCTATAGCAATCTCTCTCAAGCTTCCTAACCCTAGACCAGAAGCTTATCCCCGGATGCGAAGTATTGTGTACCGCCACCATGTCGTAATTAGCCAACTCACATGCCCTAACTGCCTCTTCAACCACCGTAGGTTCAAGCACAAAGTCGGAGTCAACCCTGTATACGTAGTCACCGGCGCCCATCTTGACACCAAAGTTAATCTGCGCACTTCTCTCCGGACCAGCAGTAAATAGCTTCACAAATCGGTATTGCTTGGCAATCTCCCTCGTACCATCTGTGCTAGAATTGTCGACAATGATAACCTCTATGTTTCGATAGGTTTGAGCAATTATAGATTCAAGACATTGTTTCAATGTTGCTTCAGAATTCATGGTGGGTATTATAATGGAGACCTTCGGTAAGGTTACCAATGTCTGTGATTTGGCGGCAGACCCAGCAGATGCTGAGGTAGCCTCCCAAAACCTGTGATTGCAAGCCAATCCATGGATGACACCCTTGGAAAGCTCGAAAGCAGTAACCATAGCACCTTCAGACGAGTGAACCATGAACCGGCGAAGATAGTAGAGCGTCAAGACCGGCAATATGACAAAAACGTAGGCAACAAGTTCCCTTCTTGACGCGTACCGCCGCATCAGGATTACCCGATTTCTCAACGTGTAATACGCCCTAATCCTGTCCACATGTTCTCTTTCATGACCCATGTCGTGCCACACCTTCGCTAGAGGCACAATTGTAGCCTTGTACTTTTTGCGTTGCATCCTGTAGGCAAAGTCCAGCTCACTAAAGTGAATGGGAAATACATCATGATCGAATCCTCCGAGTGAATCAAACACGTCCTTCTTGACCAGGAATGCGTCGTGGAAGGCAAATGTTTTGAGACCAACAATAGGGGGTTGCTTGTGCAGTACATAGAATCCGGGGAATCTACCCTTCTGGATATGGTAGGTCCAAACCTCCATTGGTCGCTCGCAGTAATATATCACAGGAGCCGCAACTGCAACGTTATTGGCTTTTACACACTTTACGAGTTCTGATATGGCGTTGCTATCAATTACATTATCATCATCCAAAAAGAAAATGTAATCACCTCTTGCATAGGACACTCCTCGGTTTCTAGAGTACGATAGAAGCATCCTTCTCTGATTTCGAAGAATCTTCACAGAGGGGAACTCGACACCGATTTCTGCGATATCGTAATCGCCACAGTCATCAACAATGATGACTTCAATATTTGCATATTTACTCTTGAACACCGAATCTATGCATCTGCGAAGCTTCTCCTTTCTATTCCGTGTAGGTATCACTATCGAGACCAGACCAGTACTCGTTATCATAATCGAAGATTCCAACTCCCAGTGAAGGTGCGAGCGATCACTTTACAGTCAGGAACCTGCCACTTCATCATAGACGGCCAACGTAGCCTTAGCCGTATGTTCCCACGAGTACCTAAGCGAAAGCTCTTGCGCTGCACTCCCTAACGATTCCACAAGATTCCTTTTAATTGTAAGCACGCGGAGTCTTTCGGTCAGCTCATCAAGGCCATTGTATAATATCCCGAAACGCGAATCAGGTACCAGCTCTCGATGCGCGTGAATGTCCGATGCCAGAACCGCACAGCCATGTGCCATCGCCTCCAGCAACGAAAGACCAAAGCCCTCCGACTTGCTCGTGGATAAGAAAATGTTTGCCTCACCATAATACCTGCGCAGTTCGCCTTGTGGAACCGAACCAACGAACTCCGCCTTCAGGCCCAGCCTGTGAGCCAAATGCTCTAGCCTCTCCCTCTCCGGGCCACCCCCAACAACCACTAGGCGGAACTGTGATTCGAGCTTGGCCAGAGCTTGCAACGCCTCATCCAAATTCTTCCTCCGATCCAACCGTGAAACCATGAGTATCGTAGGAATAGAACTCATCTTTCTTTTAGGGCCAGAATTAGCAGAATCTACGCCAAGTGGGACAACCATTACGTTCTCATCTGATAAACCATAATGAGAAACAAGATTACTTTTAGTTTCCCTACTTATGGCGATAATCCGCATCGCCCTTTTGAGCGCTTGCCGTTCCAACCTCACTGCAAAGAGACCCTTAATCTTTCTCCACCAACCGTAATATGGCCACTCACAGACAACAGGCTCATAAACCGTTACCACCAACTTCCCTGATGACACCAGACCTCCATAGGGAGCACTTACCACATGAATAACATCGAAGTCCTGTGAACTAAGACTTCTCGCCAAGAACAACGTTCCGATGTCGTCACCTCCAACGAAAACTTCAACCTCAACCCCTAACACCCTCAGGTGCCTCGCCAATGCCTCCACATAGGTCGCCATTCCGCCATACCTAGGAGGATAATCACGAGTTACCAAGCCGACACGCATTCAAAAATCCTCTTGGCTCACCCATAGTTATTTATTCCGCTTGAGGTCCCGACCATGTTGAGATGGCTACTCAGGAAGGCAAGAATGTTCTTTACGAAATGGGAGATGTCAGGCAGATGATCTAGCATACTATAGAGCAAAAAGAAGACCTTGGCTCTAGTATCTTAGCTTCGTCTTGATTCATGTAGCATTACGCTATTCTGTTGTTTATCGAAGGTCTTTAGTTCTAGCCCTGACTTTAGCGCGAGAGAAACAAAGGCTGTATCGTAGATGGATAGTTTGTTCCTTGTAGCCAGTAAATAAGATTGCTTCATAATTTCGTCAGTTGGTGACACCATTCTGATTGTCCCTGCATCTATTAGCCCAAAGAATATTGATAGATACGGTAGACCGTCCTCCAAATCCTTAAGAATATAATGATGTTTCCAGATCGAATTGGTTACTTCGTAAAGGGCCAAATCGAGAGTTAGTATCGTATCTTCCTCCAGCAACCTTTTCTTTCTAAGAAGTCCCTCTATGATAAAGCTGCTATCAGCAACAATCAACGGTTTCTAGCTTCCTTAATCATTTTAACTTCCTCCAGCTCGGTAGTCCTAACTTGGTTTTTTCTCTGCAGCTCTTCTAATTTGTGTAGTAACTTCCGAGATTTTTGAGTGTTAAGATAGAGCCTGAGACCTTCCCTAAGACCTGTAGAAAGGATTCCATATTTGAGTAACTCTTCCTTTTCTTTCTTTGAGATTCTAACGCTTATAGTAGGCATGTCTTACGTATTGTAAGACGTATTGTATGATTTGAAGCTTCCTACAGCAAGTTACGCACAACGGTCGCAACACCAACGGCCCAATAGGAGTCATGCACAATGGCCATATTAAACAGTTATTTAGTCTAAGGACAGTTATTTAGTCTAAGGAAAAAATGACTCGTAGCCGTGACTCGATGATAGTAGCTTGCATCCCAGCCTACAACGAAGAGCACACCATAGCGAAAGTACTCATCGAATCATCTAAACACGTAGACAAAATCCTAGTATGCGACGATGGCTCCAAAGACATGACCTCCGAAATAGCTCAACACCTAGGAGCCGAAGTATTCAGACACCCTCAAAATATGGGCAAAGGAGCTGCTCTAAAAACGCTATTTGAAGTATGCAAAAGCCTAAAACCTGACGCAGTAGTCACCCTAGACGCGGATTGGCAGCATGACGCAAAGGAAATCCCCAAACTAGTCGAACCTATAGTCAAAGGGGTAGCTGACGTGGTAATTGGCTCTCGTTTCCTAAACTCAGACGAGAACACACCCAATTATAGAAAGGTAGGCCACAGGATTATAAACTCTCTTTTTAAGCAAGCCTCAGGCTCTAAGGTAAGTGATACCCAGAGCGGCTTCAGGGCATATTCAAAACAAGCATTGAAAATCATCGAATTGAAGGCCGACGGCATCGAAACCGACTCCGAAATCCTTTTGGACGCAACTAAAAAGGGGCTACGCGTAATAGAGATTCCCATCACGATCAGATACGAAGGGGACACATCGACTTACAACCCCTTCAACCATGGCTACACAGTAGTCTCATACATCCTTCAAAAGATCGTATTAGGTAGACCTCTCCTCCTACTTGGGCTCCCTGGCCTGACCTTACTAGGCATAGGTCTCTACATCTCTACCATAGTTATAGATCTCTACAATGCCAGCAGATACTTCAGCGTGCCCTTTGCATTGGGCGCGATCTTCTTCTTTACCGTAGGTACACTTATCCTCCTCACTAGCGTCATGCTCTATGCCATATCCATCATCCTGAAGGAAGAAATCAGAAAACCTTCCTGAGCAATGCACACCTTGCCTAGGCTTCAACTAGAAAAGACAGATAGCGGTGCTGTTGACTCTTTGGCGCTTTGAATGAAATCTAAACGCAGAAGGGGTTCGCGAGCCGATGGCTAACAGAATAGTATTATGCAATCTCTGTGCCAAATGATTTTCATCAGTATCTTTCTTGCACGCTAGTATTCTATTGTGTATTAACCTTTAGCATCTGTTTTGAGCGGCTTTTGGACTTTACAAGATCCATGAGTGCCTCGTAAGAAGCTTCTGAAAGCGCCCGAATCTCTTGTTTCTTCCTCTTACTTAGACCCAAAAGCCTACTTCCTCCTGAATTCCACTTCAGCTCTTTTAAACCTTGTTGCAATATCATTATAGAAGAATTTGGCCTCTAATTTATTGCTGAAGAAAATTTGGACAATATTCCCCACTCTCACAAGTCTGACTGAAGTCGTTCCTAGGTCATACTCGCTCGCATCAACATCTGAAGATGCCATAATATCTCTTAGGGTCAACTAATGCATTTATCTGTTTGCTGAAGAACCCTATCGGCATCAGCCAAACGGAACTATCTCACTCATCCCTGAATTTTCTGTTCGAATGGTTATCAGAACTCCATTGCAGCTAATCGGGGTCATCAGTTTTGACCCTTAAACAGGTTCCAAAAATGCTGTTAACCTGAAGCCTTCTTCTTGGACTTGCCTTCAGACCCCGTCCGTTCAGGTTCCTGTTTAGAAGATGTTGTAGTTGGCTCCAATTCAATAGGCGGTGGGGGAGGAGTAGTGGCCATGGTCCATCCTATCCAAGCTACAATACCTAAGACACCTGCCACAGCAACAAAAGCGGTGAGTTGAAGGAGGAGTTGAGGAGCAACGACGAATAGAAGCCAAGCGTATACAATTACTGCAATAATGCTGCCAACCATTACCGCAGCACCTAGTGCCTGATCGCCTTTCAAAAGCTATCGCACCTCCGAAGTAGGCTTATCTATTTTAACTATTTGGTATAATTCGTCGCTGACAAAATCGATTCAAGCAAACAAAAAATCAGAAAATATCCGTGTGGCCTAAAACCAATTTATCAGCACTTCTGCCAACTTCCTTAGGCACAAGCCAAAAGAATTGAATGGATTTTTTCCAGTTTCCTTATCTACAGCCATATTACCCCATGGAGTCTCACCGCCAATCAGGTCAGATGTCCCCCAAGCCCCTGACTGATTCATATTTCCTTTTGCAGTTTCCTTCAAACCCCAGCGACTTCAGCAGGTTCAGCCGTATAAGATGCAGTGATTTCCCTGCATGTATAGCATGCAGTTGTGTAATGTTAAGGATCTTGTTGCAAACCTTCCTAACTAACAGGACTTGCAAAACGGAGAACTGCTTAAAGGATACTAATAGCTTTAGCTAACTAGAACTATTTCCATGCGACTAGGCCGCCGCTAAACCAGCTGAGTCTTGGATGAATCGCAGAGAGCGCATATGTCCACGGTGAGAAAAAGGTGTCAAGAAAGGTCGATTTCTCTGTTCTATCCCTTATTCCCCATCCTCTAACATGCATATGAGACTGCATAAAGTCCTGTGCAGACCAAAAGGACTTGTGCCGCAGAGGCTCTATATTTGGGTCATTGCCATGGCTTCTATGCTGAAAAAGAACTGTGGGTGCTGTCACAATAAAATGTTTGCAAACTCTGTCGAGTTCTTTCAGTAAATGGAAGCCTTCCTCCTTGGTTAGATGAGCCAACACACCAAGTGAGATGCCTACATCTGCGACTTTATCAGAGTGCGGGAAATCTACCTTTCCCAGATCTAATGCCCTAATCTCGGAGTACGCATTACCAAGTTCTGCTGCGAACTTCATTGCAGGCTCATAAACATCATAGCCGTATATCTTCAATTTATGTTCAGGGTAGCCTCCTCTAAGTTTGTACCCTACCTTTCCCCAGCCCATGCCCGCGTCTATAATGACTTGTTGCTTGTTTGGATCTCCTAGCCAATTAGCTATGTGGTGGTCGACTATGTTTTCTACGGTCAATTGATAACCAACTAGTTCTGCTGCCACGACAAAAGGGGTATATTTGCTAATTAACCTTGAGTGTTAGGATGATAGACAGTCTCACTTGGCTGGTCTGTAAGATTCATTTGGCATGATAGCTCGGCTAAAAGTATATTAGGAGCATCCTCAAAATTGCCCAAATCGGGGTTATTTTTGATTATAAGCCTTGAAAATAAGCCAAGAAGGGTAAAGGGTGGTTTTGCCCATGATTTGTCCATGCTTGCTCAAAAGTATTGACCAGTTAGTAAAAACTGTGTCCTATTTTATCCGAATAATGGACGATTTGTCCACAATGGTTATATACCAATTTCTAAAACCTGCTCCTACAATTAATAGGTGTGTCCATAGATTGGATAATCGAAAAGTAAAACTGACGGAAAAAATACACGCAGTAGCATTCATAGTGCTACTAGTAACGAGTGCTGTATTCATAGCTGCGCCTGCCTTCACTCCGAAGGCTTCAGCTGCAGTGACAGGTACATTGACACTATCTCACTCTAAGCTGTACGGGAACAGTACACTAAGAATCCTGATAAGCGATTCTGATATCAACTTGGCATCATCGCAATTTTCAAGCCTGAAACTGACCATAACAGCGAGCGGTGCAAATCCGGGCGCTGCAAAGAGCCTTAACGCTACGCAGCTCTCAGATGGTTCTTGGGTTGCTCATATAGCCAACATGTCATGCTCTTCTCTATGTGCATCTAATAACGGTACTATAGGGCATAATAACTATGTACTTGGTCTTAATAGAACTACTAATGTAAACTTTGGAACCGCTACCGGAAGCGTGGTCAGAACTGCCACAGCCATAAGGGTAGGTTCAGGTGGTAATCAAGTTGTAAAAGTAAATAACACAGATGCGCTAGCATACGTTCTAAACAATCTAAAAAGTGCCACTGGAAGGGTAGCTGGAAAGAACTATATTGAAAACCCAGGCACTATGGCAAGTAGGTACATAAATAGCACATTACTTAACCCCGTGATCCAACTCTTTAACTTTACCAGACTGGATACATTATCAATAACCTATACCGACTCAACAGGCTCCTCTGGAGGAAGCGTTGAAGTCACGCAGTCAATTACCTATGAATATACAACTGGAAGTGCTACAAATGATAGAACTTCAATACCAGCATCTGCGATATTAAGACCGGTGATTACCGATATCGACAAGAACCGCGATCCCACAAGAGCAGATTCATTCACGGTAAGCAACAACTCCCACGCAGGAGGGAGGACTGGAAGTTTCAAGGAGAGTGGAAGCGTCTGGTTCGTTATTACAAGCACCAATACTACTGGAAGCATTAGCGGCACTATTGCAAAGAGGAACGGTACAGGTACTGGAGTTCAGCTTACGTTCACTGAGACTGGACTAAATACAAACGCGTTCGAACTGAATACAACAGCAGGCTTCAACTTGAACAACTCATTCCTGATACGCAGCGGTACATTTCTGCCCAGAGCTGTAAAAGATGGTGACTTAGTTAGAATTGTCTTCAGCGATATTGAAGCATCTACAGCACTAGCAGCAACAACAACCTTTGGCGTAACCTCAACAGTCTCTAGGAAGATTGGCTCTATATCTCTATCCACCTCAAGCGCAGCAATATCGAGTGATATTACGGTAACAATAACAGATCTAGATGCAAACAACAATACTAAGGCAAAAGATAGGTTTGTAGCGCTAGTCAGACTTAACACAACGGCAGGCTCTCTAGCAAGTGCCTCAATGGCGCGCGTTACTGCATGGGAGACCGATACAAACTCGAGCACGTTCCAGTTCGTCATTAGACCTACATTATCTAATACAACACGAATCTCAGTATCTTCTACAACACCTAACAACACAATATTCAACGCCAGAGTAACTGGTAACGTTAGACCTGGTGATTCTGCAACATGGTACGTGACATATAACGACAACTTCACAGGCGTAATAACTGTCGCTAATGCAACTGCAAGTCTTGCGTGGAGCACAGGAACATCAATATCATTAGATAAGACTTCATATGGTTCATCAGACCTTGAGGCTAAGGTAACGCTTACTGAACCAAACGCAAATGATTCAACAGCAGCTCAAGAGACGCTATCATTCAACTCTACTAAGAGGACTAGTGTAGAGAACTCAACAGTGAGATTCTCTGGCACCGTCAAGATAGGTAACTTTGCATTAGTTGTCATAAACGGCACAAATGGTGGTCAAGGCATACGCAACTTTACAGCACTTGCAATAGAGACCTCAGCCAGCTCTGGTGTCTGGACAGTCACGATAAACTTGGCAACTCTTCGAGCTCAACCTAACGGTCTCACCAGCACTGATCAACTAAGAGTTTCATACACTAGCAAGTTCACCTCTACTACATACAATTCAACCGCAACTATCGGCGGAACTCTGGCGACGATCAACTTCAACAGAGCAGAATTTCCAATAGCTCCTAACAGAAGAGCAAACATGACCATCAACGTGGTCGACACGGATCTGAATCAAAATCCATCCGCACAAGAGACTCTCACCCTAAGACTCTTTATCAGAAACGCAACTGACGGCGTCGTCGGTAACAGAATTGCCTCAGGACCAGCAGCAGCACCATCAGGTGACATCAGGAGACTTAGTTGGTTCAATGTATCTTTGACCGAGACAGGACCCAACACAGGCGACTTCTCAGTGAAGATACTAGTTAACTGGAATAGCAGCAGTGTAGGAATGGCTAGATTAGCAAACTACAGCCACCCAACAAAGGCCCTCTTCAACCTAGATCGGAATTCAGATCTAGTGGGCGGTAGGATTCAGGCATGTGTAACTGATGGACTAGGACCCACTACACTTGAAGCATCACAGGCAGGTACTGTCGCAAGTGCAAAAGGTGTATGCAAATCAATTAACTTCGCTGTACATGGCGCTACAATATCGACGAACGTGACATCAGCCAAGATAGGAACAGCGATCAAGGTCACCCTAACAGAGCAGGACTTAGACTCGGATGTGGGTGAAAAAGACACGGTCCAGATTAGGTTCGCTATCACAAAGGGTACAGCAGCACCCAGCGAGGACACAACACCTGATCTGAACGTTACGCTCACACTCACAGAAACATCAGCCAGCTCAGGTGTATTCACCAATTCCAGCACGCTCGGAACAGGCGTCAACCCATTCAGCCAGGTCAACGCAAGCAACCACGTCAGATTCAGATACCAAGACGATGCTGCACCCGGTAGCACTGCATCTGCAGGCCTAGCAAAGGCAAAGATTACTACAACAGTAGTCGTGGGATCATCAACTGGCACTCTGACAACTATACCTACTTCAGAAACAGGGCCATACAACGTGTTAGTAGTAACGCTGGTCGATCCAGATTTGGCATTCAACAGGACAGGTACGCTAGGAACAGACTCTACAGGTAGAGTAGTCTTGCACTCGGTAAGGTCTGAGCAGACGAACGACGTAATCAACAATGTCCTAGCTAAGGAGATGGACCGCACTATAGGCAAGTTCAAGTTCAACATAACCATCTCATACTCGGCCACAGCTGTAACTACCGACCAAACACTCCAAGTCAATGCGACCGACAAGATACACCTATTCTACAACGATAGGCTTGACAATGCAGGCGAAGTCAAAGTCGTTGAGAAGATAATCACAGTCACCACAAAGGACGGTGTACTAGCAACAAACAAGGCAAACTACCTCGTAGGCGAGGTCATAACAATCACTTTGACAGATATCGATGCGAACAGGGACTCAGGAGTAAGGAACACAACTACAGTAACAGTCACAACGAACAGCTGGACAGCAGGCACAGACATTACACTGCTAGAAGTAGCAGCTGATAGTGGAGTATTCACGGGACAGGTGACCATAGTCAGCACACTACCATCGGCAGGACAAGTGCTCGGAGCCGTCGGCGACGTAATAACCATAAAGTACATCGATGCATTCGGTAGCGGTGCAGTAAAGAAGACGATACTATTCACCGCACGCGTAGGAACATCCTTACCAAGGACACAGCAAGTCCCAGCATCAGCACCAGCAGTAGTCAACGCACAAGGACAG
>Ga0194120_10006271_pt1 | contig 16908 bp, 13 predicted proteins | sample TA2MahCa65mmetaG_FD_148642 | JGI IMG/M metagenome (GOLD analysis project Ga0194120, IMG submission 148642) | Freshwater microbial communities from Lake Tanganyika, Tanzania - TA2015019 Mahale Deep Cast 65m | ecosystem: Environmental > Aquatic > Freshwater > Lake | place: Tanzania: Lake...
TGGGGTCGGCGCGCTCGTTGATTTCATCGGCATTCGCATCCACCTTCGGCACCTTACGGCGGCGGGCGCGGTGCGCTTCATCGACGATCACGCAGGTGTAGCGCCGACTCAGCAACTGTCCGACAGCTTCGGACAGACCGCGCACCACCAAGCCCTGCGACACCAGCCCGATGCGGCGCGGGCACTTGCCGAGCGACTTTGCGCCCTCCGACGGGTATTCCAGATCATTCTCATCCACCCAGGCCCGCCCATTCCAGCGGGCCGAAGGCAGCAGCAGCAACTCCATCAACTCGTCCTGCCACTGTTGCAGCAGCGGCTTGGGCGCCAGCACCAGAATCGCGCCGCCGTCGGGGTCATCGAGCGCCATCAACATGGCTGCCATGGCGAGCTGAACTGTTTTACCCAAACCCACCTGATCGGCCAGCACCAGACGCGCACCGCCCAGCCGGTGCCGCTCCAGCGCCAGGCGGGCGAAATACTTCTGGTGTGGCCATAAGCCCTGTTCGCGGCGATACACCGGCGTTTCCACGGCGGCAGCGGCAGCGGCGGTCGTCGGATCGAAGATGGCCGGCAAATCGGCCGGTTCGATCACCTTGCGTGAAATGATCCGTGCAACGTCCTGAACAATGAACGGGCAGCAGGCCAGATCAACGGCGCGAGCATCGTTCCACAGCGCGTCAAATTCTTCCTGCACCCAGGCGATGGTTTCCGGGTCGTCGTCTTCCCACAGCAACTCGTAGTTCAGCTTCCAGGCTGAAAGGCTTTCATTGACGCTGCCCATAAACGCCGTGGCCGAACCATCGGCGCGTCGCACCACACCCGCTTTGCCGTGGATCAGGCCAAAGGCCGAATCCGGCAGCACTCGCACTTCCATCTTGCGACTGATCAAGGCGTCGTAGAGTGCCTGATAACGTGGTATCGCCAAGGGCGGCGCCTCTTCCGGCTTGCCGGCGCACCAGCTACGACGCAGTGACGCCTGGGCTGCCGCAGCGGTAACCAGATCCTGCGGATCGAGATCGGAATTGCAAATGATGCGCACCGGCCCGGTCACCTTTGTGATCGCCTCACCTGCCACCTCGAACAGGCTGGAGCGAAAATAGCCCGCGATGCGGTCGTAAGAAACTGCCCCGGCCAGCCGTTGCGTCAGTACGCTTTGATCGAGTCGGCTACGCCGACTGGAGTGACGTTGAATCAATTGCCTACTCGCGACTAGGCAAAATGAAGATAGCGAGACATTGATATCCAACCTAATGGCATCAGATCAACCTTGCTTCACGAGCGATATGACTTCATGCAATTGAGTCTTCCAAGTTCGCGCCTGCCCCAAGGCTCGCGGCACATCGCCTTGATCAATATGACGCTTGATAGCGTCCCAGACTGGAAAGAACTGCTGCATTGCAGTTGACTGCGCCCCGAAGAAATCCATCCCTTGCATTAGCAATATGGATACGGCCTCGTGGGCCTTATCCAAGTCGTTATCCGATAAGCCTTTGATAAGGATGTCAGTGGTAATTGCCAAATCCTGTAATGCGGTAAGCATTGCCTCTTGCTGTTTGGTCATTGACGCATCTCCAGGTTGTGTGTTTTGAGTGAAGCGCCAGGCTAGGCATGATCATTCCGCAACCGCCCCGCCAGAATACGGGCAGCCTCAGAATCGGCAACCCACTCGTTCATGCCATCCGCGTTGCCCAGCGCGGCGAGCCATTCGAGCAGGCCGATGAAGCCTTCGCGCTTGCCCCAGTAGCCCTGGCCGAAGGTGTCGCGCAGGTATTGGCGACCGGATTCCGGGCTGTTGTCGGCAGCGGTGGTTTCGCGGATGGCAAACATCAGGTGGCGCAGCGGTGCGGCGGCGAAAGGGTGCGCAGCGCCTGCTCCGGTGTGGCGAGCGTTACCGCTGCGCGCCGGGAGTGCGGCGGTATTCGCTTCGCTTCCCCCCACGGGGGCAAGCTGCGTGGCGGCGAGGCCGCTGGGGGTGAACATGCGCGCCCCATTGGCCTTGTCGCTTTTCAGCAGCGGCTTGATGTCGGTGACGCCGAAGCCACGGGCGAGTTCTTCATACATGCCCTTGCGGCGCTCGCCCCGGCTTTCGATATCCAGCGCCCGCAGGTAGTAGCGTTCGACCAGCGCGAGGTCGCGCCAGGCGTTGTCCAGCCCGCGCGGCACCAGCGTGTCGCAGGCGATGCCCAGTGCGCGTTCGATCACGATCTGGAAGTCGCTCTTCTCGTTCTTGCCGCGCGCGGCAAACACTTCGTGCTCGACATCTTTGCCGTCGAGATTGCCATATTGCGTGAGCACTTTGAGAGCTGCGGCATAGGCTGCCAACTGGTAGTCAGCATCGTTGAAGTTGGGCTCACCACCCTCGTCGAGGGCCTGCATCGAGGCAATCTGCCGCTTCACTTCGTCTTCTACGAGAGGGTAGACCTCGTCGAGAAATCCGGGTTCGCTGCCGGTCCGCTTGCGCAGCACAAGGCAAACGGTGCCTTGCACATAGTTGCCTTTTTTGATGCCTGCCGCTTCGGTTTCGGTGCTGATCGTCCAGGCGGCGGTGGCCTTGAGTCCCGCGGCCCACAGGATCATACCCAGGTCGGCCCAGACCGCAGGGTCCTGGTGAGTGAACATGACCATCTGGAGACCGTTGTCGGGCATGTGCCGGGCGAGGTTCTTGTAAATTTCCACCATGGAGCGACGAAAGTCTTCGCCGTCGCCACGCACCGCGAGTTCAGCGCGGGCATCGGGAATCCATTCGGGGAAGACCTTTGCAAGTTGTTTGTCATACCAGGCGAGGAAGAAGTCGCCGAGTTCGTGGTAGTTGATCGCATCGGCATAGGGCGGGTCGGTGATCCAGAAGTCGCAAACAGTTGTCAAATCCCGGGCATCAGAGATAGCGGCTATTCCCACAGAGTTGATGTCACGAACGGTTTGATCTGTGAAAATGGGCCACGCAGTATCAAACTTGCCGATCGGACGATTGCTGTAATTGAATAGTGTGTTTAGTGCCTGGTTGGTGAAAACATCTGAGCCCTTCTCATTTGCTTTATCTGCCAACCATCTGCAAAGCCTAGAATTCCAATTTGCCATTCTCCCCAGGCCCAGCAAGCAAGCCACCTTCGCCGCCTTCGACGTCGCTAGCCGACCGCTGATTTCCGCAAGCAACCCATGCGTCAACAGCTGTCGGGGCGTAAATAAATGGTGCCAGTGGGTCCAGCCGCGCGTCCGTATCGGTTCATCAGTTTTCTCTCCATCCGCTGGCATCGCTTTCGACGGAATAAACCCCTCGCGCTGCCAATCGGCAAAGCGTTCGCGGAGCAGTTCCAGCACTTTGGCTTCGCGCACTAAGTCCGCGTCATCTGGCGCAGCATAGCGGCGCTCACCTTTGGCATTAATCCAGCGGATGCAGTAGAGCCGTTCCTGAAAGACATCTCCGGGGCGCGGCACCACGTCGTCGTTGCTCCAGCGGCGGAGACCTTCCGGGCCCCGCAAGGCTTCCACTGACCAGGTGCGATTGGCATCAAAAGGGTCGATGACCCGGCTATCGCCAACCGTCGCGCCCTTCTTGTCCTTGTAGAGTTTCAATTCGGCATCGTTGACCACCGCAATGTTCGGCTGGAGGCGGTCTGATCCGCGAACTCGCTGCCACCGAGCAACCACTTTGGATTTCTCACCTATCAGCCAGCTGGGGGCGAGCGGGATGTAGTAGTCACAGCCCTCGGGTTTTACTTCCACGCAGTAGAGAAAAGCATCCGCGCGTTCGCCGTGCTCATTGTGTTCAATGCCCCACTCGGTGACCTGGCGATCGGCGGCTGCGAGGGCTTCAGCCTGCACGCGCATCACTTCTTCTTGCACCGTTTTGCCGCCGCCGAGCAGATTCAAGCTCGCCCAGGTGAGTAAGCCCGCCACGGGATTGAGGTCGGAGCCAAATGCTTCGCAGCCGATACGGGCGGCCTCAAAGGGGATGGAACCGCCGCCGCAAAAGCTATCGCCTACGCGAGGGGTATGGCCGAACGCGCGTTCGCCAAGTTGCTCAACCAACTCTGTCAATGACCGGGCTCGGGTGCCGAGGTGGGCGTTGATTTCCGCCCACGCTGCTGCGGATGGCCCCGCAACGTTTTCGGGGCGTTCGCAATCAGCAATGCGCTCGGCATAGGGCAATCGATCAAAAACGTTGCGTGAGGTTTTGCGTTGAGCGGCGGGTTTGCAGCGGTCCCAAGCGCCCGCATCATCCATGGTGAGAATCTTTAGATAGATCTCGCGATCCCTTTTTGGGTTATTGGAGGCGGGCATGAGCATGCCAAGGATGGATGCGCGCACCAGAATGAGCGGCTTGCGTCCCCACCATTTACCGAGCCTTGTGAGCGTTTGACCATTGTTGGCCTTTCGCTCTTTGTAGGCCTCGGCCGACAGCCGGGCGATGGGGAACTGAGTTTCGATGAACGCGGGCATGGGCAACCTTGATGAATTCAGAGTGAAAGTGACAACTGCGAATGGCCCAGCAGTTCTCGGCGCGCTTTCGGTGACAACCCCTCGCCTTTGACAAAGGGGTTGTCGGCAATGGCGGCGCGCAACGCCTTGCGCCAGCCCAAGCCCTTCTGCATGGCCTGTCCTGTCGTGGCCACGGTCATGGTGTAGAGCCACCAGCGCTCTTCGGGGGCCAGTGCCTCCCAGTTGTGAAGGGCGTTCGGGATGTCATCCGGCGAGGCATCTTCTACCGCCCAGCACAGGATGCAGAGCTCCTTGCCCAGCGAGGGATGTACCGGCACGGGCTTGCCGGGGTTCTTCAGGAACTTGGCCACCGGCAGGCCGTTGGCGCGCAGGCGGCGGTTGGCTTCTTCCCAAAATGCCGGGGCGAGCGCCAGCCAGCGGTTGCGGTCGATGACCACGCGCAGTGACGGATCGTTGGGCGATGGCGTATCCACCGTGCGCGCCCCCAGATGATCGAGGTCGTTACCCCGGTGCTCGGTGATGCAGATCATTTCGCTGCCGCCGCTGCCTTTGGGAATGTCAACCAGAAAGCCGTGGCGGGCTTCCTCGGGCAGAAAGCCGAGGCCGACGACCTTGCGGGTACCGGATGAGGGTGCGCGGGCCATGCTACTGCACGACCTTGGCCGCGTTGAAGGGCTGGTTGGTCGCCCTGAGCCAGTCCAGCAAGGCCTGCCCGCTTGGGAAGGCCAGCGAACCGACGCTCATGCGCAGGCTGCCGGTGCTGACGATACCCTGCAACTGCTCGGCGACGGTCTTGATCGCAGTGGCGGCGTAGCCCCCTTCCAGCGCGCCGGAATACTCGACGTTCTGTTGGCCATCGGTGCTTTCTGCCGTGAGGCTGATGTCGTGCGCCGTCACACCACTTGCCCCTTCCAGCCGCTGGAGAAAGTCCCACACCGCGCCGGCATCGTCACACTTGGTCTGCTGGTTCCAGCGGGCGGGGGCGGCGAGATCAATCGGGGGCGGTGCATCCGGGCCTTGCTGGGGGATGGGGATGCGGATGGTTTCGGAGTTCAGCCCGTAGTCGGCCGCGATCGCGATGGCGCAAACGACGCGGCAGTTGGCTGGGACACGGAATTTGCCATCGTAGGTGGCCGAGCCTGCACTGGTGGGCGAGGAGCCGTCGGTGGTGTAGCGAATGGCAATGCCATTGGCCCTGGGCAGCGCGAGGCATTCGACTTCGTAATGATCGCCCCGGTTGTGCAACTGGTATTTCAGCCGCAGCTTGGCCGTCCATTCCTTGACTGCGCTGACGCGGACAAGGTCGGCCGGGTCAAAGGCGAGGAAACGGTAACGCAGCGCCGTGGCTTCAAAGCGGGTGGGCGTCGGCACCGGACTGGAGGCGGGTGTAGGGTCGGTATCACCGGTTTCAAAAGCCACCGCCGATGCGTGCAGCGGTTCGATCTTCAGATAGGTGATGCCGTCGCCGTCGTCCTGCACCGAGAGTTCGCGCACCGCCACTTCCGGCACCGGCGGCGGGAAGGGGCCACGGCGAATGTGGTTGCCTTCTTCACGCCACAGGCCGCGACGCAAGCACTCGGCTTTGAGATCGTCGAGCGCCGAGAGTTTGTGCAATGGCCAGTTGGTATTGACCGCAGCCGCACGTTTGAAGTCGGACCAGAGGACGACTTTGGTTTCGGCTGAACCAAACAGTCGGGCTTCTGCACGGGTACGGAAGCTGTCGTCGTCGATCTTGGTGGTAAATTTCTGCGCGCCTTCGAGCGTATGGCGCAAGGTGGCTTCACCGTTCTGGTTGCCAGCAAAGGCGAGATCGGTGCCGGTGGCGCGCAATGCCGTGTTGATTGACGGATAGACGATCTGGTCGAAGGCTTCTTTCAGCGCAGCGGTGAATTGCAGGCCGACGCGGTCGCGCAGGGCATCGAGCGCGCGCCATTGCGGATCGTCGGCGGGGGTATTTTCCGAGCGGAGTTCGTCGTCGATGCTTTGCAGGGCGCGAGTCTGGCGGGCCGAATCGAGCACCTTCTGAAAGGTATCGCGCGAGCCGGTGAGAAAGAGGACGCGATTCTTGTATTGCTGCTGCCCCCACCAGGCCTGCCAGTCGGCCGAGATCGGCAACTGATTGGCCTGCCCGCCGGGACGGACGATGACGAGCGTGGTCTTTTCCTGCTCGACCTGCACCTCATCGGGCGGCGGCAGCACCTTGATGACTTGGTAGCAGTCGCGCAGCGAAGCAGAAAAGTAGGATTCCAGATGCTCGCGCAGCATCCGGTCAACGGTTTCGGCGTGCAGCGAGAGTGCCGTGGAACGCAGCTTGGCGGCGAGGTTCTGTTGGTTCTTGAAGTACAGGCGGCCGTCGGCGGAGTTGTGCAGATACCAGGCACGGGTGGCCAGTTTGTCGAGGACGTTGGCCTTGAAGGTCGAAAGGTCACGACCAGGGCGCTGGAGGCAATCGACGAGCTGGTATTCGCGCAGGCCGTGTATCGCGCCCGGCGTGGTGGAGAGTGAAGCGACGAGAATCAGGCGGGCGGCATCGGAGGCATCGGAGTTGCCATTGGCCGCGTCGATCTCTTCCACCTCTGCCGCGCCGGCGTGGGCGATGTCGTGGGCGATGGCTTCACTGAGCGAGGGATTGATGGTACGGACTTCTGAGGCGATTTCATCCAGATTCAGATCAAGATCGTAGGGGTGGATCAGATCGATGCCGGCCGCTTTCTTCGAGTTCCAGAGACTGGCCACCACCATCTGCATCAGGCGAATGACGCCACGGGTTTGCTGGAAGCCTTCGTTTTCCTTGAACTTGCCAACGAGTTCGCGTAGGTCGGGGTGGAAGGGGTAGGCATCGGTGACGCGGGTGAATAGTGCTTCGGGTGAGGAGGTGGTCAGGTTCATCCGGGCCGCTTCGCGCAGCGCCTCGCGATACGCCTCGGCGACCTTCTGGATTTCCGGCTCGTGCGCAACGGTCTCGAACAGGCGCTTGCGCAGGATGTGATACAGCTCGTCGCCGTTCGGGTTGACCGGCGTGATCGGCACGGCAATGCGCCGCGCTTCGGCGGCAATACCGTGAGTGGCACGGTTGAATGCCGCATCCAGGGCGGCTTGCCCGCCACCGTAGTTCGAGCCGGCGAGATCGGAGACGACCAGGCACACATTGTCCATTTCCGCCACGGCAATAAAAAGATTCGCCAGCGCCGTCGTGGTTACCACGCCAAGATCGGCGTTGCCCACGGGAACGGCGACGGCGTTGGCCAGATACGGCGGCAGTTCGTCGAGGAACAACACCAGCGGATCGCCACCGAGCAATTGCTTCCAGGCCTCCGGCCCCGGCGCACTGAGCAAGGGCGAGACGTAACGGGCGAACTGCTCTGCCTTGCCGAGTTGCTCGGCAATCGAACCCCAGATACCGCCGGGAGCATCAGTGCTGCGGCCATTGAAGCCAGCCACACGACAGCGACCAAGATTCGGCGCGGGGTTCTGCTCGCCAAGCAGCACCTTCTTGCGTAACTCGGGATCACGCGCCAGCAACCCCAGCGCGATCATGCTGTGCGTCTTGCCGCCGCCCATCGCCTGCGAGAGCAGGAAGACCGAAGAACCCGCCCCAGCCCCGCCCAGGTGACGGAATGCCCGATCCACCAGCGTGAGCATGCCGTTGGTGAAGTAGTTCTCCTCGAAGAACTCGGGGCCGTTGATCTGGCCTTTGAGGAAGGTGTCGAGATTGAGAACCGTGGCGCGGCGGTCAGCAGCAAAGACTGACTGGCGGGGTTTGCAGAGGGTTTGGAGGCTCATAGCAGGCTCAAAGTGGGATTAACGGCGGCGTGTAGTTCGGTGGTTATGATTTGCTGGACTTCGACTGGCGCTTGGGCTTCACAGGCAGCGTCTGTGGCTCGGAAATCTCAACCCCCGCCCGTCCGCAGTAGTCGCGGATCATCACCGCAATCATGTTGGCGATGGAGCGGTGCTCGTTGACGGAAGCCAACCGCACGGCTTCCTTGAGTTCGGGTTCGATACGAAACGTCAGCGTAGCGGTCTTGGCGGAAGCCATGGTTTCCCCTTGGGTAGCGCATGTACTGTGAAAGTGCGGTACTGTACTGTAAAGTCCCGCATAGTCCAAATAAATACCACCACCTAACTTGAGGAGTGCTCGCATGGCCCAGCACTATTCCATCAAGGATTTCTTCCGGCAGATGCCGAACGCCTTGCTCGCGCGGTATTTCAAGACCAAGGGACTGTTCAGCGAACTGGACTTCGCCGCAATGAAGGAGGGCAAACCGGATGAGTTGTTCGCGGCCTGGCTTGCTCTGCCGGACAAGCAGCGCAACGCGATGGATGCGGAGTTTCGGGAAATTTTCGAGATGAGCTGCGAGAAAGGATTCCGGGCGATCATCGACGAGGCCGAATTCCAGTTGGCCGACGAGGAATTCACAGCGTTCGTGGAAAAGCTGTCGGCGCTGCCCAGTCACTTCGAGCGGGCGATGATTACCTTTCTGGATTTCAATTCGTGCTGGAAGGGTGCAAACCGTTTCCATCACGCCGACACCTTGCCCTACTGGCGCAAGCGCAAGCATCTGCCGCACAAACCGGCGGCGGTGGACGATGCAAGTATTGAGGAACTGGCCAACAAGATTCGCAACTACTTCCATCTGACCGAGGGGCGCGGGAATAACTGCGTGGTGGAACCCTTCCGCCGGGGCGAGTTGGAGTATTTCTTTGCCTACCCGGAAGACTACTCACAGAGGAGCATTGAGTGGGAGAACGGAGTATTCAACCCGCGCCCGCACAATCCTGCCTTCGAGGTGGTTTTTGTATATTCGCAGAAGGAAGGTTCGCTCGACCTGAACTTTCGCGGTTCCTACAAGGCGCTTGAGCCGCTGCAATCTATGTTCGCCACGGCGATTCTGAAACTCGATGAACTGCCGCCTGACCCGAAAGACCCGCGCATCTACGATCTCAATCCACTGCTCCAGAAGAGTTTCGATTTCACCTATTCCGTGGGCAGCGGGATCGAGAGCGTGCGCGTGAAGAAGCTGCGGCTGTCGTCGCGGGTGAAGAAAGGCGACCGCGTGACGCTGGAAGCAGATGCCAGCCAAGCGCCGGATGCGGTCTATACGATGCTCGACCAGATCAGCAAATCGTTGCCGCTGAACCTGTACAACATCACCCAGGTGGAGCTGACGGTGTCGATGGCAGCGGAACCGGGTAAGCCCGCGCGGCAGGTGCCCGTTCGTATCACCCACCCGAATTCGTGTTCGCTCAAGTACGACGAACTGGACTTGAAGCTGCGCGACATGCTGGAAGCCTCGGGCATCGAACCCAAGGAGCCGCTGGAATCGCCGGAGCCTGCTGAGGCATGACGCCACAAGCCGCGCTGGTTGAGCTACTGGCGCGCGTGGGGGCCAGCCAGGATGCGGTCGTCCTGCTCAGTCACCATGATCTGAACCAGTGGCCGGACGCGGCCGTTACTGCGCTGAAAGCCCAGAGGCTTCTGGTGAAGGCGCAACCTGCCACCAGCGCGATCTGCCCTGGTTGCGAGCGCGACTGCGTGATGCCGGTGCAAACCCGAATTCACCCCTCGCGTGGCGCGGTATCGTTCATTGATTGCGACAAGCGCAGCGATGTCAGCCGGGTGGTTGTCCCGGTTGACCGACTGGAACAGTGGCGCTGCACCACCGATGCGGTGTGCGGCTTTGTAGCGGCTTCGCTCGGACTGCGCCAAAGCGATAAGCGCCGTCCCGCCAGCGCCGACTTTCTGGAAATTGGCATGGCGACCGGCGACAAGCGCAGCCAGATGCTGTGCCTGCAAACTGGCGGCGAGTTGATGCTGGTGGCTGGAGGGAACAGGGTGCCGCTGGCTGACCTGGTTGCGTATCGCACCGGCGCTTATTCGCTAGACAGCGCCAGGGTGGGCCAGTTGGTTGATGCCTCGACGACGGCGGACAATCGATATACCCCGAGCAACGCCAAGCGTGAAGCGCGCAAGGTGGATACGCAGGCGATGTACAAGGACTGGCAGAAGGCGTACCGGGCACTGCTCAAGAAGCGCCCGAACATGCCCGAGACCTGGTACGCGCAACAGATCGCCAAGTTGCCGGTTGCCAAGGGCCGCAACGCCGGCACCATCAAGAAAAACATGCACGCCTGAAAATAGTTGGGCGGAAAGTTTTCGCCCAGTTTGGGTATGCGCCATGCCCTGTTGTGACGGGCATTCGCCTCGCTCGCGGTCACCCGGTCGCCCCCCTGCGCTGTCGTGTCACCACCCGCAATCCCTTGATATTGCTGGCTCTATGCGGGTTTCACTGCGTGCTGCCACGGCATCTATTCGCCCAAATCGCCCACCTACGCTTCGCCTCAGCAAGTCCAGCAACTTACTGAGAGGTTCCACCATGACAAATACCATCCTTCGCCTTCCCGCCGTTTTGCGCGAACGCGGCCGCTCCCGCAGTGCTCACTACTTCGATATTCAACAAGGTCTGTTCACGCATCCGGTGCAAATCGGATTGCGTGCTGTCGGTTGGCCGACGACGGAGGTCGCTGCGATTAACGCCGCACGCATCGCTGGAAAGAGTGAAGTCGAAATTCGTGCACTGGTCGCCAAGCTCGAAGCCGCCCGCAAAGCAAGCGCTTGAGGAGCAGCGGCCATGACTTCCAATGTGCTGACAGATTTCTCAACCGACCAGTTGGAAACCGGTAAAGGCGGCGAAGGCGGTGTTTTCCAGATCACCAATGCCGACTTTGTCGCGGCGGTGTTCCCGGTTCTGCCAGAGGGCGCGTTCGCGGCGGCGTGCTCGAAGAGCGGCGATCCCGGCCTGGGTGGATGGTCGGCCAGTCGTGCTGATCAGGTGGCCGTCAATCTTGCTGCCACGAATAACAACTTCGTCGGCTGTGCGAGTTTCTATCCCGGCGATGACGGTTCGTTCAAGGCGCGCAAAGCGCAGTTTGCCGCCTGCCATTTCCTGATGCTCGACGATCTGGGCACCAAGGTGCCGCTGGAGCGGCTGGCCGGGTTTGAATTGTCGTGGCTGATCGAAACCAGCCCCGGCAATCATCAGGGCGGCATCATCCTGGCCGAACCGCTCACGGATGGCGCGGTGGCCGTGCGACTGCTGAATGCGGTGATCGACTCGGGTCTGTGCGATGCGGGTGCGATCGGGCCATTGAGTCGCTGGGCGCGGCTGCCGGTGGCGATCAACGGCAAGCCCAAGTATGCGAATGAAGATGGCGCGCCGTTTCAGTGTCGGCTGATCGAATGGCGGCCTGACGCCCGCTACACGCCGCAAGAGATTGTGGATGGTCTGCAACTGGAGCTAGCGCCGGCTGGGCGACCGAAGAAGACTGCCAAGCCCGCCGCTGCGACCGATGCACCGCGCAGTCTCGGCAATGATGCCGACGATGTGCTGACACCCAAGGCGGCAGAGAACCCTGTCGTCGCTGCGCTCAAGGCGCGTGGCCTGTATAAGACACCCTTGGGCTCTGGCAAGCACGATATAACCTGCCCGTGGGTGCAGGAGCATACCGACCAACTGGATACCGGCGCGGCTTACTTCGAGCCGGATGAGTTCTATTCGGTGGGCGGCTTCTGTTGTCAGCACTCGCACCGCGACAAGTACCACATCCGTGCCCTGCTTGAATTCCTTGGTGTTCGTAATGCTGAGGCAAGGCATAAGCCGGTAATCCGCGTGGTGGCCGGCGACCTGCACCGCGTGGTGGATGCAGCGGAGAAGGAGCTAGCCAACCGTGGGCGGCACTATCAGGCAGGTGGTTTGATTGTGTCAGTCTCGACTGATCCGACCAGCGGCGATCCATCAATTGTGCCGACCAGCGCACCGGCACTGACGCGAGAACTGTCGGTCGCGGCAACGTGGGAGAAGTACGACGGACGCGCCGAAGACTGGGTACGCTGCGATCCGCCGACACGGCACGCAGCCATTCTTTACGATGCGCAGAGTTTTCGTTATCTGCCGCCGCTGGCAGGCGTGGTACGGCAACCGTATTTTCGTGAGTCGGATGGCGAACTCATCACGCAGGCCGGTTACGACAAGACGGCGCAGCGTTTCGGCGTGTTTGATGCGCGGCAGTTCGTCATTCCTGACCCGACACCCGATGCCGCACGGGCAGCACTGGCCTTGCTGGAAGACCTGCTGACCGAGTTTCACTTTGTCGCGGCCACCGATAAAGCGGCTGCACTGTCGGCGATCTTCACCGCCGTGGTTCGTCCGTCGCTATCTCATGCGCCGGGGTTTCATGCCCGTGCGCCGGTGTTCGGCAGCGGCAAGACCTATCTGTGCGAACTGATTGGCGCGTTTGCCGGGCCGGCCGGCAATGCCAAGGTGAGCTACCCGACCACATCGGAGGAAGCCACCAAGGTGATTCTGTCCTTGCTGCTGACCAGCCCGGCTGTGATCGAGTTCGATGACATGGATACCGACTGGATACCGCACGGCACCATCAAGCGGATGCTGACGGCGGAGCAGATCACCGACCGGATTCTGGGCGTGAGCAAGACCGCGACGGTGAGCACGCGCACCTTGTTTTTGGGATCAGGCAATAACGTCGGCCCGATCCGCGACCTGCTGCGCCGGGTGCTGACGATTCACATTGACCCACGCTGTGCGACACCAGCGACGATGACCTACAAGGGTTTTCCGGTGGATAAGGTGCGCCAGCATCGGGGCCGGTATGTGGCTGCGGTGTTGACGATCATTCAGGCATGGCGCAAGGCCGGAATGCCGCGTGCGGCGGCAGACAGCATTGTCACCTTTGGCGGTGCGTGGTCGGACTATTGCCGGTATCCGCTGATGTGGCTGGGGCAGCCCGACCCGGCGACGGCGCTGTTGGAGCAGGTGCGCCATGATCCCGACGGCGATGCACTCAGCGGCTTGATGACCGAATGGCACTCTGCATTTGGTTCGGTCGCGACGACGGTGCGCAAGGCCGTTGAATCGGCGCGCTACAACCAGCCCAACCTGCTTGATGCAATGCGCGAATTCCCGGTGGAAGAGCGCGGCGAGATCAATCGCTCGAAGCTGGGCTGGATTCTGAAAAAGAACGCGAACCGGATTGTCGGGGGCTTTGAGTTCCAGCAGGCAGAGGCCGATGGGCGCACGGCGTGGCGCGTGGTGGCTGTGAAATCACCGCCTTTAACGCCTTCACCGCCTTTCAACCCGCCGGTTGAGAAAAATGTCACGCCACCGTGGCAAACCGAGGTCGAGGTGGAAATATGAGTCCCGCCGAGATTATCGAACGGGCAACCGAGGCGGGTGTGCTGCTCGCGCTCTCACCATCGGGCAGTATTTCTGCAAAGGGCGACCCTTCGGCCATTGACCGCTGGCTGCCGGCGATCAAGCAGAGCAAGGCCGCGATCATTGCCGAGTTGCAGCTTGAACGTCGCCGCGCCAAGGTGCTGGCGATGTTGCGTGACAACCCTGGCATTCGCTACGCCATCGAGGTGCTTGATGCGAACACCGACCCGGTGATCGTTTCCATCGGCATCCGCAATGTCGCCACCTTTGAGATGAACATACCGCAGGCGTACTACGACGCCTTTGCGCTGCTGGAACTGATTGAGAAACATACAGGAGATGAACATGAAAACGCTTGAACACGATTCCACAGCGGTGGCCTGCGTGGTCGCTGACAGCGAGACGCCGAATGACAGTTACCAGGCCGTCCGTTTCAACGCCATGAAGCACGGCATTCTTTCCAAACTGGCGGTATTGGCGCATGAAGATCAAACCGAATTCAGCGACCTGCTGGCCGCGCTGCTGGACGAGCATCAACCTGGCGGCATGACCGAGCGACACCTGATCGAGGAGCTTGCGACGATCATCTGGCGCAAGCGACGGGTATTGCTTGCCGAGGGCGCGAAGATCAACGAGGGGCTGAAATGCACCTTGAGCAGTCCCAAGTCGGTGATGCCGTCGGCGGCACCGTTTCAGCGTGGTCTGTCGGGCGAGAACACCGACCTGCGCGATCTGTTCGATTCCACACCGGAAGACAACGCCGAGAGTTTGAAGAGCGCCGAGCTTGATCTTGCTGCTGGACAGAAGGCGGCGGCAATCTTGCGCAAGGGCGGCGCGAATGCCTACGAAAAGGCCCGGCGTGCGCTGATTCCAGAATCCCGCGACTGGTGGGACGATCAAGTCGCCGACGAGGAATACCCTGCCACCGCCGAAGGGCTGGCCGAATTCCTTCGCGATTCGCTGGAGCCGATCTGCTATCGCATGGTTCAAGAGGCGCGATTTACCCCGGCAATCAAGGCTCAAACCGTGGGCGAAGGGCTGCAAGCGCACCGATTGGAGAAGCTAAACCGCTATGAAGTACATCTGGATCGCAAGTTTGAGCGCACGTTGGCCATGCTCTTGAAGCTGAAATCGCTGCGCGGTGGGTGAAATGCAATATCGATAAATCGGGTGCAAAGCCAGTCAGGCTGGGGCTTTCGGTCAGCTTGAGTGAAACCACCATGACAAACTTGCCTGATGATTTCGGCAAATCCCGAGGAGAAAATAAATGGGCGGATGGGGAAGTGGTCGCGGACAGCGCGGCAAAGACACCACTAGTGATTACCGCGCACTCGATGTGCGGCGGCTGCAACGCGATGGGCTGCTGACACCGGGACGGGCTTTCGGCTGGAACTGGACACGCGACGGCGAAACGGTGGCTTCGATCCAGATACGGGCGGAGACCGACAGAATCATTCTGAACTACCGACACAAAAGCGGCGGCAGCGACTGGCAACCGATGGACTACCCGGTGCGTCTGGACTGGACGGACTGTACGCTGGGCGGGCGGCGTGCATGGTTTCGCTGTCCGGCACGAGGCTGCGGACGGCGGGTGGCTCTGCTGTATATCGGTGGCTCTGGCATTTTCGCGTGCCGGCACTGCTACAAACTGGCCTATGCCAGTCAGCGAGAGACCGCCGATGATCGTGCAGCACGACGAGCCGACAGGATCAGGGATCGCCTCGGCTGGGAGGCAGGCATCCTGAATGGCGAAGGCGACAAGCCCAAAGGGATGCACTGGCGCACCTTCAATCGGTTACACGCCGAGCACAATGATTTCGTCAATGCTTCGCTGGCGGGGATGATGCGCAAGTTCGGGCGATTGGGAGTAGGACCCGATGATCCGCTGGACGAGCGATAAATCTGTTTCGCAAAATGCACCATGTTGGTGCGCTATTGCGCTCCCGGCCATTGTTGGCGATGGTCGAGAAGATGGTCTGAAACTGCATTGGCGGAGTTAATATCCGCCACGCACATATCAACGGCAAGAGATAGCTGGAATTGTTGCCGATTCACTATCAACACAACTATCAAAAACAGCGTTCAGACTGCCGAATTCCACAACTTTTCTGAATGAGAAAATCGAGGACCAGGCTGGTTGGTGACTGTCTGTTTCACACGGTTACCCGCCGGATCGATCTCGTTTCCAAAGTTTGTCCCGTCATTTGATTCGCCCTCATTGGTTATGTATCGCGGAACCTGCGTTGCTACAGCATCCGCGTAGTCATCAACAGGTAATCACCTGCCGCGGGTCGTTCTTCTTGTTCACCACGCGGGGGTGACGGAAGCAGATCCACCATGCTGCCGAGCATCGTCGGTGTGATCTCCGGGTGCGTGTTCATCGCGTGACGAACGTGCTCGTAATCCATGATGATCGTCCGGTAGAAGCCCGCAGCCATAAGGCCTCCGCTCGGCTTGGCGACAATACCGACCTTCGGCTCACGGATCTTTCCATCATCAGCGATGTTCTGCGCCTAGTCCGTGACTGCGCGGGCGTTGCTGAACATCGGCGCACCCTCGCGCACCTTCCTTCTCGCGGAGGGTGTCGGGGATGCGGTATCTGCAACAGTTTGAGGGGGATTTCTCTCTAATCGAAAAAACGGGTCTATCATCCGCACATCGCCGATTTAAGACAACTTGCGGGGCGATCCAGAAATTCCGCTAAAGCGTCACCAGGCTCTCCACCCCCGGGCCGGCACGCCGTCCTACTACGATGCCCTGCAGCGCGCCATCAACGGCGGGGAGGATGGAAGGCGTGGTGTAACCGCGCGTGCAACGACCAATGCATTTTGTTGGCTTCCCATGTTTTGGACATGTTGTCGGCCCACAAAAGGCTATAGGCCATTTCTCACGCTCATTCCCCGCGCTCGACCTTTATGCCGTTCCACGGCAGGGACCTGTCCCAGAAATGCGCGCCCTGCCCCAGCCTCGCGCCGATCAGTCCCGCCGGATAGCGCGCCGACATGGCTACATGCTCGAAGAACTCCGGCCGCTGCCGCTCTCCCCTCCCGGACATCTCGTAGTGGATGTCGAGCGGCGCGGGTGTGTTCGGCGCAAAAGCCAGGCGCACCAGGCATTCCTTCGCGCCTGACTGCACCGCCCGCACCGCCGCCTCGCGCGCCGCATAGGCGCCGATGCGGTCGATGTGCGAGAGGTGCTTGCCCGAGAGCGCGCCGCCGCCGATGGGGATGCGCGG
>Ga0194120_10006273_pt1 | contig 16906 bp, 10 predicted proteins | sample TA2MahCa65mmetaG_FD_148642 | JGI IMG/M metagenome (GOLD analysis project Ga0194120, IMG submission 148642) | Freshwater microbial communities from Lake Tanganyika, Tanzania - TA2015019 Mahale Deep Cast 65m | ecosystem: Environmental > Aquatic > Freshwater > Lake | place: Tanzania: Lake...
ACATGGTCAGGAACGACCGCAGCTTGTTGACGCCCAGCGAGCCAAACGCCATCCGGATGATTTCGCTCAGGGGCATGGTCTTCTCCGTTCTCCGGCGGTCGCCGCGGGCTATTCGTAACGCAGGGCGTCCACGGGGTCGAGCCGCGACGCGCCCCAGGCCGGAGCGAATCCCGAGACGATGCCCGTCACAATCGAGACGACCATACTGATGACCATCAGGCCGGCGGAGAACTCCACCGGCAGCGCCGGGAGCGAACTGCGAATACCGAGGCAGGTGGCGTAGGTCAGGGCCAACCCCACGGCTCCGCCAATCAGGCAAATCGACACGGCCTCGATCAGGAACTGCAACAGGATCGTGCGGCGCCGGGCCCCAAGGGCCTTACGCGTGCCGATTTCCTTGGTGCGCTCCTTCACGCTCACGAACGTGATGTTCATGATGCCGATCGCGCCGACGAAGAGCGAGAGCCCGGTGATGAAGAGCCCGGCGACCGCGATGCCGGTCTTCACGGGGTCGAGCTGCTCCTTGAAGGCCTGCTGCTGGTTGATGGAGAAATTGTCGCGCTCGGCTGGAAGCTGGCCGCGCACCCGGCGCATCGCTCCGGTCAGTTCCTCCTCGGCCTGGACGAGCCTGGTCTTGTCCTTCACCTTGACCCGCAACTGCAGGTCGATGCGGCTGCCCCAGTATTTGCGCAGGGCCGTCAACGGCACGACGATTTGGTTGTCGAAACTAAACAGCCCGAGAAACTCGCCCTGTTTGGCCAGCACGCCGATGACCAGAAAATGTTGCCCCCGAATATCAACCATCTGGTCGAGGGCGGAACGGCCGGGAAACAGGTTGTCCGCCACGGCCGAACCGAGGACGCACACGTGCCGTCCCACGTTGGCCTCGATGTCGTTGAACAACCGGCCCTCCGCGACGTCGGTGGTGACAATGCGCGAATAGTCGGCGGTCGAGCCGAAGATCGTGATGCCGCTCAGTTTGATGTCGCCGGCCTTGACCGAGCTGCCGCGCGCGGCCACCGGCACCGCCACCTCGAGGAGGGAGTTGGGAGTGTTTTCGATGATACGGTTGAGCCGGTCTGCCGTTTCGACGCGAATGGCCGGCCGATTGATGTAGTTCCACCAGTCGTCCACGCGCCGCCACGGCCAGCGCTGCACGTAGAGCACGTCTTCGCCCAACATGGCCAGGCTGTTTTGGAAGCCGATGTCGATGCCCTTGATGGCCGTGCCCATCAGAGTGACAGCCACGATGCCGATAATCACGCCGAGAGCGGTCAACACCGAGCGCAGGGCATTCGCCTTGATCTGGCTGAACGCGATCCGTACCGACTCCGTGAACTCGTAGATGGCACGAGTCATGGCGTCTCAGGCGGCGGGAGCATCGCTTTCGATCAGGCCGTCGCGCAGGCGGACGATGCGCCGGGCGTGGCGGGCGATGTCCTCTTCGTGGGTCACCACGATGATGGTGTGGCCCTGTTCGTAGAGTTGATCGAACAGCACCATGATTTCCTCGCCGGTCTTCGAGTCGAGGTTGCCCGTCGGTTCGTCGGCGAGCAGGATCGAGGGGTGGTTGACGAGCGCGCGCGCAATGGCCACGCGCTGGCGCTGGCCGCCGGAGAGTTCGTTCGGTTTGTGGTGCACGCGATCGCTCAGCCCGACATTGGTCAGGGCTTCGAGCGCCTGTTTCCGCCGGACGTGGGGTGACATGCCCGCATAGATCAGCGGCAGTTCGACATTATGCAGCGCATCGGACCGCGGCAGCAGGTTGAACGTCTGGAAAACGAAGCCGATTTCGCGGTTGCGGATCTCGGCCAGCTCGTCGTCGACCATGTGGGCGACGTTCTTGCCGTTGAACTCGTAGCGCCCGGCGGTTGGCGTGTCGAGGCAGCCGAGCATGTTCATCAAGGTCGACTTGCCGGAACCGGACGGCCCCATGATCGCGAGGTATTCGTTCCGACAAATCTGGAGGTCGACTCCGCGCAGGGCATGGATGATCTCCGCCCCCATCTTGTACAGCTTGGTCACGCCTTCGATTTCAATCACCAGTGCACCGCGATCGCGGACCGGGCGCCGGGTGGCGGCGGGAGAGACGGTGGGCGGAATCATAGGGCGGGCCTCGGTGGTTGGGCGGTGGGGCGGGACGATGGCGCAGACCTATTTCTTCTCCGTCTCCTTCTTGGGTTTCTCCAAGGTGACCTTCATCCCGTCCTTCAGGGTCCGACTGATCGCGGCGTAGCTGCCGGAGACCACTTCGTCGCCCTCCTTCAAACCGGACTTCACCTCGATGTGGGTGTTGTCCGCGATGCCTACCTCGACCTTCTGCATCTTCACCGAGTCACCGGTCCGGATGAAGGCGACCTTCGACAGGCTCTCGCGGTTGCGCCGGGCCTCCTGCTTCTCGGCGGCGGCATCCGGGGCGCTGCCCGACTTCTTTTCGGCCTCCTTGGCCATCTTCTTCTGGAGTTCCTCGGTGGTCAGCCCCCCGACGGCCCGTACGGTCACGCTTTGGATCGGCACGGCCACGACGTTCTCGACCGTCTTGGTCTCGATGTCGGTGGTGGCACTCATGCCCGGTCGCAGCTGCACGTCGCGATCCGAAATGCGGATCTTGACGAGGAAATTGGTGACATCGTCGGACATCGCGGCGAGCTGCGAGCTGGCGCTGCTGCCCTGGGCGGACGAGCTGATCTCGGAGACCGTGCCGTTGAACTTGCGCCCCGGATAGGCATCGATGCTGATGATCGCCCGGTCGCCGAGCTTGACGTTGACGATGTCGTTTTCGTTCACCCGCACGCGGAGCTCCATGTTGGCGAGGTCGGCCACCCGCATGATCTCGGTGCCGGCAAACGAGCCCGTGCCGACGACGCGCTCGCCGATTTCGCTGTTTTGTGCGCTGATCGTGCCCTCCATCGGCGAGTAGATCACGGTCTTGCTGAGCTGATCGCGGGCCTGGTTCAAGGAACCTTCCGTCCGGCGAATCTGCGCGAGAGAGTTCTCGAAATTCGCCTGGGCCACCTCGAGCGCGGTCTTGGAGGCCAGGTGGTCGGAATCCGAAACGAGCTTCTTGGCGTGCAGATCCTCGACCCGCCGGAAATCGTCCTGGGCCTTGAGCAACTGCGCCTTCGCCTGGAGCGAAGCGGCCCGCGCCGCGGTGAGGTTGGCCTCCTGTTGATCGACCTGCGCCTGATAATTGTCCGGCTTGATCCGCACCAGGAGGTCGCCCTTCTTGACGCGGGCTCCTTCCTTGAGCGGCATCTCGATGATCTCGCCCGCCGCCTCGGTCGAGATCTTGACTTCGACCTCGGGCTGCACCTTGCCGGTGGCGGTGACCACCTGCGTGAGGGTCTTGATCACGGCCTTTTCGATGGTCACGACCGTGGCCTTGGTCGTGGTCTGGCTTTTCCAGTACGCCGCACCACCGAGTCCGGCCGCCAGCAGCAAGCCGCCCAGGATGTACCACATGGCCCGGGACTTCCGGCGCGCCGGAGAGAGGGAAGTAGCGCCAGTTTTCGAGGCGACGCTGGGACGGTTGAGGGCGGGCGTTTGCAAGGTCAATGAAATGTTCATGGCATCAAATCGGCGGCAGCAAGGCAAGCGGAGTGTTTCCCGGTTTCGGCGGTGGAAAGAATGTGGCCGGCCCCACAACAGGCCGGCCACATTACACAACGATTACTACGAACGAGACCGGATTGAACACCCTCCACCCCGCGGATGAACGCAATTGCGACCAGCGGCCGGGAATTCGCGATGAACGAACCGGCGGGAGAGTCGAAACGGCGGATCAACGGAACGGCGGGCATGACCTGAAAACACAGCCTGCTCGAAAAAGTTACACCGAAGTACTCTGCCGGCACCGCGCCGAACGCCGTTGTCGTCCGTCACGCACCGGGCATCTCCCGGAAAACCGCGCCCCCGGTGATCAGCGGGGAAGCTCGCGTCCGGCCGTTGCGTACATGGCCACCGGATCGCGCGGCACTGCGCCGGCTGGCGGCTCAAGGGGGATGACCCGGGCCCGCGTGATCACGCCACCGTGGAGGGCGCGGGCCAGTCGGACAGGATCCGATCCCGCGCTACGGGCCAACAAACGCTCTTGGCCGGGCTCGGCCGGATCCACCACCGTCACTCCACCCGGCACCGAGTAGGCGAGGACGGTGTGGCCCGCCCTGGTGCCCCCACTGCCGCCGAGGTAATACGAAAGCAACCGCGCGTCGGAGATCGGCGCCCCTCTCGACACGCGCAGCCGGTAGGCGGCGTAGCTCTCGATGAAGCAGCCGTTCGGCAACGGGGCGTCAGGAGCCACGGAAGCGGTCGCCGCGAGGTCCAATTCCACCGCCAGCCAGTGCTGAAAGCCCGGGTCGATTTCGCGCAGCAACGGCGCGAAATCCGCCTTTTCCTCCGCGAGTCGTCCCCGGTGCAGCGAGAAGCTCTGCGTACCGTTGAAATCAGTGTAGAACCACAGAATGCCGGCGAGTTCGAAGACCACGGCGTGGAGCACCCTGGGATAATTGCTCCAGCGATCGGTGTTTTCGATCCTGATGATTTGCGACCAAACGTCGGGGCCGAGGAGCGCCTGGGCGCGGCGGGCGTGGAGCAGAGAGAGATCGGCGCCGCTCAGCGATTCAGCCAGAAGGAAAAAGGCGAGGGGTAGGGCTTGCAGTCTCATGCCCTCCATAACGCCTTTCGCGCGCCATCGACGCCGGAAAGCGACGAACGGGGGAAACTTTGCGACCGATGTCAGCCCGGCTGCGTCCGGGCGTACCGGGCTGCCATCACGCCCCCGTCCGGGTTGTCGCGACGGCGGACACGGGGCGTCCCAAAATCGGAATCGCCCCGGAAATATCGCCGGTTCGATCTCGCGCGCCGTTTGCCCGGGAACGTCGGCGAACCGGATGGCCGATCGCGGGCTACAGCGACTGCTTCAGGATCGCAGCGATACGCTCGTGGTAGCCGCGGCTCAGCTTCAGCCGGGTGCCGTCGTGGAGAATCACCGCGTATTCGCCGGCAAACGAGGGGCTGAGTTTGCGCAGGCGATCGATGTTCACGATCGTTGAGCGGTGGATGCGGATGAAACGCTGTGGGTCGAGCCGGGCCTCGAGCCGCGCCATCGTCTCCCGCATCAGATGTGCGCGCCCGCCGACGTGGAATTTCATGTAGTCGCCTTCCGCTTCGATCCAGTCGATCTCGTCGGCTTTGAGAAAAAAGATCTCGCCGGATGACTTGAGGAGGATGCGATCGCCCGGACCTTCCTCTCCTGGCGCCGACTGGTGGTTCTTTTCCAGGTAGTCGAGCAGCTGTGACAAGCGCGAGTTGACGGCGTCGGTCTGGCGGCGGCGCACCTCTTCCTTGGCCCGCTGCAGCGCCGCGGCAAACCGCGCGTCGTCGTACGGCTTCAGCAGGTAGTCGACCGCGTTGACCTCGAACGCGCGCAGCGCGTACTCGTCGTAGGCGGTGACAAAGACCACCGCCGGAACGATCGCCGGAGCGATCTGCCGGAGCGCGTCGAAGCCGGTGGAGCCCGGCATTTGCACGTCGAGAAACGCGAGATCGGGCCGCACGCACCGGATCAGCTCGGCCGCCTCGAGCCCTGTCGCCGCCTCGCCCACGAGTTCGATCGCGGGATCGCGTTCGAGCAGGAGGCGAACCCCGCGGCGCGCAGTCGGTTCATCGTCGACAATGATGGCGCGGAAACAACGCAAGCGGGTTTCCGAGGGCGCAGGCGGCAAGGGAGCGGTTTTCATGTGCGACAGGGCAGGATGATTTGGACGGAGACGCCGCGACCCGGTTCGCTACGCAGGGAGATCTGGCCCTGGGCACCGTAGATCTTCGCAATGCGCTCGCGGGTATTGGTGAGGCCGACGCCCTCCCGGGCGCGCCGCGTGCCGTCTTCGAGGCCCGGGCCGTCGTCGCGCACCTCGAGGTGCAGGCGGCCCGACTCGACGTGCCCGAGGACCTCGACCTTGCCCGGCTCGGACTTCGTGGCGATGCCGTGCAGGATGGCGTTCTCGACGAGCGGCTGCAGCAGGAGATTCGGGATGCGGGCGTCCAGGGCGTCCGGCGTGATGGCGATGCCGATGTTGAGGCGATCCGAAAATCGCGCCTTCTGAATCTCGAGGTAACGTTCGAGGAAGGCCATTTCCTGGCGGACGGTGACTTCGGGGACGCGGGTCTGGTCGAGCGACATGCGCAGCAGGCCGCTGAGCCGGGCGATGAGATTCACCGCCTCGTCGTTCTTGTTTTCCCGCACCAGCACCGAAATGGTGTTGAGCGTATTGAACAGGAAGTGCGGGCGCATCTGTTCGCGCAGCGCCTTGAGTTCGGTTTCCACGAGCCGGGCTTCGAGCTGCGAGGCCTTCAATTCCTCGTTCTTGAAGCGGTGTTGAATCTCCAGGCCGTAACCGAATGCCAGCACCGCCCAGTAGTAGGCCATGTCGATGATGTTGCGCCCGTAGAAATTCCTCCACGCCGCCGACCAGAAGCCGCCCACGTGTTCATCCCAGAACAGCAGGTACGACACCAGGCGCCCCAGGTAATAGGTCGCCATCACGACGAAGCTCATGCCGAGGTGAAAACCCACCCCGCCGAACCAATGGCCGCGGCTGAGCGGCAGCTTCGCGCGCATCTTCAGGATGAGGGGTGCCATCAGCGCCCACATCACCACCCGCCCGAACTGCGGAATCGCCGCTTCGACGAAGTCGGCCGCGCCCTGCTTCATCCCCGCACGGCTGTTGAAGTAGACCTCGAGCGACAAGATGAACCCGAGGCCGAGCCAACCGGTCACAAGGACGGCGTAACGGATCCAGGGGTTTTGCATGGCGTGCGCGTTCATTCACCCGCCGGTGGGCCGATTCAAGAGGATAACGGGCATTTTGCGACGAACGACCTCTTTTCCGCGACGAACGCCGGTGGGCTGCGACGAAGGTTGCGACGAAATCCCCCTCCGGAGGGCGACATCACCGGGCCGCCGCCGCCCACATCGCCGCACCGGCGATTCCCGCCTGATTGCGAAAGCGCGCCGGCTCGAGTCGCGCCCGCGTCTGCAAATACGGGAAGAACTTCTCGTGCTTCGAGCTCACGCCGCCGCCGATGATGATCAGCTCCGGCCAGAACAGCCGCTCAAGTTCCGCGATGAAATCGTGCAGGCGCCAGCCCCATTCCTCCCACGAGAGGTTCTTCTTTTCCCGCACACCGTCCGACACGTACTTCTCCGCATCCTTGCCGCCCTTCCAGGGAAAATGCCCGAACTCGAGGGGCACCACCACGCCCTGGCTGGCCAGGCACGTGCCGACGCCCGTGCCGAGCGTGAGCAACAGAGTCTTGCCGCGAAACCCGCGCCCGGCGCCAAAGCGCATCTCGGCCACCGCCGCGGCCGCCGCGTCGTTGATCATCGCCACCCGGCACCGCGTGACTTTGCCGAACAACCTCGCGCCATCGCAGCCCACGAACCGCGGATGCAGATTGGCGGAGGTCCGGATGGTGGTCCCCTCGATCACGCCGGGGAATCCCACCCCCACCGGCCCGCGCCACTTGAAGTGCGCGGCAATGGCGCCGACCACCCTGGCCATCGCGGCGGGAGTCATCTCCCGGTGCACTTCGATGCGATGCCGCTCGGTGAGGAGCCGGCCGGTGCGGGTATTCACGGGTGCGCCCTTGATCGCCGACCCGCCAATGTCGATGCCGAGTGCTTTCATGTGCGATAAGCGGGAGTATAGCAGCCCGCGACCGCTTGGCAACCCGCGGTTGGTGCGGGCTCAGCGGGCCACTGCAGATCGTGATCGCGACGGTGCTGGGCCCGGGTGATCAACATGCCGTCGAAAGGTGCGCAGTGCCTCGGCGAAATGTCCTCCCTCGCGCGGCAGACATCAGTCTGATCGGTTCAGTCATCTCACGGGGCGATCGGACGCGTCGGAGTCGGCACGATTTCTTTTCGCAGCGCGCGACCGGCATAGTCGGCTAATCTCAAATACCAGTCGCTCGGCAGCATCTCCCCGTCGGCGTCCAGTGGCAGGAAGCGGCGGTGCTGCGGCATGACAGGCTGGGTGGCGGCGCTGGGCGAGACTTTATACATCGCCGTGCCTTCATCCACCTCGTCGAAGATGGCGTTGTAGATCATGGTGGCGTTGGCCGAAACCACGTTGTGCACCTGTCGCCAGTAGAACCGGCCGCCCAGTCGCGGGATGGCGTTGTACGGCTTTGCCGGATCGGCGTTGTGGTAGGAGTAGCCGGGATAGATGGCGGGCATGTAATCGATGCCGAGCCGGGCGCATTCCGCCATGTCGGGGATGATCACCTGCGCCAGCCACTGCTCAGCGCCCGCCGCATCGCGCACGCGCCCCACCGGCCACGCGGAAACGACGTCGAATGAGCGGAACACGGCCGGCCAGCCGGGATCGGGCTTCACATCGCGACCCTGCGTGCGCCAGTAACCGGGCAGCGCGCCCATCACGGTGACGCGGTATTTCTCCGGCGCGTTTGTCTTGAGCCATTCGATCAGTTCCGCAGCTTCCGCCGGCGTGATCAAACGCCTGCCGCCGGAGTTGCCGAAATTGCGCAACACGAGCAACGGTCTGCCGCGGTGCTGCAAATACCTCGGGCTGCTGGTGATTCTCATCCCATCGACCAGCGACTTCCAATCGCTCTGAATGTCCCGCACGACGGACGGCCCCTGGTAGTCCGAGATGTCGTATTGCACGGCGAAAACGCGGCCATACGCTTCGGCGGAACGTCGGATGTTGTCGACCACCTTGTCGTAGAAGGCACGGTATTCCGGCCGGCTGGAGACGCGGTTGATGAAGCGATAGTGCATCGCGCCATCCAGATTGTAATCCCGCATCCAGCGGAAGTGACGCATGACGGTCTTGAGATTCCCCGCGGAGTAGACCTTCGCGACCGATCCGTCGGGATGTTTCAAATCCGTGTCGTAAAGCTCGTCGGCATCGTATTCCGAAAGGTCGGGCCACATTTGCACGCGCGCGTTGGCTTCGTTGGGCCGCTTTCGATCCACGCTCCAGTGGTTCCACTCGCGGACGGGGCTGCCATCGTCCGCGGTGGAGAACCAGCCTTGGTAGCCGAAGATCAGTTTGCCGTGCAGCGTCGAGGGATCGACTTGGCGTGGTGCGGCGGGGTGGTAACTTCCCGGAGGTGCGGGTGGTCGGGCCAGACCCGTTGGCGGTTCCGCCGAGGCACTGGATGCCGACAGCGTGCCCAAGAGCAGTACGACGGCGGCCAGCGTCTGTTTGGTGTGCGGACCCATCAAGATCGGTGGAAGTTCAGGTTAGCCGGCATTCATCCCACTCCAGAGGTGTGATGAATGCACCCTCGCCCCGACTCGGTCGGGGCTGCGGGCCGACTGAACTCGCGACCAAGTCGGAGTTGCCGGGGCTGACTCCGATCCATCGGGGCAGGCTCGCGACGAAGGCGCTCCGCCCGACCCGCCCCGACTTGTCGGGTGAGTGCGGGCGGGTTCTTCTCTGACCGGAGGTCTCTTCACGGTGAAGAATCCGGACTAGAACTTCAGGCCGGCGGTGAGCTCATACGTCCGTGGGGCGACGTAGATTCTTTGCAGGATGTGGGGCTGGCCGCGCCCGTTGTCGACCGCGCTGTTGGGGAAAGCCTCGGCGTCGTTGAGGAGGTTTCGCACCCGGAACGAGAGCGACCAATTCGCGCTGCGCTCCCCCAGTTTTTGCCGCCAGCCATAACTCACGAAGGCATCGGTCACCAGGGAGTCCTTGCCACTGAACGCATTCTTCACGTCAAAGGTGCCGGCCACTTCCGGGTAGCCGATGACGGGAGCCTCCCGCCAGCGCGCATTCCCCCCGAGGCGCACGCCTTTCAGCGGTCCCTGGTCGATGGCGTAGCTTCCGACGACATTCACCAGCCACTTGTTGCCGCGGATCCGAGAGCCGCCGACCTGGGCTTCGTGGTAATTCAAGCGGCGCTCGAACCCGGCGATGTAATCGCCGATGGTCCGCGTGGCATTGAACACCGGGTTGGCGATGAGCGAGGTGATGGCGGGATCGCCCCGGACGGGCTTGGCGAATTTTTCGTACCACGGCCGGAAGAAGGCGTAGGTGCTGTTGAGCTTCGAATCGTTGAAGGAGACGTTGCACAAGATGCGCAGCTGCTTGGTGGGATTAAGGGTGGCTTCCAATTCGTACCCCTCCGTCAAATCCGACTCCACGTCCGTCCAGAGCCCATTGCCCGGGTAGTCGGCGAAGCGAATGGCGCCGGCGACCCTCTCGCCAAATCCGTTGAGCACCATGCCTTCGAGGTACCTTTCTACGTAGGCGTTCTGCCGGGCCAGTTCGACCCCGACCGCGGAATCGCGGAGCGGGTTGGAAATCCGGTTCACGAGTTCGTTGTTGAAATGGTTGAGCTTCAGAATCACGCGGTCGTCCAGGAAGAAGCCGCGCAAACCGAGGTCGTAGCCTTTGCCCTCCTGGTTGGGCACCGGCTGCGCGAAGATGTTGTAGTTGCTGCCGCCGGCGGCCACGGTGTTGGTTGAGGTGTTGGCGTGGACATCAAGCCACTTCGTGACCCTGAGCACCGCTCCGTAGTTGGTGTTGGTGACCGACGACTTGACCGCCGGGCTGAACGACCCCTCGCCCCTGCCGCCGAAAAGCCGGGTGACCGGATCCTGGGTGAACTCAAATCGCCTTGAACTGATCTCATCCCGACGGATGCCCCCCGTGAGGATCAACCGTCGGGAGAACATCTCCCACTGGCCGATCGCGGCGTAGGATTTGGTTGTTTCGGGCGCATAGGAGTTGGCCAGGCGCCGCACAAAAGCCGAGGTGACCGCGGGAACGATATTACCCGGAATCGCAGGGTTCGCCGCCTGGTTCACCCGGGCTTGGCTGGGATTCAGGGCGGGAAACGTGACCGGTTGGCCCGGCAGCAAATAGTGGCGCCGGTGCACCTGATTCTGGGTGTCGCCGACGACGCCGGTTGGCAGCACCGAGGTCGTGGTCATTTCCTCCGGCTGCTCAAAATAACTGTCTTCACTCCGGTAGTAATGGAAACCGACCGCCGTTAGCCGGCCAAAATCGAAGCCCTTGAGCGGCTCGAGGCGCCGCAGATCCAGCTGATGGGTCAGGGTCGCGCGATACTGCTTCGTTTCCGAGTCGCGGTGCTGCAGCGTGGCGACCGACTCGAGGTAGGGAACCCCGAAATAGGGATTGAGCGGCCTCGCGGGATCCGGGTTGCTCGCGGCCAACTGGGTGGGGAGATAGTAATTGTTGTCGATGAAGACCTCGTAGTCTCCCCGCTGAATCGGCTGCCAATCCTCGTTCTTCGATTTCTCAAAGGCTCCGGCCAGCTCGAAGTAGGTCTTTTCCAGCACCCGCTGTTGCCACGAGGCCGAGTACTTGTCGTAGGTGGTGTCGTAGTGATCGGACGGACCGGTGACGATGGTGTCCAACGGGAAACTCACCCCCGGCACGACGGTCGCCATCGAAATGCTGGTTTGATTCTGGGTCAGGCCATTGACGTAGGCTTCCGAACCCTTGGATTTCCAGTTCCAGTTCAGCACGCCGAGTTCCGGGGCGTTCTGGACGTACACGAGGTAGTTGCTGGTGTTGAAGCCTTGGGAAACTCCGGTGATGAGATTGCGGGCGGTATTACGCGCGGCCGTGGTGCCGGAGGCGACCAGGAGGCGGTCGGTTGTATTCGCCTTCTGGAGCGGAGTTCGGGGATCGTTTAGCCAGGCGGACACGCTGTCATAAGCCAGGTAGGGCCGGGGTGTCAGCACATCGATCCGACCGGTCTCCGCATTGAAATTGATCGTCGCGCCCTTGAAAGGCTGCAGCGTCAGATTCAGGTAGAGCGAGTTGCGCCGCATATACTGCAAGTCGCGTGGGGTGCGTTGGTCGGTGGTCAAGCCGGCGAAGCGCAGCGCCACCTTGTCGGGGACGACAATCTGGTTGATGTCCACGGTGGCCCGCTTCGAACCCTCCGAATCGAAACGGACTTCCAGGCCGTAGCTGTTGGCAATAAACCTCCCGGTCTTGTGGGTCGCGTCCAGACCCCCGCCGACCGACCCCAGACCAAAGAGCAACGAATTTGGCCCCCGGGACTGGGTCAGGGTCTCGGTGTTGAAGTTGTCCACTTTGATGCGGCTGGTGAAGAAATTGTTGGTCAGCGAAGTGGACCGAAAGCCGCGCACCATGTAGGGCGCGCCGGTGCGCGACGTGACCGCTTCGGTATCCGAAGAGTCCCCCTTGTATTCCCGCGTGCTGGGCAGGAACTCCAGGGCCTCCTCATAGTTCACCGCGCCGATGTCCCGCATGAACTCCGCGGTGAGTATCGTGATCGGGTTGGCCAGATCGCGCACCTGGGACTTCAGCTGGGTTCCCGACAGGGTCTCCGAGGCGTAGTACCCTTGGTTGGCGGCGGAGCTGACGACAAAGGGGTTCAAGACAATCGTCTCGTCCTCCGCGGCGGGGGTCCGAGAGGCGATGATCGACAGTGCCACCCCTGCGAGAAGGGTCAGGCTGGGAACGGTGTATCTTGGGGTCTTCATGGAGGCTGGCCAGCCAGGGGGCGGCGGTTGGAAAAGAGTTAAGTGGACGCGCCGCAGGTGCGGTCTGAGCCTAGGCGGATAACGGACCGCCGGCTATCCCCATTATGGGGGATGAACTGGTGGCCGTCGGACGGTCCACCGCCGCCGCATTCGAGCCAGGGAATGGCGCGTTCGGCCCGGCTGGTGGGCTGGCACTCAAAACGTACCCTTGGCCCCGAAGATCCAGGCGGAGCCGTAATCCTGCCGCTGGCGGAAGCGCGCGATCGCGGGGGTATTCGGGCCGAAGCGCTTGATGTCCTCGGGCGCGCTGCCGACGTTGCGCAGGCTGGCGAAGAGGCGGATGCGCCGCGTGAGCACGTAGTCGCCATAGAGATCGAGGTTCAGTCTCTTCGCGCGCCATTCGTAGGTGCCGGCTTCGATGCCGCGGCCGGTGATCTGGCCCAGCCGCGCCGGGCTGCGGTAATTCCAGTTGGCCTTCAGGTTGAACTTCTCGCGCGAGAGGCTGATGCCCCAGCTTCCGCTCCGCGGCACGTAGCCGCGGAAATTGTCCGCGCCGTCGCCGGTCGCGCGCAACGCACTCGCGTTGGCAAACACCTGCACGCCGCGCGCCCACGGGGGCAGAAACGTGAGCGCCTGCCGGTAGTCGAACTCGAGCCCGGTCATGCGCACCCGGCTGGAGAGGTTGTAGGTCGTCTGCACTTCGTAGATGCCGTACTCATCCGGATTGAGGTCGTAGAGCTGGAGAAACTCCGCGGTGGGCAGAAACCGCGTGCTGCCAAAGAAATTCTTGAAATCCCGCCGGAAGGCGCCCACCGAGAGCGCGCCCACGCGCTGGAAATAATACTCGAGCCGCACCTTGGTCGTGCGCGCGCTCCACGGCTTGATCGCGACATTGTTGACCTGGGTGCGATTGTTCGCCGAGGGCGGTTCCTCGGTATTGGGCAGAGTGACGCCGCCGGTGTATTGGTTGGTGTCGGGCCGGCCCACCGACGTGTACCACGAGGCGCGGGCGATGAGGTTGTCGCGCAGGTTGAAGCTCGCGTTGAAGTTCGGGAAAAGGCGCAGGTATTCCTTCTTCGCCCGGAAGCCGCGGTCGAGGTAGGTGAGGCGCGAGACGCCCAGGGCGTCGGTCGTCGGCACGATCGGCACGGTCTGCACGCCAGGGAGGCTGGGGTTGCCGTCGATCACCCGGCCGTTCGCGTCGCGCTGGAAATTCAGCGTGGGATCCGTGAGCGGGCCCTGCGCGCGGATGTTGGTCTGCTCCGCCCGCAGGCCACCGACGAACTTCAGCCGGCGCGCGAAGAACGCGGTGTCGGCGCGCAGGTAGGCCGAGGAGACAATCTCATCGAGAAACTTCGACTGCGCGATCAGCGAACGGTACGCGTTGTTGGCGTTGCCCTGAAAATAGTCCGGCCGGGCCTGGAAGAGATCGTACAGCGCCTCGTTCTGGACCCACTCGATTTTGCCGAAGCCGTAGGGCGCGATGCGCTGGGAGAAACCCCGATCGAGGACGACCGCGGCGCTGTCGTCGTTGCCCACTGGGTTCGAGCTGGCCCGCCCGTCGGCCCCGACGAAATTCCAGCTGGGCGAGTATTGCCGGATGTCGCGCACGGACTGCTTCATTTCGAGCCCGCCCTTCAACGCGAGCGGGACGCCGCGGACGTCGAAGTCGCGGCGCAGGTTCGCAAATCCCGTCCGCTGCAGGTCCATCGACTCCCGGTCCCCCATGCTCGCCGACGTGAGCGAATAGCTCGCCAGACTGTAGGGGTCGACGGGGCGGCCCGCGGCGTCGGTGACGGTGATGCGGTTCGGACGCAGGTAGAAGATGTCCTCGAAATTGATCGCGACGCCGGTGCGCGTCGCGACGGAGTTGTTGAAGAATCCACGATATTCGTCGCGATAATGGTTGCTCGCGCGGGAGTTTCCGAAGCCCGCCTCGGCCTTCCAGAGCGGGCCGTCGTGGCGATAGGTGAGCGTCGGCGTGTAGGTGGTGCCGGACTTCTGGCGCATACCGGTGTTGTTGAGGCGGATCGTGCCCGCGCCCGCCTGGCCGCGCGTGAAGGTCGGGTCGAAGTCGCCCGGTGCCACGCGATTCACGACGAACGTCAGCATGCGGTTGCTGAGTTCCGCGTCGAAGAACGCCCACTGGAAGGAAAACGAAAGCCGATCGTTGCGCGAGAGCCGGTAGTCGGCCGTGAAGCCGAAGGAGGTGCGCTTGCTGAACTTGTTGGCGTCCTGCACCGCGTAATCGGTCAGGTAGGGCTTGTCGGCAGTGGTATCGGGAAACTGGCTCGCCGGCGGCGTCGCAGTGCCGGGGGCCACGAGGCCGGTGGTCGTCGCGCCGACGCCGCGCCAGTTGTTCTGCGAGTAGTCTTCGCTCGTGTACTGGTTGCTGTGCGCCCCCGACACCGTGAAACCGAAGCGCTTGTTCACCGGCACGACCCAGGAGAAGTCGAACCCCGGCTTGATCTTCCGCGTCGGGGTCACGCGAGGTCCGGGGGTCTTGTTCCAATCCCGGTAATTGTCCTTCATCATCAGGAACACGCTGGAAGTGAGGACCGGCCGGGAGCGTTCAAAGGCGCTCCGCGGCACCAGGTTGATCGAACCGGCCAGCGCGGAGCCCGGTGATTCGGGCGTGGGTGAGTGGTGCACCTCGAAGCGTGCGACGTTGTTCACCGAGGTCTGCTCCAACTCGATCTGGCGCGAGGAGCCGGACGACGCGGCGCTGGCCAGGCTGAAACCGGCGACGGTGATCGGCACATTGTTGGCGGGCACGCCGTTCATCGAGATCGTGCGCATGTCGCCGCCACCGGTGTCGACCATGATGCCCGGGAGAAATTTCAGGAAATCCCCTGCGTTGCCCTCGACCACCGCGCCGAATTCGTCGGCGGACACGACGTTGACGATGTTGGACGCGAAGCGCTGTTCGTTGATCGCGATGGCCGCGGCCTCCATTTCCTTCGTCGTCGCGACGACGAAGGCGTCGAGCGTCACCACCTCGCCCGGCCGGCCACGGGCGGGCCGGGCCGCTGCGGCCGCGAGATCGAAGTCGCGTTGGGTGATCGCGCCGGCGGCGATGCTCACGGCGACGGTCTGTGCTTCGAGGCCGGTGTAGAAGACTCTTACGCTGACCGTGCCGGCGGGCACATTGGCCAGCCGGTACTGCCCGCCGGAGTCGGTGAACGTCTCCAGCGTGGTGCCCTCGACCGAAACCCGGGCGCGCTCGACGTATTCGCCGTTGGCCGGATTGAAGACGCGGCCCTCGATGGTACCGGTCGCGGCGGTCTGGCCGGGCGCGAGCGCGGCCAGAAGAGCGAAGCAGAGAAAGGCGACGGAGCCGCGCAGGAGTCGGGGAGTTTTCATGGCTGAAGGGCGCTGGATCCGCTGGGCAGCGGTTCGGAAAATCGGAGCAAGGGCAAGACAAGACGCCCGGACGAGCCGGGACGATCGGGCGTGAACGAACGCCAATCCTCCCGCGAGCGGCAGGCCTGGCGCTGGTACCGCACGATTATAGCGTGCGACCGACTTGCCGGGCATCCCCATTAAAGGGGATGGAACTTCCCCCGCGCGAAGCCCATACTGGCCGGAGTGGTGCGGAGGGCGTTTGGCTGCCCCGTCTCTCTCAACTGCAACCATCCAATCCCGCCGCCCTGATGACTCCGTTCCGCCTCGCGCCTTTGACCTGCCTTTTGGGTTGGTCGCTCGTTGCCCTCGGGCTCGACGGGGCAGCGGCGGTCAACTCGCCCGGAGTCCCGGCCGCCCCGGTTTTGGTGCGGGGCTTCGTGGCGGGAGGAAGCGATCAACCGCTGCCACTGGCCGGGCGGACGCCGGTGCCGGCGGCGAAGGATCTCGCCTATGAAACGGCGCGCATTCCGCTCATCGCCCAGCCGCTCACCTTTCACATCGCCCCCAATCCGCAGGCCGCCGCCGAACCCATGCAGGTCCGATACCGGCTCGAAGGCTGGGACGACGACTGGCAGGACCTCGAGGGGATCATGTTCCTCGCGGCGCGGTTTCTGGACGCCGATGGCCGGCGCATCAGCAGCGTCTCGCTGCCCCGCAAGGGTTCGAGTGCGGGTTGGACCGGCGATCCGCGGACCTCGCCGTTTCGTACCTCGGCCGAATCGGTCGTGGTGCCCCCGCGCGCCCGGCGCCTGCAGATCTACCTGGTGTCGGGCGGCGATCGGCGCACCACGGGAATCTGGCTCGTCAAGGGGCTCCGCCTCTTCGTTGCCGCCGACTCCGGCGAGCCCGCGCGGCTGCTGCTGGACGAACGCCTGCAGGAAGGGATCGATCTGGGCCAGCCGGAGGGAGCGCTGCCCAACTGGCGACGGGAGGGAACCAACTCGTACACGCCGCAGATCTACACCCTGCCGGCCCCCGCCGGGA
>Ga0194120_10006286_pt1 | contig 16886 bp, 12 predicted proteins | sample TA2MahCa65mmetaG_FD_148642 | JGI IMG/M metagenome (GOLD analysis project Ga0194120, IMG submission 148642) | Freshwater microbial communities from Lake Tanganyika, Tanzania - TA2015019 Mahale Deep Cast 65m | ecosystem: Environmental > Aquatic > Freshwater > Lake | place: Tanzania: Lake...
CGGCGCGTGATCGCCATAGACCATGATGCGGTGCTTATCGAGTTCGCTCGCCTGGCGCGGCGTGCCGAATTGCTTGAGATAGGCAGGCGCCGCATAGGCGTGGCTATGCATCACCATCAGCCGGCGCTTGATCAGGTCGGGCTGGGTCGGCTCGCGCAAGCGGATCGCGACATCGGCCTGACGCATGCTGAGATCGAGTTCGCGATCATCGACCAGCAGCGTCACGGTGATGTCGGGATAAAGCTCGATGAATTCGCGGACATGCTTGGAAAGCCACGTCGTGCCGATGCCGACGGTGGTCGTGACCTTGAGTTCGCCCCTCGGTCGTTCCTTGCTGTCGGTCAACATTGCCTCGGTCAGCGCGACCTTGGCGAAGACGTCGTGCGCGGTCCGGAACAGAAGCTCGCCTTGCTCGGTCAGAATCAGGCCGCGCGCGTGACGATGGAACAGCGGAACCTTCAGATCCTCCTCGAGCGCGGCGATCTGGCGGCTGATGGTCGATTGCGACAGGCCGAGCGTCTCGCCGGCATGCGTGAAGCTGCCGGCCTCGGCGACCGCGTGGAAGATGCGGAGCTTGTCCCAGTCCATTATTCGGCCGCTGCGGGAGCGACGTCATCGAGGCTCGCCAAATATTTTTCCGCCTCAAGGGCCGCCATGCAGCCGGTGCCGGCCGCCGTGACGGCCTGACGGAAAATCTTGTCCTGCACGTCACCTGCGGCGAAGACGCCCGGCACATTGGTGCGGGTCGAGCCCGGCTGCGTGATGATGTAGCCTTCGGCGTCCATCGCGACATGGCCCTTGAGGAAGCCGGCATTGGGCGAATGACCGATGGCGATGAAGACGCCGTCGACCGCGAGCTCGCGCGTCTTGCCGCTCTTGACGTCCTTGATCCGGACGCCGGTGACGCCCGGTGGATTGCCGCCGCCCAGGATCTCGTCGATCACGTGGTTCCAGACCACTTCGATCTTGGGATTGCGGAACAGGCGTTGCTGCATGATTTTTTCGGCGCGGAAGCTGTCGCGCCGATGGATCAGCGTCACCTTGGTGGCGTGGTGCGTGAGATAAAGCGCCTCTTCGACGGCCGTGTTGCCGCCGCCGATGATCGCCACTTCCTTGCCGCGGAAAAAGAAACCGTCGCAGGTCGCGCAGGCCGAAACGCCGTAGCCCTTGAGCTTGTCTTCGCTCGGCAGGCCGAGCCAGCGCGCCTGCGCGCCGGTCGCGACGATCAAGGCATCGCAGCTATAGACCGCGCCGCTGTCCCCCGTCAGGCGAAACGGCCGGCGCTTGAGATCGACCGCGACGATCATGTCGTCGACCATGCGCGTGCCTTGGCGCTCGGCCTGGACGCGCATCTGTTCCATCATCCAAGGCCCTTGAACGACCTCGGCATAGCCCGGGTAATTCTCGACATCGGTCGTGATGGTGAGCTGGCCGCCGACCTGCATACCGGCGATCAAGACCGGTTCAAGCGCGGCCCTTGCAGCATAGATCGCGGCCGCATAGCCCGCCGGTCCTGAACCCAGGATGATGACTTTGGCGTGTTGGATTTCGTTGGGCGTTGGCATCGGAATCGATTTCTGAAGGGGCTCGTTAGTTAGCCCCATCGATATGGCTGCGGCAAGTCTGGATACCAGACCTTCCACAACCTTCTGGACTTGTATCCATGGCAATTTTCATAAAGTTTTGAAATTTTATTGCGACTGGCGAGGCGCTTGGATAAGAAAAGGCTTCAAGCGCGGGGAATCATGCGCCGGCTGAAACTGGACCATATCGACCGAGCGATCTTGGCCGAACTACAGGCCGATGGTCGCATGACCAATGTCGAACTCGCGGCGCGTGTCGGCATTTCGCCCCCGCCCTGCCTCCGCCGGGTCAGGGCTTTGGAAAAGGCCGGTTATGTCCGCGGTTATCACGCCGAGGTCAGCCCCGAGCTTCTGGGCTTCGGCGTGACGGTCTTTGCCTGGGTCGGCCTGCATCGCCAAGCCGAAGGCGATCTTCTGGCCTTCGAGGCCTTGGTGTCGGCCTGGCCCGAGGTTCGATCCTGTCACATGCTGGCCGGCGAGACCGATTATCTCCTCAAGATCGTCGCCAAGGATTGGGATGCGTATCAGTCCTTCCTGACGCGCACGCTGACGGCGGCGCCCAACGTCAAGGCGGTCAAGAGCGCGCTCGCCATCCGCAACTCCAAGGCCGAGCCGGGCGTGCCGATCCTGCGCAACTCATGAACCGGCGCGAGCGGCGCGCCCAAGGCAAGAGCGCGCAGATCATCCATGACGCGGTCGCGCGCCACCGCGCCGGGCGCCTCGGCGAAGCCGAAGCGCTCTATCGGCGCGTGCTCAAGGATGAAGTGCGAAATTCCGACGCGCTCCATCTGCTCGGCGTCGTGCTGTTCCAACAAGGCCGCCACGCCGAGGCCGCCGACTTCATCCGCCGGGCGATCGCCGCGCGGCCCGGCATGGCCGATTTTCACAATCATCTCGCCGTCGCGCTCAGCGGCGCCGGGCGACCGCGCGAGGCCCTCGCCGAACTCGACATCGCCATCAAGCTCGATCCGGGCAAAGCCGAGATCCATCTCAATATCGGCAATGCCGCGCGCGAGATCGGCGAAGTCGGTCGGGCAGAGGCGAGCTATCGCCGGGCGATCGAGCTCGCGCCCGCGCTCGCAAGCGCGCATATGAACCTCGGCAATGTCCTAGGCGACCGCGGCGCGGTCCAGGATGCGATCGCCGAATTTCGCAAGGCCATCACCATCGAGCCCGGCTATGCCGAAGCCCATATGAATCTCGGCGTCGCGCTCAAGGATATCGGCGCGACCGAAGAGGCGATCGAGGCCTATCGCCGCGCGCTCGCGCTCTACTCACCCGCGCTCAAGGACAAGATCGCCAGCACGCATTACAACCTCGCGCTCGCGCTTCTGATCCAAGGCGATTTCGAACAAGGGTGGCGGGAATACGAATGGCGTCACGATCCGCTCGCCGAGGCGACCGTGGCGAGGCCCCATCGCCAGCCGCGCTGGCAGGGCGGTCCGCTCGGCGCCAAGAAGCTCCTAATCTGGGGCGAGCAGGGCATCGGCGACGAGCTCATCCACGGCAGCATGATCGAGGACGCACTGGCGGCCGGCCTCGACATCGTTTTCGAATGCAGTCCGCGCCTCGTGCCGCTCTTTGCTCGCGCTTTTCCGGGCCTTGAGATCGTGCCGAGGACCGATCCACCGACGCCCCGTCTCGAAGCGGCCGACATCGGCGCGCAGATCGCCCTCCCCTCGCTCGGCGGCTTTTATCGCAAGAGCTGGCAGGCCTTTCCATCGCGCCACGGTCACATCGTCGCCGATCCCGCGCGCGTCGCTATGTTTTCGGATCGCTACCGGCAAGCGGCCGCTGGCCGCCCGATCGTCGGCATCTCGTGGAAAAGCGGCAATGCCAGGATCGGACGCTGGAAATCTTCGCCGCTCGAAGCCTGGGCACCGGTCTTCGCGCTCAGGGACGTGCTTTACGTCGATCTGCAATATGGCGACACCGCGGCGGATCGCGCACTTGTCCGGGAGCGTTTCGGAGTTGCGCTCCATCGCGACGTCGATGTCGATGCGCTCCAGGATCTCGACGGTTTCGCCGCGCAAGTCGCGGCCGTCGACCGCGTCCTTTCCGTCAGCAATACGACGGTTCATTTCGCCGGCGCGCTCGGCAAGCCCGTAACGACGTTGCTGCACCAGGGCGCACTCTGGTACTGGTTCCGCGGCCGCGCCGATACGCCATGGTATCCGACCATGCGCCTCTTGCGCCAAGGACCGGATGCCGATTGGCAAGCGGTCTTCGCCCAGGCCGCCACCGAACTGGCAAGAGATTTGGGAAGAACATGACGACGCCGTTTCCGATCCATATCGGCTGGGACAGCCGGGAAGACATCGCCTATCAGGTCGCGCGGCATTCTCTGCGAAGGCGCGCCTCGATCCCCGTCGAGATCAAGCCGATCCGCCAGCCCGAAATGCGGGCGCGCGGGCTCTATAGGCGGACCCTCGATCCCCTACAGTCGACCGAGTTCACCTATACGCGCTTCCTGGTGCCAGCCCTCCAGGACTACAGAGGCTGGGCCTTGTTCTTCGACTGCGATTTCCTCTGGCTTGGCGATGTCGCCGAACTCCTCCGCCTGATCGACGATCGCTACGCCGTGATGTGCGTGCATCACGATCACCGTCCGAAAGAGACTTGGAAGATGGATGGCGCCACCCAAACCGTCTATCCGCGCAAGAACTGGTCGAGCCTCGTCCTCTACAATTGCAGTCACCCGGCGAACCGCAAGCTCACGCCCGAGGTCGTCAACCGCGAGCCGGGCTCCTTCCTGCATCGCTTTGCCTGGTTGGACGATGCCTTGATCGGCTCGCTGCCCGAGACCTGGAATTGGCTCGAAGGTTGGTGCGACAAACCCAAATCCGGCACTCCCAAAGTCGTGCATCTGACGCGGGGCGGGCCCTGGTTCGAAAAGTGGCAGAAAGTCGATTACGCCGATCTCTGGAATGCCGAACGCGCCGACTACGAGGCGTCCTTGGACGGGAAAGACGCGAACACGTCTCGCGGATAGCGCCCGAAGAACGCATAAAGCGCGAGGGCGCAAGTCGCGCCGAGCGAGACCCAAGCGACCCCATCGACGACGGTTTCGCCGGACCCGGCGAGCCAGGCGAAAATCCCGCCATAGAGCAAAGCCGATAGCAGGACCACATAAGCGCCATTGCGCCACAGGAAGCGTACGGCATCGCCGGCCTTGGGCACGCGGTTGGCGGCGGCGATCAACAGGCAAACCGCCGGGATGTCGGCAATCATGAACCAAGGTTCGATCAAGAAGGCGAAGCTCGCGCCGATGGCACCGCCGCCGGTGCCTCGGCCTTGCGCCGCCGCCAAGACGATGGTGAACAAGACATGGCGACCGAGAAAGCCGAGCCACAGCCAATCGAACAGGCGCAGGCGAAGCGTGCCCCGGAAATCATAGCGGTAATAGGGATAACGCGGAGAACCGTCGTCCAAGGCTATTTGAACTGGACTTTGACGATTTCGTAGCCCTTGGCGCCGTTCGGCGTATCGACCACGACCGAATCGCCGACCGATTTGCCCATCAGCGCCTTGCCGAGGGGCGAGGCGATGGAAATACGCTTGGCCTTGATATCGGCCTCGTCGGCGCCGACCAGTTGATAGGCCTGCTCCTCGTCGGTGTCCTCGTCGGCAACCGTGACGAAGGCGCCGAACATGACTTTCTTGCCCGAGAGCTTCGAGACGTCGATCACTTCGGCGCGGCCGATCTTGTCCTCGAGTTCCATGACCCGGCCTTCGATCCAGCCCTGTTTTTCCTTGGCCGCGTGGTATTCGGCGTTTTCCGACAGATCGCCATGGGCGCGCGCTTCCGCGATCGCCTTGATGATCGCCGGACGCTCGATCGTCTTGAGACGCTTCAGTTCTTCTTCCAGCTGCGCGAAGCCGCCGGCAGTCATGGGCACCCGGGACATGGCAAATTCCGCTCGTCGACCGAAATGACGAAGCCGCCCTCGCGGGCGGCAACGGCTCAAGAATACGACTGGAGGGGCGCGACTTCAAGCCGCCCGGCTTTGATCGCCGCGATCGCCTGCACCGCCGCGCGCGCGCCCGCAAGCGTCGTGTAATAAGGCAGCTTGCCAAGCAGCGCCGCCCGCCGAAGCGTGTAGGAGTCGGCAATCGCCTGGCGCCCCTCGGTCGTATTGATGACCAAGGTCACTTCGCCCGAATTCAAGAGATCGACGCTGTCGGGCTTGCCCTCGCCCACCTTGTGGACGAAATCGACATTGATGCCGCGCTCGCGCAGGAAGCGGAGCGTGCCGCTGGTCGCCGCGATGCCGAAGCCCATGGCCGAAAGCCAGGGAATAAGTTCGGCGATCGCTGCCTTGTCGCGGTCCTTGACCGATATGAACACCTTGCCGCTTTCCGGCAGGCGCTGGCCGGCGGCGATCTGCGATTTGGCGAAGGCCCGGTAGAAATCGCGGTCGAGGCCCATGACCTCGCCGGTCGATTTCATCTCGGGGCCGAGCAGCGTGTCGACCCCCGGAAAGCGCGCGAAAGGAAAGACCGCTTCCTTGACCGCGACATGGCCGAGCGTCTTGGACGCGAGATCGAAGGAGGCGAGCGCCTCGCCGGCCATGACGCGCGCCGCGATCTTGGCGATCGGCTTGCCGATGGCCTTGGCGACGAAAGGCACCGTGCGCGAGGCGCGCGGATTGACCTCGAGGATGTAGATCTCCTCGCCCTTGATCGCGAATTGGATGTTCATCAGCCCGACGACGTCGAGGCCACGGGCGAGCGCCTCGGTCTCGCGCTCGACTTCGCTGATCAGGCGGGGCGGCAGCGAATAGGGCGGCAAGGAACAGGCCGAGTCGCCCGAATGGATGCCGGCTTCCTCGATATGCTCCATGACGCCGGCGACGTAGACCGTCTTAGCATCGGCGACGGCATCGACGTCGATTTCGATCGCGTCTTGGAGATAGCGATCGAGCAGCACCGGGTTCTTGCCCGAAACCGCCGCCGCGGTCGCGAAAAAGTCGTCGAGCTCGGCCTGGTCGTGGACGATCTTCATGGCGCGTCCGCCAAGCACGTAAGACGGCCGTACGACGACCGGAAAGCCGATGCGCTGGGCGACCAGTTTTGCTTCTTCGATCGAAAAGGCCGTGCCGTTCGCGGGCTGGCGCAAGCCCAGGCGCTCGATCAATTCCTGAAAGCGCTTGCGGTCTTCGGCGAGGTCTATGGCGTCTGGCGAAGTGCCGAGGATCGGCACCTTGGCCGCGGCAAGGCCGGCCGCGAGCTTCAACGGCGTCTGGCCGCCGAATTGGACGATCACGCCCTTGAGCGCGCCGGTCGCCGCCTCAACCCGGACGATCTCGAGCACGTCCTCGACGGTGAGCGGCTCGAAATAGAGCCGGTCCGAGGTGTCGTAATCCGTCGAGACCGTCTCGGGATTGCAATTGATCATCACGGTCTCGTAGCCCGCTTCCTTCAAGGCGTAGACCGCGTGCACGCAGCAATAGTCGAATTCGATGCCCTGGCCGATGCGGTTGGGACCGCCGCCCAGGATGATCACCTTGGGTCGCGTGGTCGCGCCGGCTTCGCATTCGGCGGCGCTTCGCCCATCGCCTTCATAGGCCGAATAGAGATAGGGCGTGAGCGAGGCGAATTCGGCGGCGCAGGTGTCGATGCGCTTGAAGACCGGCCGCACGCCCAGACGTTCGCGCCTGGCCGCGACCACGGCCTCGGTCGAACCGGCAAGGCGCCCAAGGCGCGCATCCGAAAAGCCCATCCGCTTCAAGGCATGGAGCCCCGCCGCGTCTTCCGGCAGGCCCTGTTCCATGATGCGCCGCTCGGTCGCGACGATCTGACGGATCTGCTCCAGGAACCAAGGATCGTAACCGGAGGCGTCTTGGATCTCGGCAAGCGTCAGTCCGGCGCGAAAGCCCTGCGCGATCAGGCGAAGACGCTCGGGGTTCCGGGTCGCAAGCGCCGCCAAAAGCCGCGCCTTCGCGGGCGTCGCGGGATCGCCCGGCGGCTCGATGTCGTCGAGGCCGCTGAGGCCGGTATCCATCGAGCGCAGCGCTTTTTGCAGGGATTCGGCGAAGTTCCGCCCGATCGCCATCGCCTCGCCGACCGATTTCATCGAGGTGCCAAGCACGGCTTCGGCGCCAGGGAACTTCTCGAACGTAAAGCGCGGGATCTTGGTGACGATGTAGTCGATGGTCGGCTCGAAGGAGGCCGGCGTCACGCCGGTAATATCGTTGGCAAGCTCATCGAGCGTGTAGCCGACCGCGAGGCGCGCCGCGACCTTGGCGATCGGAAAGCCGGTCGCCTTGGACGCGAGTGCCGAGGAGCGCGAGACGCGCGGGTTCATTTCGATCACGACCATGCGCCCGGTCCTGGGATCGACCGCGAATTGGACGTTCGATCCGCCGGTATCGACGCCGATCTCGCGCAAGACCGCGATCGAGGCATCGCGCATGATCTGGAATTCCTTGTCGGTCAGCGTCAGCGCCGGCGCGACGGTGATCGAATCCCCGGTATGCGTGCCCATCGGATCGACGTTTTCGATCGAGCAGATGATGATGCAGTTGTCGGCGCGGTCGCGCACGACCTCCATCTCGAATTCCTTCCAGCCGAGGACCGATTCCTCGACCAGAACTTCGCCGACCGGCGAGGCTTCGAGCCCACCGGCGACTATGGCCTCGTATTCCTGTGCGTTCCGCGCGATGCCGCCGCCGGTGCCGCCCAAGGTGAAGCTTGGCCTGATGATCGCGGGCAGACCGACGGTCGCAAGCGCGGCCTTGGCTTCGGCGAGCGACTTGACCGTCACGCCTTTCGGCGTCTCGAGACCGATCTTGTGCATGGCCAGGCGGAATAGCTCGCGGTCCTCGGCCTTCTTGATCGCGTCGCGCGAGGCGCCAATGAGTTTCACGCCCAACCGATCGAGATCGCCCCGATCGACCAGCGCCATCGCGGTGTTGAGCGCGGTCTGCCCGCCCATGGTGGGCAGGAGCGCGTCGACTTTTTCCTTTTCCAGGATGCGCGCGACGAAATCTGGCGTGATCGGCTCGATATAGGTCGCGTCCGCCAGCTCCGGATCGGTCATGATCGTCGCCGGGTTGGAATTCACCAGGACGACGCGGTAACCCTCGGCCTTGAGCGCCTTGCAGGCCTGCGCGCCCGAGTAATCGAATTCGCAGGCCTGACCGATGACGATCGGACCGGCGCCGACGATCAGGATCGATTTGATGTCCGTCCGCTTAGGCATGAGCGTCCATCAGCTTGACGAAGCGATCGAAGAGATAGTGGCTGTCCTGCGGTCCGGGCGAGGCTTCGGGATGGTATTGCACCGAAAAGACCGGTTTGCCGGCAAGACGCAAGCCTTCGACCGATTTGTCGAACAGCGAGACATGCGTGATGACCGCGTCCTTGGGCAAGCTCTCGGGCTTGACCACGAAGCCATGGTTCTGGCTGGTGATCTCGACCTTGCCGGTCTCGAGGTCCTTGACCGGATGATTGGCGCCGCGATGGCCGCGCGGCATTTTCTCGGTCTTGCCGCCGAGCGCGAGCGCCAGCATCTGATGGCCGAGGCAGATGCCAAAAACCGGCAGCCCGGCGGCGATCACGCCCTTGATCGTGGTGACGGCGTATTTTCCCGTCGCGGCCGGATCGCCCGGGCCATTCGAGAGGAATACGCCGTCCGGCTTGTGGCGCAACACGTCTTCGGTCGAGGCCGTCGCCGGCACGACCGTGACCTTGCAGCCCGACGAGGCGAGGCAGCGGAGGATGTTGTGCTTGATGCCGTAGTCGATCGCGACGACGTGATAGCGGGGCTTTTTCTGCTCGCCATAACCCGCGCCAAGCGCCCAGCGCGCGCCGGTCCAGGCATAACTCTGGGTGCAGCTCACATCCTTGGCGAGATCCATGCCTTCGAGGCCGGGCCACTCGCGCGCGGTCTTGGCCAGCGCCGCCATGTCGAAACGGCCGTCGGGCGCATGCGCGACGACGCCCGTCGGCGCGCCGGCATCGCGAATGCGCCGCGTCAGCGCCCGCGTATCGAGCCCGGCAATGCCGATCAGCCGATTGCGCTTGAGCCAGGCGTCGAGCTTCTCGACCGCCCGCCAGTTGGCTTCGGGCGTGATGCTTTCCCGCAAGACGAGACCGCGCGCGGCCGGCGTCTTGGTCTCGACGTCTTCGGGATTGGCGCCGACATTGCCGACATGAGGAAAGGTGAAAGTGATGATCTGGCCGGCATAGGAGGGGTCGGAAAGGATCTCCTGATATCCGGTCATCGAGGTGTTGAAGCAGACCTCGCCGACCGCTTGGCCGACATGGCCGAAGCCCTCGCCCGAATAGACCGTCCCATCGGCGAGCACCAATACCGCCGTCGCGCCCGCTTGGGGCCGGACGACGGACGCGCTCGTCGGCGATGTCATAGAAACCTTGCTCCGGGAGGGCCTTGGGCGGCCTGAATTGGGCGCGGAAAATAGGGGCGAGTCCCCGAAGCGTCAAGCGCGTCAAATGTCGATTTCTTGGGCCCTCGCCCGCCCTTTGCTTCGGCCCGGGCCGGGGAGTAGGATGCGCGCCTTTTCCGCCCAGGGGTCTTGTCCGCAATGCTGCGTCAGAAGTTTACCGAAACGCTCAAAGAAGCGCTCAAAGCCGGCGATCAAGTCCGGGTCTCGACCGTGCGTCTGATCATGGCGGCGCTCAAGGATCGCGACATCGCGGCCCGCGAACAGGGCAATCGCGACGGCATTCCGGAAGACGCCGTGCTGCAGATGTTGGCCAACATGGTCAAGCAGCGCCGCGAAAGCATCAAGCTATACGAGCAAGGCGGTCGCGCCGACTTGGTCAAGCAGGAACAGGCCGAGATCGGCGTGATCGAGAGCTTCATGCCCCAACAGATGTCGGAGGCCGAAGTGCAGAAGGCGGTGGCCGACGCCATCGCCGAGATCGGCGCCTGCGGCCTCAAGGACATCGGCCGGACCATGGGCGTGCTCAAGGGCCGCTTTGCCGGGCGCATGGATTTCTCCAAGGCGAGCGAGTACGTTCGCAAGGCGCTTGCGGCCTGAGGTCCGTTTTCGGAACGAAACGCCGAGCCAAGGAGGGCTGAAGGCGTGGCCTTTTCCGATGCCTTTCTCGATGAACTTCGCGCGCGCGTCCCCGTCTCGGATGTCGTCGGCAAACGCGTCCGCCTGACGCGCAAGGGCCGCGAACTTTGGGGCCTCTGCCCGTTTCACAACGAAAAAACACCCTCCTTCAAGGTCAATGACGATCGCCAGCGCTATCACTGTTTCGGCTGCGGCCAAGACGGCACGGCGATCGATTTCGTCATGGCGACCGAAGGCCTCACCTTTCGCGAGGCGGTCGAAAGGCTGGCCGGCGATGCCGGCATTGCGCTGCCCCAAGAGACGCCTGAAGAACGCGAAGCCCAAAGCCGGCGTAAGACGCTTTACGAGGCGGTCGCCGCGGCCGCGACTTGGTTCGAGACGCAGCTTTACGACCGGGCAGGCGATGCCGCGCGCGACTATCTCAAGCGCCGGGGCCTCGACCGGGAAGCCGCCAAGCAATTCCGCTTGGGCTTCGCGCCCGATTCCCGCCGCGCGCTCCGGAGCGCCCTCAAGACCCAAGGCTTCGAGGATGCGCTGATGCTCGAGGCCGGGCTTCTAGTGAAGCCCGAAGACGGCGGCGAGCCCTATGACTTTTTTCGCGGCCGGGTGATTTTTCCGATTGCCGATCGCCAAGGCCGCGTCGTCGCTTTCGGTGCTCGCGCGCTGGGCGATGCCGAGCCGAAATATCTGAATTCCCGCGAGACGCCGATCTTTCCCAAGAGCCGGACGCTTTATGGCCTTGCGCTCGCCCGCGAAGCCGCGCGCCATGGCGATGCCGTGATCGTCGCCGAAGGCTATATGGACGTGATCACTTTGGTGCGGGCCGGTTTCGAAGGCGCGGTGGCGCCGCTCGGCACGGCGCTCACCGGCGATCATCTGGTCGAGCTTTGGCGCCATGCGCCCGAGCCGATCATTTGCCTCGATGGCGACGCGGCCGGCCAGCGCGCGGCGCTTCGTTCGGCCGAACGCGCGCTGCCCTTGCTCGGCGCCGGCAAGTCGCTCCGTTTCGCGACGCTGCCCGAAAAGCACGACCCCGACAGTTTGATACGCGCCGAAGGCAAGACGGCGATGCAGGCGCTCCTCGATCAGGCGCGGCCCTTGGCCGAAATCCTGTGGGATTCAGGTCTCGCCGGCAAAAGCTTCGACACGCCCGAGCGTCAGGCCGCCTTGGTCAAGCATTTACGGGATCTCACGGCGAGCATCGAGGACGCGACGGTCAACGCCTTTTACCGGCGCTTTTTCAAGGACCGGCTCGACGCGCTCTTCCCCTCCCGCCCGGCACGCGCGAAGACGGGCTTTGCGGGCGGGCGCGGCGGCTACAAATCCGGCGCCGCTGGGCCGCGGAGCTGGGCGCCCGAGATCAAGCCCCGGTCGGGCCGCCTCAATCCCGAGGAAGCCCGCGAAAGGGCCCTGGTTTTGTGTGTTCTACACCACCCGGGGCTCCTTGAGGCCGTGGCCGAAGATTTTGCCGATTTTCCGATCCAAAACAAAGACTTGAGCGACATCCGCCTGGCTCTCCTCGAGGCCGCGCATGGGCAAATTTCGCTTGACTTTCAAGGCCTCAAGCGCCACTTGGAGGGTTCCGGTCTTGCCGAGGCGCTGAACCGCAACCAGATTTCACCTGCCGACCCGCCCTATGTCCGTCCCGAGGCTTCGAATGACGAGGCTTTGGCCGGGTTCCGGGAGGCGGTCCGTTTGCACCATGACCAAGCGGTGCTCCGGCGCGAAAGCGAGACCCAGATAGCGGCCATCGGAAGCGACATGTCCGATGCCGAATGGGATCGTTTGCAGGCGCGGCGCCAGGCCGAGCTTGCGGCCGAAGAACGCGCGAGAGAAGACGAAGCACAGCGGGAATAGAGGACACATGGCCAGCAAGAACGCCGCCACCGCCGCCGCCGAGCCTCAAGAGGGCCGTGAGGAGAACCAGGATCGTCCGCTGCTCGACTCCTCGAACCAGGCGGTCAAGAAACTGCTCGCCCGCGCCAAGCAGCGCGGCTACGTCACCATCGACGAGGTCAATGGCGCGCTGCCGACCGATCAATGGACCTCGGAGCAAATCGAAGACACGATGGCCATGCTCTCCGACATGGGCATCAACGTGGTCGATGCCGACGAAGGCGAGGAAGCGCCCGAAGAAGGCGCGGCGCCGGCCCAGCCCGATGCCGCGAGCCCGACCGAGAACGTCCTCGTCGCGTCCGGCGCCGATGTCGAGGAACAGGTCGAGCGCACCGACGATCCGGTGCGCATGTATCTCCGCGAAATGGGCAAGGTCGAACTCCTGTCCCGCGAGGGCGAAATCGCCATCGCCAAGCGCATCGAGGCCGGCCGCGATGCCATGATCGCCGGCATCTGCGAAAGCCCCCTCACCTTCCGCGCCATCGCCAAGTGGCGCGACGAACTGGCCGAGAGCCGGCGGCTTCTGCGCGACGTCATCGATCTCGATGCGACCTATGGCGGTTCGCCGGGCGCGCCCAAGATGGGCGCCGACGGCGAGGCGGCCGAGGGCGGCGAAGCGCCCGAGGACGATGTCGACAATCCCTCGCTCGCCGCGATGGAAATGGAGCTCAAGCCCAAGACGCTCGAGTCCTTCGACAAGGTCATCGGCTCCTACAAGAAACTCAAGAAGATGCAGGAGGGGCGCCTTACCGTCGCGCTCAAGGCAAGCCCGTTACCCAAGGGCTTCGAAAAGCGTTACGAAGTGCTCCGCACCGAGATCGTCGGTCAGATGGGCAATATTCGTCTCAACGGCGCGCGCATCGACGATCTGGTGATCGATCTTTATGAGCATAATCGCAAGCTCATGAACATCGACGGGCGCATGATGCGCCTCGCCGAGCGCAACAAGGTACCGCGCGAGGCCTTCCTCAAGACCTATCTCGGCCAGGAGCTCAATCCGCGCTGGTTCGCCAAGCTCGACAAGCTGCCCGAAAAGGGCTGGAAGAACCTGGTCAAGCGCGACGAGAAGGACGTCAAGGGCCTGCGCGGCGAACTCAACCAGCTCGCCACCTCGGTCGGGCTCGACATCGCCGAGTTCCGGAGGATCGTCCGCTCGGTCCAACAGGGCGAGCGCGAGGCGTCCCGCGCCAAGAAGGAGATGGTCGAGGCCAATCTGCGCCTCGTCATTTCGATCGCCAAGAAATACACCAATCGCGGCCTGCAATTCCTCGACCTGATCCAGGAAGGCAATATCGGCCTGATGAAGGCGGTCGATAAGTTCGAATACCGCCGCGGCTACAAATTCTCGACCTACGCGACCTGGTGGATCAGGCAGGCGATCACCCGCTCGATCGCCGATCAGGCGCGCACCATCCGCATCCCGGTGCACATGATCGAGACGATCAACAAGCTGGTGCGGACCTCGCGCCAGATGCTGCACGAGATCGGCCGCGAACCGACGCCCGAGGAACTCGCCGAGAAGCTCGGCATGCCGCTCGAGAAGGTGCGCAAGGTGCTCAAGATCGCCAAGGAGCCGATCAGTCTCGAGACGCCGATCGGCGACGAAGAGGACAGCCATCTCGGCGATTTCATCGAGGACAAGAACGCCGTCCTGCCGGTCGATGCGGCGATCCTCGGCAATCTCCGCGAGACGACGACGCGCGTATTAGCGACGCTCACGCCCCGCGAGGAGCGCGTCTTGCGCATGCGTTTCGGCATCGGCATGAACACCGATCACACGCTCGAGGAAGTCGGCCAGCAATTCTCGGTGACGCGCGAACGCATACGCCAGATCGAGGCCAAGGCGCTCCGCAAGCTCAAGCATCCGAGCCGGTCGCGCAAGCTCCGCTCTTTCCTCGACGGCTGATCCGCTCCACACTGGGGTCCGAATCGAGCAGGGCCTGTAGTTCAGCGGTTAGAACGCACCGCTCATAACGGTGTTGTCGCAGGTTCGAATCCTGCCGGGCCCACCATTTCCCTGGCCTTCGCGCGTGGCGTTCAATGCCGGTCTTCGATATGGGCGCGGAGCGTCGCCAGGAATTTCCCGATGTCGAGAGGCTTGGTCACGTAGTCGGCGAAACCCGCCGCCTTGCCTTTCGCGACGTCGCTCGGCATGGCGGCGGCGGTCACGGCGATGGCCGGGATGTCCCTCGTCGTCGGATCGGCCTTGATCGTCCGCAGAACATCGAAGCCATCCATTTCCGGCATGTTGAGATCGAGCAAGACCAGCGCCGGCCGATGTGCCTTGATCAGATCGATACCGAGACGCGGATGATGCGCGGCAATGAGTTCGACGCCGGGCAGTCGTCGAACGATGCGTCTGACCAGGTCGACATTGGCCGGACTATCTTCGACATAGACAATGCTCTTCATGGGCGCGGCGCGGGTCGAGCCAGTGGCGGATTGATTTTCGGGCGAAATGCCGGCCCGCATCGGCGCGCCGACCGACGGCAGATCGATCCAAAAACGGCTACCCTCGCCCGCTACGCTTTCGACGCCGATCGAACCGTTCATCATTTCGGCAAGGCGCCGCGACAGCGCGAGACCGATGCCGCTGCCTTCGATGCCCGTCGCCTCCGCGCCCAGCCGGTTGAAAGGCTTGAACAACTCGGCCAAGCGATCGCTTGGGATCCCGCGCCCGGTATCGCTTACGCGGATGCGTAGCGTTCCCTCGCGTTCCGAAACCGCCTCGATGGCGACCCGACCCGACGGACGATTGTATTTGATGGCGTTGGACAAGAGATTGAGAATGATCTGCTTGAGGCGCACACGATCGGCCCGGACCCAGGAACCGACGATGTCGGTCTTTGCGATTGTCACGGCATGTTTCTCGGCGAGCGGCGCGACGATCGAGACTGCTTCCTTGATCAAGGACGCGACATCGACCGGCTCGATTGAAAGTTCGACATGGCGATCCTCGATTTTCGCGAGATCGAGCACATCGTTGATCAGGCTCAAGAGATGCTGCCCGGATTTGTGAATGGTCGCCGCCCCCTCGCGCGACATCGCATCGGTCGCCGGATCGGTCACCATGAGCTGCGAGAAGCCGATAATCGAATTGAGCGGCGTGCGGAGCTCGTGGCTGATGTTGGAAAGAAAGTCGGATTTCGCCTCGTTCGCTTTGGTCGCGGCCTCGCGCTCCAAGAGATATTCGGCATTCAGGCGCCTGAGTTCGACGGCCTGCAGTTCGAGCCGCACGCGCGCCGCATGCTGGCGCAAGATCATGACGATCAGGGCAATGGCAAATATGGCGATCACGACGCTTGCGAGAGCGACCCAGAAAATCGTCGACCTCCGGCTCGCTTCGAATTCGGCGAAGCTTTCATCGATCGAAGCGGTAATCAGGACGATGAGCGGGTAATCCGCGAGACGCCGCCAACTGAACATGCGGTGAGTGCCGTCGATCACGCTGGTCGCGCGAAAATTCCCGACCTCGGGCTGACTCGGGTCAAAATACGGGCGGTCCGCCGGAACGACGGTGCCGAGGCCGCTCGCTTCGCCAATCGCCCCGGTAGCGCGCGCTCGGACGAACCGATCCTTGCCGACCAGCCCGCTGCTGCCTTCCGTGCCGATATTTATCGATCCGTAGAATTCGGCGAAATAATTAGGATCAACCGATACCACCAAAACGCCGCCGAAATCGCCGTTCGATTTCGTGATCCGACGCGCGAATTGAATGGTCCATTTACCGCTGGAACGGCCAAAAACCGGAACGCTGATATAGAGGTCATCCCTGGGATTGTCGCGCGGGACAAGAAAATGATCGCGATCCGAGAGATCGATGCGATTCGCCTCCGGTAAATCGGAGACCTCCAAGAACCCGTCGGCGCCGATCACGCCTGTCTGCAAGACCATACGGCTGTTGAACGACCTCGAAACCTCCGAGTGGTATTTCGGAAAGTCGTCACGGTTCTCGACATAGATCCGGCGCAATATGGTTAGGGTTTGATCGATGTTCCTAACGGTGCTGAGCGTGTGTTCCTCGAGGGCGCGGGCGAGATTGGCGGTCTGATTTTCAAGATGCCCTTCGGCAATGCGCCGATCCTTGGCCAAATTGGTCATGACGGACGACCAGAGCAGGACTAGGCCGAGCGTACAGACGACCGCGACCGCCAAGGGCGCGGCCCAACGACCGAGTGGCCGAGAGGACGGCATAGTCGCCGGCGCGGTCATAGTGTTCGCGTTGTTCGTCATGACCTTCGATCGCCGGCCAATATTCCGGCATTGTTGACAGCGCCCCGACGGCGCAATTTAGGATCGACCGAAAATCAATATAGTTGGCGGTTCTTAAATTCCGCTTAGAGCCCAACCGGAAACTTCT
>Ga0194120_10006290_pt1 | contig 16880 bp, 13 predicted proteins | sample TA2MahCa65mmetaG_FD_148642 | JGI IMG/M metagenome (GOLD analysis project Ga0194120, IMG submission 148642) | Freshwater microbial communities from Lake Tanganyika, Tanzania - TA2015019 Mahale Deep Cast 65m | ecosystem: Environmental > Aquatic > Freshwater > Lake | place: Tanzania: Lake...
CGGCGACCGCTCGCGTGGCGACGGCTCGCACGGAGACGGCTCGCACGGAGACGGCTCGCACGGCGAGCGGAAGATTCGCCTCCTCATGTTTGCGGTCTTCGCCTCGGGCTTCGTGTCGCTGGCCTACGAAATCGCGTGGATCCGCCTGCTGAGCCTGGTCCTGGGCTCGTCGGCGTACTCCTTCGCCCTCATGCTCGGCGCGTTCATCGCCGGGATCGCCCTGGGCAGCCTCCTGGTCAACCGGGGCGTGCTGCCGGGTAGCGATCCGCTGCGGCAGTTCGCGATCGCCCAGGCCGGCATTGCCTTGTTGGTCTCGCTGACCATACCGCTTTACGACCACCTGCCCCTGCTGGCCGTGCGCCTCGGCAACGTCATCGTGCGCTCACCCGAGACCTTCGGCCTCTTCCAGGGCCTGCAGTTCGGCGTGGCTGCCCTGCTCATGCTCCCGCCCACGACGTGCATCGGCATGACCCTGCCGCTGGCCGCCCGGGCGGCCACGCGGTCGCTGGCCGCCGTGGGCGAGGGCGTGGGCGGGGTCTTCGGCCTCAACACGCTGGGCAACGTGCTGGGAGCGATCGTCGCGGGCATCTGGCTCCTACCGCTGCTGGGCATCCGCGGCCTCATCGAGGCGGGCATGGCCGCCAACGCCCTCCTCGCGGGCTTGATCTGGCTGGCCGCGTGGCGCCCCCCGCGCGCCTGGCGGGGAGCCGCCCTGGCGGCGCCGCTGTTGATCGTCGCCCTGGCCCGCCTCCTGGCGCCCGCGTGGAACATGGAGACGCTGTCCGCCGGCGTCTTCCGGTTCCGGGGGCAGTTGCCCGCGGAGGCGACCAGCGCCACCTTCAAGGGCGATCCCGAGTTGCTCGAGACCCTCTACCACCGCGACGACGCCCACGGGACGGTCACCGTCACCCGGACCGCGCGGGACCTCAAGCTGCGGGTCAACGGCAAGGTCGACGCGACGGCCCAGGCGGATCTGGGGACCCAGATCCTCCTGGGCCAGCTCCCGCTCACTTTGCGGCCCGGCGCCCGGGACGTGCTGGTGATCGGCCTGGGCAGCGGCATCACCGTCGGGTCGGCGCTCGCGCACCCGGTCAGCCATGTCGACGTCGTCGAGATCTCGCCGGCCGTGGCCGAGGCCGCCCGCTTCTTCGCGCCCCACAACCGCGGCGCCCTGGAAGATCCGCGCGCGCGGCTCCACGTCGCCGACGCCCTCGCCTTCCTGCAACTGGCCCGCAAGCGCTACGACGTCGTCATCAGCGAGCCGTCGAACCCATGGATGGCCGGCGTGGGCAACCTCTTCACCCGCGAGTTCTACGCCATGGCCCGGGCGCGACTGGCCCCCGGCGGGCTCTTCGCCCAGTGGATCCACGTCTACGAGATGGACGACGAGACCGTGTCGCTGGTCCTGCGCACGTTCGCCGACGCGTTTCCCGCCATGACCGTGTGGCTCATGCAAGGCCGCGACTACCTCCTGGTGGGTTCGGCCGAGCCGCTCCGCCCCGATTTCGCTGCCTCCGAGCGCATGCTGGGCGCGGCGCCGGTGCGCGGCGACCTGGCGCGGCTGGGGATCGGCGGCCTGGCCGAGCTACTGGCATTGCAGACGGCCACCGACCGGCGGGCGCGGCGCCTGGCCGGGGACGGTCCGCGCAACACGCTCCGCTTCCCCCTGCTCGAGTACCGTGCCCCGATCGCCTTCTTCGCCAACTCCAGCGCCGGGCTCCTGGCCGGCGGCGACGAGCGCCTGAAGGCGCCGACGGGCACCGGCCGCGACATGCTGCTCCCGGCCTACCTGCGCGCCGCCGGCCGCGCCCTGGCGCGAGAGGAGTTCGCCCGCATCGTGGCGTACCAGGAAGCGCGGCACGTCTTGCCGGCGGTCGCCCGGACGTACGCGGCGGAATGGGCGCGGCGCTTCCCGGCGGATCCGGCCGCCTGGTCGGCCCTGGCGCGCGGCGCGCGCAAGGCGGGAGACGAAGGCGCGGCGCGGGTTGCCGCGGCTCAGGTGCTGCGCCTCGCGCCCCGCGACCCGGTGGCGCTGGCGCTGGTCGCGGAGCTGAACTTCGCGCGGTACCTCGACGACGCGGGCTTCCTGGCCGATCCGGCAGGTGCCGCGGCGCGCGTCGAGGCGAGCCTGGGCGCGCTCCTTTCGGCCAGCCCCGAGAAGCGCCCGGAGACCTTGCGGCGCATGGCGGCCATCCGCCTGGCGATCGGCGATTTCGCCGGCGCGTCCGACCGCTTCTCGCAGGCCGCGGCCGCGACGACCGATCCCGCCGAAGTCGCGCGCCTGTGGGTGGCTGCCGCGGCCGGGGCGGCCGAGCAGGAGGATATCGCGTGGGCGCGGCGCTTCGCCGGTCGGGCCCTGGCCCTGCGGCCCGCCGACGCGAAACTGCGGGCGATCGTGGACGCGATGGTGCCGGCCGCCGCCGCCAGCCCTTGAGGGGCCGCGGGATTCACATAGCGCCGCGATTCCCGGACGTGCGCTAAACACTGCCGCCAACTTGCCGAAACCGTAGCGTAGGGGAGGAGTTGGAGGCGCCGCCGGGAAGGTGGGTGCGCCTGCAACCCCATTCGACGGAACCCGGGCTCGACCCGGGGGTGACCTGCAGCAGGCAATGGAGGGCCGACGTAGGAATGGCGAGAGGATTGCGACCGGGGCTTATGCTGAGCCGCGATCTGATGCAGCCTGGCACGTGGATTCCCATCCTCAAGGCCGGCTCGACGCTCACGCCGGAACTGATCGCCAAGATCCGCCGCCTGGGCCTGGAGCGCGTGGCGCTCTCCTGCATCGACTTCCGGACGCCCAGGGAGCCCGCGGGTTTCCCGCCCCTGCTGCTCGCCGGCGAAGTAGCGACGATCGAGGAAATCGTCGCCGGGCGCGGCAACCAGGGCGAACTGCGCCAGGTCGTCTACGACGCCGCGCGGCGCCTCGCGCAGCCCCGGCGACCGGTCGAGTTCCGCCTGCCCGGGGCGTTCGAGTTGCAGCACCCGATCAACGTCTTCTCGCTCGCACTGGTCCTGGGCCACGCCCTGGACTACGGCCCGGCGCAACTTGTCAGCCTGGGCACCGGCGCCCTGCTGCACGACATCGGCAAGACCTTGCTGCCCGACCGCCTGGTCGGCAAGACGGGACCGCTGTCGCCCAAGGAGGCCGAACTCCTGCGCCACCACCCCGCCCTGGGCGTGGCGCTGCTGACGCGGGCACCGCGCTTCGCCCGCTGGCTCGTCTCGCGCGACGCCGTGGAGATCGTGCGCCACCACCACGAGCGGTTCGACGGCACCGGGTACCCCGACAAGCTGCGCGGGGCGGCCATCCCGCGGATGGCGTCCATCGTCGCGGTCGCCGACGTGTACGACGCGATGCTCTCGGATCGGCCCTACGCCAGGCGATCGCCCCCCGGCGTCGCGCGCCAGACCATCCGCAGCCTCGCCGGCCGGCAGTTCGATCCGGCCGTCGTGGACGCATTCCTGCGGCGCATTCTCCCCTACCCGACCGGAACCGAGGTGGTGCTGTCGGATCGCCGCGTCGGCCGCGTCCTGCGCGCCACCTCGGATGCCCCCCTGCGGCCCCTCGTGGGCGTGGCGGGGGAGGAAATCGACCTCGCGCAGCACCGGCGTCTCGACATCGTGAGCGTCCGGCTGGCCCGCCGCGGAGAGCGCGTGAGCGCCGTCATCCCCGTGAGGATCGGCCTGGGCGCGGGCGCGGGCGTGTGGGGCAAGACCGTCGACGTCTCGGCCGAAGGCGCCTGCATCGATCTGGTGGGCGGCCGGGCGGCCCTCGCCACCGACGTGGAGCTGCAGTTCTGCACCGGCGGCGCCACGACCGGCGAGCCGTTGAAAGCCAAGATCTGCTGGGTGCGTGAAGGCGGCGACGGCACGTCGCGCATCGGCGTCCACGTACGTGGCGCCGACCTCCTGGCCGCCTTGAGCGCCGGCCGGCTGGCGAGCTAGCGACCGCCGAAATCGGCGCCACCAGAGGATTTCAGGCCTCGGAGAAAGTGGTTAAGAAACCCGCCGGCGGGTTTCTTAACCGTTTCGCGGCTGCTTTTCCACCGCGGCTTCAGTACTTCAGGATCGGCCGGAAGCCGAGGTCGGCGTAAGAGTACGACCGCGGGTAGCCCAGGGCGACGTACCAGATGCCCGAGCGCTGCGCGCCCGACCAGCTGCCGCCGCGGAACGGCTTGACGAAGCTCGTCGGGTTGACGAAGAAGAAGCCGGCCGAGAAGTAGGCGTTGGGCGCCGGAGCGGTCTCGGTCGGCACGCCCAGCAGCCGCAGCTTCTCGTCGCTCGCCAGCGCCGCGATGTGGCCCGACCCCTGGTTGGGCAGGCGCCAGGTCGCCGCCGTGCCGTCCACCAGCAGCTTGCCCTTCTCGTCGAGGCCCAGGGTGCGCGTCCACTCGAAGACGTTGCCGTTGAGGTCGTAGGCGCCGGCGGTGGTCAGGGTGTGGGCGGTGAAGTTCTGGGTGCCGGTCCACGCCGACGAGGTGGCGCTCCCGGTGAGCGCCCGGCCGCCGCCGTAGGTGGCGTCCCCGACGAAGGTGATGTCGGGCCGGTCCTTGTCGCGCAGGAACGAGTTGTTGCCGCGCACCGATTCGGTGCTGGTGATGGACGCCCAGACGGCGAGCGCCGTCCACTCCTCGTCGCCGATCAGATCCGCCTTGGCGTCGTAGGCCTGGCAGGCGCGGCGCGCCTCGTCCCAGTCGACATTCGTCCACGGGACGCAGTACGGGGCGACCTTCAGCGACGTGCTGGCCCCGGCGGTGGCGCCGGCGCTGGACGTGGCGGTGCCGGCCACGGCGTCGGCGCGGGAGGCTTCGTACTTGGCCACGTAGAAGCCGCCGAACGAAGCGGTGGCCCAGTCGGCGCCGGCCGTCCCCACGGGCGGCTTCTCGCGCACCCAGGCTCCGGCCGGCGGGTACGCGCTGTCGGTGCTGGTGCGCGCCGGCACGATCAGCTGGTAGGCGACGAACTCGGGAATCCACACGAACGAGCTGGTGGCGGCGCCCTTCACGACGGCCAGGTCGTGCGTGACCTTGAGGTCGCCGGTGTCTCCCGGAGCGAGTTGCCGGGTCGTGGTCGCGACGAGTTCGGGCGCTCCCGGGTTGCGGATGCCGACGGGCGCCGGGGTGGACACCGGGATCACGGCCGGCTCTTCGACTTTACAAGCGGATACGGCCGCGATGAACGTGGCGACCGGCAGGCCCGCCGCCCAGAATAGCTTCGACCCCGATGGCCGCATTGGATCTCCTCGCAGACGATGACCGGGAAGGCGTGGCAATTGTACCGCAAGGCAACCGGGCCCTCAGTGACGCCCGAACCCGAGCTGTTAAACGAAGATTCTCGCGATCTTTTACGCCGCTTAACCGCTTTTCCGAAAGTTCTCGCGCCCGCTCGGCCAAATACCAAGGTAGTAGCCGTCGGTAGGATGTGACCTACCTCGAAGGAGGGGCAGTCAGATGTCGCGTAGCCAGAGTCTGGTGATCCTGTCGCTGCTCGGCGCGCTCCTGGCAGGCTGCGGCGCCGCCGCGGGCAGCCCCGCCGGCACCACGAAGAACGGGACTCCGAGCGCGGCGTCAGACGCCGCCACCCGCGACGCGGACGTTTTCCCGAGCGGCGGCGCCTCGGGCGGCTACGGCGGCGGTTCCTCGGGCACGCCCGGCTACTAGCAGGCTGCTAGGCCGAACTAGTTAAGGCCCGTTAAGCGCTCCCGAAGATCGTGTTTCGCGCGGCCAGCGTCGCGCCTGGGAGCCGGATAGTAGCCATGTGCCGGAGCTGTTTTTCTGGAGTAACCCGCCTGCCCTGAAAGGGAAGACGACGGGGCAGCTTGCCGGCGATTCGGCCCGCGACCTCCACAAGCAGTACGACGCCGCCCTGGGCGAACTTGCCGACATCGACCGCGAGTTCCGGGCGACGCGGGCTCGCCTGGATGGCCCCCTGGCCGACGGCGAGCGGGCGTCGCTGATCGAGAAGCTCCGCCGGCTCGACTCCCGCTTCGAAGGCAAGAAGCTGGAGATCGAGCGGATCGCCGCGGAACTCGAGCGCAAGGATCCGGTGTTCCGGCAGGTGCGGCAGGAGCGGCGCGACAAGATCGCGGAGCAGAAGGAACGCAAGGAGGCCGAGGAGCGCCGGCAGGCCGAGCAGGCGCGGCAGCAGGCCGACCGGAAGCGCAAGGACGATTTCCGGCGCTGGCTGGAGGATTACGACAGGCGGCGCTTCGAGGCCAAGCGCCTCCAGGACCGCGAGGACTTCGCCCGCTCGCTCGACCTGAATCGCCTGAACAATCTGGAGTTTCTCGCCCACATGGGTGCGATCGACAAGGTCGGCGGCATCGGCGCCGTGGCCACCCAGCGCGCGGGCCAGACCGACAAGCTCGAGGGCAGGCTCAGGCTGATCGAATCACCCGAGCGGCGCCGGGCGCGGACCGACGCGCTCGCCCTCACCCGCCACGCGACCAGCCGGCTCGATCCGGCGGCGCTGGAGTTCCTTTCGTCAAACCGCTGACCGGGTTGCCGGTCGGCCACCCGCGGGGCTGCCGACCGCGTCGCGCCCGAGCGTGAGGGGATCGATGCCCTCGCGGAGCGCGAGGAGAATCCCGGCCGCCTCCAGGTAGGACGCCGCCGGGATCGCGCGCAGGCCCAGGTCGGCTGCGCCCACGTCGAGAGCGGACGGGTTCCGCACGGCGACGATCGGGATCCCTCGCGCGGCGGCGGCCAGCACGCCCGGCCCGCCCAGGGCCGTCGCGGGGGCCACCACCGCGGCCGGATCGGGCAGGAAGACCGCCCGCCCCGGACCGGCCGCCGGGTCGGACCAGGCTGCGGCCGCCGGGTCGGACCTGGCGCCGGCCGGCATCGGCCGCGGCGCTCGCTGGAGCCCGCGGAGCACCGACAGCAGGAACGTGCTCCCCAGCTCCTCGGCGGCCGCCCGCGGATCGCAGGGGTCGGCGCTGGGCCGCAGCCACGGCGCGTGGGCGCAGGCAACGCCGAGTTCCCGCGCCACCAGGTGCGACAGGATGGCTTCCAGGCCGCCCACGGGATCCGGCCCGGCGCCGGCCAGGTACGCGGTCGCATCGAGATCCAGCCGGGAGAAGTCGCCCACGATGGCGACGGCCTGCGCGCCCCGGGCCACCAGGGTGCGCGCGCCGGCCAGCAGCAGGTCCGGGTTGCCCAGGGAGCCGTACGAGGCGCCGCTGGCGCCGGCCGCCAGGCCGAGATCGAGCGGTTCGGCGGTGAGCAGCGCTTCGAGCGATCCGCCGCCGACCATGCGAAACGCGTGCGCCGCGTTGTCGATGCGCGGCATCCCGCCGGAATCCGCGACGCCGCGGTCGATCAGCAGGCCGACGCGGTTGGCCCGCACCCGCCGCAGGGCAAGCTCCCCGGCCAGCCAGGCATCCAGCAGGGCGCCCTCGACGTACGCGACGTTGCCGGCCGCCCAGTTGAGGGCCGCGGCGTTGACCGCGTTGGGGTGAGTGACCAGGTGGTCGCAGGCGGCCGCCAGGAGGTTGGCGGCCGGCGTCCCGTCCCCGGCGTAGCCCCCGGTTTCGAGGCCGATGCCGGTCGGCAGGATCAGGGCGGCCCCGAACGGCCCGGCGCCGCCAGGCACGCCGGCGCCGGGAGCCGGTGCGGTGCCCGGGACTGCCAACCCCGCGCCCGGAAACGATCCGGCGACCGGCACCAATCCGGCGCCGACCCCGCCTCCGGCGCCCGGGACCACCAAACCCGCGCCCGGGAACGATCCGGCGCTCGCGGCCTCCCACACCGCCGCCTCGACCAGCAGTCGGTCGGCGGCGACGCCCACGACCGCCCAGCGCACCAGGCGCGCCGGGGCCACGGCGGCCGCAACCCGCCCGGCGACGGCTGCCGGATCGCCGTCCCGCGGCACGCTGATCGCGACGGTGGCAATCACGGTTCAGGCCTTGAGGCCGGCGGCTTCTTCCTCGACGTCCTTGAACAGCGCGTCGAAGTCCAGCAGGATCAGGATGCGGTTCTGGTACTTCCCCAGGCCCATGATGTAGGGCGAACGCTCATGGAAATGGCTGGTGGGCGGGTCTATCGCCCCCTTGGGCAGCCAGACGACCTGGTGCACCGAGTCGACGATGAACCCGAAGCGCTCCTCGCGCCACTCGGCGATGATGGTGGACTGCGCCCGGCTCGTCGCGTCAGCCAGCCCGAACCAGCGGCGCATGTCGAATACCGGGATGACCTCGCCGCGCAGGTTGATCAGACCCAGGATGTGCGACTGCGAATGCGGCAGCCGCGTGGTGGGCGGCTTGCCGATGATCTCCCGCACGCGCGTGATGCCCAGGGCGTACTCCTCGCCGCCCAGGTAGAACGTCACGAGCTGAGTCGCGTCCTCCTGCACCGCCCCGGCCGCCGGGCTGGCCGTCCGGCTGGCGAGCGGGGAGGAAGCCACGTCAGGACCCGCGGGCCGCGCGCGTCTTGGCGGCCCCGGTCTCGACGCCCAGGTACCGGTTGATCCAGGTCCGCAGCCGCAGCGCCGCCTGGGTGTGGAGCTGGCAGACCCGGGACTCCGAGACCTTGAGCACCAGCCCGATTTCCTTGAGGGTGAGACCCTCCTGGTAGTAGAGCGCCAGCAGGATCTTCTCCCGCTCCGGCAGCGCGTCGATGGCCGCGGCGAGCTGCTCCCGGAACTCCTGCTCCTCGAGCATCGCGGCCGGCCCCGGGCGATCGTCGGCCATCGTGTCGAGCCACGTGATGCTCTGGCCGTCGTCCGAGACCTGCACGAGCTCGTCGAGCGACAGGAACGGGCTGGTCTCCTGCGCCATGATGTGCGCAAGGTCGGCGGCCGAAACGCCGAGCTTGCCGGCCAGCTCCTCCTCGGTGGCGGGGCGGCCCAGTTCGGCCTCCAGGGCCTGCATGGCCTCGGAGACGTCGCGGGTGCGCGACCGCACCGAGCGGGGCACCCAGTCCTGGCTGCGCAACTCGTCCAGGATGGCCCCGCGGATGCGGATGATCGCGTAAGTCTCGAACTTGACGCCCCGATCCAGGCTGAACTTCTCCACGGCCTGGATCAGGCCGATCAGGCCATACCCGTACAGATCTTCCTGATCGATGGTCGGCGGCAGCGTCACGGCCAGGCGCCCGACCACATATCTGACCAGCGGCGCGTACTGGAGGATTAGCTTCTCGCGGGTCTTGGGGTCGGGATTAGCGGCGTATTTCTGCCAGAGTTCGGTGGTGTCTCCTCCGGCCATCCTTCCTCGCGGGTGGGTCACTCCCGGGCCGGGCCCGGGGGTTTGGTACGGCGGCCCTTGCGGTCGTCGGGGGCGGGACAATCATAGCACGGGTGCTGTCCGCGCTCCGTGACGCCGCGCAGACCTCACTCCTCGGCCTGCACCCGCGTCGCCCCGGTCCGGGCGCCCGGCGCCTGCGGGGCCTGGGCGGCGAAGTAGTCCATCGCGAACCCGAAGAGGCCGCCGATGAACGACGAGACGACGGCGCGAAACGCGGCGGTCGTGACGCTCGCGCCGGCCAGCACGGCGATCAGGCCCACGACGATGAACGCCGAGCAGCCGATGATCAGGGTCCAGTTTTTGTAAGCCACTCCGCGGGCACCTACGAGAGTCCTGCCAAGCCGCGGCGCCGCGGTGCCCGCGCCGGCGCCCCCGGGGCGCCCCGCGAAACCGCGCCAGGCTCGATACCCATGGAACTCTTCCTCTAAAGCTCCACTCCCGGCCGACCGGGAGATCGCACTTCCAAGACCCATGTGCCCATGTGGAAGCGAATCGTCCTCCCCCAGGTGCCACCCAGATCGGTGCCGATGGCCGGGATGCCCGCGGATTCGAGGGCCTGGCGCACGGCCTCGGCGTTGCGCGCGCCCACCGCCAGGAAGTCGCCCTGCGAGCGGAACATCTGCGCGCCGCCGGCCGCCTTGGCCACCAGGCGGTCGCGGGCGGCCCCGCGCGTCACGAGTTCCGCGACCAGGTGCAGGACGGCGGTATCGGCGAACTTGGCCGGCCGGCCGGCCGCGTCGCCTCCGGAGTCGGGCAGCATGATGTGGGCGAGGCCGGCGACGCCCGCGACGGCGTCGTAGACCGCGAGGCCCACGCACGAGCCCAGGCCCGGCACGAAGAAGATCTCCCCCGGTTCGACCGACGCCTGCCAGTCGGCCATCGGCACGTGGATCACGGCGCCGCCCCGGGAGGCTACGAGAGCCCCAGCGCGCCGAGAATCTTTGGCAGTTCGTCGGGGGTCGGGAACATGAAGAGGTACCCGACCAGGCCGTTGGCCTCGGTGACCGACAGTTCGGTCTCCAGCGCGAGGACCGCGTCGGACTTGGCGGCTAGCTGCGCGATGACCGTGTCGACGACGGCGCCGGCCATGTCGTTGGCCGTGAGCGGCGGCGACGGGTGGAGATCCAGCTTCACGAAGTTGCCCATCGCGATCAGGTAGTTGGACGTGAGGATGTTGCCCACCTCACCGAGCGCCGACTCGGCCAGCTCGTCGATTTGCGCCGTCGTGCCGGGCTCCCGGCCCATCAGCAGGTCCACCATCACCAGCGCCCGGTCCTCGGGCAGCAGGAAGAGCAGGTGGCCGTTGAGGTCGCCCTCCATCTGGAGGTAGATGGCCCACACCGGCGTCTCGGGCCCCACGAGCCGGTGCACCGCGCCCAGCGGGATGATCGACGCCTTGGGAACGCTCATCGAGATCCGCCGGTTGATCAGCTTCGACAGCGCGGTGGCGGCGTTGCCGGCCCCGATGTTGCCGACCTCGCGCAGCGCGTCGAGCTGGATCTCGGAGAGGTTGGTCAGTTCCATCGTCGGCGACCTACAGCGGCTTCGGCTCGAAGTCGCAGGCGGTCGCCGACATGGCGCCCTGGCGCCCCGATCCGGATCGGAGGAGAGCACTCATCGAAACCTCCTTCATCCTCTCATCCTACAGCAGGGTGGCCGCGTCGAGGATGAGCGCGAGCCGGCCGTCGCCCAGGATCGACGCGCCGGAAATGTGCCGCAGGTTGCCGACGAGCTTGCTGATCGGCTTGATGACCACTTCCTGCTGCCCGAGCAGGCGATCGACCACCAGGCCGCTGCGGCGGCTGCCGACCCGCACGACGACGACGGCCGCCTCGCCGGTCGTGGTGTCGAGCGGTACGTGCAGGGCGCGCTGCAACCGCACCAGGGGCAGGCTATGACCGCGCAGGAGCGCGATTTCCTCCTCCTGCACGGTCTGGACCGTCAGGTCCTCGAAATCGTGGGCATCCTCGATGAAGCTGATGGGGATCGCGTAGATCTCGTGGCCCACCTCGGTGAGCATGCACTGGATGATGGCCAGGGTGAGCGGCAGGATGATCGTGACCTTCGACCCCTTGCCCGGCTGGCTCGTGAGATCCAGGGCCCCGCCCAGGGCGACGGTCTTGCTCTTGACCGCGTCCATCCCGACGCCGCGCCCGGAGATGTCGGTCGCCTCGTCGCGCGTGGAGAAGCCCGGCGTGAAGATGAGATCGAGGGCCTGCTTGTCGGTCATGCGGGCGACCTCGTCCTGCGACACCAGGCCCTTCTCGAGGGCCTTGCGCTTGAGGCGTTCGGGGTCCATGCCCTTGCCGTCGTCCTCGACCTCGATGATGACGTGATTGCCTTCGTGGCGGGCCCGCAGGTGAATGGTGCCCAGGCGCGGCTTGCCCATGAGTTCCCGGTCGTCGGCCGTCTCCAGCCCGTGATCCACCGAGTTGCGCAGCAGGTGCAGCAGGGGGTCGGCGATCTCGTCGATCATGAGGCGATCGAGTTCGGTCTCCTGGCCCTCGATGAGCAACTGCACTTCCTTGCCCAGTTCGCGCCCGAGATCTCGGACCATGCGCGGGAAGCGGGAGAAGACGCGCTCGACCGGCATCATGCGCAGCTTCATCACCACCGCGTGGATGTCCGAGATGACCGAGCCCACGTGGCGGATGACGTCGCCTATCTCCTCGATCTGCAGTTGCGTGGCGACCTGCTGCAACCGGGTGCGGTCGATGACGAGTTCGCCCACGAGGTTGACCAGCATGTCCAGGCGATCGGTCGCCACCCTGACCGTGGGCACCGTGCGCGCGGCCGGTGCCGGCGCCTCCTTGGCTCCCGGCCGGGCGGCGGCCGCGGCGGGCTTTTCCGGCACCGGTCTCGCCTGCGGTACGACTTTCTCGGCCGCCGCCGGCGGCACGCCGGCCTTCGCCGGCAGGACCATGTCGCCCAGATCGATGTCGAGTTCGCCCGACACGGGTTCGCCCTCGTCGGCGGCCTCCGCCTCGGCCACCGCCAGGGCGGCCTTGAGGACGGCGGGCGGTTCGGGAGTGGTCGTATCGAGCGGCGGCACCTCGATCAGGCCGATGCGCGCCACCTCCGAGATGCCGTCAGTCTTGTCGAGGATGGCCGCGTCGTCGGCCTTGGTGATGAGCAGGACCGCGAAGGTGAGCTCGAAGCGCTCCTCTTCCAGGTCGGGAACCGGCGGCACCGCCTTGATGAGTTCGCCGAGCGATTCGAGCGCGTTGATCACCATGTACGCCCGCACGCCCTTGAGCAGGCAGCCTTCCATCAGGTCCACGCGCACCCAGACGGCCCGGTACTCGTGGGCCTGCGCCTCGGCCACCACGGCTCGCTCGTACTGGTCCAGCTTCGGCGGAGCGGCCGACTCGCCCACGCCGGCCGAGACCAGCAGCGCCGCCGCGAGATCCTGGGCCGGCGCCGGCGCCCTGGCGGGCGGCAGGTCGTCCGGATCGGGGGCCAGGGCGAGCGCCAGCCGGGCCACCAGGCCGGACGTGTCGGGCTCGGGCTGTGCCTCGGCGATGGCGTCGATCGTGGCGGTGATGGCGTCCACGCAGGAGAAGAGGGTATCGGTGAGGCCCGGGTCGAGTTCGGTCGAACCCTGCCGCAGGGCGTCCAGCACGTCTTCCATGTGGTGCGTGAGCTCGGTGAGGCCCGAAAACCCCATCGTGGCCGCCATGCCCTTGAGGGTGTGCGCCGCCCGGAAGATCTCGTCGAGGGTCTTGCGATCGTCGCGGTGCGTCTCGAGGAAGAGCAGCTTCTCGTTGAGGAGCTGCAGGATGTCCCGCGCTTCGTCGAGGAAGATGCCCAGGTACTGGCTATTGTCCACAGGCGCCGCCCTACCGCGAGCCGCCCGGGCCAGCCAGGGGCGGGCGGCGACCCCGGCGCCACATGGCGCCCCACGAGACCCTGGCTGGCTTGCTACCCATGATTCCTTCCACCTCAATGCACCTTCCGGTAGAAGAACGACCTGACCTGCTCGAAGCCCAGCCGGCGGTGATTGAAGAGGCGCTCGGTGCTCCCCACGAAGAGGATGCCGCCCGGTACCAGGCTGTTGGCCAGCGAGCGGTGGATGATCGCCTTGCTCTCCTCGTGGAAGTAGATCACGACGTTGCGGCAGATGGTCAGATGGCAGCCGCCGGGCGCCGGATCGGTGAGGAGGTTGGCGCGATCGAACGCCACGCGATCGGCGATCTGCCGCGTGAGCCGCACGTCGCCCGCGTCGTCGCGCGTGAAGTAGCGGTGCGTCACGGCCGGCGTGAGGCCCTTCTGCTCGTGAGGCCGGAAGGAGGCGGCGCGAGCTTGCTCGAGCGCGCGCTCGTCGACGTCCGAGCCGAGCAGTTCGCAGCGGTCCAGGGCGCCCAGGCGGTCGAGGAGGATGGCCACCGAGTAGATCTCCGAGCCGATCGAGCAGCCGGCGCTCCAGATGCGCAGGTGGCCGAAACGCTCGAGCAGTTGCGGCAGTAGCTGCGCTTCCAGGATCTCGAAGTGCTCGGGATTGCGGAACCATTCCGAGACGTTGATGGTGAGCCTGTCGATGAACTCCTGGAGGCGCTCGGGATCGCTCCGCAGGAGGGCGAGGTAGGCGTCGGGATCCTGGACGTTGGCCCGGCCCATCAGCGACGCGATGCGGCGCGCCATCTGCTTGTCCTTGTATGCGTCCAGGTCGATGCCGATGAGCGGGGACACCTGCTTCTTGAACTCGGCCAACGGATCCCTTTCCGTTGTCTCCGAGGAGCTAGGTGAGCGAGATGACACCGAGGGAGCGTACCTCTGTCTGGGGCGGCACGACCTCATTGTAGGACATCACGGCGAGGTTCGGGAGTTTGCGCTCGATGAGCCGCCTGAAGACGAGCCGGACCTTGCTCGAGCACAGCACGACGGGCTGGTGGCCCTGCGCCATGAGGCGCTCGGTCTCCTCCTGCACCGCCCGCACGAGCCTCGTGGCCATTCCCGGCTCGAGGGCCACGAAGGCGCCCTGATCGGTATTCTGGATGCTCCCGGCCAGCACCTGCTCGACGGCGGGATCGAGCGTGATGACGGGCAGCGAGCCGTCCGGCGCCAGGTTCGCCTTGCAGATGGACCGGGCGATGGCCAGGCGGGAATACTCGGTGAGCGTGTCGGTGTCCTTCGTGATTCGGCTGTTGGTCTCGAGGGCCTCCAGGACGGGCACCAGATCGCGGATGCTCACCCGATCGCGCAAGAGGTTGGCCAGGATCTTCATGACGTCGCTGACCTGCATGAGATCGGGGATGAGCAGGCTGATGAGCTGCTCGTGATCGGCCTTGAGGTTGTCGAGCAACGCCTGCACGTCGGCCCGGGTGAGGATCTCGGGCGCGTGCGCCTTGATGACCTCCATCAGGTGCGTGGCGATGACCGAGGAGATGTCGAAGACCGTGTAGCCGAGCATCTCGGCCCGCTCCTTGTTCTCCTCGGTGATCCAGAACGCCGGCAGGCCGAAGACCGGTTCGGTCGTGGGGATCCCTTCGACGTCCTCGATGGCCATCCCCGAGTTCATCGCGAGGTAGTGATCCATCTGCACCTCGCCGCGGGCTATCTCCACGCCCCGCAAATTGATGCGGTACTCCTTGGGCTTGAGCTGCAGATTGTCGCGGACGCGGATGGGCGGCAGCACCAGGCCCAGCTTCAGCGCTATCTGGCGCCGGATCATGGTGATGCGCTCGAGCAGGTCGCCGCCCTGCGCCGCGTCCACGAGCGGGATCAGGCGGTAGCCGATTTCCAGCTCCATCGGATCGACCTTGAGGAGGCCCATCACGTTTTCCGGCCCCTTGGGCGGCTCGGCCGGCGGCGCCCGCTTGGCGGCTTCCTCCGCCTCGGCGGCGGCGCGGCGCTTCTGCTGCCCGATCACCCAGGCGACGCCGCCCAAGGCGGCGGCGACGGCCAGGAACGGGAGGGAGGGCATTCCCGGCGTGACGCCGAGCAGCGCCATGAGAGTGGCCACGATGGCCAGCGGCCGCGGGTTGGAGAGGACCTGGCCGGCGATCTGGCTGCCCATGTTGAGGTCGGACACCGCCCGCGAGACCAGGATACCGGTGCCGGTGGAGATCAACAGGGCGGGGATCTGCGCCACCAGGCCGTCGCCGATGGACAGGATCGTGTAGATGGCCGCCGCGTCGGCCAGCGGGCGGCCCTGCTGCAACACGCCGATGAGGATGCCGCCGATGATGTTGATCGCCACAATGATGAGGCCCGCCACGGCGTCGCCGCGGACGAACTTGCTCGCGCCGTCCATCGTGCCGTAGAAGTCCGCCTCGCGCTGGATCTTCTGCCTGCGGGCACGGGCCTCGTCCTCCTTGATCAGGCCGGTGTTGAGGTCGGCATCGATGGCCATCTGCTTGCCGGGCATCGCATCCAAGGTGAAGCGGGCGGCCACTTCCGAGATGCGGCCCGCGCCGTTGGTGATGACCACGAACTGGATGATCACCAGGATCAGGAAGACCACGATACCGACGACGTAGTTGCCGCCGACCACGAACTGGCCGAATGCCTTGACGACCTGCGGCGCGTGGTCGGCGTCGAGCAGGATGGTGCGGGTCGTCGAGACGTTGAGCGATAGCCGGAACAGCGTGAGGATCAGCAGCAGCGAGGGCATGGTGTTGAACTCGAGCGGTTCCTGCACGTAGATCGCGATGAGCAGCATCGTCATGCTCGCCGTGATGTTGAAGACCAGGAAGAGGTCGAGGAGCACCGCCGGGACCGGCAGGATCATCATGGCCACGACCATGACCACGATGACCGCCAGGACGATGTCGCTCGAGCGCCCCAGGCGCGCGAACATCGCCAACCCGCCGCCGGCTGGCGCCGGGGGCGTAGCGGGTGGGGCGTTTATGGCCACGGCCTGGGGAACCTTGCGTGCACGCTGTGTATACCGGATCCCTCCGGAGTTTGCCGCCAGGTCCGTCCGGCTCGCCGCTTACCTTATTCCCGGGATCGGCCCTGGTATGACATGGCGATTATATTGCATTAGTGTTACATAATGCAGTGAGCGGAGTCACCCTATTGCTCGGCGCACAGCAGTTGCACGTTCGTCCGGTTGCAGAACTGCAGGTAGACGTTCAGGAAGTTGGAGCCGGTGTTGGTGGCCATGCCCACGATGCCGACCACCGAGGACGCTCCGCTGGTCCAGCCCGTGCAAGTGGCCGAGTTGCTGGTCCAGTTGGTGTTGAGGCCGGACCACCACTCGAAGCCGCCCGTCATGCCGGCGCTCAGCGGGAAGGGGAAGATGCCGGCCGCGTTGGTGGTCCCGATCTTGACGTTGGCCGTGTCGCGATACTCCGTGCTCGGCGCCAGCGGCCAGTCGACGTGCTCGGGCGCGCCGCCCGAGCAGTTGGCCGTCGTGCAGGCCCGCCGCACCGTGCCGTTGACGAGGATCGCCTTGGCCGCGGCAACGCTGCTGGGCCGATTCGCCTGGCACAGGGCGTCGGCGCCGGATACGCCGCCCAGGTTGCCCGTGCCCAGGCGGCCGACGAAGATGTACTTGTAGCCCCGCGGCGTGGCCGTCGGCGCGGCCGAGGGCGAAGCCGTGGGAGCGGCCGAGGGCGAAGCCGTCGGAGCGGCCGAGGGCGAGGCCGTCGGAGCCGCCGAGGGCGAGGCCGTCGGAGCCGCCGAGGGCGAT
>Ga0194120_10006291_pt1 | contig 16879 bp, 11 predicted proteins | sample TA2MahCa65mmetaG_FD_148642 | JGI IMG/M metagenome (GOLD analysis project Ga0194120, IMG submission 148642) | Freshwater microbial communities from Lake Tanganyika, Tanzania - TA2015019 Mahale Deep Cast 65m | ecosystem: Environmental > Aquatic > Freshwater > Lake | place: Tanzania: Lake...
GCAGCGGGGGGCGGCAAAACCGGGGGCAAAAAAGGTCCGCCGGGCGCTGCCGGGCACGGCGTGGAGGCGAAAAAAGGCGCCGGCACCGCCGCTCCGCGGCTGGCCGGCGCGGGGCGGTGGATTCTGGGCGCGCCGCCCCCTTGCGACTGATTGCCAGAGCGGGCAGAATAGCGGGCCGCTTGCCGCAGATCGCCAGCGAGCGGGCCCGGTGGGTGCGCGGCACACGGCCGCAGTCGACCATGCGTTCCATCCGCGCCGTAGTTCGCGGCGCGGCCAAATGTGAAACTTTGTCATGGCGTGGGGCAACTTCGCGTGTCGTCCGTGCAACCTAGCCTGTGTGGCGCCCGCCGATGACCGGCGATGCGCCGCGTCGCCCGCGCGCGGTATCGGTGCTTTCGCATGCACCGTGTCCCGCCAGGCACCTGGACGAGTACTGTGATGCCACATCGAGAACCACACGATGTCGCCGCACAAGCTGACCCGCCCGCAGGGGTCGCTGGCCCGTGGCTGCGCCTCCACCCCCGCGCCGCGTGGCGGTCGGTGGGCGGCGAGATCTTCGTCATCACCGCCGATCGGGCGTTCCACCGGGTTGCGGTGCCCACTGCGGTCGACCTGATCGAGCAGTTGGCGGCGGCGCCAGCCCGCGTCGACGCGTTGGCGGACCGACTCGTGCGCGACTACGAGGTCGACAGGGCCACTGCACTTCGTGATGTCGTCACGTTCGCCGAATGCCTCGTCGCCAAACACATCGCAGTGCCAGTCGACTCGCCGGCGGATACGTCGCGATGAGCGTGAAAGTGGCGCCGCCGCTCGCCTGTTCCACTTGCAGTCCGGAGGAAAGGACCATGGTCAGTTTGGACACGCCGGCCCGTATCGGCGAACCGCGCAATCTAGGGGGGTCGGCCGTGCCGCGGTGGTGGCACGTGTTGCGCCTGCTCGCGGTTGCGGCCGCCATGGCCACCCATGCGTGCACCGATGACGTGCCGGTCGTCGGCCAGAAATGCGACGGGCCTTGCCCCGACGTGGCGAGCGAGGTGGATGCGGGCCAGGTCGACAGCCCCGATGTGCCACCGGTGGCACCGACGGTCAATTTCTACCTGGAGACCAAGACCGGCAACGTGCTCGAGGGAACCGCCAACACGGCGAACCTGGACAACAAGAACGACCTCGCGCCCGATCTGGGCATCCAGGTCAACGTCGTCGTGCAGACCACCAACGCCCCCGACGGCGCCACGGCCGTGTTGTCGATCGGCGGTCAGGCGGTCGGCCAGCCCGGCGTCATCAGCAAGGGTGCGGCACGGTTCGACAAGGTCACTGTGCCATGTGCGGTCGCTCCGTCGACGCTCGGGGTCGTCGTCACGGTGGCGCCCGGCATCGTCGGCCAGGCCAGCAAGACTGTGCAGGTCCAGTGCGGCAATGCCTGTACGGCGACGCTGGTCGCCGCCCCTGCGTGTTTGACCGACGACGCGGATCCCCAAACCGAGGGGTTCCAGTACACCTTCACCGTCAAGACAGATACAGCCGACTGCACCCACGCCTACCTCAAGGTCGTCGATGCCGAAGGCAACAACGTCACGTCGGCCGAGGTTGCCCTGGCGGGCAGCGCATCGGTGCCAGTCCAGGTCAAACTCTCCAGCAAGTCCAAGGGATTGATCGGAGCCAGCGCCAAAGTCACCGCGGTGGTCAAGGACGCTGGCGGCAACCGCCCCGAGGGTGAATCGCCGGTCCAGGTGGTGACGCTGACGACCGAAGCCCCTGTCGTGACGTTGGTGGCGCCCCTGCCCGGCCAGTTGACGCTGACCGACGACATCGACGCGGGCGCCGCGGGCGTCCAGGTGCTGCTCAAGGGCACCGCGACTACCCTGACGCCGGCCGACATCGGCGCCGTCGAGGTGGCCATGGAGGGCACGGCCACTGTGACGGCCACGGTCCAGGCCGACGGCACGTTCCTGGTGCCGTGGTCGTTCCCCGAATCCAAGGCCTACGCGGTCAAGGTGACGGCCAAGAACGCCTGTGGGCTGACGGGATCGATCTCTGCCGTCTACACGGTGTTCGCCAACGTTGCGGGGCTGGCCATCACCTCCCCAGCGGCAGGCGGCACCTTGTACGCCAAGGACGATCAGAATCCGGCAACTGCGCTGGTGTACGAGGCCGCGGTGGCCGTGGCCGTCAACGGCGGCACCGCCGACAGCGACATTTCGATCTATTGCCGAAAGAACGTGCTGGGCGCGCCGCTGGGCCTGCAGCCTGTGGGCACGGCGACCTACAAGGCCGGCCCCACACTGTCCGTCGCAGTGGCCATCGACACGCAGATCTACGGCAACAAGGTCGCGTGCGTGGCCACCGACAATGCGCCCAACCCGGCCACCGCAGCCGAAGTTCCGTTCGTCGTTGGACTTCCGGCCCCGTGCCTCAAGGTGCAGTCGCCGGCCGACAAGGTCAAGACCAATAGCACGACGCTGAACCTGGTGGCGTCGGCTTCCAGCCTTCAGGGCGCCGCGGTGACGCTGTACCTCAAGTCGGCGTCTGGTGTGGTCTTTGACCCGATTGCGATCGGTGCCGCGTCCGATACCGGCGTGTCCGCCGCAGCCAACCTTCAACCGCCGGGCCAGAAGTTGCTCGACGGCGACTACACGTTTGCGCTCGACGCTACCGACAGCTTTGGCAACCACGCTGCGGCCAGTCTGTGCAGCGACGCCACCCGCACGCTGACGCTGGACACGACGGGACCCAGCGTGGCCATCACGCTGCCGACCAAAGCGACCTTGACAACCCTCGACGACCCTGACACGGCCCCCGCGACCCCGGGCTACCAGGTCGACGTGCAGGTCGACATCGTCGACGCCGTCAAGGTGTGCGTGCAGACCTCTGCCGGGCAAAAAGACTGCAAGTTGACTACTGCGGCCGACAAGAAGGTGTTTTTCGCGGGCCTGACGTTGCAGCCCGGACTGAACACCGTGCAAGTCACCGCCGAAGACGACGTCGGCAACCAGACCGTTGCGGCGCCGTGGGTCGGTACGCTGATCTCGACCGCACCGATCGTGCAGTTCACTGTCCCCGCAACCAATTCCTTGTCGACCGTGGCCGATGCCGTCAAGTTCGTGGCGCAAGTCAAGAACGTGGGCGGCGCCCCGGTCAAGGGCGCAACGACCGAGGTTCTGGTGGACGGCGCGGCCAAAGCCATCGCGGTGGCCGAAACCGCCCCCGGCGTGTACGAGTTCATCGTGACGGGCTTGTCGGGCAAGCCCTCGACCAAGGTTGTTTTCGCCGCCAAGGCCGTCGGGGCCGACGACAAGGACAAGGGCTTTTCGCCCGAAGTCACCGTGACGTTCAAGTCGTCCAAGCCCGCCATCGCCATCACCGCGCCCGCCGACAAGGCGGTGCTCAATCTGGCAAGCACCCAATGCCTCGCCGGGGCTCAGGACTGCGTCACCACCGTGCTCGCGACCGCCACCGACATCGAGGATGGCAGCGCTGCCGAGCTGACGGTGACCTGCGGAACCGAATTGCCCAAGGTCGCCACGGCGACGACTGCGGCTGGCAAGGCCACCTTTGCGGCGATCGCGCTCAAGGACCAGAGCACCTGCAAGCTCGCGGCCAAGGCGACCGACGCGGCGCAGCAGGTGGCGCTGGCGCAGGAAATCACGGTGATGGTGGATCGGGTGGGGCCCAAGTTCGGCAGCCTCGTCAGTCCGCTGGGCAAGGACATGGCCCAACTGGTGTTTTCGGCCATCGACGACGTCGGGGGTGACTTCTCTGACGGCGTCCAGGTGCAGATCGCTGTACAACTCGCGGGGATCGAAGCCGGCCAGAAGGTCACCTTGGAGGTCATCGGCGACGACGGCAAGAAGACTGCGTTCAGCGCCACCGCCTCCCAAGCGGCCAGCGACAAGCAGGCTGTGTCGGTCGCGTTCGGGCTGGTCACGCTGCCAGAGGGCGATGCCGTCAAGCTCGTCTTCTCTGCCGCCGATGCGGCCGGCAACCAGACCACAGTGACCTTGATTGCCCAAGTGCAGCCCAAGAAGCCCGTGGTCAAGTTCGGCGAGCCCGTAAACAACAGCGAAGGGACGTCTTGCACCGGTCAAGGGCAGTGCGGCTCGGGATTCTGCGTGCAGGGCAAGTGCGCGGCAGCTTGGAATGCCACGGCAGTGCGCAAGGTGACCTTGGTCACCGAGGGCCTCAGCAAGTCGGGCGCCGCGACCGCGCGCGTGTGCAGCAACGCGGCCGGACTCACCGGTGAGGCATGTGCCACCGCTGGGTACAAGACCGTCGCCACAGCCCAGGTCAAGGGCACGACCGTGACGCTGGTGCTGCCCAATACGCTGCCCGACGGGCTGTACACGTTCATCGGCGAGGGCAGCCAGTTGCCGGACATCGCGTGGACGTCGTCGCTGAGCGCCGAATCCCCAACGACCAAGCAGCGCACCGTGGTCATCGACACCAAGGCGCCGACGATCGCGGCGGTTGTCCCGCCCGCAGCGCCGGGGGCGGCCGGCGCGTGCCTCAACGAAGCGAGCCAGTCAGCCGCGGACGTCGGAGCCCCGGGCGGAACGTTCGGCCTGACCGTCACCGCGGACGAAGACGGCAGCGTGACCGTCGCTGGCGGTGGCGCTTTCGGCACCGGCAAGACCACGGCAGGCAAGGCCGTTGTGGCCATCAAGCTCCCAGGCGAGGGCACCGTGACCTTCAGCACGACGGCTTCCGACTTGTATGGCAATGCAAGTCAAGCCTTCGTTTCGCCGGCACTTTTGGTGGACACCCTCAAACCAAGTGGTGCAGTGTCGAGTCCCTCCGCGGGCAAGGTCCTGGCCAAACAGTCCCTGGACGTTGCGGTGGTGTCGCCTTCGGCCGACGCCGAGGGGCAGGACGTGGTCCTCAAGGACGGCGGCGCCGCCAAGGGCACCGAGAAACTGGTTGCTGGCGCGGCGAATTTCGCCCATGCCTCCTACAAGGTGTTGTCCGATGGTGATCACAGCCTGCAAGCCGACGTGCGGGATCTGTGCGGCAACGTCGCCACCACCGACACCAAGAAGGTCACCGTCGATACCCAGCCGCCGACGGTCGCTTTCACATCGCCGGCCCAGGGCGCCACGTTCGGCGACACCCAGGACGCTGATGTGGCCGCCAGCGGATATCAGGTCGCATGGGGCATCAACGTTGGCGACACCGCGACGTACAAGATCGAGTTGGGCGAGAGCTGCGACGCCACGTTCTCCAACTGTGCGGCCTTCAAGCAGGTGTCGGCGGGCAGTTCCGCGGGGTCGAGCATTTCCAGCCAGCCCGGCACCCACATCACGATTCCGTTTGGGGCATCGCCCAACTATAGTGCTCGCGCCACGGTGACCGACGCCAATGGCAACACGGCAACCGCCGCGCGCGGCTTCAAGGTACAGTTGTCCGGGTGCCTGGTGTCGGTCAAGGGGCTGCCCGCGGGCGGCGTCTACAACAACGGCAACTGCGCAACGGCTGGAAAGGACTGCGCGAGCCTGAGTACCACGCTGACCGCAGAGCTGCTCGGACCGTGCGGCACCATCGCCAATATCCAACTCAAGAAGGCCGGGGCCGAGGTCGGCAAGAAGCCGCCGACCGGCTCGTCCGCGACATTCTCGGTGACCGTCAACGATGGCGACAACACGACGCTTGAAGCCATTGCACTGGACGGCTCCGGCGGCAGCAAGGGCACGTCGGGTCCGCTCGCCCTCAAGGCCGACTTGACGTCGCCCAAGGTCGCCTTCGTCGCGGGTACGGTCAATACAGTCCCGACGTCGGCGGGTCCCGGCCCGGTGCTGGTCGGAAAATCCAAGGATCTCAACGGACAAACCGGGCATCAGATCCACCTGCAGGTGCAGGCGACGGACGCGGGCTTGGCTGGCGGCAAGCTGACCAAGCTCGAGCGCACCGTGGGATCGACCACCACCGCTCTGGCGATGCTGCAGCCCAATGCGCTGCCCGTCGCCTTGTCCGGCAGCACGGCTACGGTCGGCGTGCAGTTCGCGACCCTGCAAGAGGATGCCAACAACGTGGTGACCGCGACGTTCAGCGACGCTGCCGGCAACGTGGGCAGCGGCCAGATCACGGTCACGGTCGACTGGGTCGCGCCGGCGGCGCCGGTCTTGGCTGCGCTGCAAGCGGCCGATCTCCACGCGCGTCGGCCGATGGCCAAACTGTCGCTGACGGCGGTGGGCGACAATGGGTCCAGTGGGACGGCCAAAGAGTACCTGGTTCGATACAGGGCGCAGGACATTGCCAACCAGTCCGATTTCGACAAGGCCTGCGATGCCAAGAAGTTGCCATCGGCGACGATTCCCGCGCCCGCGGCGGCAGGGACGGCGCAGCAGATCTTCGTAGAGGGGCCCGACCCGCGCCCCAACAGCGCAACCGCGCCAGATGCATGCAAGTTTGCGCCTTTCAGCGACGGTACGGGCAAATCCAAGTGGTATTTCGCGGTCCAGGCGCAAGATGCCGCCGGCAACCTTTCGCCCATCAGCAACGTCGTCAGCACGGCCGACCTGGCCTTGCGCTATGCCAACATCAAGTTGGGGGGCGCGCTGGCGACCGCTGACCTGCGTTCACGGGTGTGGCGCTTGGGCGACCTCAACGGCGACGGCCTGGCGGACTTCGGATTGGGTGGGGGTGCGACCGAGCCTCTGTGTGTCGTCTATGGGCGCGTGGGCGCCACGCTGGCGGACATCGACCTGTCCACCAAATCCGCCTATCCGAGCCACGTCTGCCTCGACAACCCGGGCGGGCTGGGTGCGCCGGTCGCGCGCGCGGGCGACGTCAATGGCGACGGCATCGACGACCTCGTGGTGGGCGCAGGCACAGGTTCGGGCCAGCCGCGCCAGGTGCGCGTGTACCTCGGCAAGAAGAGCGCGGCCGTTGGCACGACCCCGGTCATGACCGTCCAAAACCTGACGGTGCCGACCGGCGATGGCGTATGGAAGCTCAATACGGTGGGCAACTTCAACGGCGACAAGTCGCCGGCCGGCAAACCAATCGCCGACATCGCCGTCACCTGCCGTTCTGGGGCGCTGGCCTACGACCGCGTCCTGCTGATTCCAGGTAGCGCGTCGTGGAGCGAGGCGGCGCCCAAGACGCTGAACATCGACAACCAGGGCGATCGCATCGCCAACGGCGTAGCGACAATTCGCGGCACCAACAGCGGCGGCGTCCCGACATTCGGCCATGGCCTGTTTGGCGTTGGCAACCTGGTGGCAGACAGCGGTGCGACGCAGTTCGACGATTTGTTCATCGGCCAGCAGGCGAGCTTGCAATCGTTCTACGTGGTCAAAGGACGACCCATCACCAGCGACATGGAAATCGTCATCGACCTGGGCAGCGCCACCTCGGCAGGCGACGCCGGCTCGGTCGCGATCCGTGGTTCGGGCGCGACGGCGACCAACGCGCCGGGCCTGTACGCCGATAGCGTGCAGATCGACGGCGACGCGATCCCGGATCTCGTCGTGCAGCATACCAATTCGACGGCGCCGCAGGGAGGCGGTTTGTACTGGCTGCGCGGCGCGTTCCTCGTCGGCAACCTCGGCAAGGCCGTCTCCTTGGCGACCGAAGTGGCCGTCACGGGCGAGACCAATGTGTTTTCCGTCAACGGTGGATACCGGGTACGCGACTATCACTGGGCTCCGCAGGCCATCGGCAATTTCTGTGGCCGGTCGGGCGGTGGCCCGTTTGTGGACGTCGTCCATGCCCGGACGGCGACGGCCCCGGACGGTGGCAACAACCGTGTCATTGTGCGCTTCGGCCTGGTTCGTCCGTTGTCCGGCGTTCCCAACGAAAACAGTTTGTTGTACGAAGATCTGGTCCTCTACGACCCGGCGAGCCCCGTCGGCGGTGCCAAGTTGGCCAACTGGGGCAATACGACCAACTCGCAAATCGGCCCCTCGGCCCTGGCTGGCGTCGGCGACTTCAACGGCGACGGCCTGCCCGATCTGGTCATCGGGTCGCTGTCCAGCAGCCTCGTCGTCGTATACTGATCTCTCGCGCGGGCGCGGCCGTGAACCTTGGCCGGTCGCCGCGCATCCAAACAGGCAGCGCGCGGCTGCCACCTGCAGGATTGCCATGAACGACACCGAATCCACGCCGACGCCCGCCATGACCGAAGCAAGCGCGCCCGCCGAACGCAAGCCCTATGTGGCGCCCCAGGTCGAAACGGCAGACGGCATGCTCCAAGCCTTGCTCGGTTCGGGGTGCACGGACCCCGATCCGGCCTGACCTCGGTGTGTGCGCCACGACCGAGGCCATGACGCCCGAGCGATTCGCGGTCGGCGGAGCGTGCGGTCCGTGGCTGCTGCACGCCGAGATGGACTGCGCGCCGCCGACTCATTTGGCGAGACCCGTCGAGGCGACACCAAGACAACCTTCGCTGCGCTGCTCGGTCGTTCGCAAGGCGCGCCGCGCGGGGAATGACCGACCCCACTACCGGACCGATCCGCGCGCAGCCGACGGTCACGTCGAGGTCCAGGGTCGGTCCATAGGCGTCGACCTGGATTGGATTTCAGGCGCCTGCCAGTGGTCCTGGCCCTGGCCGCACCAGACCGACGCGTCGACTGCGGTGCTCATCGAGCGGTCCTGGCTGCTGTCCATCCAAGCGCTGGCGCTGCGCCACGGCGGCCTGCTGTTGCACGGCTGCAGCTTGGTCAAGGAAGGGCGTGCCGCCGTCGTCGTCGGACCATCGGGTGCTGGCAAGACAACGCTGGCGGGCCGGCTGCCTGCGTTGGCCCTGCACGACGACATCGTCGTCCTCGCACGCCAGGGTCCGCGGTGGCAGGTGTGGGCGCAGGACGTCTACCGGCCCTTTGGCGCGGCAGCGACGGGGGCCTTCGACCTGCACCGCATCTTGTGGTTGAGTCCGCGGCGGGACCAGATCCGCGCCCAACCGCTTGGGGTGGGTTCGACGGTCATGCACGTGCTCGGGCAGGTGTTCGACGCCGACGGCGCCGCGCAAGCACCACTGGCCGACGCGGTCGCAGCGTTGGTGGGAACACACGGGGCGTGGTCCCTGGACCATGCGCTGGCCGACGACGACCAGCAGTTGCTGCACGCGCTGTGGGGGGCGACGTGAGCCACCAAAGGCCGGTAAAGCTGTCGGACGCCATCGCCGCGGCGTACGGCCGCGCCGAGCTGCCCTACAAGGCGCAACTCGATGTCACCTACCGTTGTGAGTTGGCGTGCAAGCACTGCTACCTCGACGACCGCAACACCTGGCCGGAACTGACCACCGACGAATGGCGCTCGGTCCTCGATCAACTGGCGCAGGTGGGGGTGCTGCAGTTGACCTGGAGCGGCGGCGATCCGCTGCAGCGATCAGACTTGTTGGAACTGCTTGGACACGGTCGGCGTTTGGGGTTTGGTCACATCCTGCGGACCCACGCGATGGCGGTGACCGACGCGGTGGCCCGCGCACTGGCCGAGGCGGGGGTGGACACGGCGCGGGTCAGCGTGTACTCGCTGCGGCCCGAAGTCCACGACGCCATGACATCGGGTCCGGGCTCGCTGCGGGCAACGCTGGCTGGAATCGCGGCGCTGCGCGCGGCAGGGATCTCCGTCCACGTCGACGCGTTCGTGATCGCCGAGACCATCGAGGAAATTCCGACCCTCGCGCAGCACTTTTCCGACCAAGGCGTTTCGGTGGGCTTTGGCACCAAAGTCCACCGCGACCACCTGGGGCGCGACGGCCTCGACCGATTGGATCTCGAACGACGGCAGCGGGTCCGCGCGCAGCAACTCGCCTGGTCCGCGGGGGGCCGGCCTCCCACCGTTCACCCACCGCTTGGACAGCGCATGAATCAGGGGCCGTGTACCGCCGGACGCCAGTCGTTGTACATCAGCCCCGACGGAGCGGTGTGGCCCTGTGTCATGTTCCCGATGGAGCTTGGGCATCTTCGCCAACGCAGACTGGCGGAGATCTGGAGAGAATCGCCACAGCGTCAGCAAATCCTGGCGTTTGACAACCGCCAGCGCACGGCATGCCATGATTGCGCCGGCAGCGAGACCTGTTTCTTCTGCATGGGCGAGGCCTTCAAGACGACCGGCGACTTTCGGCGGGCGCCGGCCCACTTCCACAGCCGTACGCGCGACTGGATGCGGGGCTACGAAGCCGCGCACGGCCCGACCTGGACCGCCGAACAGTGGGCGACCGTTCCCGAAGGAGACGTCCGACCGCCGCGGCCTGCGCGCTTCGTCTTTCCGATTTACCGGCCGCGCAAGGGCCACGGCGCGCGCGCGACAGCCCCCAAGGCCGAACCGTGAGTGCGGGCGCAGGGGTGTGGCACCCTGTGTCCGGGCGGTCGATGTGGCCGCTGTGCGCGCCGGCCGAGGTCCTGCTTGACGACCTGGCGATGGATGTTCACGTTGGCGACATCGTTGCGGTAATCGCGGATCGCCGGGGCGCGATGGTCGTGCACCGCGTGCAGTTCATCGACGGCGATCGCCTGATCCTGCGCGGCGACACCAACGATCGCGCCGATCCGCCGATCCCGCGCGCCGCGATCGTCGGCCGGCTGAGGGCCGTCCGCTGGGGGGCGTTGGTCCTGCCAGTGCCGCGCAGTGGCCCGATCGGCGCCGCCGCGCGCACCCTGGGTCGGGCCTGGGCGCGTGTGGCGCCGACCTTGCGGGCGGGGTTTGCCCGATCGCGCCAAGCCTGGGCAAATGTTGACACCCGCTGACGGTCGGGTAGCGTTGGGCCTTGGCCCCCGCCCTGGCCGGCCAGAGGACCCGCCCATGCCGCACCGCCAGCCCCCCCCCAAGCGCCGCACGCGCGGGCTGGCCTGGGTCGCGCTGTGCGCCGCCCCAGCGACGGCATGCAGCGGGGCGCGCGCCCAGGCGGTCGAGACGGAGGTCGCTGCGCTGCGCGACGAACTCGACGAACTCAAGCGCAGCCAGGCCGCGGCGCGTGTGCAATACGACGAGATCAAGTCGCGGCTGGTGATGGTCGAGGAGCGCGCCGACTCCGCCCGCGTCGATCGCGCGCGCCGCGAGTCCGGGTGGATTCCCAAGCTGCCGACTGTCAAGGTGGCGCCGCCGGCCGAGGCCGCGCCCGACGTCGCAACTGCCGAACCGCCGCCCGCCCCCGCGCCCAGCGGACCGTCGAGCGATCTGCCTCCGCAACTGGACAGCGACAAGCCCAAGGCCGACTTGGCGGTGGCGCTGTACACCCAGGCCAAGAACCTGCTCGACGCCGAGCAATTGACCGCCGCTCGGTCGCTGTTCGAGAAACTGCTGCTCGCGCACCCCGACCACGATCTGGCCGACAACGCGGTCTACTGGGTGGGCGAAAGTTGGTACGCGCAGTCGCAATGGCTCAAGGCCGCGCAGGCATTCGTGCGGGTCGCCAAGGACTATCCGCGCGGCAACAAGGTGCCCGACGCGATGTACAAGCTGGCAAAAAGCTACGAGAAGATGGGCGACGACCCAGGTGCCGGTGAGGTGCTCAAGCAGCTTTCGCGGCAATACCCGGGCACTCCCGCCGCGCGCCGGGCGCTGGACGACTTGCAACGCAAGAACGCCAAGGGTGAACTATGAACATGCCTGCGCCGTGGCTGCCGGCCGCAATCGCTGCCGGCGTGCTGGGTGGGGCCGCGCCAGCGGTCGGCCAATGGCTGCCCGACGCGCACGGCCCGTCGATCGCCGTGCAGGAGTCGGCCAAGTCGGGCGAGCGCATCTACGTCGTCGAGCAGGGCGACACGTTGTGGTCGATCGCCGAGCAACTGTACGACGACCCGTGGTACTGGCCGAGCCTGTGGAGCTACAACCCGCAGGTCACCAACCCGCACCAGATCTACCCGGGCGACGTGCTGTACCTGTCGCGGCGGTCGGCCCCGACGGCCAGCGCGGCGAGCAAGGCCATCTCGCATGCCACGTCGCGGTTTTCGGCGCCCAAGCGGCCACAAGTCGAGCTGGTGCGCCGCGTCGGCTACATCAGTTCGCGCGACTACCGCGAGTCGGGCAACATCGAGTCGAGTCGCGAAGAGCGCAACATGCTCGGCCAGTTGGACGAGGCCTACGTGCGCTTTGCCATGCGCCGGTGTTCCGACGAGTCCGGCAAGGACAAGGACCCGGACGCCTTCGTCGGGCCGTGCGTGCGCGACGGCGACCGCTACACCGTGTACCGCGTCGAACGCGAGGTCATCCATCCGCTGACCAACAAGATCGTGGGTTACAAGATCAACTTCCTGGGAGAAGGCAAAGTCCTGCGCACGGTGCGTCCTTTGGTCAGCGTGCTGGTGACCCGCAGCTACAGCGAGATCAGCCGCGGCGACCTGGTCACCAACGTGTTCGAACCGCTGGTGCTGACCCGCGCCATGCCCAACAAGGTCGAACTGGTGGCGACGATCGTGGACTTCCACCACGAGACGACCGCGGCAGGGCAGTACCACTATGTGTACATCGACAAGGGCGCGGACGACGGCGTCGAGAAGGGCAACCGGTTTGAAATCATGTGGCGCGGCGACGGGCTGCGCCGCGGCCAGGTGCCCAACCTCAAGGACTATCCCGACGAGCAGATCGGCATCGCCACCGTCATCGAAGCCTACGACCGCCATTGCCTCGCGGTCCTGACCAGCAGTGTGCGCGAGATTGAGCGCGGCATGCCGGCGGTCATGGCCAAGGGCTTCTGAGGCCGGCTGTGTCCACCGCCCGGCGCGCCCTGGCCGGGGCAGCGGCTGCACAGCTTTGGGCTTGCGGCGGGGCTGGCCCCGAGCGGGGCCCTGTGCTCGATCAGGCCCTGCTGGAACCGGCGTCGGCGTGGCAGACCCTGCGCGCGCCGAGCATGGCCACCGTATTCGAAATCAACCTGCCCAGTGGGCCGAGTCCCACGGCTGGGGCGCGGGCCGCGTTTGCCGTGTTCGACGAGGTCGAGCGCCGCATGAACGAGTGGCGACCCGAATCCGAGCTCGGCACCGTCAACCGCGGGGCGGGCGGTGCGGCGATCCCCGTCAGTGTGGAACTTTTCGCCGGGTTGACCCAGGCGCGCGCGCTGGCGGAGAAGACCGGCGGGACGTTCGACCCGACATGGGCGGCGCTGTGGGGTCTGTGGGACTTTCGGCTGGGCGCCGCACCCCGGGTGCCCGACGCGGAGGCGGTCGCCCGGCAGGTGGCGCTGGTGGGCTGGCAACGCTTGCACCTGGAGCCGGCGACACGCGGCGTGCGGTTGGCCGACAAGGGCATGGCCCTCGGACTCGGCGGTATCGCCAAGGGATGGGCCCTGGACCGCGCGGCCGAGGCCCTGGCGCGCCATGGCGTCGCCGACGCGCTGCTGTCGGCGGGCGGTCAACTGCTGGCGCTCGGCCGGGGCCCGCATGGACCCTGGCTGGCGGGCCTGCGCGACCCGCGGGGCGAGTCCAACGACATATGGGCGACGCTGCAGTTGCAACCGGGCGAGTCGTTGGCGACTTCGGGCGACTACGAGCGCTTTTTCGACGCCGGCGGGGTGCGATACCACCATGTCCTCGACCCGCGGACGGGCTGGCCGACCAAGGGTACGCGCGCGGCGGTCGTCCTGGCCCGTTCGGCGACCCTGGCGGACGCACTGGGCAAGCCGCTGATGATCCTTGGCAAGGCTGGCTTGCAGACTGTGGTGCAGTGGGGCGCGACCGAGGCCCTGGTGGTCGACGAGGCCGGTCATTGGCACGCGACCGACGGCATGCGGCAGCGCCTGCGGGTCCTGCGCCAGCCGCTGCCGTGACCCTCGACGCGCAAGGCCCTACTTCTTGACCAACTGATCGAGGTAGTGGTTCAGGTCGGTGACCAACTTGAACATGTGGTCGCCGAACTCCTTGTCTTTGGCGCCCCAGTCCAGGATCGCGCGCTGGATCTCGTCGTCGTTGCCCGATTTCTTGGCTGCCTTGAGTCGCTTGACCAACGACGAGGTGGCGATGACGTAGTCGTCCATGTTCTTGCGCAACGCCTGGTGCAGTTCGCCGAGCTTGCCCTCGGGCGCCTTGGCGGTGTCGGCCAGGTGACGCAGGCCCTCGATGTTGGCCAAGAGGCCGGTGTCGAACTTGGTCAGCATCGCGTCGATGTCGTCGGCCTCGTACAACTCCTGGCGAACCTTGTTCATCGCCTGCAGTTGCGGCCGGGCGCTGTTCAGAAATTCCTTGTAGCTGCGAACCTGCTCGAATTCCGGGTTGGCGCAGCCGGCCGCCAGTGCGACCCACACAAGGCCCACCACGGCGCGTGCCCACCAATCGCATACCCGCAACGGCGGTCGGAGGCGCAACGATTTGTCGCTCTTTGCGTTATCCATTCACGAGTCCCCGCGCCGCGGCCGCGCCGCGGCGGCAAGCCTAAATAGCCATCGCCGTTTTGGCAACCTAGACCGCCGTCGCGAGCCGGCAGAATTGCCGACCGACCATTGACCGCACCTGCCGCCAACGGGCATAAACGGCGCCGCCGATCGCGCCCGATCGGATGCGCAGGCCGCCATGGCCGTACCACCCATCGCCCCGTTCGGCGTCCATCACCTCGCCATCCAGTGCCGCGACCTGTCGGCCATGGCCCGCTTCTACGAGCGCGTGTTGCGGTTGCGCGTCGATCGGCGCTGGCCGGCGGCCGATGGCCTGGGTGACCGATCGGTGTGGTTGCGACTGGGCGGCAGTGTGTTGGCGCTGGAAGCGTGTGCCGGCAACCCCGACCCGCCGCCATGGCAGGACAGCCGGCCCGGGCTGCACCTGCTCGCCGTAGAAATCCATTGGCAGAATCGACAGATCTGGATGGAACACCTGCGACACTGCGGCGTCGACGTGGTCCACCAGTCGCCGTGGACGCTGTACGTGCGCGACCCTGAAGGCAATCGCGTGGGGTTGTCGCACTTTCCGTTCGACCTCCAAGGGGTGCGGACCGCCTGATGGTGTTGCGGCAAATTGTGAAGACGCCGCGCTGCACCGCGGAGCGTCGCGCTCGACTTTCCTTTGCCAGATCGAGAGGTTGTTCGAGGCGGGACGCCATCTTGCCCCCAAGTGCGCAACGGTCCTATCATCCTGCGCTTCGCTGGGCAGCCTGATCGCGGTGGCGCGCGGGCGGGGGCTGAGCGGAGCGGAGTGGCGCGGCGTCCGCGCGGGCGATCGCAGCCACCCAAAAGCGCACTTTGGCGTCCCAGCCTCAGGCCGGCGGCGCAGAGCGCCGAGGAACCTCCATGAGCGACAAGATCGGCCAGCGCTTCACCGCCCACGAAACGCTGGAAACCTCCAAGCTCGGCACGATCGTGCGTGCGACGGACGACCGGCTGGCGGCACCAGCGCTGGTGCTGCGCCTTTCTGCGGCGACCCGGTCGGACGAGGCGACGATCGCCGCCGTGCTGGCCGACAATCGGCTGCTGGCGGACTGTCCGCAGGCGCTGTTGGCCTACGCCAGTGGCCGCGACGAACAAGGCGCGTGGATCGCCGTCGAGGCGACCGACGGCTGCGTGGGCGAAGAGCTTCTGCGTCGCCGCGACAAGCTCGAGATGCCGCACTTGATCGACGCCGCGCAGGCCATGGCCAAGGCCTGCGCAGCCGCGGCTGCGGCAGGGGTGTGGATCGGCGACCTCGGCCCGCACCGCCTGTGGCTCCAGGGCGGCGCGGTGGGCGGCAAGCTGCGCGCCTTTGGCTATGGGTGGTGGCGTCTGCTGCCCGGCGTTTCGCCCGGTTCGGCCGCCGAAGAGTTCTTTGGCGCTCCCGAGTTCCTCGCGGCCGAAGCGTGCAAGGGCGCGCCGCTATCCGCAGCGTCGGACGTGTACTCGGCGGCCATTACCGTTTGGGCGCTCGCGGCCGGCAAACCGCCCTTCCACGGCCCGCAGCCGCTGTCGGTCGTCAAACGCCAGGCAGCCGAGAAACCACTTCGCCTGGATCTGGTCAAGCCGGCGCTCAAGGGCGTCAAGGACTTGCAGGCCACCCTCGCTGAGGCACTCGACAAGGAGCCCGCGAAGCGGCCCGCCGCGACGGCATGGCAAGCGACGCTCCAAGCCGTGGCCGCCAACTGGGGACCGCTGCCCGGCGGCGACGACGCCATCGCGCCGCAGCGGATGCGCGCGCTCGGCGGCGGTTCCGAACCGGTCGCAGAGGAAGCGGCGCCGACCGTGGTCGTCAAGATCGCCGCCGAGCCCGCGACCGCGCCGGTCGAGCCCGCGGTCGTTGTCGCCGAGGTCGCGGCCACTGCCAAGCCAGCCGAGCCAGCGGCTGCCGCGGTCGTGCAGGAACCGGTCAAGGCCGAGCCGGCCGCGCCGGCCGCGCAGCCGGCCGCAGCCGAATCGGCTGCCGTACCTGCCGGCGGCGAGGACGACGACGACGGCGACGAGGACGACGACGGCAGCCCACCCCCGGGGGCAGTCGCAGACGCCGGCCGCCGCGGCAAGAAGGGCAAGAAGAGCCGCCGCGATCGCGACCGCGGCGGGCCGCAACCCATCGGCGGCAAGTCGACGCCGACGCCCGTCGCTTCGCCGGTCGCCAAGGTCGATCCCGCCAGACCGGCTGAGCCCGCCAGACCTTCAGACGCGGCCAAACCAGCCGCGGCCGCTGGGGTCGTCGTGGGCGGGGCCGCGGCACAACCCAAGAGCGGCACGCCGGCCGCTACGCCCGCCGCCGCACCGGCGGCCGGCACCGGTCGCACCGTCAAGACCACCGACCGCATTCGCGTCGAGGCGATGCACGAATCAGCCTTCTTCGCGCAGGGAGACAAGCACGACGCGGTCAAGGATCTTCACGAACAGGGCCCGCCGGTGCCGCCGCCCCACAAGGTCAGCAAGCTCTTGATCGGCACGGTGGCGGCGTTCGCGACCGCCATGGTAGCGGTGGCGGTGTACATCAAGGTCAACGCGCCGCCGGAACCGCCACCTGCGCCCCCGGAGGGCAGCGAGGCCGCCGCTGCCCCCGCGCCCGCACCGGCGCCC
>Ga0194120_10006292_pt1 | contig 16875 bp, 15 predicted proteins | sample TA2MahCa65mmetaG_FD_148642 | JGI IMG/M metagenome (GOLD analysis project Ga0194120, IMG submission 148642) | Freshwater microbial communities from Lake Tanganyika, Tanzania - TA2015019 Mahale Deep Cast 65m | ecosystem: Environmental > Aquatic > Freshwater > Lake | place: Tanzania: Lake...
GGTCGAGTTCGCGACACTGGAGTGGGTCGACTGGTGGAATAACCGTCGGCTGCTCAGCTCGATCGGGGACATCCCGCCAGTCGAGCTCGAGGCGAAGTACTATGCGGGACGAGAAGAAGCTCCGGTCATGGAGGCCGGACTCAACTAATCGAGTCTCCGGGGAACCCGGGGTGGTTCAGTTCGGCCTGCAGGCGGACGAGCCGACCTCGCTTGCGATCCTGGACCGCGCCTTCGAGGCCGGCCTCGACTTCCTCGACACCGCCGACGTGTACCCGCTCGGCGCGCGTGTCGAGCAGACCGGAATCACCGAGGAGATCATCGGGCGCTGGCTCGAGTCGCGCTGCGCGCGCGCACGCGTGTTCCTGGCCACGAAGTGCCGCGGCAAGATGGGCGAAGGCCCGAACGACTCCGGCCTCTCGCGCTTCCACATCCAGCGCGCCGTCGAGGCGAGCCTGCGCCGGCTGCGCACCGACGTGATCGACCTGTACCAGACGCACTTTCCCGACCCGCACACGCCGATCGACGAGACGCTTCGCGCGCTCGACGACCTCGTGCGCGCGGGCAAGGTCCGCTACGTCGGCTGCTCGAACTACCCGCTGTTCCGGCTCGCCGATTCCGCCCGTTGCGCGCGCGAGCTCGGGCTCGCGCGCTACGAGACGCTGCAGCCGCGCTACAACCTGCTCTACCGCGAGATCGAGACGGAGCTCCTGCCCTGGGCGCGCCAGGAGCAGCTCGGCGTGATCGTCTACAACCCGATCGCCGGCGGGCTGCTCTCGGGCAAGTACTCCGCGCACGAGGCGCCGCGCGCGGGCACCCGCTTCACGATCCGCGGCGCGGGCGAGATGTACCAGAAGCGCTACTGGGACGAGGCCCAGCTCGAAGCGGTCGCGGACCTCGCGCGCGCGGTCGCGGAGCGCGGGCTCGCGCTCGCGTCGGTCGCCGTCGCGTGGGTGCTCGCGCAGCCCGGAGTCACCTCCGCGATCGTCGGCGCGAGCCGGCCGGAGCAGCTCGACGCGACGCTGGCCGGTGCCGAGCTCGATCTCGACGCCGATCTCGCCCGGCTCTGCGATCAGGTCTGGTGGCGGCTTCCGCGCCGGCCGGTCGTCGAGGGCTACCGCTAGGCAGGGTAGCGGCGCCATCGCGTGCCCAGCTTCGCGGCGCGGCTGCCCGGGATCTGGGCAGTCGCTGCTGCGGGACGATGCGAGCGCGCCGCCGCGGAACGGCACGGCCCTTGCTCTCCGTCGCTCCGGGGTCGAGAGAGCCCTCGGAGGGAGCACCACATGAGCGGGTCACGCAGCAGGGACTTCATGCGAACGATCGGCGCGAGCGGCGCGGCGCTGGCCGCGACGCTTCTGGGCGCCGCAGCCGTACACGCGCAAGAGGCGGCCGAGGCTGCGCCCGCGGTCGCGAACGCCGGCGACACCGCCTGGCTGCTCGCGGCGACGGGCCTGGTGCTGATGATGACGCTGCCGGGTCTGGCGCTCTTCTACGGCGGGCTGGTGCGCGCGAAGAACGTGCTGAACGTCTTCATGCAGTGCTTCATCGCCGCGGGTGTCGTCGGCGTGCTCTGGGTCGTCGCGGGCTACAGCCTCTCGTTCTCGAGCGGCGGCGGCGCGTTCATCGGGAACTTCGCCAAGGCGGGGCTCGCGGGGATCGACCTCGACTCGGTGATCGCGAACTACGGCACCACGCCGGTGCGACACATTCCCGAGTACATCTTCGTGATGTTCCAAGGCATGTTCGCGATCATCACGCCCGCGCTGATCCTGGGCGCGGTCGTCGAGCGGATGAAGTTCTCGAGCTTCCTCGTCTTCATCGCGATCTGGCTGCTCGCGGTCTACTGCCCGCTCGCGTACATGGTCTGGGGCGGCGGCTGGATCTTCAACGCCGGCGCGATCGACTTCGCGGGCGGCCTGGTCGTGCACATGTCGAGCGGGTTCTCGGCGCTGGTGGCGGCGATCATGCTCGGCAAGCGCAGGGGCTTCGGGCGCGAGCCGATGCCGCCGCACAGCCTTCCGCTGTGTCTGATCGGCGCGGGGCTGCTCTGGGCCGGCTGGTTCGGCTTCAACGCCGGCAGCGCGCTCTCCGCGACGCCGCTCGCGGCGCTGGCCCTGCTCAACACCAGCACCGCCGCATCGATGGCGGTGCTGACCTGGGCCGCGATCGAGTGGATGCACCGCGGCAAGCCCACGGCGCTGGGCGCGGCGACCGCCGCGGTCGCCGGCCTGGTCGCGATCACCCCGGCCTGTGGCAACGTCTCGCCGCTGGGCGCGATCGCGATCGGATTCGGCGTGTCGGCGATCTGCTACTGCGCGGTGACGTTCGTGAAGCCGATGCTCGGCTACGACGACTCGCTCGACGCGTTCGGCGTGCACGGGCTGGGCGGCACCTGGGGGGCGCTGGCGACGGGCCTGTTCGCCACGTCGCTCGGCAGCGGGATCGAGACGAACGCGCAGCAGGTGATGGTGCAGCTGAAATCGATCGGGTTCACGGCGGTGTATGCCCCGGCGCTCACGTTCGTGATCCTCTACGGGCTGAAGCTCACGCTCGGCCTGCGGGTCGCGGACGAGGACGAGTACGAGGGCCTGGACGTTTCGCAGCACAGCGAGAGCGCATACTCTCTCGGCTCTGGCTCGAGCATCGGCGGCGGCAGCGCGGCTTCCCCTCTCGCGGGGGAAGGCTACGCTGCATCTGCCCAGACGCGACACGCCTGAATCTCCACCAGGGAACGCAAGGAGTATCGCCGTGAAGATGATCAAGGCCGTGATCAAGCCCTTCAAGCTCGACGAGGTGCGCGACGCGCTGACCAAGATCGGGATCGAGGGAATGACCGTTTCGGAAGTTCGGGGCTTCGGCCGTCAGAAAGGCCACACCGAGCTGTACCGAGGCGCGGAGTACGTGGTCGACCTGCTGCCGAAGATCGAGCTCGAGGTCGTGGTCTCGGACGGGCGCGCCGACCTGGTCGTCGAGACGATCCGCAAGGCGGCGAACACCGGGCGCATCGGCGACGGCAAGATCTTCATGTCGCCGGTGCTCGAGGCGGTTCGCATCCGCACCGGCGAACGAGGCGAGGACGCGCTCTAGAAGCGGTCTCAGGCGCGCCGCGCCGAGAGCCGCGAGGCTGCGAGCGCGAGCCCGTAGATCGCCAGCGCCACGAGCCAGATGCCGCGCATTCCGATCGCCATCGAGGCGTACTCCAGCAGCCCGCCGCCCATCGCTCCGATCAGGTTGATGCCGAGCGGGTAGCCCGTGACCGGCTGGCGCTCGAAGAGCCGGCTGAAGCAGATTCCCGCGCAGTAGACCGGCAGCCCGATCAGCCCCGCGCAGGCGAGCGCGCGCGCGCCCGCGCCGAGCTCGAAGAGCAGCGGCAGCGGAAACGCGTAGTTGAGGGCGATCGACGCGAACAGGCCCGCCCAGGCCAGGCCGAGCGGCGGCGCGATCTTCCGGAGCACGCTCAGGTTCGCCAGGAAGACCGTGAGCAGAACCGAAGCGAAGACGACCACGTTCACGGTCCAGGTCGAGCCGAACAGCAGCGCGAGCCGCACGATCGAGCTCGACTCGACCAGCGTGAAGCCTACGCCGAGCAGCAGGAACTCCGCGTGCATGCCGCGAACCGGGTGCAGCCGGCGCAGCAGCGCGAAGGCTAGCAGCATCACGCCCGCGACCACCGCGGCGAGCTTCAGGTACACCGGCGCGATCGTCGGGCGCTCCAGATAGACGAACGGCCAGTCGTCGCTCGCGGGGAGCCCGTGGCCGTAGCGCGCCAGGATCTCGGAGTGCCCGGTGAAGGTGTTCTCGCCCTTCGTCGCGACGATCACCGTGTTGAACAGGAAGCTCTCGCGGTCGAAGATCAGCATCGACTGGTCGCCGAACGCCTGGCGCACCGTGGCGAAGATCCGCTCGTAGAGCCAGGGCTGGAACACCGAGTAGTACAGCCCGACCACGCCGCGATCCGCGAGCAGGTTGCGCGCGTCCGCGAGCGCCTCGCGCGTGTACACGTAGTTCTCCAGGCGCAGGTTCGCCGAGCTGCTGAGCAGCACCTGCGAGTCGAGCGTGCCGAAGACGATCAGGTCGAAGCGCTCGCCGCTGGTGCGCAAGAAGTGGCGCGCGTCGTCGACCACGGCTCGCACGCGCGGGTCGGCGTACGGTCGCGCGGGATTGCGCTCGCGGCCGAGCGAGAGGATCACCGGATCGATCTCGACCGCGACGACCTCCTCGGCCTGGTTCAGCAGCGCGACCTGCACGTCGTTGCCGGTGCCGGCGCCGAGCACGAGCACCTTTCGCGGCGCGCGGCCGTCGTGCATGTCGCGGTACACGTCGTATGGCACGCCGAAGCGCTTCAGCATGACTTTCTGCAGCCCGCGCGCCTCGGGCGAGTCGTCGCTCCAGTCGATCGCGAGCTGGTGGAAGCTCGAGTTCACGTACACGCGCAGGCCTTCGGCGCTCTTCTCGTGCTGCACGTAGTAGTACGGGCTCCAGGCCGACTCCTGCGCGGAGAACGCGAAGTACAGGAACGGCAGCCCGGCGAGCGCGAAGAGCGCCCGGCGCAAGACCGCGCGCTCGAAGACGAGCGCCCAGGCGAAGCCGACCGCGATCGGCCAGATCCACGGCGGCAGCTGCAGCCCGGAGCTCGCGGCGAAGACCAGCGTGCCCGCGAGGCTGCCCGCCAGATCCCAGCCATACGCGACCAGCCGCGAGTGCTCGTCCATCGCGCGCGCCAGCGCCTGCCCGAGCGCGACGAACGGGATCGCCGCGAACACGAACACCGCCGCGGCGGCGGGAAACAGCGCGAGCTCCCGCGCCCGCCCCTGCAGCTCCGGGTACTGCAGGAAGTAGTGCACGTGTGCGGCGTCGGCGTGGATCACGATGCCGCGGCCGAGCAGGATGAAGCCGAAGACGAGCAGGAGGCCGAGCGGAAGCGCGGGCGCGAGCGAGCGCTGCCGCTGCAGGATGCAGCCGAGGCCCATCCCCGAGAATCCCGCGGTGAACATCAGGTTCGTGAAGTACGAGATCGCGCGGACCTCGGCGGGGACCTGGCGGATGAACGCGAGCTCCAGCACCAGGATCATCCCGGAGAGCAGCGCGATGCGGAGCGGAGGCGCGGCCGACGACGGGCTCAAGGCGCCCCCGCACTCGCCGCGAGCTGCTGCTCGATCCAGGCGCGATAGGACGCGTCCTCCGGCGGCGTCTTCTGCAGCGCGAACTCGAGCAGCTGCCGCCCCTCGTGCGTCCGCCCGCTCTGCAGCGCGACCCGGCCGAGCGCCCCGAGCTGCTTCGCGCCGATGCCCGGCGCGTAGATGTCGGGGATCGCGCGGCGCGCGGCGCGCCAGGCCTCCTCGAATCGGCCGAGCTCGACCAGCGAGCCCCAGAGCTGCCCCTCCAGGTACGGCCGCTGCGAATTCGCGCCGGGATCGCTGCCCAGACGCGAGATCGCCTGCCGGTACGCGTCCGCGGCCTCGGCGAAGCGGCGGGCGCGGTACAGCGCGTCCGCGCGCAGGCGGTCCGGCTCGGGTCGATCGCCGTGGATCGCCGCGAGCTCGGCCGCGCGACGCAGAGCGGTGTCGGTGTCGCCGCGCTCGAGCGCGATCACGCCCTCGAAGATCCCCACGCGCCCTCCCCCCGGGTGGATCTCGCTCATGCGACGCAGCTCGACCGCCGCGCGCGAGAGCGTGTTCGGGTCCTCGAGCGGGCCGACCACGTCGAGCGCGAAGGGATCGATCTCGCGCAGCCGGTAGCGCTCGACCAGCTCGGGATTCTGCGATTGGCTGGCGAACAGCACGCTCGCGTCGTCGACGAAGACCGGCGCGTAGTCGGGAAAGCCCGCGGCGATCGCGGGAAAGCCGCGCATCTCGCGGGGCACGACGAGAAAGCCCGGCCGGTACGAAGCGACCAGCGACCCGAACACGACCGGATCCTGGAACGCCTGGTCCGCCGCGAAGATCGCCGCGTCGGGAAACAGGAACGGCGTCTGCAGATCGACGAAGATCTTCTGGCGCGGAAACAGCTCCCACTCCAGGTAGCCGCCGTCGTTGGGGTGATTCAGCACGTCGCCGGTCGCGCCGACGCGGTCGAGGAACGCGACCGCCCCGTCCGGCAGCTCGCGCGCGCAGAGCGGAAACGCGCAGCGCGTGTCGAGGACTTCCGCGAGGTAGCGAAACGGCAGGCACGCGAGAAGCGCGGCGAGCCCGAGCGCGAGCCAGCGCGGAAGCGCCCCGAGCGAGAGCGTCGGCGGCCGGAACGCGCCGAGCAGCGGGAGCGCGAGCAGCACGAACTCGATCGAGAAGCGCTGCATGCGCAGCAGCAGCACCGATCCGCCCGCGAGAAGCAGCAGGTGTGCGGGCCGAAGCGTCGCGCGGCGCAGGCTGGCCAGACACGCCGCCGCCGCGAGCAGAAGCAGCAGGCTGCGCAGCGTGGTCTGCGTGACGAGCAGCCCGGTCTGCGAGAGCAGGAAGAGCGACGCCGGGTCGACCGGCCGCAGCTCCTCGATGTACTGCCCCGCGAACGAGACCTCTGTAAACGGCGTCGCCAGAAGTGACAGGCCGTGGGGCGTCGCGAGCACGCAGAGCATCGCGAGCAGAACCGGAACCAGCGCGCGCGGCGTCGCGGCCCGCGTCTCGGGCGCCGCTCCGACCCGCGCGAGCAGCGCTTCGGCCAGATACGCGCCGAGGATCAGCTCCATCACCGGGTACTCGATCCCGTGCAGGTTCACCCAGGCGATCGCGAGCCCCGGCAGCGCCCAGAGCGCGCGGCGCGACTCGAGCAGGTACAGGAAGACCGCGATCAGCAGGTAGCTCGCGGCGTGCGGGCGGATCGCGGTGAAGCGCTCCAGCACGTAGAGCCCGGCCAGCGTGAAGACGAACGCCCCCCAGGGCAGGCTCTCGGGCGCGCGATCCGCGCGAAGCAGCGCGAGCGCGAACCCCAGCGTGACCAGCGCCAGCACCGCCCGCAGCAGAACCAGCCCCACGGGCCCGCCCAGCGCATGCACCCCGTACAGGCCGAGCTGGGTCAGCCAGTAGTAGTCGAGCCAGGACGGGGTCGGGCGCAGGAACGAGAAGAAGGCCGAGCTCGGAATCGCGCCGTTCGCCGCGATCTGCCGCCCGGCGTTCAGGTGGTACCAGAGGTCGGTGTCGACCGCGACGATCGGCCAGCGCAGCGCGCCCAGCGCGACCGCCGCGAAGAGCAGTCCCAGGTACAGGAGCGCGAGCTCCCGCGCCGAGGCTCGGCCGCGGGCCAGGCTCCCGAGGGCCGCCCAGAGCTCCGCGCCGACGCTAGCGACCCTGGTCACGATCCGCGGGATGGCAGGTTCCTTCCTGGGGGCGGGCCGGAGGGTAACAGAATCCCGCGGTCGGCTTGACAGCCGAGCGGGCAGTTCCTAGCCAAGGCACGCGTCTTACAACCAAGCCAAGGAGAGTGACCGTGAAGGTTCGGCCCCTGCATGACCGGATCCTCGTCCAGCGCCTCGACGCCGAGACGAAGACCGCCGGTGGCATCATCATCCCCGACACCGCCAAGGAGAAGCCCCAGGAGGGCAAGGTCGTGGCCGTGGGAGCCGGGAAGATCGGCGACGACGGCAAGCGTCAGCCGATGGGCGTGAAGCCCGGAGATCGCATCCTGTTCAGCAAGTATGGCGGCAGCGATGTGAAGATCGACGGCGACGAACACTTGATCGTTCGCGAGGAAGACGTCCTCGCGATTCTGGAATAGGAGAGCGAATCGATGTCCGCAAAGATGATCTGCTTCGACGAGGAGGCCCGCGCCCGGCTCCTCGATGGCGTGAACACGATGGCCCAGGCCGTCGCGGTGACGCTCGGTCCCAAGGGGCGAAACGTCATCATCGAGAAGAGCTTCGGCTCGCCGACCGTCACCAAGGACGGCGTGACGGTGGCCAAGGCGATCGAGCTCGAGGGCAAGTACGAGAACATGGGCGCCCAGATGGTGAAGGAGGTCGCGAGCAAGACCTCCGACGTCGCGGGCGACGGAACCACCACCGCGACCGTGCTCGCGCAGGCGATCTTCAAGGAAGGCACGAAGCTCGTGGCGGCCGGGTCCTCGCCGATGGAGCTCAAGCGCGGCATCGACAAGGCCGTGGCCGCGATCGTCGAGGAGCTGAAGAACATCTCGAAGCCGACGCGCAACTCCGATGAAATCGCTCAGGTCGGCACGATCTCGGCGAACTCGGACGAGTCGATCGGCAAGATCCTGGCCGAGGCCATGCAGAAGGTCGGCAAGGAAGGCGTGATCACGGTCGAGGAAGCGAAGTCGATGACGACCGAGCTCGAGACCGTCGAGGGCATGCAGTTCGACCGCGGCTACCTCTCGCCCTACTTCGTGACCAACCCCGACCGCATGACGGTCGAGCTCGAGAACCCGCGCATCCTCCTGCACGAGAAGAAGATCTCGAGCATGAAGGACCTTCTGCCCCTGCTCGAGCAGGTGGCGAAGAGCGGTGAGCAGCTGCTGATCGTGGCCGAGGAGATCGAGGGCGAGGCGCTCGCGACCCTGGTCGTGAACAAGATCCGCGGCACGCTGCACACGGCGGCGGTGAAGGCGCCCGGCTTCGGCGATCGCCGCAAGGCGATGCTCGAGGACATCGCGATCCTGACCGGCGGACGGCTGGTCGCGGAGGAGCTCGGCATCAAGCTCGAGAGCCTGACGCTGAAGGATCTGGGCCGCGCGAAGAAGGTCACGATCGACAAGGACAACACGACGATCGTGGGCGGCGCCGGCGCGAAGAAGGACATCGAGGGCCGCTGCAACCAGATGCGCAAGCAGATCGAGGACACCACCTCGGACTACGACAAGGAGAAGCTGCAGGAGCGCCTGGCCAAGCTCGCGGGCGGCGTCGCGATCGTGCGCGTCGGCGCGGCGACCGAGGCCGAGATGAAGGAGAAGAAGGCGCGCGTCGAGGACGCGCTGCACGCGACCCGCGCGGCGATCGAGGAGGGCATCGTGCCCGGCGGCGGCGTCGCGCTGCTCCGCGCGCAGGGCGTGCTGTCGAAGGTCGAGCAGGGGATCTCGGACGACCAGCGCGCGGGAGTCGCGATCGTGCGCCGCGCGATCGAGGCGCCGCTGCGGCGGATCGCCGAGAACGCCGGCCACGAGGGCTCCGTGGTGGTCGAGCGCGTCCGCAACGAGAAGGGCGCGTACGGCTTCAACGCGGCGACCGAGCAGTACGGCGACCTGCTGAAGGCCGGCGTGATCGACCCGACCAAGGTCGTGCGCTGCGCGCTGCAGAACGCAGCGAGCGTGGCGGGCCTGCTGCTCACTACCGAGGCGATGATCGCCGACAAGCCCGAGAAGAAGGGCGCGGCCGCTGGCGGCATGCCCGGAGGCATGGGCGGAATGGGCGGCATGGACATGTGATCCGGACGAGTCACTTCGGGTGACTCGGGCACGGGCCCGGAGGGCGACCTCCGGGCCCGTTTGCGTTCAGGCGATCACGTCACGCGCGCGCAGGCCTCGTCGACCGCAGTCTGGATCGCTGCGAGCGTCTGCTCGTCGCGGCGCGGCTCGAAGAGATGCGCGAAGCGGCGCTGTCGCTCGAGATACCGCTCGACGGGAAGTCGCGGCTCGTAGTGCTTGGTGCGGACGACCCGGCCGTCCGCGTACTCGAGCAGCGGCCAGACGCCGGTGCGGACCGCGAGCCTTCCGATCTCGATCGAGTCCTTCGGGTCGAAGCCCCAGCCGGGCGGACACGGCGCGAGCGCGAGCAGCAGCCGCGGCCCCTTCATGCGCTTCGCCTTCTCGACCTTTCGCGCCAGGTCGACCGGCTCGGCGGCGATGATCGTCGCCGCGTACGCCGGGCGGTTCGCGACCCAGAGCGCGAACAGGTCCTTCTTCACGCCCGGGTAGCCGCGCGGCCCGCGGTCGGTGGCGGTGCGCGCGCCGTGCGGCGTCGACGCGGAGCTCTGCTGGCCGGTGTTCCCGTAGCCCTCGTTGTCGTAGCAGAGGTAGATGAAGTCGAGCCCGCGATCGATCGCGGCCGAGGTCGCCGAGAGGCCCATGCCCGACGCCGCGCCGTCGCCGGTGAGCACGACGACGTCGAGGTCCTCGTCGGCGGGGATGCGCCGCTTGGCGATCAGGATGTCGAGCGCGTCGCGCACGCCCTGCGCGCCGGCCGGCGCCGAGGCCATCGCGGAGTACAGCCACGAGCCGCGAAACGGCGTGAACGGGTGCGTCGCGAGCAGGCTCATGCAGCCGGCCGCGTTCACCACGACCGTGCGCTCGCCGAGCACTTCGTACAGCTCGCGGAACGCGCCGAGCCCCCCGCAGCCGGCGCAGAGCGAGGTGCCGGAGCCGAGCAGGTGCGTCGAGGGAAGGTCCTGCATGCGGCGGTAGCGGGTCGGCTCGTCCGCGTCGCTCATCGGTGTCGCTCCTCGTGCGCGATCGCCTGGAGCTTTCGCACCTCGCGCAGCTCCGCCTCGGTGTAGAGCAGCCGCGGCGCGGGCGGCCGGCCGGCGCTCGCGGCCTCGAGCGCCTCGCCCGAGATGGAGCAGAGCTCGTCCACGCCCACGCGCCGGCCGCCGAGCCCGCCGATGAAGCTCGCGAGCAGCGGCGCGCCGGCCTGCCCGTGCAGCGCGCCAGCGAGCTCGGCGTGCAGCACGCCGCCGGAGCCGATCGAGAGGTCCTGGTCGACGACGGCGACGGCTCTTCGCCCGTGGAGCGCGCTTCGCAGCGCCGCGGTCGGAAACGGCCGCAGCAGCCGCGGGCGCACCAGCCCGGCGCGCGTCCCCGATTCGCGCAGCCGGTCCACCGCGTCCTTGGCAGTGGTGGAGAGCGAGCCGATCAGGAAGAAGACGACCTCTGCGTCGTCGCTGCGGTAACACTCGACGGCGTCGTTCGCGCGACCCGTCGCGGCCTCGAGCTCGATTGCGGCGTCCGCGAACACGGTGCCCGCGTGCTCGGAGGCGCGGTGCATCTCGTAGCGGAAGTACGAGTACGGCCCGCCGCCGAGCACCGCGACCGCCTGGCTCACCGGGCGGCTGGCGCGGAACGCGGACGCGCCGGGCTCGAAAGCTCCGACGAAGCGGCGCGCGAGCTCTGGATCCGGAAGCTCGACCGGCTCGCGCGTGAACGAGAGCAGGAAGCCGTCCAGGTTCACCAGCGCCGGCAGGCGCACGTCCGGGTGCTCCGCGGTGCGGTAGCCGAGCAGCACCAGGTCGAGCGCCTCCTGGCAGGTCGCCGCGTGCAGCTGCAGGAAGCCCGAGTCGCGCGCCGCGAGCACGTCGCCGTGGTCGCTGTGCAACGTGACCGGCGCCGCCACCGCGCGCGACACGTTCACCAGCACGAACGGCGCGCGCCAGCCCGCGACCGAATACAGCATCTCCATCGCGTAGAGCAGCCCCTGGCTCGAGGTCGCGGTGAAGACGCGCACGCCCGTCGAGGCCGCGGCGCCAGCAGCGGTGAGCATGGAGTGCTCGGACTCGAACATGACCGTTCGCGCGTCGAGCTCGTTCGACCCGATCCAGCCCGCCAGCGTCTCGATGATCTCGGTCTGCGGCGTGATCGGGAACGCGGGCACGTAGTCGACGCCCGCGAGCCGCGCGCCCCACGCGATCGCTGCGTTGCCGCTGAGCAGGACGCGGCTCATCCGACCTTCTCCGGCTCGGTCGCGCGTCCGGCCTCGCGCTCGACGCGGATCGCGTGCGGCGGGCAGACCGCCGCGCAGACGAGGCAGCCCTTGCAGTGGTCGTAGTCGATGCACGGCCGGCCGTCGGGATCGATCGAGATCGCGCCGTCGGGGCAGAAGCTGCTGCAGAGCCAGGAGCAGCGGCGGCAGAGCGCGTCGTCGATCACCGGACGAAGCGTGCGCCAGAGGCCCGTGCGAACCTGCACGCTGGTGAGCGGCACGCGGATGTCCGGCGCGGCGACGTCCGCGGGATCGAGCGGGACGTCGACCCAGTCCGGCCGCGGAAGCGGCGCGCCGATCGGTGCGGGCTCCTCCGTTACGCAGCCGGCGAGCGCGGCGAGCTCGTCCCAGGCCGCGAACGCGCGCGCCGCGCTCGCCGCGCGCGCTTGCGCGGAGAGCGCGGCCAGCTCGCGCTCGAGCGCGCTTTCCAGCGATGCGCGAGAGACCACGCCGAGCATACGCGCCGCCGCGCCCGCGCACGCCGCGCCCACGAGCGGAAGCTCCGCGCCCTCTTCGACCTCGAGCGCGAAGGTCGCGACTCGCTCCGAGCGGCCCAGCCTGGAGCGCCAGATCTCCGCCGCGACACCGCTGCGGATCAGGAGCCAGCTCCGCTCGTCCGCGTCGCGCAGCACGCCCGCTGCCGCGACGCCGAGCAGAGACTCGTCGCCGACGGCGATCAGGTCCGCGCGCGCCGGAAGGCCGCGCTCGCGGATCGGCGCGCGCGCTGCGCGCACGGTTGCCGACACCGGCGCGCCGCGCCGCTCGGCGCCGTACAGCGGCGAGTCCTGCGTCTCGAAGCCCTCGACGAACAGGGCGCTGGCGAGGATGCGCGCCCCGGTCTGGATGCCCTGACCGCCGCGGCCGTGGAGGCGGATCCGGTACATCCCCCTGCCCCTCTCAGAAGATCGACCAGCGGCGCGTCGCCATCGCGCGGGCCACGCGCTCGCGCGCGAGCTCGACCGCGGCCTGCCGCGGCTGCACTTGCTTTCGCGAGGCGGACTCGAGCACGGCCGCCGTGTTGGCGCGGATCCGCTCCGCGATCGCATCGAACGCGGCCGACTGCGTCGCGCCGCGGTACTCCATGGCCGCGCAGATCACCCCGCCCGCGTTGGCGATGAAGTCCGGCACGCAGACCACGCCGCGCTCGTGCAGCATGCGCTCGGCGTCGGCCGTGATGGGGATGTTCGCGCCCGCGATCACGAGCTTCGCGCGAAGGCGCGGCGCGCTCGCAGCGTCGATCACGTCCGGCCGCGCGGCGGGGATCCAGATCTCGCACTCCACGCCGACCAGCTCCTCGGCCGAGATGCGCGTGCCCGAGGAGTGCTCGGCCACGCTCTTGCCCGCGCGCTTCAGCTCGGCGAGCGCGGCGACGTCGAGCCCGGCGGGGTCGGCGATCGCGCCGGCCGAGTCGCTCACAGCCACGATGCGCGCGCCCTGCTCGACCAGGAATCGCGACGCGTGCAGGCCCACCGAGCCGAAGCCCTGCACCGCCACGCGCGCGCCCGCGAGCGACAGGCCGACGTGGCGCGCCGCGACCTCCGCCGCGTGGCGCAGGCCGAAGCCGGTGGCGCCGAGCTCGTCGAGCGGAATCCCGCCGAGCTCGCGCGGCAGGCCGACCGCGCGGCCGATCTCGTCGCGCACCCAGGCCATCGCGGTCTCGTCGGTGCCCATGTCGGGCCCGAAGATGTAGTCGTCGCAGCCGCGAAGCGCGCAGGCGAAGGCGCGGATCAGCTCCTCCTTGCGCTCGCGCGGCATGCGCGGATCGCCGTAGAGCACCGACTTGCCGCCGCCGTGCGGCAGGCCGGCCGCCGCGTTCTTCAGCGTCATCGCGCGCGCGAGCCGGAAGCACTCCTCGGTGCTCACGTCCGGCGCCATGCGCAGGCCGCCGATCGACGGGCCGGCCGCGGTGTTGTCGACCACCAGCGTGCCGCGAAGCCCGATGCGCGGCTCGTGCACGTGCACGATCTTCGCCGGGCCGAACTCGTCGCAGAGCGAGAACGCCAGATCCTGCATCGGCTCCCCCCGTCGGTCCGTCAGCGCCCCTTGAACACCGGCGTGCGCTTCTCGACGAAGGCCTGCGCGGCGTCGCGGTGGTCCTGCGTCAGGCCCGTGTGCACGTGGTGCGTGGCCTCCATGTCGAGACACTCCTCGAGCGACGCGCCAGTGAGCGCGCGCCCGATGTTCTCCTTCATGTAGCGGAAGGCGATCGTCGCGCCGCTGGCGAGCCGCTGCGCGAGCGCGCGTGTCTCGCTCTCGAGCGCGGCGTCGGCGACGACGCGGTTCACCAGGCCCAGGCGCTCGGCCTCCTTCGCGTCGACGCGGTCGGAGAGCAGGTACAGCTCGCGCGCCTTCGCGGCGCCGATGAGCTGCGTGAGGAAGAACGTGCCGCCGTAGTCGCCGCTGAAGCCGACCTTCGCGAACGCCGTGGTCAGGATCGCGCTCTCCGCGGCCACGCGCAGGTCGCAGGCGAGCGCGAGCGAGAGCCCCGCGCCCGCCGCCGCGCCGGGAAGCGCCGCGATCACAGGCTTGGGCATGCGCCAGATCCGGCCCGCGGTCTCGCGCTGGCTGAGCCGCTGGCGGTGGATGCGCTCGTCGAGCGTGAGCGCGGCGCGCCCGGCCCCGCCCGCCGATGCCTCGGCCATGCCCTTCACGTCGCCGCCCGCGCAGAACGCGCCGCCCGCGCCGGTCAGCACCACGCAGGCCACGTCGGTGGCGGACTCGGCCTCGCGAAGCGCGAGCGCCAGGCCCGCGAGCATCTCGTCGGAGAGCGCGTTGCGCCGCTCCGGCCGGTTCATGGTGAGCCACGCTATGCGGTCTTCGACTCGCGCGAGCAGGTGTTCGGTGCCGGTCTCGATCGTGCGTCCCTGGGCCATCACGTCTCCTCGTGCGGCCCATTCTACGCGGATCGACTACGGCAGCGCGATCGTGCTCAGGACGTAGAGGCCATCCAGGAGCATCCAGCCCGCCATCAGCAGAGCGAACGCGATGTTCTCGAAGCGGCTCATGATCGTCTCCTCGCGGTCGTGCGTTTGGAAGACGACCCCAATCTCGCCGCGCGCGGCGGGCCGGGCTGTGAAGCGTTTCACTCCGAGGTGCAGATCGCTCTAGAGTGTTCGACCGGTGAAGGTCGCGAGCAGGCGGCCATCGGCACTGTGGAGCTCGAGCGTTCCGTCGACGATCGCCCACTTCGCGGTCGCGTCGAGCGCCGCGCCCAGGGCGTCCTCGGTGTCCATGCCGCGCTCGCACGCCATGCGCGTCGCGGCGACCGCGCCGAGCTCGATCTCGTCGCCGCGAAGCGCGTAGCTGCAGCTGAGCCGGTTGCAGCCGCCCGATCCGCTCACCCGGCCCGGCACGGAGCCGAACTCGAGATAGGCCTCGGTCTGCGTCTCGGCGATCGGCGCGCGATCCGCGCCCAGGCTCGCGAGCGTCCAGCGCGCGCCCTCGAGCCTGGCCGGGGTCACGCCCACGCCGACCGCCGCGCAGGCGAGCAGCGCGCCCCCGAGCAGGGCCACCGAGAGCGCGCGCAGTCCGGATCGCTTCATCCTGGCGAAGGCTGGTACAACACTTCCCGGCCACACTCCAGACGGCGAGGGGCGAAGCGACGATGAGCGAGAACTCCGAGACCCTGGCGACCCGGCCGCGCCGGCTCGAGCAGATCGAGCGCTGGGACATCGACACCGACGTCGCGATCGTCGGCTTCGGCGGCGCGGGCGCGTGCGCCGCGATCGAGGCTTCGGATGCGGGAGCCGTGGTGTGCATCTTCGAGTCCGCCTCCGCGAGCGGCGGCTCGACGGCGCTCTCGAGCGCCGAGATCTACATGGGCGGAAGCGGCGGCACGCGCGTGCAGAACGCCTGCGGCTACCGCGACACGACCGAGGCGATGTTCGACTTCCTGATGGCCGCGCAGGGCGAGCTCGCCGACGAAGCGCGGATCCGCGCCTACTGCGAGGGCAGCCTCGGCCACTTCGACTGGCTCGTCTCGCTCGGCGCGAAGTACAAAGACAGCGAGTACCGCCAGCGCGCGATCATGGCGACCACCGACGACTGCCTGCTCTACACCGGAAACGAGAAGGCCTGGCCGTTCCGCGAGCTCGCCGCGCCCTGCCCGCGCGGCCACAACCTGCAGGTCGAAGGCGACCACGGCGGCCCGATGCTGATGGGCGTGCTCACCGCGAACGTCGAGCGGCGCCCGATCCGCGTCGAGTACGACGCCCGCGCGCTGACGCTGATCGCGGACGCGGACGGCGCCGTACACGGATTGGTGGCGCGAATCGACGGCCAGGAGCGCAATGTCCGCGCGCGCCGCGGTGTGATCCTGTGCGCGGGCGGCTTCGCGATGAACCGCGCAATGCTCGCGACCCACGCCCCGCGCCTGCTCGCGTCCGGGAACATCCCGATCGGAAATCCCGGCGACACGGGAGCGGGCATCCGCATGGGCCAAGGCGTCGGCGCCGCGCTGCTGCACATGAGCGAGGGCTTCATCACCCTGCCCTTCTACCCGCCCGCCTCGCTCACCTACGGCATCTTCGTGAACGCCCAGGCCCAGCGCTTCATCAACGAGGACGTCTACCACGCGCGCCTCGCGCACCACGCCCTGCGCCAGCTCGGCCGCGCGATCTTCCTGATCGTGAGCCACGACGACTACCAGCGCCCCGCATTCCTGAACGCGCCCGTCGCCGGCACCGGCGAGACGATCGAAGAGCTCGCCGCCGAGATCGGCCTCGACCCCGCCATGCTCCGCCACACCGTCGACTACTACAACGCGCACGCCGCGCGCGGCGAAGACCCCCTCTTCCACAAGAGCCCCGAGTGGCTCAAGCCCCTCGCCCCGCCCTACGCCGCGCTCGACTGCACCCCCGGCCACGGCGCCCTCTACCCCTACTTCACCCTCGGCGGCCTCGACACACTCCCCACCGGCGAAGTCCTCACGCTCGACAAGCGCCCCATCCCCGGCCTCTACGCCGCCGGCCGCACCGCCTGCGGCGTGCCGCGCACCGCCGCCGGGTACGCGAGCGGAATGTCCGTCGGCGACGCGACGTTCTTCGGCCGGGTGGCGGGGAGGAGCGCGGCGAGGCGCGGTCGGGGTCCAGGGTAGTACTTCGTTTCGAAGCGGTCGGATCTAGGAGCCTGACCCGAGAGTGAGTGCCGGGGCGCGCCGGATGGGGGTCTCCTCAGCGGTGCCCGGCACAGCCGACCGCTTCGTCGACCCCCATCCGGCGCACTCCTCCGCCCACGACACGCCGACG
>Ga0194120_10006293_pt1 | contig 16874 bp, 18 predicted proteins | sample TA2MahCa65mmetaG_FD_148642 | JGI IMG/M metagenome (GOLD analysis project Ga0194120, IMG submission 148642) | Freshwater microbial communities from Lake Tanganyika, Tanzania - TA2015019 Mahale Deep Cast 65m | ecosystem: Environmental > Aquatic > Freshwater > Lake | place: Tanzania: Lake...
CCACATAAACTAAACGGAACTTCAGGACGTTCTTCCGTCTATCGAAAAAATTCTATAACGTACAATTTTGTAATGCTATAGCTTGTTGACTGTTTTCGGTATTCAGGAGGCCGTTTTGCCGGAAACGGGAAAATGGGGGACGCAGTGCAATAGCGTAGAAGATTGTGTTTAGCCGTGAAGTGAGCAACCAAACGATGAGTGCTGGCAGCTTTTGAAAAGCAAAAGACAAAAGAGCCAGATGCCACGAGGATCGAGACTTGACACACAGGGAACGCTGTCTTATGTAATGCGGCATAAACAAAGATCTCAGTGGTGGGCGGATTCTCGACGGTGATGCGTTTGTAAGTGATGTGTTGAAAGACGCGGAAGATCGCATGGCGTTGCCGTTCTCGGCAGACGAACATTCGAGCGTATTTTTTTTATTTGGGAATAAAAAAATGATACCATATTATGGTATCATGCAAAAGAGACACAAAAAGATTCTTGACCAGATTTTTCAAAATCCGGTTCGTTCCGATGTTCAATGGGCTGACATCGAGAATCTGTTGTATGCTCTTGGAGCCGAATTGTCTGAAGGGAAGGGCTCACGGGTTCGCATTGCCCTTAATGGAGTTCGTGCTGTTTTTCACAGACCCCATCCTCAAAAAGAAACAGACAAGGGTGCCTTACAATCCATGAGGCGTTTTTTACAAGAAGCAGGAGTCCGATAAACATGTTGACTTATAAAGGATATACCGGTCATGTTGAATATGATGACGAATCCGGAATTTTTCACGGTGAAGTACTGGATACAAGAGATGTCATCACGTTCCAGGGTACAACCGTTGATGGGATAGAGAGGGCATTCAGGGAGTCGGTCGATGACTATCTGGAGTTCTGTCAGGAAAGGGGAGAGGAGCCTGATAAGCCCTTTTCCGGAAAACTGGTGCTGAGAATGAGCCCGGAACTGCACCATAAAGTCTTTATCAAGGCTACAAAATCAGGTAAAAGCCTGAACCGATGGATTTCCGATACTCTTGAATCGGCATGACCTTTCAAGCCGTTATTGCAAATTTTATTAGGTGATCATCAATAGACGGTTGCCCACCCCCTCTGTCCGTCTCCGCAGGAGCGGCATCCCTGCTGCATCGCATGCAGCAGAACTGAGAACTCTGAACTGAAAAAACTTGCCGTGCTTTGTCGGTAATCGTATATTTATTTTTTGTAAAATGAATTATTCTGCCCAAACCCATCCAGCTATCAGTCACCCTTGAAAAACAGGTGATCTTTCTTGTGCTTCGTTTGTTACCGTTGTCACATACGGCCCTGAAGCCGCAGCCTTTTACGTTAGCCATTACCCGGAGGCGGGGTTCGGAAGAGGCCTGTGGAGAGGGTTTACTGCCTCTGACCTCGTTATGTATGTGCCATTTCTTTTTTATGAAAGCGCAAAAACGGCATTATTGTGCATTTTGTGCTTGCTTTGATGCTGTAAATTTACTATACTGTACAGGAATGATATTTTTACGAACTCATGGGGTGTGTGGTGAAGGTTCAAATGAAAAAGATTGCCTCGGTGCAGATGGGGTACTCGTTCAGGGCTCGTCTTGAGGCTGTGGAGTCGGGAGATGTAGCGGTTATCCAGATGAAAGACTTGCGTGATGACCATGTGGTTGATTGCGGCGATCTGGTAATGGTGGATATGAAGGAGGTTAAAGAACATCATCTGGTGCGAAAAGGAGATATGGTAATGCGGTCGCGGGGTCTGGTGACGACTTCGGCGATTGTGCCTGAAGAGACGGTTCATGCGGTCGTTGCATCACCTTTGCTGAGGATCAGGGTTGGGGATCCCACCAAGGTCTTGCCCGAATATCTGAACTGGTACATCAATCAGCGAGAGGCTCAGAAATTTCTTGACAGTCGGGCGATAGGGACGGCGCAAAAAATGATTGGCAAAGAGGCCCTTGACGAACTGGAGGTTTTTGTGCCCGACCTGGCCCGGCAGAAAAATATCGTTGAAATGGCATCATTGTCGGCACGTGAGCAGGTTTTGCTGCAAGCGCTTGCCGAAAAACGTAATCACTATATTACAGAATTACTTACGCAGTTTGCTAAAGGAGAATAAACTATGACCGGCAAGATTGATCAGAAAGACATCAACAACGCAGCCTGGGCGGCGTGTGACACCTTCCGGGGTGTGGTCGATCCGTCGCAGTATAAGGACTACATTCTGGTGATGCTCTTTTTGAAATACATCTCAGATGTCTGGCAGGATCATTACGAGGAGTACCGGAAACTCTATGGGGATGACGATGAACGCATTCTCCGCAAGCTGGAGCGAGAGCGCTTTGTTCTTCCCGTGGTTACGCTGACGGAAAAGGATAAAAAGACCGGAGAGGTCAGGGTGCTCGATGCTTTCGAGGCAACCTATTCAAGCCTGTATGAGCGCAGGGCGGCAGCCAACATTGGTGAGCTGATCAACATTGTTCTCGATCATATCGAAGAAAAAAACAGAGCCAAGCTCGAAGGGGTTTTCCGGAATATCGATTTCAACAGCGAGGCAAATCTCGGCAAGACGAAGGACAGGAACCGTCGCCTGAAACAGTTGCTGGAGGATTTCCACAAACCGCAGCTCGATATGCGTCCGAGCCGCGTTTCCGAAGATGTGATCGGCAATACCTACATCTATCTGATTGAGCGCTTCGCTTCGGATTCGGGCAAGAAGGCCGGAGAGTTTTTTACTCCGCTGAAGGTAACCGAGCTGGTGGCCAGGCTGGCAGGCCCGAAACCGGGCGACCGCATCTGTGATCCGGCCTGCGGTTCGGGAGGTCTTTTGATACAGGCAGCCAAACAGGTGGGAGACCGCAACTTTGCTCTCTTCGGGCATGAGTCCAATGGGAGCACCTGGGCATTGTGCAGGATGAACATGTTCCTGCACAGTTTCGACAGCGCACGCATCGAGTGGTGCGATACCCTGAACAGCCCGTTGCTGGTCGAGAACGACCGTCTGATGAAGTTCAACTGCGTGGTGGCCAATCCGCCGTTTTCGCTCGATAAGTGGGGTGCCGAAAATGCCGAGAATGATCAGTATAACCGCTTCTGGCGAGGTGTTCCGCCTAAAAGCAAAGGCGACTGGGCTTTTATCAGCCACATGGTGGAAACCGCCCTCGAAAAAGAGGGACGGGTTGCTGTGGTGGTTCCGCATGGCGTGCTCTTCAGAGGCGCAGCCGAAGGGCGTATCCGCCAGAAAATGATCGAGGAAAATTTGCTCGATGCCGTGATCGGCCTGCCGGGCAACCTGTTCCCGACCACCAACATTCCGGTAGCGATTCTGGTGTTTGATCGCTCTCGTGAAAAAGGCGGCAATCGGGAGGAGTGCAAGAACGTCCTCTTTGTGGATGCGAGTCGTGAGTTTGTGTCGGGCAAGAATCAGAATACGCTGAGCGCAGAGCATCTCGACAAGATTATGCGTAGCTACAAAGAGCGCAAAGAGGTCGAGAAATACGCCCATGTTGCCGGGTTCGACGAGATCAAGGACAACGACTTCAACCTCAATATTCCCCGCTATGTGGACACCTTTGAGGAGGAAGAGGTGATTGACATCGATGCGGTGCAGAAAGAGATAGAGCTGCTCGAAAAAGAGCTGGCAGAGGTGCGGGTGAGGATGACCGAGAAGCTGAAGCAGATCGACAGGAATGATTGATGAATGATGAGTGCTGAGGTATGAATGCTGAGTTAAATATAAAAGAGCGAAGTTTCAGATTTGCTGTGAGAGTTGTGAATCTATGCAAGATTCTGGAGACGCAGGATCGTGTATCGAAAACACTGGCGAATCAGCTGTTGCGCTCCGGTACTTCTATAGGTGCAAATGTTGAGGAAGCTCAAGCAGGACAAAGTAAAGCTGACTTCATTGCTAAAATGTCGATTGCCCGAAAGGAAGCTCGCGAAACCCATTACTGGCTGCGTCTTCTGAAAGAATCTGAAATTGTTTCAGACACTCAGCTCTCAGAAATTATTAAAGAAGCTGACGAAATCATCCGGATCCTCACGGCTATCGTCAAAACCTCACAAACAAGGAATTCAAATGATAAATAATTCATCATTCATAACGTATCACTCATCATTCGCCGCAGGCGTCATGGCTGAAAAGCTTCAACAGATTCAGCGGAAGGACTCATAATGGCGAAAAATATAAAAATAGAGGTTTTGAGTACGGAGATATCAGTTCAAACCAGCCAAAAAGAAGACTATATCTCCCTAACCGATATAGCACGTTACAAGAACCGGGACAGAAGCGATGATCTCGTTCGAAACTGGCTTCGTAATCGCAATACCATTGAATTCCTTGGAATCTGGGAGAGCCTGAATAATCCTGATTTTAATTCCGTCGAATTCGACGGGTTTAGAATTCAGGCTGGTCTGAACAGCTTTACCATGACACCCAGACAATGGATCGAAAAAACCGGTGCAATTGGCATTGTCTCTAAAGCTGGACGCTATGGCGGCACTTATGCACACAAGGATATCGCTTTTGAATTTGCTTCATGGATTTCGGTCGAGTTCAAACTGTATCTGATCAAGGAGTTCCAGCGCCTCAAGGATGAAGAGCTGAAACAGCTTGGGTGGGATATCCGGCGTAACCTGACCAAAATCAACTACCGCATTCATACCGACGCCATCAGGGAACACCTGATTCCGCAGGAGTTGAGCAATGAGCAGATCAACCTGGTCTATGCATCCGAAGCCGATCTTCTGAACATGGCGCTCTTCGGAAAGACCGCCAAACAGTGGCGCGATGAAAATCCCGATGAAAAAGGCAACATTCGAGACTTTGCCAATGTCTCGCAACTGGTCTGTCTGGCGAATCTGGAAAACCTGAACGCCCACTTGATTCAGGAAGGATTGAGCCAGCCGGAAAGGCTGCAACGTTTGAACCAGATAGCTATTCATCAGATGCGTCTGCTGGTCGAAGATCGTGCGGTGAAGAAGCTTGGAGGGGAACGTGATGAAGAGTGATTTCGCCATTTTTCAGAATCATGGTTACAAGGGGCTGTATGGCGGTCTGGATGCCAAGGGTATTCATCAGCGCAAAGGGCTGAACAAAAGTCAGCAGATTCTCGACAACATGGGGAGTACCGAGCTGGCCGCCAACCTTTTCCGCGCTACGCAAACTGAAGAAAAACTCCGCAGGGAGAAGGTTCAGGGCAAGAGTCATGCAAATGCGACCCATTTCGATGTAGGCAAAAAAGTACGCCAGACCATTCAGGAACTTGGCGGTACGATGCCGGAAGACCTTCCAAAACCGGATGAAGACCTCAGGAAACTGGAAAAACGGGCGCAGAAGAAGCTGGGAGGGAAAAACAATGATCAGTGATGAATGCTCAGTGATGAATGCTGAATTGAAAAACAACCCATACTTCATCATTCATAATTCAGAACTCGCCAAAGGCGCTATGGCTGAAAAGCTGAAGGAGATTCAGCGATGACAAATGCTTGGCAAAGAACAGCGCTTGGGCATCACATTGATTTACTTACCGGATTCCCATTCAAAAGTTCTGAGTATTCAGAGGATGAAAATGCAATTCGCTTATTACGCGGTGACAATGTTATCCAAGGAGCAATTCGCTGGGAAGGTGTCAAACGATGGGTCAATACTGTTGATCAAAAGATTCAGAGATATGAACTGATACCTGGCGATTTTGTTATTGCTATGGATCGTACTTGGGTTAAAGCTGGACTTAAAGCTTCTCTTGTTAACGATGCAGATGTTCCTTCATTTCTTGTTCAGCGTGTTGCACGCCTGAGAGCAAAAAAAAGCTTGGAAACGCATTTTCTTCCCATGCTCATTAGGGGGCACAAATTCGAGCAATACGTAAAATGTGTTCAAACTGAAACAGCTGTTCCGCATATAAGTCCTCAACAGATTAAGGATTTTCCTGTCTCGCTCCCCCCACTTCCCGAGCAAAAAGCCATTGCTGATCTGCTGTCCACCTGGGATGAGGTTATCGAGAAAACCGAACTGCTGATTCAGGCGAAGGAGAGGAGTCTGAATGCTTATGGGAGGGATTTATTTGACCGACGAAATGACGGAAATTATGATGGCTGGAAAGTCGTAAAATTAAAGTCGGTGCTTACCGAGCACGGCGATAAGAGCACTGGACTCGAAGAAGTTTATTCTGTTTCTGTGCATAAAGGACTCATCAATCAAGTTGAGCATTTTGGGCGCTCCTTTTCTGCAGCAAATACCGACAACTATAACCGAGTTCATTTTGGCGATATTGTTTACACAAAGAGCCCAACAGGGGACTTTCCTTTAGGAATTGTGAAGCAAAGTTATACGGATAATGATGTTATTGTTTCGCCACTTTATGGAGTCTTCACTCCAAAGACATTCAACCTCGGCATTGTCCTTGACTTCTATTTCAGTTCTTCGATGCGAGCACAGAATTATCTGTTCCCAATAGTTCAAAAGGGTGCAAAAAACACCATTGCTATAACGAACAAGACATTCCTGAGTAATACTCTTCACCTGCCGGTTAATGAGCAGGCGCAAAAAGAAGTCGCGGAATTCGTATTTGCTTCAAGAGAAGAACTTACCCTGCTGAAACAGCTTGCAGATAAATACAAAACGCAGAAGCGTGGTCTGATGCAGAAGATGCTAACGGGAGAGTGGCGGGTGAAACCGGAAATCGTAAATCAATACATGGAGGCATAATTATGACTCGAAAAGAACGACATGTAGTTCCTAATCCCGACGGCGGTTGGGATTCAAAAAAGAATAACGCACTGAAAGCATCGAAGCATTTCGATACCAAGCAGGAAGCTATGGACTGGAGCAAAGAGAAGGCTAAACAAGAAGGGGCTGAGCTTATTCCACACAAAAAAGATGGGACAATTCAGAACCCTAATAGCTATGGTGGAGACCCGTGCCCACCAAAAGACAAGAAATAAAATATCACATGGGGAAACCTTTCAGAATATTGAGCATTGATGGCGGCGGGATTCGAGGAGTATACCCCGCCCATGTTCTTCGGTGTATCGAAGAACGCCTTCAAATAAATCTCTTTGACACGTTCGACATGATTGCTGGAACAAGCACCGGTTCCATTATTGCTGTCGGAGTGGCTACGGGTCTGCCTGCGGCTGACATCGTGGTGATGTACAAGGAGCATGGCTCAGAAATATTCCGGAAGAAACGGTTTTTCCTTCCCGGGAAAAGCGTTCAGCCCATGTTCGACAGTGTCTACGATGCTCAATATCTGGAAAATGTGCTCACAGAGGTGTTTCAGGACAAGCGGATGGGAGACATTAAAAAACCGCTGCTGCTTCCCTCTACCGATATCGGTAATGGTTGTGTTCACGTTCTGAAGTCTGGCTACTCCAAGGAATTTACCCGTGACAATGCCGTGCTGGTAAAAGACGCGGTATTGGCGTCCTGTTCGGCTCCAACCTATTTCGAACCCCATCGATTGAATGAGTATCTCCTCGCCGATGGTGGGCTTTGGGCCAACAACCCTGCGCTGGCTGCGGTGATTGATGCCCAGAAGCGCCTTGGTGTTGCTCAGGACGATATACAAATTCTGACAATCGGCACCGGCTATTCAAAGACCATGTACGGCACGAACGCCTCGCGTAAATGGGGACTGATCAACGGCTGGAAACACAAGGAGTTTATCAGCTTCATCTTATCCCTGCAGAGCCAGAGTGCCCTGAACTACCTGAGTCTCATGCTCCGTCCCGGGCAGATCAAGCGGGTTGATTTTGAATCTGACCTGCCGTTGCCGATGGATGACGTGTCCAAGCTGGATGACCTTATCTCCAAGGCGGATCACAATTTCACCCATGAGTCAAAGTCGATTGTAGAATTTCTAACTAATTAAATTACATATGGTTACCAACGAACAAAAACGAGTTATTATCGATACAATGATCGAATTGCTGGATCTTCCAGATTCAGCATATGAAAAGGCGAGTGAAAGGTATGATGATCTTGGGGAATGGTTTGAACGAGCTGAATCAGAGGTTTCCGGAAATAATCCACACATTTTCCCACAGGGATCATTTCGCCTTGGGACTGCGATACGTCCCATTGATGAAAGTGAAGCCTATGACCTTGACCTTGCCTGTAAACTCAGGGATGGTATAGGTAAGGACACCCACACTCAGGAGTCCCTTAAAGAGCTGATCCGACGAGAGTTGGAACTCTATCGGAAGGCCCGTGGCATTAAGAGTCCACTGGAGCCTAAGCATCGTTGCTGGCGTCTTGAATATCAGGATGATCTAAGCTTTCACATGGATATTGTTCCATGTATTCCAGCGGATGAGAATCGGCGGAAGGCAATATTGGAGTCCATTCGTAGTACGGGATTGGACGAATTTGTGGCTGGAGCTGCTTCCCAGACAACGGTAGCCATAACGGACGACCGGCACCAAAGCTTTAAAAGCATTTGCGATGACTGGAACATCAGTAATCCTGAGGGGTATGCAAAGTGGTTTGAATACAGAATGAATCCACAACAAACTAAAATCCTGTTGGAAAAAGCTCAGGTGGATGATGTGCCTTTGTATAAAAAGAAAACACCTTTGCAGCGGGTGATTCAGATTCTAAAGCGTCATCGTGACAACTGGAGCAAGGACAATCCGGATTCCAAGCCCATTTCCATCATCATAACGACACTGGCTGCCCGAGCCTATAACGGCGAGACAGATATTGTTGAGGCACTTGGGAATGTGCTTGAAAAGATGGGAACTTTGGTAAACCCCACAAGGCCACGGGTTCCCAATCCCGTTGACCCTGAAGAGGACTTCGCCGACCGCTGGTACAGGCATGATTGCATGCACTTACGTCTGGAAGAGCATTTCCATGCCTGGCTTTTGCAGGCGAGAATAGATTTTCAACACATTACATCCACGACAGATACGGAATTTCTCCGTGAACAGATCGAAGAGAAATTTTCGTTGAGAGTGAATGAGTCGGAGCTGAAGAAGCAACTGGGGATCAGTGCCGCCAGCGTTAACATTATAACTCCCAAAACACACGCGATTGACCGACAAGACTCGGCAAGACCGTGGAAGTGGTAGCTGAATGGGAGTATTGACATTGAATAGGTTGAGCCAGTTTCTGCGTGATTATCCCGGCATGTCGACAGCGCCATGCTCTGAAGCTGGCGTTTGCCTGCGTGGGAAGTTTCGATTCAAGGCCAGTGAGTCTGGCGGTGATGAAATAGATGATTCCTACAAATTGGAAATCGTTGTTCCGGACACATTCCCGCAAGCTCTGCCAAAGGTGAAGGAAACCGGCGGCAAGATTCCTCGTGACGGAAATTTTCATGTCAATCCGGACGGAACCCTTTGTCTTGGTTCACCACTCAGGTTGTTGAGGAAAGTCCATAGCGAACCAGGTCTGTCTGGCTTTGCAGATAAATGCCTCGTGCCGTACCTCTACGCGGTTTCTTACAAGCTGATGCACGGTGGAGATTTTGTATTTGGTGAGTTGGCCCATGGCGACCACGGCATTGTGGAAGATTACGCCGCCATGCTGGGATTAAAAAAAAAGCATCAGATAACTCAGGCCATTAAGTTGCTGGGGGTCAGAAAACGCATCGCGAACAAAAGGCCTTGTCCCTGCGGATGCGGTAAAAGACTCGGCGTGTGTCCGTTTCATCACAAATTGAATAAGTTTCGCAAAATGGCCCCTGTGTCATGGTTTAAGAAACACGCTATGGGAGAAAACCCATGAACAACTCTGAATTTCTGATTTATCAGGCAGCCGATGGGAAGATCACCATCGATGTCCGGCTTGAGGATGAAACGGTCTGGCTGACGCAGGCGCATATGGCCGAACTGTTTGGTAAGAGTAAGCAGACCGTATCTGAGCATATTCGCAACATCTTCAATGAGGGTGAACTGGATGAAGAAGTGGTTGTCCGGAAATTCCGTACAACCACCCGTCATGGCGCTATTGAAGGAATGACCCAGTCGAAAGAGGTTTTGTTCTACAATCTCGATGTAGTCATTTCGGTAGGGTATCGGGTGAAATCGCATCAGGGTACGCAGTTCCGGATTTGGGCCACACAGCGCCTGAAAGAGTATATCGTCAAGGGGTTTGCCTTGAATGACGAGCGCTTCAAGAGTGGCAGCTCCATGAACTATTTCACGGAATTGCAGGAGCGCATCCGTGAAATCAGGCTTTCCGAGCGGTTTTTCTATCAGAAGGTCAAGGACATTTACGCCACCAGCATCGATTACGATCCCAAGGCCGAGAAAACCATAGAGTTTTTCAAAATCGTTCAGAACAAATTGCTCTGGGCTATCAGTCAGCAGACGGCAGCGGAGCTGGTCTATCGCCGTGCAAATGCGGAGTTGCCTTTGATGGGAATGCGGTCGTTCGACAAAAAAGGCCTTGCTGTCGGCAAGGCTGATATCAGCATTGCCAAAAACTACCTGAATCAGGACGAGATCACGCTGTTAGGGCTGATTGTGGAGCAATATCTGGCTTTTGCTGAAGCAATGGCTCAGCAGCGAACACCGATGTACATGAAGGACTGGATTCAGCGGCTGGATGCGATCATTCAGCTTAACGGAAGAGAGTTGCTCACCCATGCGGGGAAGATCAGTCATCAACTGGCGCTCGAAAAGTCATCAAAAGAGTATGAAAAGTATAAAGAGGCCCGGAACCAAAGGGAGCATGAACAAAGTCTGAAGGAGTTGGAGGAGGATATCAGGAAACTCAATTCACCACGCAAACCGGGGAGAGGCAATGAGTGATTTTCAAACCGACGAGAAGCATCTCTCCCAGATTCCGGCTTTGCAGTTTCTAACGGCTCTGGGCTATGAGTATCTCACTCCGGCTGAGGCGCTTCGCGAGCGGCAGGGCAGGATGTCGAATGTGTTGCTGGAAACCATTCTGCGCAGCCAGCTCAAGGAGATCAACCGAATCCGGCACAAGGGCAGCGAGTATCTATTCAGCGAAGAGAATATCCAGTCGGCCATTCAGAATCTGAAAAACATCCGGTATGACGGGCTGCTGAGAACCAATGAGGCGGTGTATGATCTTATTACCCTTGGGACCGCCATGGAGCAGACTGTCGAGGGGGATTCGAGGAGCTTCAACCTGAACTATATCGACTGGCGGAATCCGGGCAGGAACCGTTATCATGTAACCGTCGAATTCAGCGTCGAGCGTTCACGAAGCACGGAAACGACACGGCCGGACATCGTTCTTTTCGTCAACGGTATTCCGTTCTGCGTTATCGAGTGCAAGTCACCACAGATTGCGATCGGACAGGCGGTTTCTCAGTCAATCAGGAACCAGAGCGATGAGTACATTCCGAAGCTGTTTGTTTACACCCAGTTGCTTCTTGCGCTGAACAAGAACAGCGCGATGTACGCTACCACCGGGACGGCGGCCAAATTCTGGAGCGTGTGGAAAGAGATCGATGCCGGGCAGGGCGGTGCGGCGATCAGGCAATTGAGCGAATTGAAGCAGTCGCCGATGCAGGACGAACTTCGTCATAAAATTGTGCAGACTTTTCATTGCCAATGGCCTGAAATTCATTCTCAATTGATAACCCCTCAGGATGAAGCATTGCATTCGCTCTGTCGTCCCGAAAGGCTTCTGGAGCTGGCCTGGAAGTTTACCGTTTTCGATGGCGGGTTCAGGAAAATCGCACGGTATCAGCAGTATTTCGTCGTCAAGTCAACATTGCGTCGGGTCAAGCAAAGCACTCAGAGTGGTGTCCGCAGGGGCGGGGTTATCTGGCATACGCAGGGGTCGGGTAAGTCGCTGACCATGGTGATGCTGACCCGCAATCTTGCTCTTGATCCGGAAATACAGAATCCCCGTATCGTTCTGGTCACCGATCGTGACGATCTCGACCGGCAGCTTGGCAATACCTTTGCGGCTTGCGGTCTTGAGGCTAACCGGGCGACATCGGGGAGGAATCTTCTGGAGCTGGTATCAGAAAAAAGGTCGGGTATCGTTACAACGCTTATTCACAAGTTCGACAAGGCTTATGCCATCAACAAATACCGTGATGATTCTCCCGATATTTTCATTCTTGTTGACGAGAGCCATAGAACCCAGTTCGGGTCGTTTGCCGCGAGGATGCGCCAGATGTTCCCTTATGCCTGCTATCTCGGATTTACGGGAACGCCGCTGCTGAAGAAAGAAAAGAATAATTTTACCCGGTTCGGAAAACTTGTAGAACCTCATTACTCGATTTCGCAGGCGGTAGAAGACAGGGCGGTCGTTCCTTTGCTCTATGAAGGGCGGCATGTGGAGATGACGCAGAATAAAGCGGCTGTCGATCTCTGGTTCGAGCGTCATACCCAGGGATTGAGCAGAGAACAGCAGGCAGACCTGAAACGCAAGTATGCCCGTGCTGAAATGCTGAACAAGGCGGAGCAGGTCATTTACATGCGGGCGTTCGATATCAGCGAGCATTTTCGCGCCAACTGGCAGGGCACCGGTTTCAAGGCCCAGCTGGTTTCGCCCAACAAGGTTTCTGCGTTGAGATACCATGCATATCTGAACGAGATCGGAGTTGTCAGTTCCGAAGTGGTTATTTCTCCTCCGGATATGCGCGAGGGGTATGAGGAGACCGATGATGAGCCGGCAGACGTGGTGGTGAAATTCTGGCAGAAAATGATGAGGCGTTATGGAAGCGAAGAGGAGTACACCAAACAACTCATTAACCAGTTCAAGCATGGCAGCGATCCGGAAATTCTGATTGTGGTCGATAAGCTCCTGACCGGTTTTGATGCTCCACGCAATGCGGTTTTGTATTTATGTCGGGTTCTCAAGGAGCATACGTTGCTTCAGGCAATAGCCCGGGTTAACCGGATTTACGAGGGAAAGGAGTTCGGCTTTATCGTCGATTATGCCAACGTGCTTGGGGAACTGGACAAAGCCCTGAGTATGTACAGCGCGTTTGAAGGCTTTGATGAGGCCGATCTTGCGGGAACCCTTACTTCGATCAACAGCGAGATTGAAAAACTGCCGGGTCGTTATTCCGACCTTTGGGATCTCTTCAAGACGGTCAAGCACTCATACGACGAGGAGGCGTATGAGTTATTGCTTGCTGATGATGAACTCAGGGAGGAGTTTTACAAGCGTCTTGCAGAGTTTGCAAAAACTCTTGCCATTGCGCTTTCTTCCGAGAAGTTTCTGACGGAAACGGATGAAAAAACGATGTCGCGCTATAAAACCGATTTCCGGAAGTTCCAGTCGCTCAGGGCATCCGTGCAGCTACGGTATGCCGAATCCATTGATTACCGCATGTATGAGCCGAAAATCAGGAAGCTTCTCGATACCCATATACAGGCAAATGAGGTGATCCAGCTCAACGAGCCGGTGAACATATTCGATGACGACATGTTCGCTCAGGTCAAAGAGGAGCAAGGCGTCTATCAGAAAGGCAAAACAACGGCCTCTCGTGCTGATACGATTGCTCATGCCACAAAAAAGGCGATAGCCGAAAGAATGGATGAAGATCCTGCGTTTTACGAGAAGTTTTCCCGTTTGATCCAGCAGGCCATCGATGATTACAGGGCGCAGCGGCTATCGGATCTGGAGTATCTGCACAAGGTTGTCGATATCAGGAACAGCGTTGTCGGAAAGGTTCATGATGATGTTCCCGATACCCTTGCCGGAAATGAAGACGCCATGGCATATTTTGGAGTGCTGAAGCCGTTCCTGACGAGTGATGAATGCTTGATGATGAATGATGAATTACAAAGCTGCCCGGAACGAAGCACTCATACTACGGCGCTTGCCGAAGAGGCTTCGGCGGACGCGGCCATTGCGATCTGCGGGATTCTTGAGAAGCATTACAAGGTTCATTTCTGGGATGATGATGATGCGAGGAACCTTGCAATCAACGAGATTGACGATTACCTCTATGACGAGCTGAAAACCCGGAGAGGTATTGCATTGTCACTCGATGAGATGGACAGGATTATCGATAAGGTCATGCAGGTTGCTGAGCATAGAAGTAAACGGTGAGAGCTGATGTTGAACGGTAAAAATGATTGTCAACTGAACCGGGGCGGCCGGACAATCGATTACACGCTGTTGTTTTGTGACAGAAAAACTCTGGAAATAGCAGTTTGTCCCGATAGTTCGGTTGTGGTGAAGGCTCCGCTTCATGCCTCTATGGATTTGGTTGAAAACAAGCTGGCGAAGAGAGCCCGATGGATTGTGAGGCAGATGAACTATTTCGGACAGTTTAACCCGAAAACGCCCGTGCGTTGTTACGTAACAGGTGAAACCCATCTCTACCTTGGCCGGCAATACCGGTTGAAGATTTTGCAGGGTTCGGAAAACAGCGTCAGGCTGACCCATGGCTATTTTTTTGTGACTACCCGAGAGGCTCCGAGCCCTGAAATGGCCAGAACGCTGCTCGAAGCGTGGTATCTGGAAAAGGCCAGGGAACAGTTCAGCAAAAGCCTTGATCGATGTTGGTTGAAGCTGAAGGATTATGCTATCTCCAGGCCTCATGTATCGATCAGGCGAATGCAGAAGCGCTGGGGGAGTCTGTCAGAACAAGGAACGATGACGCTCAACCGGGATTTGATCAGGGCACCCAGGGAGTGCATTGACTATGTGGTGACCCATGAATTGTGTCATCTGATATGCCAGGATCATAGTCCCGAGTTCTATACTCTGCTCGAATCCGTCATTCCCGGCTGGGAAAAAGTCAAGCACAGACTTGAACTCAGTATGGTGTGAGTGTTGATTATTATATGCGGAATGGGGAACGCAGGGCAGCAAATGAAGGTGATGCTGTATGCTGTTTCCGTTCCAGCCATTAACCAGCCTCTGAAGCTTATCTATGCCGCAATCACCGGATGTTCGAGTTTTTTGCTGGCATATTTCAATGCCGCCAGAATATCCTCTTTTGGGGGACGTGATCGGAGCGTTTTCAGGTGCTGCCGGGATGTTGTTATGCCATGCGGTTGATGTCTGAGTGGAGAGGACTCAGGGACATCCTGAAATCATGAACTTGCAATGACCAGAATGCATCGTTAACTTTCTACAATACAAACCAACAAGCAGAGGCATGCCGAGAGGTCCAAGACTCGTTTCGCCCGGCACGTTGCATCATGTGATTATCCGGGGGATCGAAAAAAGAGAGGTCGTTGCCTACGATAAAGATCGGGAAATATTCGTATCCAGAATGGGGTCGGTTGCCTTGAAAACGGGAACGAATATCTATGCCTGGGCGCTGATGACCAATCATGCGCATATCCTTCTCAAAGTGATCAACCTGGACTTTCTGCATTCATGAGGAAGTTCCTTGCCGGGTTCTTATTCGGAGACGGCTCCGCTATTCAAAAAAAGAGCGCATACAGGTGCGGGAGTATCGACACTAGATTTGCTGGAGAAAAAATTGAAACGATGTCTGTGAATTGCACACATCATCATTCCACCGGACCTGCGCGAAAAGTCGAGCAGTTCGATGAATTAAAACGTTGGACGTTTCCTTCTAAATGAGAGTCTCGTATAATGGAGTAAAAGCATGGAAAACTTTTTTTTCTTGGTAGGACTTTCGTTTACTCTTGTGCATGAAATGCATGCTATTAAGTGTCAAGAATGGACAATATTTCCTCTGTTATCCAAGTTAAACGAGAAAAGAGGCTACTTTGTTTTTATATCAATACATATACCCTTGTATCTTCTCTTATTCTGGGGACTCTACGGACAAAACGGGCTAAACCAAAACCTGATTATAGGCTTGGATATTTTCTTTATTATTCATGTGTTTCTTCATGTATTATTTCTCAAACACCCCAAGAATCAATTCAACTCTGCATTCTCTTGGATAATTATTCTCGGTGCAGGTATCGCAGGTTTGATAGATATAATTGTGTGAGATTAGCAAGTCTTTGAGTTATTAAACGGTGGAATCGAGCCATCCGGGAGAACCGATGATTGGAATACAGAAACTGATACCATAACGATCAGTGAAGGCGGTAACTCATGTGGATATAATGAGAAAATGGGGGACGCAGTGCAATAGCGTAGAAGATTGTGTTTCGCCGTGCAGTGAGAAAACAAACGATGAGTGCTGGCACCTTTTGAAAAGCAAAAGACACAAGAGCCACATGCCACGAGGAGCGAGACTTGACACACAGGGAACGCTGTCTTATGTAATGCGGCATAAACAAAGATATCAGTGGTGGGCGGATTCTCGACGGTGATGCGTTTGTAAGGGATGTGTTGAAAGACGCGGGGGATCGAATGGCGTTGCCGTTATCGGCAGACGAACATCGAGCGTATTTTTTTTATTTGGGAATAAAAAAATGATACCATAATATAGTATCATGCAGAAGAGACACAAAAAGATTCTTGACCAGATTTTTCAAAATCCGGTTCGTTCCGATGTTCAATGGGCTGACATCGAGAATCTGTTGTATGCTCTTGGAGCCGAATTGTCTGAAGGGAAGGGCTCACGGGTTCGCATTGCCCTTAATGGAGTTCGTGCTGTTTTTCACAGACCCCATCCTCAAAAAGAAACAGACAAGGGTGCCTTACAATCCATGAGGCGTTTTTTACAAGAAGCAGGAGTCCGATAAACATGTTGACTTATAAAGGATATACCGGTCATGTTGAATATGATGACGAATCCGGAATTTTTCACGGTGAAGTACTGGATACAAGAGATGTCATCACGTTCCAGGGTACAACCGTTGATGGGATAGAGAGGGCATTCAGGGAGTCGGTCGATGACTATCTGGAGTTCTGTCAGGAAAGGGGAGAGGAGCCTGATAAGCCCTTTTCCGGAAAACTGGTGCTGAGAATGAGCCCGGAACTGCACCATAAAGTCTTTATCAAGGCTACAAAATCAGGTAAAAGCCTGAACCGATGGATTTCCGATACTCTTGAATCGGCATGA
>Ga0194120_10006299_pt1 | contig 16861 bp, 18 predicted proteins | sample TA2MahCa65mmetaG_FD_148642 | JGI IMG/M metagenome (GOLD analysis project Ga0194120, IMG submission 148642) | Freshwater microbial communities from Lake Tanganyika, Tanzania - TA2015019 Mahale Deep Cast 65m | ecosystem: Environmental > Aquatic > Freshwater > Lake | place: Tanzania: Lake...
CCGCGCAGCCGGCGCCGCCGGCGCCCAGCACCAGCACCGTCCGTCCGCGCGCCGCGCCCTCGCCCAGCTCGGCCGGCAACGCGGCGCGAAAGCCGCCGCGATCGGTGTTGTAGCCGTGACTGCCGCCGTCGGCCTCGAACACCACGGTGTTGACCGCGCCCGCCTCGCGCGCCGTATCGGCGACGCGATCCAACAGCGCCAGTACCGCTTCCTTGAAGGGATGGGTGATATTGACGCCCAGCATCCCGACCGCCCGCGCGCCGTCCAGCGCCTGCTGCAGCGTGCGGCGGTCGCGCTTGGCGAACTCGATCAGGTGATAGCGCCCCTCGAGGCCGTGGGCGGCGAAAGCGTCCTCGTGCAAGGCCGGCGCCAGCGAGAGGGCGATGTTCTCGCCGATCAGCCCGATCAGGGGACGCGCGCTCATGCCGCCGGTCCTTCTACGGCCGCGCCGCGCTCGAATCGCGGCCGGCAAGGCGGGTCGGGATACCGCCGTGAATTCAATGGTCGGAGCGGCGGGATTTGAACCCGCGACCCCCAGTCCCCCAGACTGATGCGCTACCAGGCTGCGCTACGCTCCGACCGGGCGCGGGACTATAAGGCATGATCGATCTGTCTTGAACCATAGAGTTCAAGACCGATCGCGGATTATGCCCTCGTATCCTGCTCTGGACCGCGATCCGCGGTTCATAGGTAATCGCGGCCGGCCGCGCGCAATGCTCGCTTGGTCGCCTCAAACCAATCCGCGTTGACCGTGACCGGTCAACGCGCCCTCAGGGCATGATCGCTCGATCTTGAACCACAGGGTTCAAGACCGAGCGTGAATCATGCCCTGGTATCCCCCTCTGGAGTGCGATTCACGACCAGAATGGAATCGCGCGAGCGATTCATTCTGGTCGATCGCACTCCCGCCGGACGGGCGCATCCGCGCCAGACCGCGATCGGTTTGCATGGAGTTGAAGACGCCGTTCCATGCAAACCAGGGATCGCGGTCCAGAGGACGCTACGAGGGCAAGATTCACGTTTGGTCTTGAACCGCCGGTTCAAGACCAAACGATCTTGCCCTTGGCTTACGCGCCATAAGGCGCGCGGCCTCAATGGCCGTTCCAAGCTGCGATGAGTCAAGCTCATCGCAGCTTGGTATCACCCCTTGGCGCGCAGCATCGCCGCCAGCCGGCCGAGTTCGTCGATCGTGGTCTCGATGCGGCGGCGCTGCATCACCGTCAGCCCGGTGCCGGGCGCGGGCGGTGCGCTCTCGATCTCGGCCGCGCTCTCGCCCTCGCTCGGCAGCCTGGCGCCCGAGCGCAGCAGCTTCTGCGCGCCCTTGATGGTGAAGCCCTGGCGGTAGAGCAGCGTGCGGATGGTCTTGAGGGTCTCGACGTCCTGCGGGCGGTAGTAGCGCCTTCCGCCGCCGCGCTTGAGCGGACGGATTTCCTTGAACTTGCCCTCCCAGAAGCGCAGCACATGCGCCGGGATGTCGAGTTCGTCGGCGACCTCGGAAATGGTGCGGAACGCCTCGGGCGCCTTGGCCGGGCGACGCGGCGGCGCGGAAGGCGCGGCGCCGTTCTCGGACATCAACGCGCCTTGCCGCCGTTGTTTATGTGGTTCTTGAGCAGATGCGAGGGCCGGAACACCAAGACGCGCCGCGGCAGGATCGGCACTTCCTGTCCGGTCTTGGGATTGCGGCCGATGCGGCGGCCCTTCTGGCGGACCGAGAACGAGCCGAAGGACGAGATCTTGACCGCTTCGCCGCGCACCAGCCCGTGCGCGATGCGGTCCAGCACCGCCTCGACCAGATCGGCCGATTCCGAACGCGACAGGCCGACTTCGTGATAGACCGCCTCGCTGAGCTGGGCGCGGGTAACGGTTTTTTCGGTCATGACGCGGCGGTCCTCGGGCTGGCGAAAAGGGACCGTAGCAAGCCCCCGCGCCGGGCGTCAATAAGGGCGCTTCATCAAGGCCCTAGACGGATTTATTGAAGGCGCGCCGGAATCGACGGCGACTACCAACGCGCGAGCGCGGCGCCCCAGGTGAAACCGCCGCCCATGGCTTCCATCATCACCACCTGGCCGGGCTGGATGCGGCCGTCGCCGACCGCCTCGGCCAGCGCCAGGGGCACCGAGGCGGCCGAGGTGTTGCCGTGGCGATCGACCGTCACCACCATCTTTTCGCGCGGCAGGCCGAGCTTGCGCGCGGTGCCGTCGAGAATGCGCAGATTGGCCTGATGCGGCACCACCCAGTCGATGTCCTGCACGCCAAGGCCGGTCCCGGCCAGGGTCTCGCCCACCACCGCCGAGAGATTGCCGACGGCGTGCTTGAACACCTCGCGGCCCTGCATGCGCAGCTGCCCGACCGTGCCGGTGGCGGAAGGTCCGCCGTCGACGTAGAGCAGGTCGTGCTTGCTGCCGTCGGAATGCAGCGCGGTCTTGAGGATGCCGCGATCGGCCGCGGTGCCCGCGCCGTCCTGCGCCCGCAGCACGGTCGCGCCGGCGCCGTCGCCGAACAGCACGCAGGTGCCGCGGTCCTTCCAATCGAGGATGCGGCTGAAGGTCTCGGCGCCGATCACCAGCGCGGTGTCGGCCTGCCCGGCCTTGATGAAATTGTCGGCCGTGGCCAAGGCGAAGACGAAGCCCGAGCACACCGCCTGGACGTCGAAGGCAAAGCCGCGGCTCATGCCCAGGCCGGCCTGGACCGCGCAGGCGGTGGCGGGAAAGGTCTCGTCGGGGGTGGCGGTGGCCAGCACGATCAGGTCGAGCGCATCGGCCTCGAGCCCGGCCTGGTCGAGCGCGGCCTGCGCGGCCTTGAGCGCCAGGTCCGAGGTCTTCTCGCCGGCCGCGGCGATGCGCCGCTCGCGGATGCCCGAGCGCTCGACGATCCACTCATCCGAGGTGTCGACCATCCGCGCCAGCTCGGCATTGGTCATCACTCGCTCGGGCAGATAGGCGCCGACGCCGGCGAAAACCGAACGCCGCATCAGCGCGCCCCCGCCGCCGTCGGCTGCTCGCTCTTGAGCCCGCGCATGTCGGCGATGATGCGGTCGCCGATGCGGTTCTCGGCCAGCTCGATCGCCACCCGGATGGCGTTGGCGAAGCCGATCTCGTCGGTGCCGCCGTGGCTTTTGACGACGATGCCGTTGAGGCCCAGGAACATGGCGCCGTTGTAGCGCCGGGGATCGACCGTATCGCGCACCCGATCGAAGGCCGGCCTGGCCAGGAGATAGCCGCCGCGCGCCCGCCAGGTCGCGGACAAATTGGTGCGCAGCAGGCCGGTCACCATCTTGACCGCGCCCTCCATCGCCTTGAGCGCGATGTTGCCGGTGAAGCCGTCGGTGACGGTGACGTCGACCTCGCCCGAGAGGATGGCGTCGCCCTCGACGAAGCCGAGGAACTCGAACGGCAATGCGCGTTCGCGCAGAAGCTGCGCCGCCAGCCGCACCTCGTCATGGCCCTTGAGGTCCTCCGAGCCGACGTTGAGCAGCCCGACCCGCGGCCGGGCGATGCCGATGACGACGCGGGCGAAGGCCGCGCCCATGATGGCGAACTGCACCAGGTTGTCGGCGTCGCACTGCACGTTGGCGCCGAGGTCGAGCATGCAGGAGATGCTGCCGATCTTGGTCGGCATCACCGAGACGATCGCCGGGCGGTCGATCTCGGGCAGGGTCTTGAGCTGGAACATGGCCAGCGCCATCAGCGCGCCGGTGTTGCCGGCCGAGACCGCGCCCTGGGCGCGGCCCTCGCGCACCGACTCGATCGCCATGCCCATCGACGAACCGCGGCCGCGACGCAGCGCCTGGCTGGGCTTCTCGTCGCCGACGATGACCTGGTCGGAGTGGACGATCTCGACCGCGCCGGCCAGCGCCGTCTTGGCCGCGACCAGCGGCTCGAGTCGGGCCCGGTCGCCATGCAGCAGGAAGCGGGTTCCGGGATGGCGCCGCGCCGCCAGCGCGGTGCCCTCGATCGCCATCTCGGGCGAGCGGTCGCCGCCCATGGCGTCGAGCGCGATGACCGGCGGCTGGCTCAACCGCGGCGCTCCGGCCGGATCCGGTGCTGGCTCAGGCCTCGCTCGCCGGCGTCGCCTGGGCGACGACTTCGCGGCCGTCGTAATAGCCGCAATGGCCGCAGACGTGGTGCGGGCGCTTGAACTCGCCGCAATTGGGGCATTCGGCGTAGCGCGCCGGCTTCAGCGCCTGATGCGCCCGGCGCATGCCGGTCTTGGCGGGACTCTTTTTCTTCTTGGGGACGGCCATGGACGGAACGGCTCCTTGCGTGACGGTAGGGCGATCGGCTAGCGGCGTGTCTGCCGCAGCGTCGCCAAGGCTGCGAATGGGCCGCTCGGGCCCGGCTGGTCCGCGGCGGGACCGGTGGAATACCCCTCGAAGGCGATGCCGGGCTTGCGCGGATAGGGATCCAACGCCAGACCCAGCTGTTCGGCCACGATTTCGCCCAGGTCGATGGCGCCATCGACGATGGCCTCGGGCGGGTCGTCGTCGTCGGGCGCGAAATCGGCCGCGGGCGGCGGCGTGGCGGCTGGGGCATAGACCAGCCGGAAGGGCTCGTCAATATCCGCCGGCACCGGTTCGAGGGTGACGACGCAGGCCTGGGACAACCGCGCCTCCAGCCGGCCTTCGACCGTGACCGTGCCGTCTTCGCCTGGGGTCAGGGTCAGGGCGGCTTCCAGCCGGTCGAGCGCCACCAGCCCGAAGCGCCGCGCCAGCGCCGCGCGCTCGGCCGGATCGGCGGCGACACGGCGCTCGAGCGGCCGATCGCCCAGCTCCTCCAGCGTCAGCCGGCGGCTGAACTCGGGCGCGGGCACGGCCTTGCCTTTCGCGGCGGGGGAACGTCGCGACCTCCGGACGGCGCCCTTGCCGGCGGCTTTGCGGTCCGGTCTGGTCATGGCGGGACCTTAGACCAAGCGCCGGCGGAAAGGAATCGCCTGCCGGGATCAATCGGGCGGCGGCGCCGCGAAATCGACCCGGCCCGCCAGCAGCGCGTCCGGTGCGATGCCGTCCAAACCCGCGGCGGCGGCCTGGACATAGTCCGCCAGCCTTGCCGGCAAGGCCGCATCGAGCTCGGCCAGCGTGCCCCAGACGTTGCGGCGCAGCGCCGCCGCCAGATCGCCCCCGGCCAGCGCGCCGTCGTAGGCCGCGACCCGGCCCATCAGCGCGCTGGCCATGCGCCGCACGCGCGGCCCGACGCCGAGATCGCCCGCCCCCATCTCGCGCAGATTGCGGTCCATGTCGTCCATCATCAGATCGAACAGGTCCTGGCCCAGCGCCGCGCCTTCGGCGCCGACCGCCTTCAGCCGCCGCAGCACAAGCGCCACGTGCAGCGCGATCAGCTCGAACCGGCCGTCGAGCGTGTCGGGCACCGCCAGCGTCCGATAGAAGACAGGCGCGCGGGCGCGCGCCACGGCGGCGTCGTACAACGCTCCCGCCGCCGCCGCCCGTTCCGGCGGTCGCCACCATCTCCGCCACAGTTCCATCAGCATGGTCCCGTCGGTCCCGTCCGTGCTACGCTGGAGCGTTCGAGACGGAGACCTAGCGCGATGATCGTCCGACCGCAACGCTGGATCCTAGGCCTGGCCCTGATGGCCGCGGCCTGCGGACCGTTCGTCGACATACGCGGCTACGTTCCCGACGCCGATCAGATCCAGCTGTTGCGCGTCGGCCAGCAGACCAAGGACCAGGTCACCGAACTGCTCGGCTCGCCCTCCAGCCAGGCGACCTTCGAACAGGTCGATGCCTGGTACTACATCAATCGCCGCATCGAGCGCACCGCCTTCTTCGAGGACATCGTCACCGACCAGAAGGTGCTGGCGATCCATTTCGGCCGCGACGGCCGGATCGCGCGCATCGAAGGCTTCGGCCTCGACGACACCCGCAAATTCGCGCTGGTCCAAGCCACCACGCCGACCCATGGCCACGACCTCGGCATGCTCGAACAGCTGTTCGGCAATATCGGCCGTTTCAATGTCACCGAGGATCAGAAGCGGACCCAGATCCTGAATCCGTCCCGCAACTAATCCCCAACCACCGCTCCATCGCCCGAAAACGCGAAACGCCGGTCTCTCGACCGGCGTTTGCGACTCCGAAGGCTCGCGCGACGCTCAGTGCGCCAGCATCGCCAGCAGCAGCAGGGCGACGATGTTGGTGATCTTGATCATCGGGTTGACCGCCGGGCCGGCGGTATCCTTGTAGGGATCGCCGACGGTGTCGCCGGTGACGGCGGCCTTGTGCGAATCCGAGCCCTTGCCGCCGTGATGGCCTTCCTCGATGTACTTCTTGGCGTTGTCCCAGGCGCCGCCGCCCGAGGTCATCGAGATGGCGACGAACAGCCCGGTGACGATCACGCCCATCAGCATCGCTCCCAGCGCGGCGAAGGCGTCGGCGCGGCTGCCCGACACCCACAGCACCAGCCAATAGCAGACGATCGGCGCCAGCACCGGCAGCAGCGAGGGCACGATCATTTCCTTGATCGCGGCCTGGGTCAGCAGATCGACCGCCTTGCCGTAATCGGGCTTGGCCTTGCCTTCCATGATGCCGGCGATTTCCTTGAACTGCCGGCGCACCTCGACCACCACCGAGCCGGCGGCGCGGCCGACCGCGGTCATGCCCATGGCGCCGAACAGGTAAGGCAGCAGCCCGCCGATGAACAGGCCGACGACGACATAGGGATTGCCCAGGCTGAAGTCGACCTTGACGTCCTTGAAGAAGAACCGCAGGTCCTCGGTGTAGGCCGCGAACAGCACCAGCGCCGCCAGCCCGGCCGAGCCGATGGCATAGCCCTTGGTCACCGCCTTGGTGGTGTTGCCGACCGCGTCCAGCGCGTCGGTGATCTTGCGCACGTCCTTTTCCAGGTTCGACATTTCGGCGATGCCGCCGGCGTTGTCGGTCACCGGGCCGTAGGCGTCCAGCGCCACCACCATGCCCGCCAGCGCCAGCATGGCAGTGACGGCGATGGCGATGCCGAACAGGCCGGCCAGCTTGTAGGTGACGATGATGCCGACGCAGATGATGATCGCCGGCAGCGCGGTCGCCTCCATCGACACCGCCAGGCCCTGGATGATGTTGGTGCCGTGGCCGGTGGTCGAGGCCTGGGCCACGCTGCGCACCGGGCGGAAGGCGGTCGAGGTGTAGTACTCGGTCACCCACACGATCAGGCCGGTGATGGCCAGCCCGACCAGGCCGCAATAGAACAGGTGCCGGCCGAGGAAGGTCTTGCCGGCGACGGTCATCTGCCCGCCGGCGCCGACGGTCCAGTCGGTGACGAACCAGAGGCCGATGGCCGACAGCACGCCGGTGGCGATCAGGCCCTTGTAGAGCGCGCCCATGATCGACTGGCTGGGGCCCAGCTTGACGAAATAGGTGCCGATCACCGAGGTGACGATGCACACCCCGCCGATCGCCAGCGGATACATCATCATGGTCTCGGCCTGGGCGCCGGTGAAGTAGAGCGAGGCCAGCACCATGGTGGCGACGATGGTGACGGCGTAGGTCTCGAACAGGTCCGCCGCCATGCCGGCGCAGTCGCCGACATTGTCGCCGACGTTGTCGGCGATCACCGCCGGGTTGCGGGGATCGTCCTCGGGGATGCCGGCCTCGACCTTGCCGACCAGGTCGGCGCCGACATCGGCGCCCTTGGTGAAGATGCCGCCGCCGAGACGGGCGAAGATCGAGATCAGCGAGGCGCCGAAGCCCAGCGCCACCAGCGGATCGATCAGGGCGCGGCCCGAGGCGCCCATCGCCTTGAGCGCGCCGTAATAGCCGGCCACCGCCAGCAGGCCCAGCCCGACCACCAGCATGCCGGTGACGGCGCCGGCCTTGAAGGCGATCGACAGGCCGTTGGCCAGGCCCTGGCGGGCGCCCTCGGCGGTGCGCACGTTCGAGCGCACCGAGACGTTCATGCCGATATAGCCGGCGGCGCCCGACAGCACGGCGCCGATGGCGAAGCCGACCGCGCTGGTCAGGCCCAGCGTCGCGCCCAGGATGACGATCGCGACCACGCCGACCATGGCGATGGTGCGGTATTGACGGTTGAGATAGGCCTCGGCGCCGAGCTGCACCGCGGCCGAGATTTCCTGCATCCGCGCCGTGCCGGCCGGCATCGCCAGCACCGCCTTGGCGGTCACCAGGCCATACGCCAGGGCGAACACCCCGCACAGGATGATCAACCACAATGCCGTCGTCATGATTTTTTCCCTTGTCGAATCGGGCGCGGGCGCGCCCCGAAAGCGCGCCCCTATTGCCAGAAAAGCCGCCCGCCCGCAACCGCGCGCGGGCGGGTGCCCGGCGTCGGGCCGGTGATTGTGTCCCAGTTCTTGCGCGAACGCGCCGAGCGGAGCCGATATGCCCAGGCGGCTTTGGCTATGTCGCCGTGCCGCGTGCCGCTATTGCAACCGCAGAAAAACCCTTCGACTGGTTTTGATTCTTGAGATTTTTTCCCGATTTCCCAGCCTCCTTTCTATCGGCGCGCTTTTTGCCGCCATCCTCACGCAGGGGCTCTCCTTCGTCAGCGGACCACAACGAGCCGGGACGCGGAATTCTATAAAAATTGGTGTCCTCTTTCTTTGAGGGATCGTGCTTAGCTTTCGAGCCTTCTCTCCCCTTAAACCGCCCTAAAGCCCCTTTGAGATAATCCTCCCTCAATTCGACGCAAAGCCATCGACGATGTAATCGCTCGGCGATTTCTCCCGTCATGCAGCTGCCGGCAAACGGGTCAATAACCAAATCCCCGCGCTCGGTCAGCATGCGAATGAAATACTCCGGCAAGTCCGCCGGGTAGCGTGCCGGATGCACGGGCAGCCCGTGTTCCTGACAGTACCGAATATAATGGCTATTGCTCTCCGTATTCGGAACAGCAATTAGGTTGGGCGGTATCGCCGCGCCATTGTTGACGGCAAATTTGTCGCTGATGTCATGCCCGGAGGGCCGTTTTTTGGCTCGATAGCCGTTCGTCAGTAGATCTTTCATGCTCGGGCTATAGGGTTGAAGCACCCGCCGATTGCTTGCCTTTGGCCAAGGAGTCTTTCCAAGCCACCAGATCGTATTGATCGCATCTTTCACGCGAATTCGCCGTACCGTGACCCATTCGGCGGGTGTTGGCAATTTCGATGGATTCCACCAATAAAAATCCTGAGCCAAATGGAAATTGAATTCCTCGCAAAGCGCGATCAATAACTTGAAGTGGTAGAGATGGCGGGTGGGCCTTCCTTGATTCCACGCTCCGCCAATATCAATCACCAGACTGCCGGAATTCTTAAGTACCGCGTGAAACCTCGCTGCGAAAGGCCGAAACCATTCTATATATCGATCTGCGTCCACATTGCCGTATTCCTTTTTTCGAACCAAGCCAAATGGTGGACTTGTCATAATTAGATCGACGGACGACTCGGGCAATGTCGCGAGCGCGTCGAGCGCGTCGCCAAGCACTGCCGCACCATGGGCGGTCTCGATAAACGGTTTACGTTGCGGCTTCACGGTCACGTTCGACCATCCAATTCCAAACCTTTCTGCTTCATCGCGTGGCGCGCCTCTCGTGTGAAAACATCGACAATCGCCGATGCGTTGGTGGCGATAGCGTCAAGATCGTCACCATTCATCATCACGATGGCGAGATTCGTGTCCGCCATGATTTTATTTGCGTATCGCCGCGCCTCGGCGCCAATTTCGCCAGTCGTTAGCAAAACTATCGCGTTGCTCTTAAGCAAATGAGTTAAGCCGACCTCCTTGGCCACATCGTCGAGCCCCACGCGCTCGGTATTCTTGCATTGGATCTGCCAACGCGAATACACGAGCCTCGTCGATTCGAAAATCAAATCCACTTCCGCGCCACCCGTGGCCTCCCCGCGCAAGCGTGTCGCCACGTAATCCATGTCGATTAATCGCATAAGTTTGAAACCGAGAGCTTCAAGCGCGAGGCCCGCCACATGCTTCCTCGCGCTTTTCAATTCCTTGATTATTTCCGCCATGGACTTTCGTAACAATTGGACAACGCGAACATCGGTCCGCGTCTCCAACTGCTTCAGAAGCGGCTCCAGCACTTCCGTGATGGCCTTAGGAGTTGGAGCGACCAAAAAAGGCTTGGCACCTCGGCCGCCAGTGGTCTTCCTCGCAACGATATACCCAGCGACTCGAAGCCCTTCGAGCACCTCCTTGGGGACACTCTTTTCCGGAAATTTTACTCCATAGGTCATCGCGGCTAGACGCACCACGTCATTCGCACGCTGCGGTTCGGCCGCCCCACTGTTCAATAGCGCACGCAAAAACGCCCTTTGCTGAACTGAAAATCCCGCGAGCACCAAGAAATCCGCCGACGTGACTCCAAGGATTTCCTCCAAACGACTCTCATCCACCCGCCATCTCGATCCCACGAATATCCCGGCACGTTCGAGCCACAGGCGCATAATGCTCGGATGCTTTCCCCCTGACGGGAAATTGACGCCTCTGTCAGCCAATGCGCCACGCATGGTGGTCAAGTCGACTCTTTCACCAGCGGCTGTCTTGTCGAGAATGGTCTGCACCAGGGTCATTCCATGAAGATTGAGTAAGATGTGCCTTGCAAGCTCCCGATAAAGTCGCTCCTTATCGGATCTTATTGCGAATAGTTTTTGTCCGAACTCGGTCAATGTCGCGCTGGCCTCATCAATTATGCCGTAGGCCCGCATGCCAAGTTTGGTGTTATTGGCAAGTTTTTTTCGATTGTGGACCGTGGTCCGATGGGATTCAAAATACCGGTGACGCACCGCCGCCTCGAATGCCTTCCAGTCAGCACCATGCTTGGACGCCAACTCCAAGACGTGAGCGAGGTCGATTTACGATGGCGAAAACTCGCTTCCGAAAGGCAAGTCGCTCTTGGTCATGGCACGATTATACTAGTTCGCTAAAAGTTCTCAAGATTATGTCATGGCTCGCTATTCAGGTTACGGTACCGTGCCGCGTCCGCGCCAGCCAGACCACCCCGCCGCCGACCGCGACCAGCAGCGGCAGCGCCGCCCAGTTGACGAAGCTCCAGCCATAGGCGTGCAGCAGCGCCCCCGACAAGAACGAGGCCGCGGCCATGGCGCCGAACACCGCGAAGTCGTTGGCGGCCTGGACCTTGGCGCGCTCGGCCGGGCGGTAGACCTCGGTCAGCAGCGTGGTGGCGCCGATGAAGGTGAAGTTCCAGCCGACGCCGACCACGGTCAGCGAGATCCAGAAGTTCATCAGATCGACCCCGGCCAGGGCGATGCCGACCGCCGCCAGCAGCAGCCCGACCCCGATCTGCATCACCGTCAGCACGCCGATGCGCGCGATCAGCGCGCCGGTGAAGAAGGACGGCACGAACATGCCGAGGATGTGCCACTGGATCACCGTCGCCGCGTCGCCGAAGGGCAAGGCGCAGGCGACCATGGCCAGGGGCGTCGCCGTCATCAGCATGTTCATCACGCCGTAGGACACCACCCCGCCCAGCAGCGCGACGACGAAGGCGGGCTGGCGCGCGATCTCGGCCAGGGGCCGGCCGGGCTCCTTGCTCTCGGCCGCGCTCGGCGCCGGGATGCTCAGCGTCGCCGACAAAAGCGCCGCCCCCGCCTGCAAGCCGGCGATGGCCAGGTAGCTGCCGAGGAAGGTCAACGGCTCGAACAGATCCTTGGTGCCGGTGGCGATGCTTGGCCCGACCAGCGCCGCGAACACGCCGCCGGTCAGCACCCACGAGATCGCCCGCGCCTTCCTGGGCGGCGGCACGGCATCGGCGGCGGCGAAGCGGTAGAAATTGGCGTAGGCGTTGAAAAGCCCCATGCCGAAAGTGCCCTGCACGAACAGCCAGAAATTGGCCAGCTGGATCGCCAGCGCCGCCAGGCCCGCGCCCGAGGCGCCGATCAGCGCGCCCATGACGAAGCCCGAGCGCCGACCAAAACGCTTCATCAGGAAGGCCGCGGGCACGGTCATGGCAGCGGCACCGGCGATCATGGTGGTGACGCCTAGCGTCGCCAGCGCTTTGTCCTCGGCCAGCGAATAGCCGACCAGGCCGGCGACCGAGATCATGATGTTCTGGCCGGTCATCCACAGCGCCTGGCAGGCCGACAGCGTGGCGACGATGCGCGTTTCGGGCGCGATGCTCATGGTGCCTTCTTTCGGAGTCTCAGGTGCCCTTGGTGACCTTGGCCACCTTGATGTCGAGCGCGACCTTCGGCCCGAGGATGCGCTTGGCCACCGCCAGCGAGCGTTCCTGGATCAGGGCCTCGGACACGGGATCGACCGTGAACGGCCGCTTGTTGAGGTCGCGGATCAGGGCGTCCTGCACCTCGGCCAGCCGCGGCCGGACAAAATCGAAATCCTTGATCTGCACCACCACCATCACCTGCATGTGCAGATAGCCGCCCAGCTTCTTGTCGATCACCAGCGGCACGCCGATCGATTCCAGCCGCAAGGCGTCGGTCGGGCCGATCGGCTCCTCCTTGGGCACGGCATCGGCCGGTTTGCGCATGAACAGGAACCAGTACGCCCCCGCACCGCCGCCGCCCAACAGCAGGATCACCGGCACCAGGATGATGATCAGCTTTTTCATCGCCCGCGCCTTATATCAGAAATGGCGGTAGCCGGTCTTGCCCAGCGCCAGGGGATTTCCGTCGGGGCCGCGGATGGCGACGCCCCGCCCCGCAACCATGCGGCCGATGGCAGTGGTGCCGGGCAGCAACGCGGGCGCGGTGCCGAGAATCTCGTAGTCGTCGCCGCCCGCCACCACCAGCGGCCACAGCGCGGGATCGCGTTCCAGCGCCGCGCGCGCGGGCGGCGACAGCGGAATCCGCGCGCAATCGATCTCGGCGCCCAGGCCCGACTGCAGGGCGACATGGCCGAGATCGGCCGCCAGCCCGTCGGAGATGTCGATCGCGGCGTTGAGCCAGGGCGCAAGCTCGCGGCCTTCTTTCAGGCGAGGTCGCGGCAGCCGATAGCGCTCGATCAAAAGCGCATCGTCCGGCGTCCGGAGTTTCCCCTTCAGCACCTCCAGGCCCAGCGCCGCGTCGCCCAGCGTGCCGGTGACCAGCACCAGATCGCCCGGCTTTGCGCCCGAACGCCGCGGCACGCGCCCGCCCGCCACCGCGCCGATGACGGTGGCGGCGAAGCTGGCCGGACCCGGCGTCGCCGTGGTGTCTCCGCCCCACAGCGTCATCTCGAATTCGCGCTGATCCTGGCCCAGGCCGCGCGCGAAGCCCGCGATCCAATCCTCGGCCACGTCGTCGGGAAAGCAGCACGCCAACAGATAGCCCAAGGGCCGCGCCCCCTTGGCGGCGAGGTCCGACAGATTCACCCGCAACAGCTTGCGCGCCACCAAATCGGGCGGATCGTCCGGCAGGTAATGCCGGCCGGCGACGATGGCATCGGTCTTGAACACCAGGCTTTCGCCCGGCGGCGGGGTCAGCAGGGCGACGTCGTCGACCAGCCCGGCCGCGCCCGGCGCCGCCGCCGCCAGCGGCGCGAAATGGCGCGCGATGAGTTCGAACTCACCCGCGCGGCGGGGGTTCACGCGCCATGTCCGCGGCGCGCAGGCGCTGGGCCAGGCGGTGCAGCACGCCGTTGACCAGCCGCGCCTCGGCCGTGTCGTAGAAATCCTTGGCCAGGCCGGCATACTGGTCGACCGCCACCCGCGCCGGCACGTCGCCGCGCGCCTCCAGCTCGAAACAGCCGGCGCGCAGCAGCGCGCGCAACAGCGGCTCCAACCGCTCGACCTTGCGCCCCTTGGGCAGATGCGGCGCGATGATCGCGTCGAGATCCGCCAGCCGGCCGGCGACGCCGACGACCAATTGGGCGAAGAACGGCTCGTCGGCCTCGGGAATCTCGGCGCCGTCCTGCCAGGTGCCCAGCCGGTGATGGCGGAACTCGGCCACCACCGCCGCCGGCTCGCCGCCGCCGAGTTCGAGCTGATAGAGCGCCTGCACCGCCGCCGCCCGGGCGTTGCGCCGCAGCCGGCGGCTGAAATCCTCGGCCGGCGCCGCGCTCATCGCGGGAACACGCCGAACAGCTGCTTGAGCTCGATCATCGCCAGGCAGGCGCGCGCCGCCTCGCCGCCCTTGTCGCCGCGCGCCGGATCGGCGCGCTCCCGCGCTTGGTCCTGGGTGTAGCAGGTGAGGATGCCGTTGCCGACCGCCAGGGTGTGTTCGTGGGCGACATGCATCAGCCCGCGCGCGCTTTCGTTGGCCACCACCTCGAAATGATAGGTGCCGCCCTTGATCACGCAGCCCAGCGCGACATAGCCGTCGAACCGCCGCCGCAGGCCGACGAAGTCCATCGAGCGCACGGCGATGCGGATCGCCGCCGGGATCTCCAGCGCGCCCGGCACCTGCACCACCTCGTGGCCGGCGCCGGCCTTGTCCAGCGCCGCCTTGGCCCCGGCCAGCAGGCCGTCGGAAATGTCCTGGTAGTAGCGCGCCTCGACGATCAGCACATAGGGCTTGGTGTCGTCGGGCCGCGGCGCGCGGCGCGCGGTTTCGGTCGGGGTCGAGGTCCTAGTCGGCATCGCGGGGTATCGGCTCCTGGCCGCGCACCGTCAGGCCGTAGCCGTCGAGGCCGACGATGGTGCGCTGGGTGTTGGACAGCAGAACCATGTCGCGGATGCCGAGGTCAAGCAGGATCTGGGCGCCGACGCCGTAATCGCGCAATTGCATCGGCGCCGGATCGCCCGCCGCCAGCTTGCGCGCGCGCTCGGACAGGATGGTGGGGCGGAATTCGCGGATCACGATCACCGCGCCGCGGCCCTCGCCGGCGATGCGGCGCATGGCGGCGTGCAGCTGGTGCTCGCGGCCCGAGCGGTGGCCCAGCACGTCGTCGATCAGGCTGATGGCGTGCATCCGCACCAGCGCCGGCGGCGCGCCCGAGGGATCGCCCTTGACCAGCGCCATGTGCTCGGTCTGGTCGAGCACGTTGCGATAGACGATCAGCCGGAAGCGGCCGCCGTGGCGCGAGTCGATCTCGGTCTCCTCGACCCGCTTGACCACGGTCTCGGTGCGGCGGCGATGCGCGATCAGGTCGGCGATGGTGCCGATCTTGAGGCCGTGGCGCTGCGCCACCGCCACCAGATCGGCCATGCGCGCCATCGAGCCGTCGTCGTTCATGATCTCGCAGATCACGCCGGCGGGATAAAGCCCGGCCATGCGCGCCAGGTCGACCGCGGCCTCGGTGTGCCCGGCGCGCACCAGGACGCCGCCCTCGCGCGCCACCAGCGGGAAGACGTGGCCGGGCGTGGCCAGGTCGTCGCGGCCCTTGGTCGGATCGATCGCCACCGCCACGGTGCGGGCGCGGTCATGGGCCGAGATGCCGGTGGTGACGCCCACGCGCGCCTCGATCGAGACGGTGAAGGCGGTCTGGTGGCGGCTCTGGTTGGACTGCGCCATCAGCGGCAGGCCCAGCAGCCGGCAGCGCTCGCCGGTCAGCGCCAGGCAGATCAGGCCGCGGCCGTGCATGGCCATGAAGTTGATCGCTTGCGGCGTCGCCATCTGGGCGGGGATGTAGAAGTCGCCCTCGTTCTCGCGGTCCTCGTCGTCGACCAGGATCACCATGCGGCCATTGCGCACGTCCTCGAGAATGTCCTCGGCGCCGGAGATGGCGTCGTGCCAGGTGCCGCGCTTCACGACATCTCGCGCAGCCGGGCGACGTAACGCGCCAGCAGGTCGATCTCGAGGTTGACCGCGCGCCCCGGCCGCGCCTCGCCCAGGGTGGTGTGGGCGCGGGTGAAGGGAATCAGGTTGACGCCGAAGCGCGCGCCCGCCACCTCGTTGACGGTCAGCGACACGCCGTCGACGGCGATGCCGCCCTTGGGGGCGATGAAGCGGGCGAGCTCGGCCGGCGCCTCGAACACGACCCGCAGCGAATCGCCCTCGGGCCGGGTCTCGACGATCCTGCCGGTGCCGTCGACATGGCCCGAGACGATATGGCCGCCCAGCTCGTCGCCGACCCGAAGCGCGCGTTCGAGATTGACCCGCGCCCCCGCGCCCAGCCCGCCCAGCGTGGTCTTGGCCAGGGTCTCGGCCGAGGCCTGGACCGCGAACCAGTCGGCGCCTTTCTCGATCGCGGTCAGGCAGCAGCCGGCGACCGCGATCGAGGCGCCCAGCGCGATGCTGGCGGTGTCGTAGGCGGTCTCGATCTCCAGGCGCGTGTCGCCGCCCGGAACCACGCGCCGGATGCGGCCGATATCGGTGACGATGCCGGTGAACATGGCGGCGAACTTAGCGATCCCGCCGCCAGACTTCCACCCTGTCGAGGCCGGCGGAGCGGAAAGCGACCGGAACGAAGCGCGGCGCCGAAGCCAGCCGCGAGATCCCGAACGGCGCCACCGCGGCATGACCATCGCCGCCCAGCACGGTGCCGGCCTGGAACAAGTAAAGCCGATCGACCAGATCGGCGCGCAGCAGCGCCGCCGCGATCTGCGCCCCGCCCTCGCACAGCAGCCGCGTCACCCCGCGCCGGGCGAGGTGGCCGAGCGCGTCGGCCAGATCGATCTGGCCGGCGGCATCGAGCGCGGTCTCGATCGGCTCGACTCCGGCCTCGGCAAAGGCGCGGCGGCGGTCGGCCTCGGCATCGGCGCCGACCAGGAACCAGCTCGGCCGGCGCTCGGCCTCGCGCACCAGCTTGTGGGTCAGCGGCGTGCGCAGCCGGCGGTCGGCCACCACCCGCACCGGCGAGTCCTCGTCCAGCCCCGGCAGCCGGCAGCCGAGATCGGGATCGTCGGCCACCGCCGTGCCGGCGCCGATCAGCACCGCGTCGTACTCGGCGCGCAGCGCGTGGACCGCGGCCCGCGCCGGCTCGCCCGAGATCCAGCGGCTCTCGCCCGATCGGGTGGCGATGCGCCCGTCCAGCGTGGTCGCCAGCTTGAGCGCCACCAGCGGCCGGCCGCGG
>Ga0194120_10006300_pt1 | contig 16858 bp, 16 predicted proteins | sample TA2MahCa65mmetaG_FD_148642 | JGI IMG/M metagenome (GOLD analysis project Ga0194120, IMG submission 148642) | Freshwater microbial communities from Lake Tanganyika, Tanzania - TA2015019 Mahale Deep Cast 65m | ecosystem: Environmental > Aquatic > Freshwater > Lake | place: Tanzania: Lake...
GCGGCGGCGGGCCGGCGGGCGGCGTGGTCGCGGTCGGCGGGCTGTACGCCGTCGATCAGGTCGCGGCCGGCGGCGCCCACACCTGCGCGCTCGACGCCGCCGGGCAGGTGTGGTGCTGGGGCAGCAACGAGTTCGGCCAGCTCGGCGGCGGACCGACCGGCAGCGGCGCCGCGCAAGCCAAGCCGATGCTGGTGGCGGCCTCGGCTGCGAAGCCAAAGGGCGCCCTGTGCGGGGCCCCGGGATTCTGCGACGACGGCGACCCGTGCACCGCCGACACATGCAACCCGGTCACCGGCCAGTGCGACCACCCGCCGGCCAAGGACGGCGCGCCCTGCGGCGGCTCGGGCAGCGCCAAGGTGTGCGCGGCCGGGGCGTGCAAGACGCCGTGGGCGGTCGAACTGGCGCTCGGCTTTGGCTTCTCGTGCGCCCGCAAGCCGAGCGGCGCCGTGTACTGCTGGGGCAGCAACGGCGACGGCAACCTCGGCGCCGGACTCGACACCAGCAAGTCGTCCTACATCCCGATCGCGGTCACCGGCTTCGGTAGCGGCGGCGCGGTCTCGCTGGCGGCAGCCGACAAGCAGGTGTGCGCGGTCAAGACCGACGGCAAGGTGATGTGCTGGGGCAGCAGCTTCAGCGGCGCGCTCGGCAACCCGGCCGCCGCCTATTCGCAGACCGTGCCGATCGAGGTGGTCGGCCTGACCGACAAGGTCGCGGTGACGGTCGGCACTGATGGCGCATGCGCCTGGAACGCCGCCGGCGCGCTGCACTGCTGGGGCCGCAACGACAAGGGCCAGGCCGGAACCGGCACCGTTTCGTCGACCAGCCCGACCTTCTACGCCACGCCACAGGCGGTCGCGGGAGGCCTCGGCGGCGTCAAAGCGGCGGTCACGGGCGACGTCCACACCTGCGCCATCGGCAGCGGCAGCAAGCTGTGGTGCTGGGGCGAGGACTCCGGCGCGCTCGGCCTGGCCTCACCGACCGGCCAATCGCAGCCGACGCCGCAGCAAATCAGCCTGGCGCCGCTGGTGCAGTCGATTGCGGCCAACGCCGCGACCACCTTCGTGGTGGACACCAGCGGCATCGTGCGGGCCTGGACCGGCGACGCCAACTACGGCGCGCCGGGTCACTACCTGCCCTCAGCGGCGAAGTCGGCGGCCGCGGTGCCGGTGCCTGTGGTCGGCAAGGCCACTTCGCTGGTGGCGCGCGGCGGCTTCGTGTGCGCCAAGCTGGTCGACGGCCGCGTGGCGTGCTGGGGCTACAACGCCAACGGCGAGTGCACCGGCAACGACAAGCACGCGCTTGCGGCGCGGCCAGCGATGCTGCACGGCCTGGTCGGCGCCGAGCGCATCTACGCCGGCAAGACCCACGCCTGCGCCTTGCTCGGCGACGGCTCGCTGGCCTGCTGGGGCGACAACTACCAGGGCCAGTACGGCAACGGCGCCTACAACACCACGCCGCCCAAGGGCGTGACCTACGTGCCCGGCACCGGTCCGGGTCCGTAGCCAAGGCGCCCACGACCACGCCAGTACGCTGACCTAGGAGCCTGTCGGCGAAATGCCAGAATCGGCAGTTTCTGGCCGCCAGGCTCCTGGGCAGGCCGCGGTTCGCACGGCCAAATGCGTGATAATCGGGCGGATCTTCTGGCCCCCTCCATCCGATCCTCGCCCGGACGCACCCTGCCTTTGTTCAACCATCAGAACGCAATGGAGAAACCGGCAGAGGCATTGCGAAACCCGGCGCGCTCATCCGCGTCGGCACCCACATCGCCCTGCAGGCGGGCCACCACGTTCGGGCGCACCACCCAGGCCAGTGCGGCCGAGGCGACCCAGCGGGTGCTCGATGTGCCGCCGGCCGAGAACCGGCTGTACTCGGCGCGCAGCAGAGGAATGAACGACGCGGCCGGCACCCACGCCAGTTCGGCGAAGGCGAGGTCGAGCTCGCCCGCGACCGCGGCCTTTGCGGTGGGCTGGGTATGCGATTGGCGAGCCGCGACAGCGTCGAACTGGAAGTCGTCGAACACCGCGTGCACGTCCAGGCCCGCGCGCCAGAAGTTGTCCTGGTGCAGCATCCGGCCGGCGCTCTCGATGTGGGTGCGCCCGCGATACGCCGAGGCGCCGAGCGAAAGGCTTCGCTCGCTCCAGGCATTGCCGGTGGCTTCGGCGTGCAGGCCGTCGAGGCGCATGCCGCCGAGCTTGCCCTCGATGCGGGCGTAGGCATCTTTCTGCCAGCTGATGTTGCCAGAGGCGCTTTCGACCGCGCCGACCGCCCAACCCAGCCGACCGAGCGCCACGCCGGAGAGCTCGACGCCGTTCAAGCTCGGTTCTGGAGCGAAGGCCGAAATCCCGCCGGCCGTCGTCGTCAGGCGCAACTGGTGCGAGAGCAGGCCGCGGTGGATGGAGACGCCGTGCAGCGCCGGCTCGAAGCGGCCAACGCGTACTTGCAGGGCCGTGGCGTCCCATGGCGTCAGCACCAGCGCGGCGCGCTCGACCGCGGTGCCGTCGTGCCCGCCAAAGTCGATGCCGCCAAAAAACGCAGCCCGATCGCCGAACGTGCCGCCGGTGCGCAGCATCAGGTGGCCGCCGAGTCCCGCGAGATCGGGGCTGCTCTGGCTACCGTGACCGCCCGACGCGGCCGACGCGTGGCTGTGCCCGCCCGGGGCCACACCGTGGGTCTCGGGATGTGGGCCGACCACCACCTTGCCATCGGCCACGACCGACAGGGGCACGATGCCGGGGAGCGCGCCGGGCCAGACGGCGACGGGATAGCGGTCCTTTTGGGCCTCGTTGCCGAGCATCAGCGGTTCTTGCTTTTCACTGGTCGCGTCGCCACCGCCGGGAAAGCGATAGGCATTGCGTCGAAAGGCCTCTCCGAACGGCGTCAGCCGCGGAAAGGCGGTGTGGCACGTCGTGCACGAGGTTTCGTAGCGGCGGGCAAAGGCCGGGATGGCGTGGGCGTCGGTAGCGCACGCCGTCCAGGCGACGACGAGGAACAACCCCGCGGCCAGCGACCGCGGAAGCGATGGATGTGTAGGCATGGGCAGACTCCTGCTCTTGCGGACTGAAGGGGCTGCGCACGAGGCCGCGCGCGCGCACGAGGCGGCAAGCGCGCTCAAGGCGGCTGGGTGGCGCAGGGGCAAACGCAGACAGCAACAGCGCGGGCTGTGCCGGCGGCCGTATCGTCTAAATCCGCAGCGAACACGTCCGCAGGAAAACGGCGATCCGCGCTTGGGGCGGTGGCCCGCGCGGAAACGGCGCCACTGGATGCCGGGACCGGAAGTGCGCGACACAAATCGCGCGCTCGCCAGCGACCGCGAGCAGCGCCACCGGCGGCGGCGTCGCGGCGGTCGGGTACGGCGGCTCCGCTGCCTCGTCGGCGACCGGATGGCCCCCGTTCTCGGCGCAGGGACAATCGCGGCTGCGCAGTTTGGCGCCCAGGGCTTTTGCCTCGCCGTGTGCCGCGCTCGCACAGCATGGGTGCTCCGCTGGCGCCTCAGCGGTCCACGCACGACTTGTCGGGCATGACCCGCACAGGCAAACAAGGCCCAGGCCCGCGGCATGCAGCGCCACGATGACCGCCAGGGACGCCACCGCCGTGCGCCACAGGGTGCGAACGAGCACTGACCCGGGTCGAGCGATTGGCAAGGCGACGCGCATGCGGTGCGCACCCGGCCAGCAAGGCCGCCCGGGCAGCGTGACTTGGGCAACCGGCGAAGTCAAAGCCGTTTTGCCAGGTTTGGTCACCGCCACGTCATGACCGCCGAGCGGACCCGCGGCAACGCCGAGGGTCGACAAGGCCACGGGTTCGCGGCAACATCGCATCCCCGCAACCGGACGCGAGGACCACCGGATTGCCGTCCATGCCCGCGCCCAACGCCGCCGCAGCCGATGGCCCGCGTCGCCTCAACACGGCCGTCGCGCTGTGGTGCGTTGCGGCCTTGGCTTTTGCGGCACACGGCGGCTTTTTGACCGCAGCGTTGGCGCCGGGGTGGAGCGACGGCCCACCCGAGGTCCATCCAGGCCGTCCATCGCGTGCCACTCGCGTGCGCGGCACTCTGCTGCTCGCCGGATCGGGCAGCAACGTGGCGCTGACCCGCGAACTCGTCTCCGTGTGCACCCCCGAAGGCGCCGCCACGCCCACGGTCGCAGACAGCATCGGCAGCACCGGAGGCGTGCGTGCGCTCATCGACGGCGCCATCGACGCTGCCTTGATCTCCAGGCCCCTGCACCCAGACGAGCGCCGCCATGGCCTTGAGGTCATTGCCTACGCCCGGGTTCCCGTGGTGGTCGCCGCCCATCCCGATGTGCCGCCGGTCCAATGGCAGCCGGCCGATCTGGTCGCGGTGTATGCCGGCCGCCACCCGACCTGGCCCGACGGCCAGCCGCTGGTGGTGCTGCAGCGCGAACCGGGCGATTCGGGACACTTGGCCGTCGCACGCGCCTTGCCAGAGTTCGCGCGGGTGGACGACGACAACGCCCAAAGGCGGCGCTGGCGCACGGTGTACCACGACGCCGCACTGTTGCAGGCGGTCGCGCGGGCACCGGGCGCGCTCGGCCTGTCCGACCTTGCCACGATTCGGCTGCAGGGCGCCAACGTGGCCGTGCCTGCGCTGGCAGGTCAATCGCCAGGCGCCGCTGCATTGGCCGCACGGCGATGGCCGTTCTACAAGGATCTTTCCGTCGTGCTGGCGCCGGGCGCCGCGGCGGAGGTGCGACGGCTGGCACGTTGCTTTCGCGGCCCGCTCGCTCGGCCGGTGTTGCTCCGCGCGGACGCGCTGGGCCTGTGAGGGGCGATGACGCAGCCGCAACTGGTGCCCCTGCAGCTCGTGCCGCGGCTGCGTGCGCTGATGGATCCGCTGGTGGCCATCGTCGCCGCGACGGTATGGCTGTCGCCGCCGGTGCTGTGGCTGGCGTTCGAGGTGGGCGAGTTGCGCCTGCACGCCGAAGCGGCTGCGGCGCAGCTTGCCGATCGCATCGAACGCGAAGTCGACGAGCGTCCCGACCTGTGGCGCTATGATTCTCTGAAGCTGTTGCAGCACGCCAAGCCATTGCTCTCGGGGACGGACCTGGCCGCCGTGCGCCTTGTGGACCACGCGGGTACACCGCTCGACGCGCGCGCAGCCGGCACGGACGAGCGCGGGCCGTTGCTGTGGCAATCGTTTCCTGTGCGCGTGGGCGGCGCGGCGCCGGGGAGCCTGTGGGTGGCGACATCGATGCGCAGGGCGTTGCACACCGCATTGGCGCTGGTGGGCGGGTTTGGTGTGCTGGCTGCTGCGCTGGGCGCGCTGCTGTGGTGGGTGCCGCTGCGCATGGCGCGGGCTGCGGAGTCGGGGCTGCGCCTGCTGTGGGACGAGCGGGAGGCTTCGCGCCTTGCGCTGCAGAACCACAATGACAATCTCGAGGCCCAAGTCGCCGCCCGCACAGCCGAACTGCGCGCCCAACAGGCGGCCCTGCGGCAGTTGTCGGCGCGCGCGACGACCGTCCAGGCCGCCGAGCGCAAGGCGCTGGCTCGAGAGCTGCACGACGACCTGGGGCAGACGCTGACGGCCCTGCGCTTGCGCTTGCAGGTGGCGGCCCAGGCGAATCCAACCTTGGGCGAAAGCGTGGCCCTGGTCGACGCCGCCATCGACAGCGTACGGCGCGCGGTGCTGTCGTTGGCGCCGACCGCGCTCGACGAATTGGGGCTGACGCGGGCCGTGACGCGGCTGTGCGAGTCGCTCCAGGAGGAGCACGGCATCGCGGCCTGCTGCAACGGCAACCTGCAAGGCGCGCAGCCCGACACGGCGGTCGAGTGGGCCGCCTACCGCATTGCCCAGGAGGCGCTGACCAACGTGGTGCGCCACAGCGGTGCCCGCCACGTGACGGTCTCGCTCGCGATCGTCGGTGACGCGCTGCACCTGACCGTGGGCGACGACGGCCGCGGCATCGGGTCGGCGGCACCGCGGGCCGGGAGGACCAGCATGACCGAGCGCGCCGCGCTGCTCGGCGGAACGTTGGACGTAGGCGCAGTCGAGGGCGGAGGCACCCGCGTCCACGCGGTGCTGCCCCTGGGCGACCCATCCACCCGCCACGGGGCCGCCCCGTGAGCGCCATCCGCATCCTATTGTGCGACGACCACGCCATCGTGCGGCAGGGCGTGCGCGCACTTTTCGGCACCACTGCAGACCTGCGCGTCGTTGGCGAGGCCGACCGCGGCGATGTCGCGGTGGCCATGGCCCTGCAGCTCGATCCCGACGTGTGCCTGCTCGACCTGACCCTGCCCGGCGTGCACGGTGTCGCCACCGCCGAGCAACTGCGCGTCCAGGCGCCGCGCACGCGCGTGGTAGTGCTGTCGATGCACGCCGCCGAAGAGTTCGTGCGCCCTGCCCTGCGCGCGGGCGTGGCTGGCTATCTGGTCAAGGGAGCGGACTTGGGCGAGCTGATTGCCGCCGTACGGGCGGTCGCGGCCGGAGATGCGTACTACAGCCAGAGCGTGAAGCGCTGGACGGCAGGGCCGGTCGGCCGGGTGCCAGGTGAGGGCACCCACCCCTTGACCGCCCGCGAGCGCGAGGTGCTGGCCGCAGTCGCCGACGGGTTCACCAGTGTGCAGATCGCCGAACGGCTGGGCATCAGCGCCAAGACCGTCGAGGCCCATCGGGCGAACCTGATGGAGAAACTCGGGGTGCGCGACGTGGCCAGCCTGGTGCGGACGGCGATTCGCGTGGGGTTGATAGGGGTGTAGGTTGGCGGCCCTCGTCCAGGACCTGTCGGTGACCGCGGCCCACCGCAAGGGGTGCGCAGGCCGCAAAATCAGCGGTTTATGGCGCGAGGCGTGACGCGACCCACAGGACCGGGGTCTCCGCGGCGTGTCCAGAGCGCGCATTGTCACGGACTTGCCGGCCAACGGGTTCCACCACCTTGACCGCGGCCGCGCGCGGCGGCACCTTTTCGCCCCCGTATTGCCGCACCAGGGGGCAGGACGGGGCCGGCGGGGCTGTCTCGACTGCGAGATTGCCGCGTATTTTGATGTTGTTGTCGTTTCGGCGTGGCGCTGCGGTATCCGATCGCCGCACCCATCCGAATCCCTGGCCACACGAGGCCGCGATGGCGATCCCGGTTCCGGCGACCCCAGTCCGCGTGCGCATCGCGCCAAGTCCGACCGGCGATCCCCACGTGGGCACCGCCTACATCGGGCTTTTCAACGCGGCGTTCGCGCTGCGGCACGGCGGCCAGTTCATCCTGCGCATCGAGGACACCGACCAGAAGCGGTCGACCCGCCAGAGCGAAACGGCCATTTTTGACAGCCTGCACTGGGTGGGTTTGCGCTGGGACGAAGGCCCCGACGTCGGCGGCCCCTGCGGTCCGTACCGGCAGAGCGAGCGCAGCTCCATCTACCTCGCGCACAGCCAACTGCTGCTGGACAACGGCACCGCCTACCGGTGCTTTTGCACCGCCGAGCGCCTCGAAGCCGTGCGTGCCGATCAGCGATCGCGCAAGGAGACCGCCCGCTACGACGGTTTTTGCCGCGGTTTGGACCCCACCCACGCGGATCGGCGGGCCCAGCAGGGCGAGGCGTGCGTGGTGCGACTGCGGATGCGCCAGGAGGGCGAGACGGCCGTGCCCGACGCACTGCGCGGCCAGGTGGTGTACGACAACCGGCAGATCGACGACCAGGTGCTGATCAAATCCGACGGCCTGCCGACCTACCACCTCGCCAACGTGGTCGACGACCACCTGATGGGCATCACCCACGTCATCCGCGCCGAGGAGTGGCTGAACTCGACGCCCAAGCACTTGGCGCTCTATGAAGCGTTTGGCTGGACGCCGCCGGTGTTCGTGCACATGCCGCTGCTGCGCAACGCCGACAAGAGCAAGATCAGCAAGCGCAAGAACCCGACCAGCCTGCAGTACTACCAGCGCGCCGGCATCCTGCCCGAGGCGATGCTCAACTTCCTGGCGCTCATGGGCTATTCGCGCAAGGACGAGGCCGGCGCGGACATCGAGAAATTCGGCTTTGCCGAGTTCGCGGCCGATCTGGAATTGAGTCGGATTTCGCTGGGCGGACCGGTGTTCGACCTTGAGAAGCTGCGCTGGATCAACGGACTGTACATTCGTGCGATGACGCCGGCCGAGCTGGCCGATCGCGCCGTGCGCTGGTTCGGCCAGGACGATCGGGCCGCCGAAATCGCCGCGCTGGTTCAAGAGCGCGTGCCCGAACTCGGCGACTACATGCACCACGCCGGACCGTTCTACCGCGGCAGTCTCGACTACGGCGCAAACGCGCGGTATCTGCTGGTCGGTTGCGCGTCTCGCAAGAAATACGCAGTGCGCATGCCAATTGCGGCCTCGCGGGCCTTCTTCGAGGACGTCATCGCGGGGCTGGAGTCGTTGACTGAGTGGTCGGCGCCCGCCATCGAAGCCGTCCTTCGCGCGACGCTCGCGACGATCCCCGCCGCGATCGGCGATGGCATGATGGCGGTGCGCGTCGCCGTGTGCGGCCGGCCGGCCTCGCCGCCGCTTTTCGAGTCGATCGCGGCGATCGGCCGTGCCACCGTGCTGGTGCGGCTGCGCGAGGTGTGCAACCTGCTGGCAGAGCCGCGCGCCCTTGCCGACATCGCCGCCGGCTTGCGCCAGGAACTGCAAGCCACAGAATCCGCGCTGGCTGCCGCGCTCGGCGCGCCCGCAGTCGCCTCGTCCCCCTCCGCCGCCGGCAGCACGTGAGGTTCGCATGTCCATTCCTGATTCTGCGGCCGTGCAGTCCGCGCGCACGTGGTTGTCGAGCGGCCAGGCGCCGGCCGCCCGCGCCCCGGAGGTGGCCCGAGCGCTGCTGGTGCGCGACGGCGCGCTGCCGTTGAGCGGCGCCCGCATCGGCCTGGGTGCCGACCTGGAGATGGCCTTGCTGCTCGAGGCCGAGGCGTCGAACAACGCGACCCTGGTGGCGCAGTTGGCCGACCACGCCGCCGAAAAGGCCGTCGCCAAGCACGCCAAGAAGGTGCTTTTCAGGCTGCGGCAACGGGGCATCCACGTGCCAGAGCGGTCACCCCAGCGCTCGCCGGTGACGCTGAGCGCGCGGCCCGAACCCCTGCCGAGCTACCTCAGCCCCGTGGCGCCGGAGGGCACGCAAATCGCCCTGATCGGCGGATGGCGGCCCGGCGATGGCCCGCGCTGCCTGATGGCGGCCTTCGACGTGGCGTACGGTCTGGGCAGCGTCTACGTGTTCAACTGCTTCAGCCGCACGCAGCAGCGCGAGTTGCTGGGCCGTCTTCGCACCGCGGTGACCGAGTTTTTCGAGGTGCCGCTGGAGTTGGCGGCCGGCAGGGTGCGCTTCGGGGTGGACCTGCTCGACGCCAAGGCCGGGACGTGCGACGGCGACCTGGCCGAGGCGCGCCTGTGGGTGGCCGACGTCGATCCGGTAGCCGAAGTCGGCTTCGACCTCGATCCGGCCGACGAGGCGCGCTACGAGGACTACCTGGCGGATTCAGGCGCGCTGACCGAGTGCGCGGTGTTCGAGGACTATTTCGCGCCGCGCGAGTCCTGGATTCTGCAGCACGTGCCGCACCCGGTGGGCGCCACCGAAGCAGAGCGGTTGGCCGCGTGGGACCAGTCGTGCCGGGTGGGCCTCGCCAATTGGGTCTCGGCGCTCGGCGCTCTGTCGCTCGCAGCCCACATGGAATTCAATGCGTGGCTTCTGGCCAACGTCGGGCAGCGCGACCACGCCTTTCGTGCGCTGGCGTGCGCGCGGGCCCTGCGCGAAGGCCCCGACCGATGGCCGGACGTCGCCTTTGCCAAGACGCAATTCAGGCGCGCTGCCGCACGTCTGTCGCCTGCGCTCGTCGAACAGGACGGCGAGCACCTCGCGCAAGATCTCCAGGTGGCGCCATGAACGGCCGCGCCGTGTTCGCAGTCGACGCCTGCAGAACGCCCATCGGCCGCTTCGGCGGACAACTGGCGAGCGTGCGCCCCGACGACCTGGCGGCGCTGGTGTTGCGCACGCTGGCGGACCGCAACCGGCTGGCGACCGACGCGGTGGACGAAGTGGTGCTTGGCTGCGCCAACCAGGCCGGCGAAGACAACCGCAACGTCGCGCGGATGGCCGCGCTCATCGCCGGGTTCGCGGACTCGGTGCCCGCCCACACGGTCAACCGCCTGTGCGCGTCTGGACTGGACGCGATCGCTGCGGGCGCGCGGATGATCGCCGTCGGCGACGCCGAGGTGGTGCTGGCCGGCGGTGTCGAGTCGATGTCGCGCGCGCCGTGGGCGGTCCCCAAGCCGCATACGGAACCGCCACGCGGCAACAACGTGATGTACGACACCGCGCTGGGTTGGCGCTTTCCCAACCCACGACTCGAAGCCCGCTTTCCGCTGCAGCAGATGGGAGAGACCGCCGAGAACCTGGTGGACCGCTACCGGGTGTCGCGCGCCGATCAGGACGCATTCGCGGTCGAAAGCCACCGCCGCGCGCTCGAGGCCCAGGCCGCCGGGCGGTTTGCCCGCGAGATCGTGGCGGTCGAGGTCGTCGCGGGCAAGTCCACGACCCTGGTGGGCGCCGACGAACAACCGCGCGCGGACTGCACCCTGGAGGCGCTGGCCAGGCTGCGACCTGCTTTCCGCAAGGATGGGTCGGTGACCGCGGGCAATTCGTCATCGCTGAACGACGGCGCGGCCGCAGTGCTGTTGGCATCGGAGAGCGCTGTATCGGCCCACGGCTGGCAACCGCTGGGGCGCGTGGTGGCATGCGCGCAGGCCGGCGTAGACCCGACGGTCATGGGCATCGGCCCGGTGCCGGCGATCCGCAAGCTCCTGCAGCGGACCGGCTGGTCGCTTGGCGACATTGAGTTGGTCGAACTCAACGAGGCCTTTGCCGCGCAAGCGCTGAGCGTGCTGTGTGTTTTGCCGTTCGACCGCGATCGCGTCAACGTCGACGGCGGCGCCATCGCCATCGGCCACCCCCTTGGGTGTTCTGGCGCGCGACTGGTGGCCCACCTGCTGTTCGCCCTCGGTGACCGCGAAGCGCGGCGCGGCGTCGCGAGTTTGTGCGTCGGCGTCGGCCAGGGTGTGGCGTGCGCCATCGAGCGCGTGTAGTCGGACCATGACTCCCTTGCGCGTGGTCGTCGTGGGGGCCGGCGCGGTCGGCTGCGCGATCGCCGCCAAACTTGCCCGCCGCGACTGTCGGGTCACCGTGGTCGACCGCGGCCAGCCTGGCGGCGAGGCCTCGGGCGCGGCCGCGGGCATCCTGGGCGCTGGGGCCGAATGCGGCGAGCCGGGGCCGTTGCTGGACCTGTGCACGCACAGCCTGGACCTGTGGCCCGATTTTGTCGTGTCGTTGCGACAGCGCGTCGGTTTTGGCTGCGGCTGGGAGACGTGCGGCGCCATCGAGGTTGCCCGCGACGCCGACAGCGCGGTGGCGCTCGATCGCAAGGGCCAGTTGCTGGCGGGCGTGGCCGCAAGCCTCGCCCCGCGTTGGCTTGACGCGCGCGAGTTGCGGGTCCGCGTGCCCGAGTTGGCCGACGACGTCTGTGGCGGGCTGCTGCATCCCGGCGATGGTCAGGTCGAGCCAGCGCTGCTCGCCAAAGCGCTGGCCATTGACGCCGCGCGGTGCGGGGCGCAGTTCCATTGTGGCCAGGGCGCCCGAGCGCTGGTCGTGCAGCACGGCCACGTCACCGCCGTCGCATGCGACCGGGAAACGCTGCAGGCCGATGCCGTGGTGATCGCAGCCGGTGCCTGGTCACAGCCGCTGCTGGCGGGCCTGACGTTGCGCACGACGGTGCGGCCGCAGCGCGGCCAACTTGCGCTCGTGGAAATGGAGGCGCCGCCGCTGCGTCCGGTGCTGGTGTGGCGCGGTGGCTACGCGGTGCCGCGGCGCGACGGTCGGATCGTTCTGGGCGCGACCGCCGATGATGCGGGCTTCGACAAGCGCGTGACTGCGGGCGGCATGCTGCACTTGTTGGCAATGGCGACGGCAGTGATGCCGGCTTTGGGCGAAGGCCAATTGCGCGACCACTGGGCCGGGCTGCGGCCGATGTCGGCGGACGGCCTGCCGCTTTTGGGGCCGCACCCCGAGGTTGCGGGGCTGTTCCTGGCGACCGGCCACCACCGCAACGGCATCCTGCTGGTGCCCGCGACGGCCCAGGTGGTGGCGCAGGCAGTCCTGCAAGCGGATACCTCGGTGGACCTGTCGCCGTTCCTGCCGGCTTGACCGACGGGCGTGACAAACCCATGGCAGCCTTGACGACCGGGGCGCGCTCTGCAACCCTAGCGCCGACGCTGGATTGTCGCTCCCACGCAGCACCATGGCCCACCTCGACGTCACCGACCTCACCCCGCCGCAGCCAAGGCGGCAGTTCTTGTGCACATTCGGCGCACTGGCTGGCACCGCGGCCCTGGCGCCCCTGGCCGGGTGCGAAGTCAGTGATCTGCATACGCCCAAGCCCGCGGCAGGGCTGACGCTGAACTTCGACGTTGCGTCCAATGACTTCAAGGCCTTGGCGGTTGTGGGCGGCAAGGCCAAGGTCGCGCTCGGTGGCCAGGACATCCTGCTGGTGCGCGCCAGCAAGACCGAGGTGTTCGCGATGACCAACGCCTGTGCGCACCAGGCGTGCCCGCTCGACTCGGTCGGCAACTGGAGCGAGAAGGACGGCGTGCTGACCTGTGGCTGCCACTCGGCCAAGTTTTCCAAGGACGGCAAAATCGTCGCGCAGCCCATCAATGGCGGCACCATCGCCAAGCCGCCGCAGACCTTCAAGGTGACCTTCGACGGTACCAAGGGCACGGTGACCACGTGATCGCGGCTGCCCGTGCCTGGTCGGTGGTTGCCGCGGTCGCCGCGGGCTGCCTTGGGTCCGCTGCGGCCGACGCACTGCCGCGCATGACCCTGATGGCCGGCAGCCGCTGCTCGAATTGTCACGTCAATCCGCAAGGGTCGGGCACGCGCACCGAGTTCGGCTTTTATTCGATGGCGCAAAATGGCGCGGTGACCTGGGACAAGCTGGGCTGGCAGTCCTTCCACGACCTCAGTGACAACCGCCTTTTCGATGGCCGCCTGACGCTCGGCATGGACCTGCGCAGCCAGATGGCCAAGTTCGGCGTGCCGCGTTGGGACAATGGCGTGCAGGTCAACCCGTCGCGCCAGATCTTTCCGATGCAGCAGAACCTGGGTGCGGCGTTCAAGATCGCGGAGTGGCTGTCGGTGGCGGCCACTGGCAACCTCGCTCACTTTTTCAAGAAATACGCAGGACAGACGCCGTTCGACGGTTGGGTGCGCGTCGCCCCCGACCCGGAGCTGCCGTCGGTCCGCGTGGGCATGATCCAGCCGAGCATGGGCATCCGCCACGACGACCACACGATTCTGCTGCGCCGCAATCCGTTCCAGCCTGCGCTGCCGCTTTTCGCGCCCAACTGGAATGAACTGGGAGCGGAGGTGTCCTACGAAGGACTGCACTGGCTATCGGTCGAGGCCGGCGCCTTCAAGGCCGACAACCTGTCGAAATCGTGCGCGGGCACGGTCAAGGCCGACGACCTGGTGTTCAGCGGACGCTTGACGCTGTGGCCGCAGTCGCTGGATCTCGGCGTCAACGCGTGGCTTGGCGGGTCGTTCCTCAAGGCCGGCCAACTGACCGCGATGGGCGGCCATCTCGGCCTGGGCAAGACCTATTGGGGAAGCCTCATGGGCGAGGTCCTGATGACCAAGTCGGCGCAAAACCAAGAGGTGATGTCGGCCCTGGTGCACGCTGCCTACCCGCTGTACGACTGGTTGGTGTTCGAGGCACGCTATGAGGTCAGCAAGGCCACCAAGGGATCGGGCGCCAAGACCGACCAAACCGACATGACGGCCGTCGTCGCTGGCGTCCAGTTCGTGCCGCTGCCCAACGTCGAACTGCGCCCCGAGTACCGCCTGCTCCAGAACGAGGCCTGGACCATCGGTCAGTGGGCCTTGCAAATGCACGTATGGTTCTGAACGATCTCCCGGGGCTGGGAGACGAATCGGCGGTCGCCGCCAACCGTTGGTGCCACGCGCGGACGCATGGGGCGGGCGCGCGGGCTGCAAGCCAACGCCAGGGTTTCAAGGAGTTCATCATGCGCAGTTTTTTCCTTTCCGTTCTGTCGATCGCCGCGCTCGCCGCGTGGCCGGCCCATGCCGATACGCCGTTCACCGGCAAGACCGGGGCGCTCAAGTTCGCGTCCAACGCCGCGGATTCCAAGGTGTCGTTCTTCAGCGACGCGCCGATGGAGAAGATCAAGGGGCGGGCCGACGGCACCGCCACCGGCGAAGTCAACGTGCCCGACGCCACCAACCTCGCCACGGCCAGCGGCCGCTTCAGCGTGCCCGTCGCCAAGATCGAGACCGGCAACGGGATGCGCGACAAGCACCTGCAGGGCCCGGATTGGTTGAACGCGAGCGCCAACCCCAACATCACCTTCGAGTTCAGCAAGGTCGACATCGCCAAGGTCGAGGGCAACCGCGCCAAGGGCCGCGCCCACGGCAAGTTCAGCGTCAACGGCAAGGCGGTCGACAAGGACATCGCGGTGGACATCGCCTATGCCCCGGACAAGAACATGATCAAGGTCACCGCATCGTTCAAGGTCGCGCTCGCCGACCACGCCGTCAAGGGCTCGGCCGGCACCGTCGGCAGCAAGGTCGGCGCCTCCATCGACGTCGATGTCACGGTCATCTGCGCCGCGCGCTAGGATTGCTGCGCGGGCATCGCCAATGGGGTTTCCATGAAAGTCACTGCGGCATTGCTGGCCATCGCTGGAGCCCTGGACCTGCTGGTGTGGTGGGCGGGCGCTGGCGCCAGTTGGTTCATCCAGGACAAGGTGTTGCGCGTCACCCAGGTCAAGGACAGCTTTGGTGACTGGACGACCAAGGAGGAGTTCGTGCCCAAGTTTGTGCCGGGCCTGCTTGATTTCGCCGGCCCCGGCGCAGGCGCGCTTTTGTTCGTGGCGCTGGTGCTCTTGTGGCTGAGCCGCAAAGAGATCTTCGACGCCCCGGAGATCGGCGCCGCCGGTCCACACTGACGCTTTCGTCTACGCGCCTTCGCTGTATTTCTGGCGGTTCGCGCAACCCAGCGAACAGCGCCAGCACGCGCTGCGCCGGTCCTCGAAGGCGTTGGCGTTCAGGTAGTCGCGCAGGCAGTGTTCGATCGTGAGCTTGCGACGCCGCGGCCGGCAATAGAATTCGCTGCCCAGGTCAACGCGATCGGCGCGCTCGCGGCGGATCTTTTGCAATTCGACGAGGGTCATGGTCGGCGAAAGTAGAGGACCAAAATGGTCCGATTTTGATTTTGCCTGCGACCGCCGTTGACGTCAACCGCGCGGTGCACCTTGCGGAGCATCCTGCGCAGACTGGATTGCTTCACGGTTCCAAGGGGTTGCCGAAGTTGGCTTGCGCGGTTCCGGTCGGTGCCGTACCGTGGCCGCGCGATGTTCAAGGTGAGCCGCAAATCCGAATACGCCCTGATTGCAGTACAGCAATTGGCGCGGTCGCTTCCGGATCGCGTGGTGTCCGTCGCCGACCTGTCGCAGCAGACCCAGGTGCCCGCCGACGTGTTGGCCAAGGTGTTGCAGGGCCTCAAGCGCGCGGGCGTGGTGCGCGCGGTCAAGGGCGCGGGCGGCGGCTACGGGCTGTCGCGATCGCCCGCGGAGATTCGGTTCCTCGACGTCGTGCAGCCGTTCGAGGACAAGCTGGCGATGGTGTCGTGCCAGATGCCGAGCCATGAATGCGAGCGCTTGGACACGTGCAGCCTGCGCGACCCCATGGCGGCGCTCAACGCCTTCGTGTTGCGGCAGTTCGAGGGCCTGACCATGGACGTCTTTTTGGTGCCGCACCAGTGGATTGCGGTCGGGACCCGGGGCGCCGGGCATCCGCACGAGACGTCGCTGGCGCGGCGGTTGCGCGCGAGCGATGCGGCCAGCGGATAGCCGCCCGTTCCTGTCAATGAAAATCCCGGCTTCCCGCCGCCGGCACGCTCTGGCCCAACGCCAACTCCCAGAGTTCTTCGACGACCACGTGGGTCACGCCGTCCTGGGCCTGCACCTTGCCGCTGACGCCCAGCAGCGCCGCGGTCTTGGCCAGCAGGCGGTGTTTTTCGTACACGTCGCGCCACAACACCAGGTTGACGAACCCCGTTTCGTCCTCGAGCGTGAAGAACGTCACGCCCTTGGCGGTGCCGGGCCGCTGCCGGCAGATGACCAGACCGACGTAGCGCACCCGCCGGCCGTGCGGCGTGGCCTGCACTTCGGCAGCGGTGGGCAGCTTGCGCGCCCGCAGTTGGTCGCGCACGTGCAGCAGCGGGTGGCCGCGCGCCGAATGCTGGGTGCGCCGGTAGTCCCACACCACCTCGGCATGGGCGGACAGCCGGGCGAGCGACGGCAGATCGTCGCGCGGCACAAGCGGCAGTTCGTCTTGGACGCGCCGCAAGACCGCACGCAACAGCCATAGCGCTTCGCGGCGCTGCAGCCCGAACCCGTCGAACGCCCCGGCCTCGGCCAGCGCCTCGTGGGCCGCGCGGTCCAACGGCACCCGCCGCACGAAATCATCCAGATCGGTGTACGGCGCGGGCGCCGCCTCCAGCTTGGCACGGTGGACGACGCCGAGGCCCTTGACGAAACGCAGACCCACGCGGACGGCAAGGCTCTGCGGTTCGGTCGCGGGGGCAGCATCCGGGCTTGTCCCTGTGCCTGTGCCTGTGCCTGGGCCTGTCCCTGTGCCTGTCCCTGTACCTGGGCCTGCGCCTGCGCCTGTCCCTGTACCTGGGCCTGTGCCTGCGCCTGTCCCTGTGCCTGTGCCTGCGCCTGCGCCTGTCCCTGTGCCTGCGCCTGTCCCTGTCCCTGTCCCTGTCCCTGTCCCTGCGCCTGTCCCTGTGCCTGCCCCTGCCCCTGCGCCT
>Ga0194120_10006309_pt1 | contig 16837 bp, 19 predicted proteins | sample TA2MahCa65mmetaG_FD_148642 | JGI IMG/M metagenome (GOLD analysis project Ga0194120, IMG submission 148642) | Freshwater microbial communities from Lake Tanganyika, Tanzania - TA2015019 Mahale Deep Cast 65m | ecosystem: Environmental > Aquatic > Freshwater > Lake | place: Tanzania: Lake...
GATTGAACAGGCCGGCGTGGCCCTGGTACCCGGTTCAGCCTTTGGCTGCCCGGGCCATATCCGTATTTCCATCGCCACCAGCATGACGCATCTGCAAAATGCTATGCAACGCATTAAACAGGCGGTTAGTTGAGTTTATTTCACCCTGTCGACCTTGGGTCGGCTTTGCATGTAATGAGGTTTAAAAATGAAATTCACACCCTGCCAAGACCTTTGCACCAAAGACAGTGACATCTGCCAAGGCTGTGGCCGTACTATGAGCGAAATAGCTGAAACTAAGAAAATCGTCAAATCAGCAGTCGATTTTATTCAGCAGCAAGCCTACGAAAACCCTGAGGATTTTGTGGCGGCTATCAGTAAAAGCATTCTTAAAAAAGTTAATCTTTCATGAATATCACACCGCTATCGCAACTGCCTCGCCAGACCGTACCGGCTTTTCCCGGTTGGTGGATAGCCCTGGGCCCTGGAATTGTCTGGATGGCGCTGGCCCAAGGTAGCGGTGAGTTAATCTGGTGGCCTTATATGGTTGCCAAATATGGCCTGACTTTTTTATGGCTGCTGGTTCCCGCTTGTCTGTTGCAATATCCCTTAAATTTGGAAATTGGTCGCTACACCCTGCTGACCGGCGAATCTATTTTTCATGGCTTTATCCGGCTGAATCGTGGCTTCGGGATTTTTCTCTGGCTATTAATGTCGGTTTCATTTCTATGGTTTGGCGCATTCGCATCCGCTGGCGGCACCGCTATGGCTGAATTAACCCACTGGCCTGAAGGCTGGAGTCAGCGTGGTCAAAGCCTATTTTGGGGCTATATGTCGATTGCTATTTTCATCATGGCCATTTTAAGCAGTGGCGTGATATACACGCTGATTGAACGCTTTATGAAACTGGTGGCAGTAGTCACCGTGATTGGCTTACTTTCAGCGTGTCTGCAACCCGATGTAAAAGGCACTATTCCGGAATTTGTGCGAGGCTTGTTGGGCCCGACCGGTGATTCCCCTCGTCCTTGGGACAGTCACGACGGCAGTAAATTATTAACGGCTATCACCTTTGCAGGACTGGGCGGTTTCTGGATTCTGTTTTATTCCTATTGGTTAAGGGACAAAGGTGTGGCTATGTCGGCATTTGCCGGACGGATCACAGGCTTGGGTGGCAACGAAGAAGCCGTGCATAGCGACGGCAATCTACCCGCAGATAATCAGATGAGTCAGCACAACTGGCGAATCTGGCGACGTTTTTTAAGCGTCGATATTCTGGTGGGCATTTTCGGTAATTTATTGACAACCCTGATGACCTGCCTGCTGGCTTATGCCTTGTTATTGCCAAAAGGTTTGCTGCCTCAAGAATATGAACTGGCAGTGGTCCAAAGCCAGTTCTTTGCAGTCAGTTGGGGGGAGGCTGGTCGTTTGCTGTTTCTGGTTGTTGCAGCCGCTTTTCTGACCGACACCTGGCTGGCAACAGCTGATGCTGTGAGTCGTATGCAAACCGATATTATCCTGACCTTATTTCCCAAAAGCCGTGATTGGCCAGCAAGACGCTGGTATTACATTGTTCTGGCTGTTTTGACCCTGATTACCTCTTTGACTATGCAACTGGACGCCCCTGGCCCGCTGATATTAACCAGCGCCCTGATTGGTTTTATAGGCACGATTTTGTTTCCGGTGGCGTTGTATCTGCTGAACTACCGTTTACTTCCGGCTCATCTGCCCGAATGGGCCCGGCCACGAGGTAAACCATGGTTTTTAGCTCTGAGCTTTTTGGTCTACCTGGTTCTGGCCGGTTTGTATTTGTACAATTTGCTGGTGCTTAGCCCTGCCTGAATACTCTCAACGGCGAGTATTTCAACACGGGTCGTAAACCCCATCGTGCGGCTAGGACAACAATCAGGGTTGCCAGTGATGGCAAGACTAACCAGTATTGCCATATCAACCCAAAATCTAATTGCAACAGTTTTTGATAGACAATAAAACGCACCAGTTCAGCGATTCCAACCGCCAATAAGCCAGAAACACCGCCCAATAAGGCAAACTCCAAATTCTGTATCCGCAGCAGTAAAGCGCGGCTAGCACCCAGAGTTCTTAATAAAGCCCCTTGGTATAAACGCTGATCCAAGGAAGCCGCGATCGAAGTCAACAGCACACAGACACCGGCTACCAATGCGAAGCACAACAAATAATCAATAGCCGCGGTTAATTGACGCAATAAGCCCTTAATTTGTTCCACCCATTGCCCAACATCCAGAAGACTCAAGGCGGGAAACTGACTATGCCAGCTGTTTAATAACTGCTTTTGCGCTAGGGGCAAATAAAAACTGGTCATCCAGGTAGTCGGAAACTGTTCTATCGTCCCAGGTGAAAAAATCATATAAAAATTGGGTTTCAGTGTGTCCCACTGCAAACTTCTCAGACTACTCACTCTGACCTCTAACTGAGCACCACCAATACTAAACCCCAATACGTCACCCACTTTAATGCCCAGATTATCAGCCAATTTTTGTTCCACCGATACCAGGCCTGAGGTGTCAGGCGGCCATGCCTCACCCGCGACAATACGATTATCTTCTGGCAGGTTTGGCACAGTCGTTAAACTCAGTTCACGCTGAGTGGCCGCTTCCCCCTGACTTTCTTTGCTGACACGTTGAGTCACGGTTTGCTGGTTAATGGTTAACAAACGACCACGAACCACTGGATAAAAGGTATTGGTTTGAATACCGGCTTGTTGCAGGCTATCGGCAAAGGCTTGTTTACTGTCCGGCAAAACATTAATCACAAAATAATTCGGGGTGTTCTCCGGTAATTGTTGCTGCCAATTGAGAATCAAATCATTTCTGACACTATAGCTCAGCAACATTGCCGAGAGGGTCAGCGTAAAGGCGAGGATCTGAGCCAAGGTCAGTTGTTGCTGTTGCAATAAAGATTTGAAGGCCAGACGAGTCGACAACCCTAAGTATTGAATACCTGCTTGCATGGCTTTTAAAATTAAGGCGATCAGAAATGATAAAAGCCCGTACGCCACCACAATTCCCGCCAGTAATTGCAAGGTCATTAAATGATCACGGCTGTATTGGGCCACTAAGACCGTCAAAATTCCAAGCGCCAACCCGTAAACCAAGTACACCGAAATGGGGGTTGGCAGCCAGTCTCTGCGTAATACACGCACTGCAGAAACTTGGCGCAATCTGAGTAAAGGTGGCAATGCAAAGCCCAGTAATAACAACATGCCGCTGGCCCAGGCAATGACGAGCGCACTCAAACTGGGCTCACTCAAGGGATTAGCCATCAACGCCGCCAATAGATAGAGTAAATAATTATGGCCCAGCCAGCCGAATGCGCAACCAAGCAAGCAACTCAATCCGCCCAGCATCAAAATCTGGAGAGCAAATAGCATCATTACCCGATCTTGACGACAGCCCAGACAACGCAATAGCGCCACAGCATCATAATGTCTCTCACTATAGCGTTGCGCAGCCATAGCAATAGCCACACCCGCTAACACCATGACCAAAACACTGGATAGCCCTAAATACCGTTCCGCCCGTCGAAAAGCGGTTCCCAGCTCAGGTCTGTCCTGATAAATATCCAGTATTTTTTGACCTGGTGGGAGTTGATGCTGAACAAGCTCCCGGAATTGCTTAATGACAGCCTCTGAACCATTAAATTGATACGCATAGCTAACCCGACTACCCGGTTGTATCACTTCTGTCGCAGCCAGATCTTGCCAGTTAAACATGACTCTTGGCAAAAAAGCATAAAAGTCACCGGCCTTATCCGGTTCATAATTTAATTGTGCGCTGACGGTGAGCCAATGTTCGCCTAATTGAATCTTATCGCCTAACTGTATCTGTAACGCATTCAATACCCGACCATCAACCCATGCCTCACCCACTAGCGGACCTTGCTCGCTGATCTGTTCCTGGTTATCGCGTTGGATTTTGAGTTGTCCGCGCAAGGGGTAATGTGAACTGACCGCTTTAGCCGCCACCAACAACATCTGCTGTTTTTCCATCAGCATGGTGCTAAATTCAGCCGTTTGCGCCTGTTGTAAACCTAAGGTATTGGCATACTGAGGAATGGTCTCTGGCAATAATTGAGAGCCGCTTAAAGCCAAGTCACCGGCTAAAAATTGCCCTGCCTGTGCAGTCATTGTCCGTTGTAAACGATCCGCAAACAGACCTATGGTGGCAGAAGCAGTGACGGCGATGATGAGTGCCAGCAATAGCAAACTTAATTCGCCATTTTTGATATCACGACGCAACAAAATCCAGGCAAGTCGTAAGTTATTCATATTTGACGACCCGCTTCCAGCTGCAATTGTCTTTGACATAATCCCGCCAGTCGGGCGTCGTGAGTCACTAAAATTAGGGTCGTGGCTTGTTCTTGATTCAACTCGAACAAAAGTTCCGTAATGCGAGCACCGGTTTTACTATCCAGATTACCGGTAGGCTCGTCAGCAAACAAAATCGCAGGTTGCGTTACAAAGGCCCGGGCTAGCGCCACCCTTTGTTGTTCACCACCCGATAATTGCCGAGCCTGATGTTGGAGTCGATGCGCCAGACCTACCCGTTCCAACAAATGACTGGCTTTTTCTTGCGCATGCCGGTCTGCTCTCAATTCGAGTGGCAGCATGACATTTTCTAAGGCTGTCAGAGCTGGTAATAATTGAAATGACTGAAAAACGAAGCCCACCCACAGATTGCGCAATTCAGCGCGTTGATCTTCGTTCATGCGACTTAAATCTTGGCCTGCAATCAATACTCGCCCTTGCGTGGGTAGATCCAGACCTGCTAACAAGCCTAATAGGGTCGATTTTCCTGAACCTGATTCTCCGACAATAGCTAAACTGTCACCTGCACCTAATTTAAGTTGAATACCGGATAAAATATCCAGGTCACCCTCATGGGTCGATACCCTTTTACCTAAGTTTTCGGTGATAATCAGTTCTTCCTGAAACGACTGCTTTAAAAATGGCTTCATGTTTAAACTCTGTCTGTCCTTGTTATTAATGTCAATTGCCTCGCTGAGCCAGGCCGATCCGGTGATTATGGTGCTGGGCGATAGTATCAGTGCCGCCTATGGAATCCAAGTCCAGCAAGGTTGGGTCAAGTTGCTGGAAAGCAAAATTATCCAGGAATATCCTCAAGCCAAAGTCTTTAATGAAAGTATCAGTGGCGATACCAGTGCCGGAGGCTTGGACAGGTTACCAGCAGCACTGCAAAGAAGCCATCCTAGCTGGGTTTTGTTAGAACTCGGCGCCAATGACGGTCTGCGCGGTCTGGCACCAGAAGTCATTAAGCAGAATCTGCTCAATATCATTCAAACTTCTCAAAAAACCGGAGCTCGAGTCATGCTGTTGGGGGTGAGGATTCCACCTAATTATGGCAAACGCTATACGGAAATGTTCTACAGTGTTTACCCGCAACTGGCTGCCGAATTAAAACTGCCTTTTTTGCCCTTTATTATGGAAGATGTAGCGCTGAATAAAGAACTGATGCAGGCTGACGGTCTGCATCCTAATGCAGCGGCACAACCCTTGATTGCAGAAAAAATTTGGCAAAGCTTAAAACCCAGGCTTGGCCGTCCATAACCGCCAGCATGATCGAATTTCACCCGGCTAAGCCTCAGGATATCGCCGCGATCGTCAGTCTGGTCAACCAGACTTACCGCGGCGAACAAAGTCGTCTGGGTTGGACTACTGAAGCGGATTTACTGGACGGTTTGAGAACTGATCAGGCGCATATGGCGAGCTTAGTTAACGCGCAAGACAGTCGTGTCCTATTAGCTAAACAAGGAGACGAACTTCTGGGATCTATACTTCTGGAATACCTTGCGGATTCAGAGGCGGTTGAGCTAGGTATGTTTGCTGTGGCTCCCAGCTTACAAAACCGGGGCATAGGCAAGCAATTACTGGCCTATGCTGAGTCGTTTGCATTAAATCAATGGCGCCCTCAACGCTTGATTCTGGAAGTCATTCCGTGCCGACAAGAATTAATTAGCTTTTATCAGCGTCGCGGCTATCAATTTAACGGTGCCAGCCAGCCTTTTCCAGTCAACCCAGAGTTGTGGCGCCCCAAACGCGAGGGACTCACTCTGGCTTGCATGGAAAAGCGTATTGACTAAACGCCTATCGAGAAGCTTCTTCCTGAAGAAATTTTAATGATTCTTCAACACCCGCCGCTTCAGTCAATCCAGCCACATTTTTCTTGGTGAAGAAGCCACTAAAATCTCCAAAGCGTTGAACGTATTCCACAATTAATGACGAATGTTCGGAAGCACTCGAGAAAATCTGCTTAAGCCCCTCTTCTTTAGAGCCAATCACATCTAACAGAAAATCCTTACCATTCGCCCGAATCGCTTCGACGACATAGTCAATATTCGACTGACCAGCGGTTTCGCCATCGGCAACGATCAAAGCCAGATGATGTAAGCGTGGACCGTAGTTGCGGACAAAGTTTTCAGTCGGTGAAGGCAATCCAACCAGATGATTCACAAAATAAGGATTGTTCGCAGCCGTGAAAACTTTGGCGGGACTGAATCGTTCATCTGGATAATGAATACTCTTGGTCACATTGGTTGAGGAATTCTGATTAGCAATATCGTAGGAACCCCAGTAGTAATAACTGGACAGGGTGAGATATTCTAGAATCGCCACTTCACGATTCTGACTATAAACTCGGGTTGCCAGATGATCGATAGGCAGAATCAGATGATCCAGGCCCAATTGCTCCTGAACTTCCTTGGCGTTCTGATAAGCGCGATTGACATCCTCGCGAATCACACTGTTACCGAGTGCGTAAACACGAATATCATGCTCAGGACGTTCCCAATACCCCACAATATTATGGGTATAGGGAGAGGGTTTAACTGTGGCGATGTTACCGGGTAATTCCAGCTTACGGATCTGATCCTGATTGAAAAAGCGGATTTCACGCGATTTCTGCATTTCAACCACATCGTGCTGATCGGTCACTCGAAAAATTTCGCCCATATAGCGCGAATTAGGCTTGTGCGCACCCACCGGATACACCTCATTCAGACTGCGAAAGATGCCGTGATATTCAGGATCCCGCACTTCTCGAACCAGAATGTCGGGCGAATGCATATCAATACGTAAAACATGTGTCCAGTGGGTTTCGGATTCTAATGTCACCAAATAATGATACGGTGTCATCAGAGCCAGTTCTCCGACATAACTGACCGAACAACCAGGTTCTACATTGATCATCAAGGCATCGACCTGATGAATCATATCCGTTAAACCGGTGCGATCCCGCTCTTCAAGCAAACGTTGCAAATATTCATGAAACCAAGGTGAATTTTCTTTGTCGCCTTGAATAGGATGAATAAGGGAAGGACTGGTCATAGTCATAATGCTCCTGCAAAAATTAATACTTATTGGCAAGCAATATCCGGACCATAAAGAAATTTTTGAAGAAAATCATGGTCTGCAATCTCAAAGCTTAATAGTTCTTGTAAGTTGGACTTGATTTCAGCAGGTTGAGACCGATAGTTGACGGACTGTTAGGTACAAACGCACTAAATAAAAGCAAAGCCCAATCAATCCGCCTGCATTTGGTGCGAAACGATTGCCTAAAACACGGCAAAATCGTTAAATATCCCCAAAAACATCCATACAACGTGGCACCATAATTGCTTTGTTGAAACCATCCAATGTTTATTCCTCTGACTACATGACTCAATTAAGCCATTTTTTTGACTATCGCGTCGACGCCCAAGGCAATCGTTATATGGCTGTCGGCATAAAAGGCATGACGCTACTGCGTTTTCCCCCTGCGAATAAAGGCACCGCCTTTACGCTTGAGGAGCGAATCGAACTGGATTTAGATGGTCTTTTACCTCCTTTGGTGACTACGCTGGACCAACAAGTTGAGCGTTTGTATTTTAGTTATCAAAAACAAGGCAGCGATATTCTGAAATACCAGTTTTTGCGGGCTATTCAAGACCGATCAGCGGTGCTGTTCTATGCCTTGCTGGAAAAGCATTTGGAAGAAATGATACCCATCGTCTATACCCCTACGATTGGTCTTGCCGTCCAACAATTCAGCTCTTTATACCGCACGGCAAGAGGACTAACTCTTTCACCGCAAAATATCGACAGAGCAACCACTATCATGCAGCGCTATCCCTTATTGGATGTTCGCATGATCGTTGTCACCGATGCATCAGCGATTTTGGGGATTGGTGACCAAGGTATGGGTGGTCTTTCTATCTGTATAGGCAAACTGGCACTTTACACGGTTGGCGGAGGACTGAGCCCGTTTCAAAGTTTACCCATCAACCTGGATGTAGGGACTAATCGTGAAGAATTATTGGACGATCCTCATTATCTGGGGATACGCCAGCGTCGCTTGGACAAAGAAGCTTACTTTGAGTTGGTCGATAAATTTGTCAACGCGGTCAGGCAAGTCTGGCCAAAAGCGATTATTCAATGGGAAGACTTCACTAAAGATGTCGCTTTTGATGTGCTGAAACGTTATCAAAATCGACTGCCCTGCTTTAATGATGATATTCAAGGAACCGGGGCAATGGTCTTAGCCGGTTTATTAGCCGCCTGCGCCCGCAAACAAGAATCATTGTCTGACCAGAAAATCATTATCGTAGGAGCGGGTGCTGGAGGTATTGGAGTCGCCAGCATCATCCGTGCCGGGATGCTGGATGCTGGCCTGACTGCAACCGAAGTGCGTGATCGTTTATTCATTATCGACATGCATGGCCTGGTGGTTGAACAGAGTGATTTAGAAAGCTATAAACTCCCATTCGCCCAATCCGCCGATTTGTTTGCTGACTGGCATATCAGTGGAGATAGCCCTAATTTGCTAGAAGCCATCCACCATCTGCAACCTAATGTCTTAATTGGTTTGTCGGGGTGTAGTGGCTTATTCAATGAAGACGTTGTATCTGCGATGTCACGGCATCATGATCAACCCATCATCTTTCCGCTTTCCAACCCAAACACTCACTGCGAAATCCATCCCCAAGATTTGGTCAATTGGAGCCAAGCTAAGGCTATTATGGCTTTCGGTAGTCCATTTCCAGATATAGACTATCAAGGCCGAAAAATCCCCGTCCGGCAGGGGAATAATGCCTTTATTTTTCCTGGCCTGGGACTGGCCGCGGTTATTGGCGAATGTCATCGAATCAGTGATGGTATGGTGCTGGAGTCTGCTTATGCCTTAGCAGATTACATTAAACAACATGTGCAAGATGATGGCATTTACCCGCCTATTGCTGAAATCAAACAGGTTAGTCTCTATGTCGCTACGCGCGTATTGGCCAAAGCCTTAGGGGAAGGTTCAGCCGCGCGTCATGATCTTAAAAATATTCAATTATCTAAATACGTTGAGGCTAATATTTGGAAGGCCGAGTATTTACCTTGTCGCTTAAGCAATGAAATTGGTCCCGCAAAAGCGGAGACACTGAGTGGTGAAATTCCAGAAATTTAAAGAAAATTTTGTTTCACGGTAAACTGCCCCCCGCATCATCATTATAAAAACTAAGATGCCATTGTGCAGAGGACGAGGACAAACATGAATAAAACCGATGCTATTTTAAGCAAGGGCAACACACTCTTTGAAGATAATCAGTTTCGTATGATTTGGACAAAATTTTTGGGTCTAAGCGTGCTGGCACTGACGTCATATTATGTTTACATCAAAAAAACCAAAAAACTGATCAAACTGAACAGTAAAGAAAAAGCCTATTTGATGAGTGTGAGTTATTACCTCACCAAGGAATTTGGTTTAAGCCCGCATGCGGTGATTAATCAGACTACTTTATTTAGAGATTTTTCCACGGCTGTTGCAGACCGCGGCAGTGAGGCCTGGCGCAGTTTCTTGAGTGAAAACACGCTGGAAAAAGCGCGTTATTTCGTTCAACAAACCGGCCATAAAGCCAAAAAAGTGAAACACTAATCCAGCAGGTTTCGGCGATGAATGACAAACAGCGTGTTGCTCATTATGCAGCGCAACAAGTCAATTCAGGCATGCTCATTGGTCTTGGAACGGGATCAACTGCGAATTGTTTTATTGATGCCTTAATAGAGCGCCAAAAAAACGATGGATTGAGCTGTCACTATGTGGCGAGCTCAATCATTACACAGGAGTATGCAAGTCAGGCAGGTTTACAACTCGTCGGCATTGAAACAGTGACGCATCTTGATTTATATGTCGACGGAGCTGACGAGGTAGCTCCCGATCTCAGTGTTCTGAAAGGACGCGGATCTGATTTAGTCCGGGAAAAGTTACTCGCCCAGAACAGTCGGGAGTTTTGGGTGCTGATTGACCCAAGTAAAAAAGTAAACCACATTGGTGAGAAGTTTCCTGTAGCGGTTGAAGTGATGCCTTTTGCCGTTTCATTAGTCCAAAACAGCCTCTCACATCTGAATATCGCGGCAGTTTTAAGAAAACAGGGAGATGGTCTGCATGTGACTTCACATGGCTGTTTAGTTCTCGATTGTCAGTTTAATAATGATGCTCCCGTTTCAATTGACCACCAACTAAACGCAGTTCCGGGCGTGGTTGAACACGGTATTTTCCTGCTGCCACAAACACGGGTTTTCTGTGGAGAGGATCAAACCGTCAGGGAAATGCTTCGCTAGGTTTTACCGGCAAACAGTACTATTCACAAATACTCAGCTTTCGAACATTTCTTAAGCCGATTCTTAAAATCTAGCGCTAACTGATTGATTTTATATTTATCAACAGAATCTGTGGATAAGTCTGTGTATATGTTCTGATTTGCCTTGTTTTTTCCTTGATTTTTAAGACCTTCCATTGATTTGTCTAAAAACTGATCACAATATTTTTATCTCTAAAAATCAATAGGTTGAGCAGACTAAAGTTTTATCAGACCGAGAGTGAATAGTTTTAATTCGCTATTAGTAAATCCTAAATTACTTTTGTTGATAACTAGGTTAAATTCATTTACCACACGGAACGACAGACATAAAAAAGCCCACCTGAAGTGGGCTTCCGTCTGTTGGTATTATTATGTTTTTTAAAGACGTCTGTTATGAATCAACAGTCAAGAAATACTGCGGATTTTTGTTTTTATTATCCAATCGTATGGCCGCTTTCCTCCTCCGTTTAGCGCCTAAAAACTAAGTTTTTAAGGCAGGCGGATTCTATGCAATTAGACAGCAGTTGTCCAGAAAAACTGCGACAAATTGTCACAGAAAAATCCCTGCTCGATAAATCCACTGATATTCAGGTTTCTGTTTTGAGGCATTCCTTGTATCCTGCAGCTAAAATGCACAGATTACGATTTTCAGAAACTCATGAACCATTTTCAACCTATACCCACTAATCATCCGCTGCGCTTCAAACTACACAATGAAGTACATGCACGCGCATCCTCACTTATTAGCCTACCGGTCAGGGCGAGTTATCTGGCACTCACGCTAAGTTCTGAGGAAAAAACCCGTGAACGTCAGCACATAGCAACTTTATGTGATCGCTTCGGGGCGAGCCGACCGGATCATGACGCCGACCACTTTAGTGCCAAGTTTGATAATTTCCAAATGAGCTGGGAACAACACGGTGAATTTAGTTCTTATACTTTTTACAGTTCCGACACTGAAGCTGACGGTTTTTTTGATGGCGCTATCAAAAAAGTACCAGCCGATTGGTTGTCTCAACTGAATGGCCAGTTATTAGTGGCTTCTCATGCCAGCGTAATTTCTGCCGAAGAAGCCGGCTATAACAACGAAAGTGATTTATCACCTTTAACACGTTTTTTTGACAACAATCCGATTGTAGGCGCGCATGTATCGGGCGGTGCGGCATCGGTATTTACCGATTTTCGAATTCATCACGACAACTTTAGTCGCTTCTTAATCATTAACGATCATTTGCGAACCGCTCAGGCGGGCCGCTTGATACTCCGGCTTTTTGATATTGAGGTGTACCGAGTGTTAGCGCTAATGACTTTCCCACTGGCACGTGAACTTTATCCTGAATTGAAAAAAGCAGATCGCCAGTTGTTCACGATTACGAATAGTATGACCCAGCCCGATAATGATGCTGCCAAACTGTTAGACGAACTGACCGAATTAGCTGCCGAGGTGGAAAACTTGATTTCCAGCCATCATTTTCGTTTTGCTGCGACCAGCGCTTATTATCAGCTCGTCGGTCAACGACTTGAAGATATCAGGGAAACCCGGATTCAAGGCATACAAACCCTGGGGGAGTTTATGCGGAGACGCATGGAGCCGGCTATGCACACCTGTCATGCCGTCTCGCAGCGGTTTGCTATGATTTCAAAACGCGTCAACAATGCCAGCCAATTATTGAGAACCAAGGTTGATATCACCATAGAACGCCAAAATCAGTCGCTATTAAGCTCCATGGCGCTAAGAGCCAAGATGCAACTGCGTATGCAACAAATGGTCGAAGGCATATCCATGGTAGCTATTACGTACTACGCCGCCAGTCTGGTCGGAAAAGTCAGTGAGGCCTTAGAAGCATTTGGACTCCATATCAATCCACATGTAATCGAAGGCCTGTCTATACCATTCATCCTGATCATTTTTGGTTTTGGCAGAAAGCGCATTCACAAGATCATTGCCAGCACCAAAGATTAGCGAATCCTTGCAAGGCAATTAAAAAACGACAGACATAAAAAAGCCCACTTAAAGTGGGCTTCCGTCCAATATTATTTTTATTGTTTAGACGACTGTCCGAATAGGTCAGCTTTCAATTGAGTGCGGATTTTATTGTTTTTTCCAATGAATGGCCGCTTTCCTCCTTCCTTTTAGGTCTTGTCACACGCTGTTACAAGACGGGGCAGATTCTAAGCAATTCAGAATCGCTTGTCCAGTAAAACTGCGACAATTTGTCACACTTTTTTCTACACCTAAACATCAGCAATTAAGATCTACAAAAATACTGTTCGCTTATTTTTATTGTTTCTTATTTGAATACAATTAGTCAATTAATCAGGGTATTGTAAATACAAAAAATCATCACTAAAATACACCCAACACTAAGAGATTGATTTTAAGAGAGGAATATATGAAAACTGAATACAACAAATATCGCGACATTACTACCGGCTTACTATTCGTTTCCGGCGTTTTCGGCTTTGTATCCGGTGATTTTATCGTTTCCACCACTCTTTTGGGTGCAGCATCATTTATTAGCAACCTAGATTTTACCCAAACACGCTAGACCTAATCGTTTTAAAGCTTTCCTTCCTTCTGTGAACCTCAAGCCCCGTCGTACCGATTGGGGCTTTTTTTTGCCTTGCTAAAGCCCTCTGCTCTGGTAACTTCATAGCCATAATTCTGCTTAGGTCTTAGCCAATGAGTAATCACAATCAATTTACCCTGCTTTATGATGGTCACTGTCCCTTGTGTAGCCGGGAAATTAACTGGCTTCGTAGCCGTGACCACAATCAGAGTATTAAATTTCAAGATATTCATGATCCGGTTTTTAAAGAGCAATCACCTTTGCCTTTAGACAGACTCATGGCTGAAATACATGGTATCGATCGTGATGGTCGTTTGCTGGTTGGTATTGATGTTTTCGCTGTGGTCTATCGATTGGTAGGTTTGAATTTTCTGGCTGCACCTTTATGCTGGCCTTTAAGCAGATCTCTGATGAAAATATTGTATTGGGTTTTTGCTCATTCACGCCCCCTACTTTCCGTGTTTTCGAATAACAAATATTGTCATGATGGCAACTGCAAAGTCAGGTAATGGCCAATGAAAACTTTGTTATTTGTTTTAAACAGCTTAATTTTATCGGCCTGTAGCGTGGTAGGCATTAGACAATCGGAACAACCCGACTATTATTCTCTGCTCACAGACGGAGCCTTTGAAATCAGGCTGTATTCCGAATCATTGATTGCTGAAACCACGATTGAGGGGGACTACAAAACCGCTGGTGATCAGTCGTTCAGGCGGCTGGCAGGTTTTATTTTTGGTAATAATACACGCCGTGAATCTGTGGCGATGACTTCACCTGTTTATCAAGAGGCCGCCAGTGAATCTATTGCCATGACCATTCCTGTTTTTCAAGAGGCTGATTCCCAGGTGTGGCGCATGTCTTTCATCATGCCGAAAAATTATCAGGTGGAAACACTACCGGTTCCAATAGACAGCACTATCAGGATTAAGAAACTTGAGAAACGCAAAGTAGCTGTGATGAGTTATTCAGGTTTCCTAAATCAGGAATCGATCAGTGAGCATGCTAAGCAACTCATTGACTGGCTCAATAGTCGTTCTATCAAAATGATCTCTAAGCCCAAATCGGCCGCCTATGACCCGCCGTGGACTATTCCCACTTTAAGGCATAACGAGATTCATATTGAGATAGAGTAATTTTGCCCAAAAATTCAGTTTGTTAGAAACAAGAACGTTATTTTGATCTAAAAATCTTAATAAATAACTTTAAGTTTGAACACTAACTTACTGAGTCTACGAAAACTAAAAATTTGTTACGATTCAATCACTTGCAAATAGATCAAATATATAGACAATAGTCATCCCAACTATAAAAAGGGCTGTTTGTTTATTAAAGCCTGTAGGAGTATCAAAACATGAAAATTGCGATTGTATTTTTTGCTGGTTTGTCCATTGCAACCTTAATTGCTATTTCGGCATTTCAACTTGCAAGAGTTTGCATCCAAGAATTGGCTGATTTGGTTTCTGAAGCCTGGGATAGCCCAAACCTTCACTGATTTTCACCTTACTTCCGGACTGGATGCCACTTTTCCCCTGGCATCCAGCTCGGATAGTATTTTTTAAAGTTGGTTTAGCAGGTTTTCTATGCTGGGCAATGCCTCCTGCATATGGTCAAAACTGTGCGAACCACCATCAAACATCAGAACTTCCCCTAAGCCTTGGTAGTGCTGACGCAAAAAGCTTGAATCCAGTAACTCATCCTCAAGATCCAACAATACTAGCCGGCTAATCACTCGGTTAGACCGATGTAACTCTTGCTCAAATCCTGTATAACGCTGGCAGTGCTCCAAGCACCATTGATACTCAGTATCCGTTTCACGGTTTGCTGTCACCCCAATAAACTGTGGTAATACAGTAGTTGGCGATATCACAGGGTTTATCATAATGGCTGGACTTCCCGTCTTTATGGCCAGATATTCACTGGCAAATCCCCCCATAGAAGAGCCCATAAATGCAATCTGGTAGCCCTGATCTAACAAATGGTTCCACAGCAGCAACTGGTCTTCGACTAAATTCTCAAAATCCCGATAATCGACATTAGGAGCGTGTAGCTCGATCTGATTTTCCGCACAAAAGGCCTGCAAAACCGCTAATTTTGGTTTTCTGACTAATAAGCGCCCCTCTTTATCCAAAGAGGCCGAATTAAATCCATGCAAATAAATGATTGCTAGCTTATTCATAGTAGTGGTCAAACCTTATAAAGCTTAATTTGATATTTCATATTCCAATGAGATTTAAAGCAACCGATATTCCCAAGAATTACAGAAAAACTGCGTCAATCTGTCGCGCGGCAATCGGTCACATTTTCAAATCTATGACAAAACCTTAATCTATACTCAATCTCAGATGCGCGAGATTAAAACTTCCTCCTCCAAGTCCCGCTTATGCGGGATTTTTTTTGCGCCTCGATCAACTTATCCTGAGCTATCCACAACAGTGGCTATAACTCACTATACAGGCCATAATATTCACCACCCCCCACGTTTGAAGAGAGCTCAATGAAATACATCTTACGCCAAATCAATGAAGACTTTTTATACGAGGAACTGGAAGAAACTCGCAAACAGTTCATAGAAGCGCTTAACTTCAACATGCAAACCGCCTCTATCGTCTTTGACAAGGGATCCGAGGATCCTTTGGATTTTTATATTGTCTATGATTTTGGCCAAGCGAGCGGCGAACCGGTCATTTATGGTTTTAATTTGCGCGATGAGTTGATTAAAAATTTTAAATTAGATCTTAATCAATATCATTCATCTCAGTTCTTATTGGAAATTAGCCGACGATTGCAGGAACTCAGTGAAGAAATGGAAGCACGCTATGTTCTGAATGCGCCTCAGTCAATCGCTGAAATCAAAGAACAACAAGAAACGGAATACGCCAAGAACATCAATCGTTCTTATGCTGAGGTCTTAAAAGACGCTATTGCCAAAGACGACGCTGAAAAACGACATGCCAATAACCCCGACTGGTACGCCAACCAGACCATCTTGCTTGGCAAAAACATTGCAGATTGAGACTGTGTTACAGCCAATGGGTTCTTCTCAGCCGCCAGTATAATAAGGCACTGGCGCTAAACACCCCGGCAATAACAACGGGATAACTATACTCCCAGTCTAATTCAGGCATATAGCGAAAATTCATGCCATACCAACTAAACACCATGGTTGGTATTGCCAATATCGCTCCCCATCCAGCTAGTTTTTTGACTACATCATTTTGTCGGACTGTCTCAAACGATAAATGCACCTGCATGGCAGCGATCAGCATCTCACGCATACTATGTATCGATTGATCAATACGCTTAATATGGTCTGCAACATCACGAAAATAAGGCCGTACCTCACGGGGAATGAAGCCATTATGAAATCGCATTAATTCATTACAAATATCAATCACAGGATTGATAGCCCCTTCCAACAGCAGTAATTCCCGTTTCAATTCATATAAGCCTTCCAAAGTCTGTCGACTGGGACGCTGCTGAAAAATAGCGGACTCCAAAATGTCAAAACGGTAAGCGACTTTTAAATCACGTCATTGATTTTCATGACGAAGTTGTAACAGTTTAATTTGTGGTTTTTGGCTTGACGAGTAGCCAAGGCAGCAATGCCTCGAAGTCTTCGACGGTTTTTGCCGATG
>Ga0194120_10006310_pt1 | contig 16836 bp, 19 predicted proteins | sample TA2MahCa65mmetaG_FD_148642 | JGI IMG/M metagenome (GOLD analysis project Ga0194120, IMG submission 148642) | Freshwater microbial communities from Lake Tanganyika, Tanzania - TA2015019 Mahale Deep Cast 65m | ecosystem: Environmental > Aquatic > Freshwater > Lake | place: Tanzania: Lake...
CGCGGTCGACGGCCGAGGCGTCGCGCGCGTTACCGCCCGGCGCGCCTGGGGCGAGAGCGCGTTGCAGGCCACGCCGGCAGCTTTCAGCCCGGCGCAGAACTTGACCGCCGCGGCCGCATCGCCGAAGCCGTCGATTACGATCCGCACCCAATCGCCGCGGCCGGGCAAGCTCACCGGCTCGAACCACGCCTCTCGCCCGCCCAGCAGCCCGGCATGGGCGGATTTGATCCCGGTCCAGGCCTTGGCGGCATCGGCCTCGCTGCGGAACGATCCGATATGGGCGGCGAATTCCTGGGCTAGCGTCGGCCTGGCGGTCGATGCCAGCGCCAGCAGCAGCACCAGCGCGGCGCCACGCATGGCCTAGCGCGCCAGACGGCTGAGGAATCCGCCCGGCGCGGGCATGCCGGAAGCCGCCGCCGCCTCGCCGCGCGGCAACTCGCCCGCCACCGGCCGTTCGCGCGGCGGATCCGCCATCGGACCCTCGGTGCGCGTCGCCAGCACCTTCTCCCACAGGATCACGCCCGAGCGGGCGTCGGTCAGGCGGAACTGGAATTGCCACAGCGTGACGCCGTGATTGGGCCGCGCGATCTCGCGCTCCTGATGCTGGAACAGGGCGCCGGAGAGGAACATGCCGACCTCGACCATGCGGCCGTCGAGCTGGGCGCGCTGTTCGTAGCGCAGCGTGCGCTCCATGCGCCGGCCGTCCATGGCGCCGGTCGCGGCCAGGGCCGAGACCCCGCCGCGCCGATCGCCGACGACAGGCACGGTGGATTGCCGCGCGCGTTCGTCGAGGATGTAGCCATAGGCGCTCTCGTCGCGGAAGCGGACCCGCGCCTGCGAGACCTGGATGGTGGCGGCACGCAGCGATTCCAGCACCAGGCGCGAATCGAGCCGCGCGGTCGAGCGATTGTCGAACTCGCCCAGCGCCACCACCGGCGCCCGTTCGGCCACGGCGAAGGCCGGCAAGCCCTGCAGTTCGCGCGCCACTTCGTCGATCACCGAGCGCAAGGTGGCGACCGGGATGACGTCGATGCCGGCCGCGGCCGCGGCCGGCGCGGACATCGGCGCCGTCGGGGCCAGGCCTGGCGCCGGAGGCGGCGGGGGCGACGAGCCGCAGGCCAAAAGCCCGAGACAAGCGCCGAAACCGGCCACTCCACGCCAAAAACGGCTCACGCGACCCCCAATGGCTAGTAGGTGGCCGGAAAATATACTCAAGCTATTGCAAGATCAACCGTTTCCCGGAGGTCAACCCATCCGTGCCGGCAGATATAAGGAGATCGCCGGGAAAGCTGCCAGAATGGCCAGGCGCAGGACATCGACCGCAATGAACGGCCCGACGCCGCGATAGATCGCTCCCAAACCCACGTCGCGCGCCATCGAATTGATCACGAACACGTTCATGCCCACCGGCGGGCAGATCAGCCCCAACTCGACCACCATGACCACGATCACCCCGAACCAGATCGGATCGAACCCCAGGCCGACGATGACCGGAAAGACGATCGGCACGGTCAATAGGATCATCGCCAATTCGTCCATCACCGCGCCCAGGACCAGATAGGCCAAGAGAATCAGCGTCAGCACGCCATAGGGCCCGATCGGCAGGTCGACCATCATCTGGCTCAGTTTCTGGGTGGTGCCGGTGATGGTCAGGAAATAGCCGAACAGGAAGGCGCCGATGACGATGACGAAAATCGAGGCGGTGGTGCGCAGCGCCTCGACCAGGCAGTCCAAGATCTTGGCCGGCGGCAGGCGTCCGCGCGCCACGCCGATCAACAGCGCCCCGGCGGCGCCGATCGCCGCCGCCTCGGTGACGGTGCAGACCCCGCCATACATCGCCCCGACCACGCCGACGAACAGCAGCACCGTCGCCCACACGTCCTTGAGCGCGACCAGGCGCTCGCCCCAGCCGTGGCGCTCGGCCGCGGGCAGCCGCTCGGGCCAGCGCCAGCACATCGCCTGGATGGCGACGAAATAGAGCGCCACCGCCAGCAGCCCCGGCAACAGGCCGGCGATGAACAGCTTGCCAACGTCCTGCTCGGTCAGCACGCCGTAGATGGCGAAGATCACCGAGGGCGGGATCATGATGCCGAGCGTGCCGCCGGCGGCGATCACGCCGGCGGCGCTGCCGACGTGATAGCCGGCGCGGCGCATCTCGGGCAGCGCCACCGTGGTCATGGTGGCGGCGGTGGCGACCGAGGAGCCGTTGATGGCGGCGAAGAAGGCGCAGGCGGTGACGGTGGCGTAGGCCAGACCGCCCTTCCGGTGGCCGAGCCAGGCATTGGCGGCGCGGAACAGCTCGCGGCTCATGCCGGCGCCGGTGGCGAACACGCCCATCAGGATGAACATCGGCAGGATCGAAAGGTTGTAGTCGGTGACGGTGCGCAAGGGCGAGGTCGCCAGCAGCTTGAGCGCGGCCGAGGGGCTGGCGACCAGGGCGAACCCGCCGACCCCGACCACGCCCATGGCGATGCCGATCGGCACCCGCAGCGCCATCAGCGCGAACAGCACGACGAAGCCGCCGACGGCGATGGCGTCGCGATCCATTCAGCGGCCCAGGATCAGGCGGCGGACCCGGATCGCCGCCAGCAATGCCGCGGCGCCGATGCCGAGGCTGGCCAGGACATGGAATGGCCAGATCGGCAGCCGCAGGTCCTGGGTGACGCGGCCCGAGGCGACGGTCTCCTCCATCTTGCCGACCAGCACCCAGGCGAACACCAGCAGGCTGGCCAAGGTCACCAGCGCCGCGAACAGGTCGATGGCGCGTTGGCCGCGCGGCCCGACCAACTCCCAGGTCAGATCGACGACGATGTGGCTGTTGCGATAGGTGGTCGAGGCCACGCCCCAGAAGATGGCGATGCCCTGCAAAAAGCAGGCGAACAGGAACCAGTCGGGAATCGAGAACGACAGCACGTCGCGCAGCAGCACCGAGACGAAGCTCAGCACCACGACGCAGCCCAGGAACAGGCCGGAGATGCGCTCGACCGCGATCACCAGCCTGTCCATCGGTCCCTCGATCGGACGATTCTAGTAAAGCGAACTTCTAGTAGAGCGAATTGTGCTTCTTCAGCGCCGCTTCGAGATCGCCGTAGACCGCCTTGGGATCGAGCCCGAGCTTCTGCACCGATGCGTCCCACTGCGCGCGGATCGGCTCGGCCGCCTTGCGCCAAGCCGCAATCTCGGCCGCGCTCGGCTTGTTGAGGGTGTGGCCCGCGGTCTTGCCCATCTTCTCCTTGCCGGCGGCTTCCTGCTCGGCCCAGGGGTCGGCCACTCTCGCCACCCAATCGAGATTGCAGTGGTCGTCGACCGCCTTCTTCTGCGCCGCCGACATGCCCTCGTACTTGGCCTTGTTGATGATCCAGGCGAAGGTGGCGACGTAGAACGGCATGTCGAGATGGTGGCTGACCGCCTTGTCGATGCCGAAGATGAACATCGATTCCCAGGGGAAGGTGATGGCGTCGGCCACGCCGCGCTCCAGGATCTCGCGCGATTCCGGGGCCGAGGCCTGGACGTTGGTGCCGCCCAACAGCGTCACGAACTGGCCCATGGTGGCATGCGCCGGACGCACCTTGAGACCCTTGATGTGGTCGGGATGGGTGATCGGCCGCTTGGAATGGATCGCGCCCGGATCGTGGGCATAGGCCAGGCAGAACTTGACCTCGGGCATGTCGCGCGGCGCGTATTTGGAATACCACTCGTGCAGCGCGCGCGAGCCGCCCTTGGCGTTGGTCATCATGAAGGGCGCGTTGGAGATGGCGGCGATCGGCAGGCGACCGGGCTCGTAGCCCAGGCTGAGATGGCCGACATCGGCGATGCCGTCCTTGGTCATGTCGAAGTGGTCGAACGCGCGGCCCAATTGCTGGGCGGGGAAGACCGTGACCTTGATCGAGCCGTTGGTCGCCTTGGACAGCGACTCGCCCCATTCGCGCGCCTTGACGGTGTTGGAATGCTGCGGCGGCACCCACAGCGAAAAGCGCAACTCGACCGGCTTGTCCTGGGCCGCGGCCCCGCTTGCGACGGCCAGTGCCGCCGCCACGATCGTCGTCCAGCCGCGCATGACATTCCCTCCCGGTTTCGTTGGCCCGGCAGGCTATCCGCAAGGCCGGGCGCGGGCAAGCCGGTTTGGACGGCACGAACCGGACCCGATAGGCTCGGTGCATGGAGTCGTCGCGGCGCATCGCCGGGGTCGCGCTGAGCGCGGCCGATCAGGGCCTGGTGGTCGAGCTGTTCGATGGCGGCGGCCGGCGCGGTCTGGGCGCGGTCGTCGGCGCCGACCTCGCCGCCGCCAAGACCCTGGCCGAAGGCATGATCGGGCAGGACCCCGGCGGCTGGGCCGGGCGCTGGTTCCGGTTTCGCGGCGATGCGTCCGCGTCCGCGGCCATGGGCGCGCTCGAAATGGCGGCGCAGGATTTGTGGGCGCGCGGACTTGGCCGGCCGCTCTATGAACTCTGGGGCGGCGCGCTGCGCCGGCGGATCGAGGCCGCGCCCACCGCCGTCGCCGCGGCCGATTGGCGCAAGGCGGCCAACGTCATCGCCGCCGCCGAGCGCCCGGGCTTGCGCCTGATTCTGACCGCGCCGGTGGCCGTCAACGAGACCGGCGATTTCGCCCGCACGGTCGACGGTCTTGGTCTCGCCTATGTGGTCGACGGGCCGTTCGGCTGCCGCACGCCGATCGCCTGGCGGCGGGCGCTTTCGCGCATCGAACTGGTGGCGGCGGGACTGAAGCAGGGCGCGCTCCAGGTCATGCTGTTGGATCCGGCCGCGGTCGGCGGGCCGGGCGGGTTCCGGCGGCTGGCGGCGCTGGCGCAGGCCTTTCAAGTTGCGATCGCGCCCGCCTGCCGGGGCGATCTGTTCGGCATCGATCTTGCCCAGGCGCTGCATTTCGCGGCCGCGACCCCCGAGGCGACCCAGGGCCTGCATTGCGATCGCGGCACGCCGGCCGAGGAAATGGCGCTGCCCGAGGGCGCCGGCCTCGGCGTCGATCCCGATCCGGCGGCGATCGCCGGCTTCGCCCGCACGCGGCTCAAGCTGGGGGCCGTGGCATGAGCGTGATCGGCGCAAGGCTGTGGCGGATCGCGCTGCCGCTGGAGACGGTCTACGTCTCCAGCATGTATCTGACGCTCCAGACCCAGCGCACGGTGATCGAATTGCGCACCGAAGGCGGTATCGTCGGCTGGGGCGAGACGCTGGGCAACGAAGCCTGTTTCGCCCTGGCTTGCGCCCAGGCCAAGGCGCGCCTCGGCCGCGATCCGGCGGATCGTCGCAGCCCGCCCTTCGCCCGCAGCGCCTTCGACAATCGCGACGGCCGCAATGGCTGGGCGGCGCATGCCGGCATCGATCTGGCGCTGTGGGACATCGCGGGCAAGCGCCTGGGGCTTGGCCTGTGCGAGATGATCGGCGGCGCCGTCCGGCGCGAGATCGACCTGGCCTGTCCGCTGCCGGCGGCGATGTTCGATGCGGTCGTGCCGCGCACGGCGCTGGCGGCGCACATGGCCGATCTCGGCAACGTCAAGCGCGTGGTCGACTACGCGCTGGGCCAGCGCGCCCGACACGGCTTCGGCGCCTTCAAGTACAAGAGCGCCGGCCTTTCGGCGGAATGGGATTTCCAAGCCATGAGCGAATTGCGTGCGGCGCTGGGGTCCGAGGTCGCTCTGCGCTTCGATCCCAACGCCGCCTATCCGGTGCCGGATGCGATCGCGCTTTGCCGGCGAATGGAACCGTTGGCGCTGGAATTCTACGAAGATCCGGCCGACGGCCTGGAAGGCTTGGCGGCGGTGCGGGCGCGGGTCGGCCGGCCGGTGGCGACCAACATGGCGCTGATCCAGCCCGAACACTTGGCGCCGGCGGTGCGCCGCGGCGCGGTCGACGTGGTGCTGGCCGACATCTTCCTGTGGGGCGGGATCGACGGCTGGTGCGGTATCGCGGCGGCGGCCGAGGCCTTCGGACTCGAAGTGGCGGTGCACGGCTTCTACGAGACCGGCATCGCCACCGCCTGCAATCTGCATCTGGCGGCGGCGCACCCCAACCTACGCCGCGCCAGCGATTGCGGCCTGCATCAATTGGCGGCGGACGTGACCGTCGGTCCGCGGCCCGAAATCGTCGCCGGCCGCATGGCGCTGCCGGCCGGTCCCGGCCTGGGCGTGGCGCTGGACCGCGACCGCATCGAACGCTATGTCCTGGCCGAAGCCAAGTTCGGCCAGATCGACTAGGGCATGATCGACCTGTCTTGAACCACATGGTTCAAGACAGGTCGTGAATCATGCCCTCGTATCCCGCTCTGGACCGCGATTCACGGTTTGCATGGAATAGAATCTGTGATTCCATGCAAACCGATCGCGGTCTAGGGCCGCGCGCCCGTCACCGGAGGACCCCATGACCAAGTATGTCGAGATGCGCACCTACACGCTGCTGCCCGGCAAGGTGCCTGACTATTTCAAGCTCTACGAGGCCAAGGGCCTGCCGGTGCAGACCAAGTACCTCAAGAAGCTGGTCGGCTATTACGCCACCGAGATCGGGCCGCTCAACCAGGTGGTGCACATGTGGGGCTATGACAGCCTCGACGAACGCGCCGATTGCCGCGCCCGCATGACCGCCGATCCCGACTGGCAGGCCTATGTCGGCGAGCAGCGCAAGAACTTCGTCACGATGGAGAGCAAGATGCTGGTGCCGGCGCCGTTCTTCAAGGTCAAGTAAGCGCGCGGGCGCTGGGTCGGCGGGCCGTTTATACAACTATAAAACTAGTTGTATAAGATCGCGGACGGTCCTATATGAAGGGCATGACGCTCGATCAAGCCGCATCCGTCCTGGCCCAGCTCGGCAACGCCCATCGCCTGGCGATCCTTCGGCTCTTGGTCAAGGCCGGCCCCGCCGGCCTGATCGTGGGCGAGATCCAGGATCGGCTCGAGCTGCCGGCATCGACCTTGGCCTTCCATCTCAAGGGCCTGGTCGCGGCCGGCATCGTCGTCCAGGAAAAAGAGGTCCGCAGCGTGCGCTGCCGGCCCGATTTCCGCCGGCTCGACGCGGTGCTGGGCTTCGTCAAGGAGCAGTGCTGCATGGGTTTGGAGGAGGCCGCGCCGGCGAGGCGCCGCGCCGCCGGCTGATTCTTTTTTTTGGGCTCATGGAACCGGATAACTAGAGATGTAGGAGACCGATCGTGACCGAACGCACCTTGCCCTTGCCGCCTCCCGTCGTCCCGCCGCTGTGGCGGTCGATCGATCCGGTGCTGGCCGCCTTCGTCCTGGCCCTGGTCGGGCTGGCGGCGTGGTCGGGCGAGGAGGCGATGCTTTCGCTCGATTTCGTCGGCCGCGCGCTGTGGGCGATCGCGCCGGCATTCCTGCTGGCGATCGGGCTTGCCGCCTATGCCAAGGCCAGCGGCGCCGACGCCCAGGTGGCGCGCGTCTTCCAGGGCCGCGAAAGCGGCATGATCGTGGCCGCGGCGCTGATGGGCGCGCTGTCGCCGTTCTGCTCCTGCGGCGTGGTGCCGCTGATCGCCGGGCTTTTGGCGGCGGGCGTGCCGGTGGCGCCGGTGATGGCGTTCTGGCTGGCCTCGCCTTTGATGGACCCCAACATGTTCGTCATCACCGCGGCCAATCTCGGGCTCGAATTCGCGCTGGCCAAGACCGCGGCCGCGGTCGGCGTCGGGCTGTTGGGCGGATTCGCGGCGATGGCGCTCGACCGTTTGGGCTGGATCGACGGCGCGCTGCGCAGCGACGGCCGCAAGGTTTGCGGCGCGGCCGCGCGTCGGGCCATGGCGCCGCCGCCGCCGGTATGGGCGTTCTGGCGCGAACCCGCGCGCCGGCGCGCATTCGCGGCCGAGGGGCGTTCGACGCTTTGGTTCCTGCTGCGCTGGATGACGCTCGCCTTCCTGCTCGAAAGCCTGATGGTGCGGCACCTGCCGGCGGAATGGATCGCGGGTTATCTGGGCGGCGAGGGCGCGGGCGCGATTCCGCTGGCGGTGGCGCTGGGCGTGCCGGCCTATTTCAACGGCTTTGCCGCGGTGCCGCTGGTCAAGGGGCTGGTCGAACTCGGCATGAGCCCGGCTGTCGGTCTGGCCTTTCTGGTGGCCGGCGGCGTCACCAGCATTCCGGCGATGATAGCGGTGCAGGCGCTGGTGCGGCTGCGGCTGTTCCTGGCCTATCTCGGCCTGGCCGGCGTCGGCGCCCTGCTCTCGGGCTATGGCTACGCGGCATGGCTGGCGCTGGGGTGACGGCCGGACGCGGTCGCTTGGCTTCCAAAGCCTCGACCGGATGGCCGCGCCCGGCCGGACTGCCGCAACGCCAACGATCTTGACATATACTGTGTAAGTTCATATAATATTCTGGAATCCGATAACCCGGCGCCCCTTCCACAAGGGACCGGGCCGGGCGCTGATGGACATTGTGAATCGAAAAATGCCCGATCGGCCGAGGCTGGGCCGGTCGATGGCCGATTTGCGGCTTTGGGCGCGGTATCCTATGAATTGCCAATATAAATCAACGGACTAGCCGGTTACGAATTGGCCATTTGCGCGCATTTTGGGCTCCGTTGCGTGCATTTGCGCGCCGATTTGGCCCGGTTGCGCGCGCAGCCGGCCCGGACTGGCCTCGATCCGCGCCTTTGCGCGCCGCCGCGGCCGGGCTATAGCAGCTTCCCGCCCCTTCGGACCCCGGCCGCCATGAGCGTCATCAACTACGACCAATTCGCCGCCGTCGACATCCGCGTCGGCACCATCCTCCGCGCCGAGGACTTTCCCGAAGCGCGCAAGCCGGCCTTCAAGCTGTGGGTCGATTTCGGCGGTACGCTCGGGGTCAAGAAGTCCTCGGCCCAGGTCACCCGCCACTATCGGCTCGAGGATCTGCCCGGACGACAAGTGCTGGCGGTGGTCAATTTCGCGCCGCGCCAGATCGGGCCGCTCATGTCGGAAGTGCTGGTGCTGGGCGTGCCCGACGGCGACGGCGAGGTGGTGATGCTGCGGCCCGACCTGGCGGTGCCGAACGGCGGCAAAATGTACTGAGGGCGCTGCCGCGCTACAGCACCGCGGTCATGCCGCCGTCGATCACCAGATTGTGGCCGTTGACGTAGCTGGCCGCGTCCGAGGCCAGGAACACCGCCGCGCCGCCCAGTTCCGGCGGCAGGCCCCAGCGGCCGAGCGGCGTCCGGGCCTCGACCATGGCGTTGAACTTGGGGTCGGTCCACAGCGCCTTGTTGAGTTCGGTCTTGAAATAGCCGGGCGCGATCGCGTTTGCGGTCACGCCCTGCGGGCCCAGCTCGGCCGCCAACGACCGCACCAGGCCGATCAGCCCGGTCTTGGAGGCGACGTAGGAGGGGATGGTCGGCCGGCCGACCACGCCCATGATCGAGGTGGTGAAGATCAGCCGGCCGCGGCCCTGCTTCACCATCGGCCGCGAGGCCTCGCGCGCCAGGTCGAAGCAGGCGGTCAGGTTGATCTCGACCACGCGCCGGAAATCGGCGGTCGAGAACTCGGCCAAGGGCGCGCGGTGGACGATGCCGGCATTGGCCACCAGCGTATCCAGCCGGCCGCGCTCGGCGACGATGCCCGAGATGGCGGCCGCCACCGCGGCGCCGTCGGTGACGTCGAAGGCCCGGCTCGAACACGCGATGCCCTTGGCGCACAGGGCGGCGGCGCTGCGTTCGAGTTCGTCGCGACCGCGCGCGTTCAGCACCACATGCGCGCCGGCGCGGCCCAAAGCCTCGGCGAAGGCCACGCCCAGGCCGCGCGACGAACCGGTGACCAGCGCCACCTGGCCCGCAAGCGAAAACGGGTTCGACATTGTCTGTGCCCTTCAGAACGCGATCACCTGGCGCACGGCCGAGCCGTCGGCCAGCGCATCGAAGCCCTCGTTGATGCGCTCCAGCGGCAGCGTCGCCGACAACAGGCGATCGACCGGCAGCCGGCCGCGGCGATAGAGATCGAGATAGCGCGGCAGATCGCGGCTCGGCACCGCCGAGCCCATATAGCTGCCCTTGAGCGCGCGCTCCTCGACGACGAACAGCGAGGGATTGACCGTCATGCTGGCGTCGTGGCGCGGCAGTCCGGCGCTGATCGTCTCGCCGCCGCGGCGGGTGACGGCCAAGGCCAGTTCCAGCGCCGGCACCGCGCCCGCGGTCTCGATCGCCCAGTCGACTCCGCCCTGGGTCAGTTCGCGCACCTGCTTGACGGTATCCGGCCCGACCGCCAGCGCCTCGGTGGCGCCGAGCTGGCGGGCGAGGTCGAGCTTGGCCGGGTTGGCGTCGAGCGCCACGATCCGCGACGCCCCGGCCACCACCGCGCCCATCACCGCGTTGAGCCCGACGCCGCCCAATCCGACCACACCGACGCTGGCGCCCGGCTTGACGCCGGCGGTGTTGATGACGGCGCCGACGCCGGTCAGCACGGCGCAGGAGAACAGCGCCGCCGCGTCGAGGGGAACCGAACGGTCGATCTTGATCAGCGAATGCCGCGACACCACGGCATGGCTGGCGAAGGCCGAGAGGCCCATGAAATGATTGATCGCGCCCTCGGCCAAGCGGCGCCCGCCCGAGAACAGCGTGCCGGCGTAGTTCGAGGCGAAGGCCGGTTCGCACAGCGCCGGCCGGCCGGCGCCGCACATCGCGCAATGGCCGCAGGACGGCACGAACACCAGGATGACATGATCGCCGGCGGCGAGGTCGGTCACGCCCTGGCCCACGGTCTCGACCACGCCCGCCGCCTCGTGGCCCAGGATCACCGGCATCTGCCGCAGCCGATCGCCGTTGACGATCGACAGATCGGAATGGCACAGGCCGGCGGCGGCAATGCGCACCAGCACCTCGCCCGCGCCGGGCGGCGCAAGCGCGACGGTCTCGATCGACAACGGACGCGACTGGGCATAGGGGCGGGGCGCGCCCGGACGGCGCAGCACGGCGGCTTTGATCTGCAAGAGCGACTCCCGACGAAAAACCGAGCGCATCTTGCGGGCCGCGAGGGTGGCTGACAAGACCGCAATCGAATCCGGTCATGTCGAACCCTGCAGGCCGTCAAGACTGCGACATCGCTGCCGCGTCGGCGCGATGGCGCGGGTCTTAAAGTGCGGTCGAACGGCGTTGCATTGGGCAATCGAAAACCAGGCGAAACATGGCGCGTGCCATCGGTTTGACGAGAGCGGTTGGGGCGGCGGCGCGGCGCGACACCGCGCCGATGGTGCGGGGCCGCCTGCTTGCGCTGGCCTTGAGTCCAGGACTTGCCGTGCTGGCGCGTTTGGCCCATCGCCGGCACCCCGGCTTGTTCGAACGCCTGACTGGGCTCGAACGACCCGTGCTGGCCTTGGTGCCGGACGAGCTGCCGCTGGCGATCCTGTTGCGGGCCGATCCGCGGCGACCCGTCCTCGAAGCGGTCGCCAAGGCCGATCTCGACACCAGGCGCGTCGCCGCCGTGATCCGTGGGCCGCTGCGGGTTCTGGCGCAACTGGCCGACGGCAGGGTCGACGGCGATGCGCTGTTCTTTTCGCGCCGAATCGTGGTCGAGGGCAGCACCGAAGCGGCGGTGGCGCTGCGCAACGCGCTCGACAATGCCGGCCTGGGCGGCTTGGCGGAACTGGCCTTGCCGCCGGGACGCGCGGCCAAGCTGGTGGGACGGGCGTTGCGGCTGGGAGGCGGCTTGATCGAACGCCTGCACGCGCGCCGGAACCGGCGTTGAGCCGCGCCGCCGCCACCGAGCTGATCTGCCCAGCCGGCACGCCGGCTGCGTTGCGGACGGCGATCGACGCCGGTGCCGATGCGGTCTACACCGGCTTCCGCGACCGCACCAATGCCCGCAATTTTCCCGGCCTCAACTTCAGCCGCGAGGAAATGAAACGGGCGATCGACCATGCGCACGGAAGCGGCGTCAAGCTGTTCATCGCCGTCAACACCTTCGCCGCCGCCGAAGATCCGGGTCCCTGGCGGCAGGCGATCGACGACGCGGCGCGGTTGGGCGCGGACGCCGCCATCGTCGCCGACATCGCCGTGGCCGACTACGCCGCGCGCAACCATCCCGAACTGCGTCTGCATCTCTCGGTGCAGGCCTCGGCCTCGACGCTGGAGGCGATTTCGCTGTTCCGGCGCGAGTTCAACATCCAGCGCGTGATCCTGCCGCGCACGCTGACCGTGGCCGAGCTGGCGCGGCTGATCCCGCGCACGCCGGTCGAGGTCGAGGTGTTCCTGTTCGGCGCCATGGGGGTGATGGCCGAGGGCCGCTGCGCGCTGTCGTCCTACGTCACCGGCATCTCGCCCAATCTGGGCGGCGCCTGCTCGCCGGCCGAGCATGTGCGCTACGAGCAGAAGCCGGACGGCAGCCTGGTGTCGCGCCTCGGTCGGCACGCCATCTCGATCGCCAAGCCGGGCGAGGCGGCGGGCTATCCGACGCTGTGCCGTGGCTGTTATCGGACCAATGGCCGCAGCTTCTATGCGCTCGAAGAACCCACCAGCTTGAACGCGGTGTCGGCGATTCCGGCGCTGCTGGCGGCCGGCGTCCGCGCCTTCAAGATCGAAGGCCGCCAGCGCGGCCGGGCCTATGTCGGCGAGGTGGTGGCGGCGATGCGCAAGGCGCTGGACGCGGCCATGGCCGGAAAGGCGCCGCAAACGCTCGCAACGAAGCATGTCGCGGAAGGCCATCATGAAACGCTCGGCGGCTACGACAAGGCCTGGCACTAGGGCCAGGCGGCGGCAGACGCTGGAGACCGCCGCTGCCGGCCTGACCCTCGGACCCTTGCTGCACAATTGGCCGGCCGAGAAACGGCGGGATTTCTATTTCCGCATCGCCGACGAATCGCCCTTCGATGCGGTCTGCCTGGGCGAGGTGGTCTGTTCCAAGCGGGCTCACCAATTCGATCCGCATCTGGGCGAGGTCGCGGAACGCCTGCGGCGGGCCGGCAAGACCGCGGTGCATTCGTCGCTGGCGCTGGTGACCGGCGCGCGCGACATGGAATTCGTCCGCTCCGCGGCGGCGCGCGAGGGCACGATCGAGGCCAACGACCTAGCCGCGGTCGAATTGCTGCGCGGCCGGCCGCACCATGTCGGTCCCTATGTCAACGTCTATGGCGAGGACACGGTCAAGCTGCTAAGCCGGCTGGGTGCGACGCGGATCTGCTTGCCGATCGAACTGTCGGCCGAAGCCGTGGCCGCCATTGCCAAGGCCAGCCCGGCCGAGATCGAGGTGGTGGTCTTCGGCCGCATTCCCTTGGCGATGTCGGTGCGCTGCTTCCATGCCCGCTCGCGTGGCCGACGCAAGGACACCTGCCGCTTCGTCTGCGGCGAGGACGCGGACGGGCTGCCGATCGGGACCGTCGAGGGCGAGAAGTTCCTGGCCATCGCCGGCTGCCAGGTGCTGTCGCACGCCTACCTCAATCTGGCTGGCGAGGTCGCTCGGCTGCGCCGTGCCGGCGCAAGACGCTTCCGGGTTCTGCCGCAGGCGGCGGACATGGTGGCCATCGGCAGCACGTTCCGGCGCTTGCTGGACGGCGCCATCGACGCGAAGGAAGCCCAGGCGCGACTTCGTACCCTGACGCCGCGGGCGGTCGGCTTCATCAACGGGTTCGTCCACGGCCAGCCGGGCGAGGCCTGGATTCAGGTCCGGGCCGCGTAAATCCGCGCCTTGCGACGGCCTAGGCCGTCATGTCCCTTGACGAATCAAGCTCGTAATACTTTAGTGACCCGCCGGGTCAGAAGGATTCGAAGGGGATGCCGAAGGCCTATAATTTCGAGCGCATGATCGTCCTGTTGGTGGACGACAATCGGCACATGCGCACGACCATCTCGGCCATGCTGCGCGGTTTCGGCGTGCGCCAGATCGTCGACGCCAACGACGGATCCGAGGCCTTGCGCGAACTGCGCGCCGCGGCCTACGACGTCTGCATCTGCGATTGGAACATGTCGCCGCTCGACGGCATCGACTTCACCCGCCTGGTGCGCACCGCTTCGGACAGCCCCAATCCCTTCCTGCCGATCATCATGCTGACCGGCTATACCGAGATGGCGCGGATCGTCGAGGCGCGCGACGCCGGCGTCACCGAATTCCTCGCCAAGCCGCTCAGTCCCAAGAACCTGCTGTTGCGCCTGATCGAAGTGGTCGAGCGGCCGCGCCAGTTCATCAAGACCAAGGCCTATTTCGGCCCCGATCGCCGGCGCCACAAGGACAGCAACTATACCGGCGCCGAGCGCCGCAAGGGCGGCGCCGCCACGCCGGCGCCGGCCGCCGCCATGTCGCAGGAAGAAGTCGAAGCGCTGATGAACAGCTAGGGCGCGACCGAATTTTGGATAGTGATCGACGTGAATGGAACCGGAAATCCGGTCCCATCAAGCTGCGAATTCCAGTGCTGTGAAGGATACGAGGGCATGATTCACGATCTGTCTTGAACCCTATGGCTCAAGACAGATCGATCAAGCCCTAGCGCCGGCGGCCGCTGCCCCAGGTCTCCTCGAGTTCGCGTTCGGCGCCGAAGGCGCCGGCCGGCAGCTTGTGGGCCACGCCCTTGTGGCAGTCGATGCAGGTCTTGCCTTCGTCCTGGGCCTGGAGGTGGCGGTTGCGGGCGCGCGAGCGCTGCTGGCCGAAATCCATCGAATCGAAATTGTGGCAGTTGCGGCATTCGCGCGAATCGGTCCGCTTCATCGCCGTCCAGACATTGGTCGCCAATTGCAGCCGCTTGGCCTCGAACTTCTCGCGGGTGTCGATCGAGGGCACCAGGAAGGTGTGATAGAGCTCGTTGGTGGCCTCGACCTTGCGCACCAGCTTGTGCACCCATTCGCGCGGCACATGGCAGTCGGGGCAGGTGGCGCGCACGCCCGATTTGTTGTTGTCGTGCACCGTGCCCTTGAATTCGCGATAGACGTTGAGCTGCATTTCGTGACAGGAAATGCAGAAGGTCTCGGTGTTGGTCAGCTCCATCGCCCAGTTGAACCCGCCCCAGCCGATCACGCCGGTGGCGATGCCGGCGATCATCAGCGTGCCGAGCGAGAAGCGCGCCGAAGGGCGCCACAGCACGCCCCAGCTTTGGCGCAGCCGGGCCCACAGACCCGGCCGGGGGCGGTCGTCGTTGGCGGGGGTCATGCGATCTCTCCCGGCTGTCTAGCGCGCGCTCTGAACCGCCGAACGGAAGCGGTTCTCGACCAGCGGCTTGGCGTCGGTCTGCGGCACATGGCATTGGTTGCAGAACCAGCGCGTGGCGGCGATCTGATCGAGGCGCTTGCCGGCGCGGTCGACGTAATGGGTCTCGCTGATCTTGGGCGCGTTTTCGCGCACGTTGTCGGGCCAGTCATGGCAGCGCAGGCACTGATTGACCTTGAGATCGATTTCGTATTTTTCGATCGCATGCGGGATCAGCGGCGGCTGCTGGCGATAGGCCCGATCCAGCCTGGCGCCTTCGCGCACTTGGGAGACCGGCGGCGCGGCGTCGACCGCGTCGATTTTCTGATCGCCGCGCAGGGTTTTGAGGTCCTGGGCAAGCGCCACGCCCGAAAGGGCGATCAAGGCAAGGACGAGCAGCCGGGTCATGACTTACCTCCGACGGTAAAGGCAAAGACGGAATGCGGGCAGACATCGGCGCAGCGGCCGCAGCCGGTGCAGTCGACGGGGTCGAGAATTGCGGCTTGGCCGGCCGGCTGGCGCAAGGCCGGCGACAGGATCCGGGGCTCGGGACAGACCGCGAAGCAGGCCGCGCAATCGTCGCAGCGCGCCCGCCCGGGTGCCGCGAGGCGCAGCAGCCGAAAGCGTCCGAGCAGGCCGTAGAACGCGCCCACCGGACAGACATGACCGCAGAAGCCGCGCTCGGCCAAGCCGAAATCGAACAGGAACAACACGCCGAGCGCGAGCATGGCCAGCGCCGATCCGCCGAGCGCTCCATAAACCAGCGCCCGATGGGTCAAGGTCACGGGATTGACCTGCTCCCATACCACGCTGCCGGTGACGGCGGCGGCAAGCAGGATCGCCGCCAGCAGCCAGTAGCGCAGCCTGCGGTCGATCCGAATTGACCGGGCCAGGCCGAATTTCCGCCGCAGGACATGCGCCAGGTCGGCGACCGGGTTGACCGGGCAGACCCAGGCGCAATACATCCGCCCGGCAACGACGGCATAAACCAGCGCCACGATCGCGGCGCCGATCAGCGCTTGATTCGCGGGCCAATGGCCGGCCAGGACGGACTGCAAAAGGAACAGCGGATCGGTCAGCGGCAGGACGTCCAAGGTCAGGCTGGAGGCCAGCGTGCCCTTGGCGATCCAAATCCCCAACCAAGGCCCACTCAGGAACAAGGCGAGGAATCCAAACTGACTGGCGCGACGCAGCGCCAGCCAGCGATGCCGCGCCAGCCAGGAGCGGCGAGGCATCGCCATGGTGGCGGACGCAACGGCACTCACGATTTGGCCTCGGCTTTCCAGCCATAGCGATAATGACGGTCGGGCTTGACCGCTGCCAAATGCAAGGGGAGCACCTTGATCGCGGCCTGCTCCAGCACGCAGGCCTGCTCGCATTTGCCGCAGCCGGTGCAGGCATCGGCCCGCACTGTCGGGATCAGCTTGGCATGCTTGCCGGTGCGGCTGTCGTGCTGCGCCTCGAGCGCGATCGCCTGGCCGATCAGGGGACAGACCCGATAGCACACGTCGCAACGCAAGCCCTGGAGATTGAGGCAGGTTTCGCGGCCGACCAGCACCGCCACCCCCATGCGCGCCCGGGCAATGTCGGTCAACGCGCTGTCGAGCGCGCCGGTCGGACAGGCGACGACGCAAGGGATGTCGGGACACATCTCGCACGGTCCCTGCCGGGCGACGAAATAAGGCGTGCCCACGGCGGCATGTTCGGCGCGATCCGCCAGGGCGAGAATGCCCCAGGGGCAAGCGCGCGCGCACAGCCCA
>Ga0194120_10006312_pt1 | contig 16833 bp, 11 predicted proteins | sample TA2MahCa65mmetaG_FD_148642 | JGI IMG/M metagenome (GOLD analysis project Ga0194120, IMG submission 148642) | Freshwater microbial communities from Lake Tanganyika, Tanzania - TA2015019 Mahale Deep Cast 65m | ecosystem: Environmental > Aquatic > Freshwater > Lake | place: Tanzania: Lake...
TCCGACGCCGAACCGATCGGGATCGTCGCGAAGTCGATGGCGATGCCCTGCACGCCTCCCGCCGGCACGCCGAACGACGCATGAGGCAGGATGTCATACAGCTTCGCATCGTAGGCGATCTGGTTCACGGTCAGGGGAACCGTGCCGGAGTTGCTGACGACGATCAGCGGATGGCGCACACGGAACTTCTTGATGACCGACGTGTCGCCAGCGACGCCTGGATTGACGACCGTGACGTTCGCCTCCGCAGCGGTCGCCAGGTCCGTCGATGGGATCTCCGCCGTCAGTTCCGTGATGGATACCCACGTCGTGGGTCTGTCGCTGCCGTTCCACTGAACGACGGCATCGGCGTTGAACTTGTCGCCGCTGAGCGTCAGCGTAACGCTCGAAGCGCCAGCCACGACGTGGACCGGGCTGATGCTGCTGAGAACCGGAATGATGCGCGTGCCGGTGACGCTGAACGTCGCGACGTGGCTTCCAACGCTCATCTGGACGCGGTTGAGCCCTGGCGTCGCGCCGAGGGTCAGGTTCGCGACCACCTCGCCGTCCGCGTTCGAGATGGCGGAGCTCTCGGCGAGCGTTCCGCCGCCCTCGATGACGGCAAACGCGACTTCGGCACCTTCGACCGGGTCGCCGAAGTAGTTCTGGACGCGCGCGATGAACGGATGCGCGCTGCCTACCGGCGCGCTTGCGCCGTCGCCGCTCAGCTTGGCGATAGCGTAGGGGCTCGTTGGCGACGTCGGGAAGTTCTGGACGCGCGCGAGCTGTTCAGGCGTCATGCCTCCGAGCGCGTCGCCCAGGAGCGCTTCCAGCTCCATCGCGATGGAGACGCCCTCGTCGCCGCTATTCCGCTGCGCCGAGTAATGGAGGATCGACACGGTTTCGCCAGCCGGGATATCAACGACGTACTCGTAGATGATGTCGTCGTAGTCTCGGCTCGCCGCCGATGGACGGATCAAGCCGCCGTCTCCGGCAATGACGAACGCGACGGCAGGATCGCCCTCGGGCGGCGGACCGTATGGATCATCGCTGACATACCAGTTGTCATCGGCGTCGAAAATGTCATCACCGGACGAGGTTTCGAGGAATGTCTCGTCGCCGTCGGAGCCGAGGTTCGACTCGATCTTGATCGTGACCGTCACCGGTTCCTCGTTGGGATTGTGGATGTCCTCGAAGAACCGGGCGAATGCCGACGCTCGAGGGATGTAGATACGCCGCGTCACCTCGACCGCCGGGGAGACCTCGCCACCCATGAGGGCGGGACCCAGAACGAGCTGCCGCCCGGCGGCTTCCATGCGGCCGGTGCTCTGTCCTGGGAACCAGTCGAACGACCGGGTACCGCTGGTGTCGGTCGTCAGATAGAGCCCGCCGTCGAATGCGTCGGATGTGCCATCAGAGATGTCGCCATCGCTCTGGATGTCCCACTGGAACCCCTGCGAGTCCTCCAGCGTCAAGCCGTCGGAGATGTTCACGATGCTGAAAACGAGGAAGGACACGGGATTGCCCGGACCCGCCGCCAACGGCACGCCGCCGGAGGCTTGGATCGTCACTTCACCTTCGGCGCCGCCGAGCATGGTGAACTGCGCGCGACCCGCAACGGCGGTCACGGTTCCCAGCGCCGTCGTGCCGGACGCATCGGACCTCGTGAACGTGATGGGCGTCGTGTTGTCGCCGACGACGCGCAAGCCGTCCGCGTCCTGGATGATCGCCGTGAACGTCCGTGAAGCCTCCGGTCGCAGCGTCGCAGTGCCGCCGTAGAGCGCGATCTGCGTCGCGGGCCCGGAAGTCGCGTTGATCGACCAGTTGATGACCGCGTTCCGCTCGGCGTCCGACATGTCAACGAGAGCGTCCGGCGGCGTCAGGTTCGCCAGGGAGATCGCGGCGGCTTCGGCGGCATCGACGCTCGAACGCTGCGCGCCGAAGTGCATGATGATCCGTTGCTGCCCAGCAGGGACGGTGAAGTCATACTGGTACTGGATGCGGTAGTCGCCGTAGTACTCGGCGTAGGACGGGCGGATGGCTCCGCCGTCGCCCGCTGTGACGACCGCCGTCGCCGGGTAGTAGAAGTCGTGCTGAGCGATCCAGTTGTCTTCGGTGTCGAAGAGGTTGTCACCCGAGGACGTGCGGACGGTCGATGTGCCTTCGCCGCCACTGTACGAGCGAATGTAGGCGGTCGCCTCGATATCCGATGTCCACGTGTTGTTGTAGATCTCGAGGTAGCGGATGAATCCATCTGTCGGCGAGACATAGACCTTGCGGGTGATCTCCAGTCCATCGCCTGCCTCGCTGGCAGTGATCACCTGGGGCCCAATCTCGACCTGACGCCCCGCCAGAGACGCCAGAGCCGTCGTACGGTTCGGGAAGCCGTAGCCGTTCGTCTGGAGCCAGAAGCCCCAACTGAACGCGGAGTCCGTGCCTTCGACCTCGCCGTCCTGCTGGATGGTCCAGTCCCACGAGAGGCCGTCTCGGAGCGCGTACGGCAGGGGTACGGTCGGCGACACGCTGAACGACACCGGGTTCCCGAACCCCGGCGCCAATCCGTCCGCTGATGCGCCGATGACGACGGGCCCCAGCGCCCCGCCGGTGATCGTCAGCGTCGCTCTACCTTCGACGACCGTGACGGGCCCTAACCCGTTGACGGTACCGGCGCCTTCGTCGAGCGCGTTCAACTGCTCGAACGTGACGACCGTCGAGTTGTCCTCGCGGAGGCGATGGCCCGCCGCGTCGGTGATCGACGCGATGAGCGTGCGCGGTGCGTCGGGGTTCAGGAAGCTCGCGGCGCCGGAGAGCGTCACGAGCGCCGCTGGGCCCGCAGGCGTGGCGTCCAGGTCGTTGAAGAGCGCCACAACGTCGAGCGCCGTCGGACCGAACACCGTGTAGTGGGAGAAGGACTTCGTCGCGCCGGGAGCGATGCTGCCGACGTCGAACGCCACGTGGACCGTGTCGTCGCCGCTGGCGCCATTCGGATCGTTAGGGGCGGACAGAACGACGTCGGGATCGTTGGTCGAACCCGTCACGCCCGTCTCGAACGCCACGACCTGAAACGCAACCGCGTCGCTCAGTCCCAGCGCGCCGAAGCCCACGGTCCCGTGGCTCGTCGTCTCCGCCGTGACGAGCTTGCCCTGCGGGACGAGCTGGACATCGTTGAGCGTGTTGTAGCCAGCGCCGACGTTGGCGCCCTGGTCGGGGTCGCCGTAGCGCATGTACTTGACCGTCCGCGCGACGCTACTCGTGTTCGTCACGTACACGTCGAAGCGGATGACCTGCCCGGCGATGTCGAACGCGATCACCTGTTCGACTCTGATGCCTGTCGCAGCGATGGGGTTCGACAGGTAGTGAGCTCTGAGGGTCGTTCCGGCGCTGGTATCCGTGAGGGTGCCGACGATGCCGACCGACGGAGACGTCTGCGCGTAGACCGTGCCATCGATCTTGATGGTCCACCCTTCGACGGGGGAACCGGGATAGAAGAAGTCGGCGGCGCCGAACGTGCCAGTGCCGGTCGGATCGAACCGTACGCTGTTCGATGTCGCTGAGTCGAACAGCGATCCGCCGCCGTTCACGCCCACTCTGAGGTAATTCCCGTTCAGGAGGAGGGCGTGGACCGGTGAGAGGAACGCAAAGAGCGCCACAGCGGACGCCGCGAACAACATTCTGAGTCGTGTAACACGCTTCATCCGCTGCTCCTAACTCGCCGCGAGCAACGCTCGATCCGCCTCTATGTGCCGGGACCGCCCTCGTGGGAGAAGGGCGAGCATCAGACCATCGTCCCGCTGCCAACAGTCGATGTCATATCCCAGGCTGTCACCGATTCACTCCACAATGGGCTGCTGTGCATGCGGACGCATCCCATGCCTGGCATTTTACACCGAGACAACGCCGTGCCCAAGCGGAAGGTTCAGATTGGCAGCACGATCCGTCTCCTGCGTATCCGTGACCCATCGGCACGGGCGTGTTTGCGCACTCGGCGGCATGCCCGCGATGTGGTACAATCGGGCAGAGAACCTCGCGTGGTCGGAGCCACATCGCTAAGGAACCGTCGATGTCGCGACTCGCGGTTCGTAGGCTGGCGCGTGTCGCTGCCGTCGTGTTCGGCGCAGCGCTCGTGGCCGTTTGTCAGGCGCTCTCAACGCGGCCGTCGCTGTCGCCTCGCGCCGCCGACGTCTCGTCGGCGATGCCGGGTATCTCCCCTCGACCTATGGCTGCGGCAAGATCGGCTGGTATGCGAGCGCCCCGGGTCACCATCGGCGATGTCGAGATCCCGGACGCTCCACGCCGCGCTGTCGTGACGACCGATGTGTCCGACTTCGGGTCCCTGGAGCCGCCAGCCATGGGCCCCCCGATCTGGTCTCGGAGCCGTCCTGACTTCGACGGCGTCCGCGCCGAGCCCGACGCGAGGGAGTTGGCGTCATACACCATGCGGAGACAGCCAGCCCCTGCTGCGCGGTACGAACCCCCCGAACCTGCAGGGTCTGCCACCGAGTATCTGCTGTCCGACATCCGGCTGACCGACGCCCAGCGGCGGGTTCTCCGTGAAGCGATCCGTCGGTACGAAGCCGCGGATGCATCGCTGCGCGGTCGCTTGCTTGCCGTCGTCAGTCGCTACTCGAAAGCACCCCCGACCACAGCGCCCGACGCTGCCCAGTGGCGCGAAATGCTCGGCGAACTGCGGGCGATTCTCGAGGACCAGCATCGCCTGGTGCTTCACGCACGCCAGGATTTCCGCGCCCGCCTGACGCCTCTCCAGTGGCAGCGATTCGACAACTGGATGCGGTCGAGACCCTGGATGCCCTTCCACAGGATGAGCGAGCTCGCCGCGCCCGGCGGCGAGTCATCGACCGAGGAGATACGATGATGGCTAAGAGAACCGACCTCGAAGAGCCCTCACGGCGGGTTCCCACGTGGTCGCGACGCGATTTCCTCGCTGTCACGGCAGGCGCCGGACTCGTCGGAATCGCCGCATGCGGCAAGCCCAAGACGGTGAACCCGGTGCAGCAGATAGCGGAAGGATTCGCCAACGGCGAAACCACGGTCGTGCCAGCGGCGACCCTGGAACCTCTGAACGGCGCCGACGGCAGCGTCGTCGTGCCTGCGGCCGGAACCGCACCGTCACTGGTCGTATCGCGGCGCGATGGCAAGGTGCAGGCGTTCTTGAACCTGTGCACGCACGCGGCATGTCCGTTGGTAGCAGGATCAGACGGGACGATCCGCTGCCACCAGGACTGCGGCCATGGATCGGTCTACTCCGCCGAGGGCGAGGTGGTGCGCGGTCCTTCACTGCGCCCGCTGTTCCGTCTGCAGTCGTCCTCGGAAGACGGCGGCGCGCTGAAGGTCAAGCTCAAGATCGCCAACGGCTAGAACTCGCCACTCAGCGAGATGCGTTGAGTGTCACCGAGCTCCGGATGCGTCAGGAAGGCGTAGTCGGCGTGAAGCCGGAAGCCTCGGAGCGGGACGGCGATGCCCGTCCCTGCCGTCAATGAACCCGCGTCTCCACCGACTCGCAGGCTCAGCGTGCGAACCAGCGTGCACTCCGCGCCGAGGTGGAACCGAGACGACCGGTCCGTTTCGCGGCGAACCGGCGTGCCCAGACCGACGTCCGCCGCGAGCGTCGTCTGCACGCTCGGCGGCAGCCTCGGAACGATCCAGGACGCGCCAAGCCGGGCGCTGCCCTCTCGCACGAACGTCGGGCGAGTGGTCGTGTTCCACTTCACCCGCGTTCCGGCGATGTCGTACAGGGCGAGACCCACGCGCACGCGCGGGTGCGCCGTGTAGAGTGCGCCGGCATCCACGCCGAAGCCGGACCCCGTGTGGACGTAGAGCGACTGTCGTACGATCTTGACGGTTCCCCCGACGGAGAGCTTGGGGCTGATCGCGCGGGCATAGGAGACGAGCCCCGCGTCGTCCGCGTTCGAGAAGGCGTCAGCCACGACCGGCGTGTCGACGTAGAGTTCGCCGGGGTCCTTCTTGCCGTTCAGGTTCGTGTCGCGGTACGTGCCCAGCACGCCGTCGCCGTTGACGTCCTCGAACGTCGTCCGCGGGATATCATCGACGCCCATGCGAATCCACGTGACGGCGACCTTCGCCCCTCCCTCGAACGGGAAGACGCCGCTGACCGACGTGTACTGCGCCAGTCCACGCGAGAAGAGCGAATCCGTGCCGGACTGGAACGCATCCGCTCGCTGCGAGGCGAAGGCGCGCGATGGTATCTGGACGAGTCCGGCGGGATTCCAGTAGCCTGCGGTCGCGTCTTCGGCGACGGCGACGTAGGCGCCGCCCATCGCGACGGCGCGCGCGCCCAGTCCCATCGAGAGGAAGTCGAGCGCGTAGGAGCCCTCCTCGGCGACAGCGGCAGACGCTACGGAGAGCGCGGCGAGCGTCGCCAACATCCATCGGAGATGTCGGGCGGCGGGGCTGTCGATTCCACGGCTCGTGCGATGGGTCACGGTGCTTCCCTATCCGGGGGCGAAGTCATAGGTACGGGTCTGCAGGATGACGCTGAGAGCGCTCCAGAACGCGCCGACGCAGTATTCGCCGAGAATGACGCCGAAGAAGAACGATGTCGCCTTGCGATTCGCCTGCATCCCACCGAACCGGAGCACGACGAGCTTCAGAAATGAGCTGATGACCAGACACGACCAGAAGTACTCAACGCCGAAGGTCATCGAGATGGCATAGCCCGCCGGATGGAAGGGCCACCACATGAACTTCATGCGCATATACATCAGCAGGAAGGTGAACGCCATCCCGCCCGCCATCGCGATACTCGCGGGCATGTTCGGATCGAGCGGGTTCTGGAAGTGCCCCGCGACCCACGAGTACTGCCCGATGTGCCCCACGAACGGCTGAGCGCGCGCGTATCCGAGGCGGTACATCTCGCTCACGCCTGCCCACCACGACGCGAGCGACCCTAGCACCAGCGCGATGCCCATCGCCAGCACGAGCCGCTTTGTGTTCATCCGGGCGCGTTCCGCCAGCTTCAAGCCCTCCAACTGGTGCGGCATGATGTGTTCCCGGTAGCCGCGCCCACTGAAGAACCAGAACAGCGGCACGACGCCGAGATTCGGGAAGCCGAACCCGCGCGAGCCGAACAGGTTGATGAGGAACTGCTGTCCGTTCACCATGCCAGCCATCTCGTGCCCAGGGGGTCCGAACTCGGCGCGGACCCGTGTGATCGCCGTCGAGAGGGCGAAGAAGAAGGCGAAGAAACCGACGACGATCCAGAACGTCATCCCGGCGTGGAGGCAGAAGTAGAGGATGTACGCGGCGCTGAGCCCGAGGATGATCGCCGCCGTCCGGTAGCGGATCGGTTCGCCGGAGTCGTCCATCGGTTGGACACCCAGCAGATGGCGGGCGACCGCGCCGAGGTGTCGCCGTGTCAACCACATCGCCGACAGGAACACCGCCAGCCACGCGCCGATGGACTGCTCGCTCAGGTACGGGAACCCCGGCAGCTTCCATCCCGATGCCGACGCAAACACTTCCTGCATCTTCTTGAACACGAAGAAGAACCACATCGAGAACGACAGGTCGAGCGGCAGGAGGTATCCGAGTCCGATGACGAACGGATACAGAGGGAGCGTCACGCTGCCCATCGCCGACCAGGGTTTCTCGGTGAACACGAGATGGCGAGAGTCGTGTCTTACGGCGAGTCCCGGTACGAAGGGGAAGAACGTGTGGAGCCCGTTGAGGATGTCGAGCGCTGCGGCGGCGAAGAAGCCGTACCACAACACGCGGTTCCTGAAAAACTCTGACGAGCCGCCCCGCTCCGTGATGGCGAGCGGGAGCTGAATGATGGGATAGGCGAGCTTCTCGTGTTCCGTCCACTGCTTGCGGACGATGACGTTGATGCACACCATCGCCATACCCAGCGCGGTGATGAAGCTCGTCCACCAGAGCGTCACGCGCAGCCACGGTCGGAACACGCGCCACGTGTAGAAGTCGCCGAGGGCGTCGCCGTCGTAGAAGCCGTTGAGGATCTTGAGCTCGGGATCGAACACGACGAGGTGCTGCGGGATGTAGCGGAAGAAGAGCTCCGCCCACTGGTTCTCGGGCGTGGCGAACTTGAACGCGTGCGGGATCGCCGGGATCGTCAGTGCGAGCGAGTCGTGTCCGGCGAGACCCGACGCAATGGAGAGCATCACGTAAATGGTGATGAGCTCGCCCTGGGTCAGAGCCCAACGCGGCCGAACTCGCTGAACGGCGAGGTTGATGACGATCAGCGCGAAGACGTTGAGGACGACGTTCCAGAAGAGGGAGATGGTGGTCGGGTGACCGGAGTGCCACATCCCCTCGACTTCGAGGACCCAGAAGACGTTCGGGATGATCAGCACGCCGCCGAGAGCGATGGCTCTCCACGAGACGCCGCTGGCGCGGCGGTCATCCCGCCCCTTCATCGGATGGCGTCTCCTCGTGTCACCGTCGATACCGGGCGGGAGCTGGAAGCTAACGCGCCACTTCCCACACGAGGTGGCGGATCTCCTGTAGGATCAGCTTGTCCATCGCCAGACGAACGGCGTTCGTGGACCCAGGGATGGAGAAGATAACCGTATCGCGCGCCACGCCTGCCGTTGCGCGGGACATGATCGCGCCGGAGCCGATCTCCGCGTAGCTGAGATACCGGAAGACCTCGCCGAAGCCGGGAAGCTCCTTGTCGAGGCAGGCGCGGACGACGTCATACGTCGTGTCGCGTTTGGCGATGCCCGTTCCGCCGCTGAACACGACCGCGTGGCATTCGTCGTCTGCGAGCAACTCGGCTAGGAGGCTGCGAATCTCATCCGGTTCGTCCCGCACGATGCGGTACGCGTGGACGCGGTGTCCCGCGTCGGAGAGAGCCGCTTGGATGGCTTTGCCGCTGGTGTCGGTCTCCGGAGTGCGCGTGTCGCTGACCGTGATGACCGCGCAGGAGACCGGGCGATCCGTGGACGCCTTGCGATGAGCTTGGTACCCCATGCCTGCCTAGCGCTTCTCGCGATGGATCACGTGCTTGCGCAGGTGCTTGGCGTACTTCATCAGTTCGAGGCGCTCGGGGTGCAGCCGTCGGTTCTTCTTCGTTACGTAGGTGGACTTCCCGTCCTCGGAGACGAGTCGGACGATCTCACGCATCGGGCTTCCTTTCGGATCGCGGTCGGCTCCGCGCGGGACTCGCGTGCCGCCGTACGCCGCACGCGCCAACGTATTCTATCGGCTGGCGGATTGCCTCGTCAAGATGCGCTTCGCGCCGCGCCTGAGCTATCATCGGGTACGGCTGGCAGACCGCCGGTGACCGCGCTCTGGTCGCTCGATGCCGTAACCCGTGTCAGAGCGCGCGCGTATCCGGGGTATCCACGTCGGGCGACGATCTACACAGGAATCCATTCGCAGCCTTCCGGGCGGAACCTTCCATGAATTGGCGCGAACTGCAGTTCGCTCTGTCGCGCACCCAGCCGCGTACTGTCCGCGTCCGTCTGCGCCCCGACCGACCGTGGTACCACTCGACGACGTTCCATGCGGGCGTGTTCTCGTCGGCGCTCCATATCGGGCTCGTGCTGATGCTGTCTGCCTCGGCGATCAACTGGAGCCAGCCCATCGAAGCGCGCCGGAAACCCTTGTTCGATGGGGCGATCCAAGTGGCGTTCGTCTCGCCGCGCGATGTGCGCCGTGCGGCGCGTCAGGAAGCGCCCGCCGCGCCGAAGCCCGTCGCCGCCAAGAAAGAGGCTCCGGCTCCGAAGCCGCGCGTCAAGAAGCCCGTCGCGACGCCCAAGCCGAAACCGACCAAGGCTCCGACGGCGAAACCTGCGCCACTACCGGCGCGCGAGCTGCCCAAGCCGGTCGCGTTCGAGGCTCCTCCTCGCGTAGCGACCGCCGCGCAGGTCAGACCCAGCCCAACCGACGCGCTACCGGCGCTCCAGCGGGTAGTTCCAGACCTGCCAGAGCCGACGTCAGCCACCGTCGCGTTTGTGTCGGAGCTGTCGCCGCAGCCATCGCGGGCGGTGGAAGCCCCGCCGCAGCCGTCGAATGAGTCTGGGGGTTCCCCCAATGGGACGGGTGAGATCGCCTATGCAGCCCCGGCGAACGACGGCACGCCGTCCGGTCAGCGACGCGCGCAGATCGGCAAGGCGCTCAAGGGCATCGCGGAAGCCGTCGCCGACGGTTCGGGACCCCATGCGGTCGATATCGTGTTCCTGCTGGACAGTAGCGGCAGCATGGATAACAACATCCACGCCGTCGCAGACAACCTCGCCGCGATGATGGACTACCTGCAGCGCAAGGGCTACGACGCCACGTTCGGAGTCGTCAAGTTCAAAGTTTCGACGATCCGTATCTTCCCGCAGTCGCGGGACGCGGCGCGCCTCAAGCGGCTGTTGGAGAGCTTCCAAGTGGGCGGCGACGAGCGCGCGCTGGACGCCATCGACAAGGCGGTGAAGAAGGTGCGCTTCCGCAACAACGTCGAGCGGCGGCTCGTCTTGGTCACCGACGAACCCCTTACCGGAGCCTCGACGCTCGACGCGACCATCGGTCTTGCCCGGCAGTCCGGCATCGTGGTCGACGTGATCGGTCTTGGCACGGAGCAACATCGGTCGCTCGCCCGGCGCACGGGCGGCGAGTGGTATGGCATTCCCGGCGAGGACTGACCCCACACCTAGTCACCTACTACTGGTCACCTACTAGACGTAGTTCAACCCGTACCACAGGGCGGGTAAGGGGAACGCGCGGGCATACGCCGATCCCAGCTCTCCCTCCGATGGAGCAGGCGTCCGGCGCTCTTCGAGCGTCCCAAAGAGGAAGTGCGCCGCGCACCCCTTGTCGCGGAGCGTGAACCGCTCCCCTCCCAGAGCGACGACGGGCGACGCGCCGTCGCGGAACGACAGCCGCGCCGTCGTCTGGGTTCCCAGGAACTCGCTCAGATAGGGCTTCATCCGTTCGGCGAGCTGGGCGAAGTTGACGATCAGATACGTGCCCGACGTGTGGCTGGATCGCATTTCGAGTCCATACTCGCCGACGATGGCTGCCCACATCCGAGACCATCCCGGGATGAACCATCGCACCGACGCGAGCTCGCGCTCCCGGACGATGATCCCGAACGCCGAGAACAGGGCGCGGCGGTCGCCTGCGTACTCCGAAACCCACGGCGACGCGTCTCGCGTGCCCGGTTCTGCCAGGACGAAGTACGCGTAGGCGGCGTGGGCTCGCTCGACGATCCAGAAGTTCGATAGCCGGTTCATCACCCATCCGCAGTCGAGAGAGCGCTGCCAGGTGTCCGGCGGTCTGAACCAGTGCACAGGTTCGGCTCGGTGCATGGCTCCCAGCAGGTCGATGTCGCCCAGCGTCGCCCGACGGAGCGAGAACCCGTCGGCGGGGATGCCCTGAGCGGCGTCGCGAGTCAGTTCCGTCCACGCGCCGGGTCCCACGCCTCGACAACCTGCGAGCCGGTAGAGCTTGCGGTCGCCGGAGACCATCATCAGATCGACGCCCTGTTCGCGCGCGACGCGGCCGGCATCCTCGAAGCACGCGGTCGCGTGTCCCTTGCCTCGATACTCTGGGTCGGTTCCGACGCCGCCGATGCAGGCGACGCGGATGCGGTTCCCGAAGATCGCCGCGTCCTGTATCGTCATCCCGACGTGCGAGACGATCTTGCCGTCTTCCTCGGAGATGCGGCAGTTGCGCAGGTTCCCATCGTGGAAGAGCTGCGGATACTCGTCCATCAGGTTGGGTCGGAAGACCTTGCCGACCAGGGCGCGAAGTTCTTCGCGGTCTTCGGGGCGGGCACCACGGGGCGTGACCGACATTGAAACCTCCTCTTCCGACCTGCCGCCGCCATCCCGGCGGGTTCGCACATCATTGCACGAACGACGGGCGCTCACCGCGCGCGAGCGCTTCGCATAGGTCTGCGGCGCGCAAGACATCGCTCAGCGATACGACTTCACACGGCGAGTGCGTGTACCGCGCCGGGATCGAGACCGCTGCGCTCGGTATCCCCAATGAAGGCAGGTAGGTTCCGTCCGTGACGACGCCGACGACCACTTCGCGCTGAGTCTCGATGCCTTGCGACGCCGCCGCGCTCTCGATCCACTCGACGAGCCGTTCCGGGACGAGCAGCCCGTTCAGCGATCCTCTGCCGTGGAAATCCATGATCTTGACGGCGGGGCCCGCTCCGAGACGGATCGAGTTGCGTCCGATCAGGTCGGGCGTGTCGGCGGCGGGCGTAATGTCGAGACCCACGGCGACCTCCGGCTTCGCGTCCGTGACGGCAGGGATCAGACCACGTAGGTGGAACTCCTCCTGAACATTCGCCAACAGGGCGACCGGGAGACGCGGCGGATCGTCCGAGAACCGACGGGCGAGCTCGGCGAGCACCCAGCAGCCAACCCGGTTGTCGAGCGCCTTGCTGGAGACCCGGCTCGACCCGAGCTCGCGGAAGTTCGGGGCGAACGCCGCGAAGGTTCCGATCCCGACGCCGAGAGCCGCGACTGCTTCCGCCGATTCGGCTCCGATGTCGAGGTACCAATCCTCGACCGGCGGAACCGTGAACTGCTCGGAGGGCGAAGCCAGGTGGTGCGACTGCAGACCCACGACACCCTCGACGACGCCCCCGCGCGCCAGCAGCGAGACCGGCGACCCCAACGCCGAGCGCCTGCCGACGCCGCCGAGTCGTTCGACGCGCAGGAACCCATCGGCGGTCACCGTTCGGACGACGAAGCCGATCTCGTCCATGTGGGCATGGAACAGGATGGCAGCGCCGTCGCCGCCGAACCGTGCTGTGACGTTCCCCAGCCAGTCGACGCACGGATCGGCTCCGGCGGAAGCGAACAGATGCCGCATCCGCTCGACCATCGCCCCTTCCCGTCCGGCAGGAGCCGCCGTCTCGCAGAGCGCGCGAAGGAGTTCGAGCTGAGCAGGATTCATGGATCTACTCGCGGTCGGGCTCGTACACGGACACCTTGAGGACACGCATGGCGTCGTATGCCATGTCGTACCGCTGTTGCCTAGCGCGATGGAGCCGATGGGCGTTCATGTCGGGCTGGAACCGCTTGCCGGTGCGCGTCATCGCTTCGGCGGCGTCCGCCATCGACTCGTATTCTCCGTAGGCGACGGCGGCGAGCATGGCGGCTCCGAGTGCGCCGGTCTCGACCTCATCGACCACCTGCACGGGCAGACCCGTGACATCGGCGCGAATTTGGCTCCAGAGATCGCTCCTCGCGCCGCCGCCGCTGACGACCAATTCGCTTGGACACACGCTGCCGTAGAGCCCAGCGAGCGTCACCAGTTGGGAGACGCCGTATGCCACGCCCTCCAACGCCGCATGGGCGAGGTGGTTCCGCCCGTGGTTGCGCCGCAGGTTGATCCATGAGCCGGTCGCGTCGGCGTCCCAGATGGGGCTCCGCTCGCCGTCCAGGTATGGGATGAACATGGGGTTCGACGCGTCCGTCTCGACGGTGCTCGCGAGCCCGAGCAACTCGTCGAAGGACGACAGTCCGAGCGTCTCCTTCGCCCACGCGAGCGCGTCGGCGCCGCAGTTCGTCAGTCCGTAGACCACGCTCGACTTGCGGTCGAACGGGAGCGCCAGGAGCCCGTCGTGGCGTCTGGGCTCAGTCGTCACACGCACGCCCACGATCTCCGACGTGCCTGCGTAGTCGAATGCCGCGCCCGGTCGGTACACGCCGGTGGCGAGCATACTGCAGAAGGCGTCTACCCACCCCAGCGACACGGGCACGCCGATCCGCAGCCCGGTTGCTTCGTATGCCTCGTGAGTGACGTACCCTGCGTTCCTGAACGGCGGCGCGATTCTCGGAATATGGCTCGGACGGATGCCCAGGTCCGCCGCGTAGTCCGGATCCGCGACGCCCGTTCCAACGTGGACGAGTCCCAGCATCGACTGCACGTCGGAGCAGACTTCGCCGCAGAGCTGCAGAGCGATGTAGTCTTTCGTCTGGGCGATCCAGCGGACGCGGGCAGCGACCTCGGGCTGGCGCGTCATCACCCAACGAACCTTGCAAGCGGGCATCGACGGGGCGAACGGCACGCGAGCCCCGGCGAGCGACTGCGTCGCCGTCTCGTCGTACTTCTGGGTCAGGTATTCGGCTTCGTCGACGGCGCGGGCATCCTGCCACGTGATCGCAGGACGCGCCGGCTTGCCCTCGGCGTCGAGGAACACGGTCGAGAAATGACCGGACACGCCGACGGCATTGATGTCGCCCGGCGCGATGCCGTCGGCGCGCACATCCTCCCAACACGCGAGGAACGAGCGCCACCAGTCCTCCGGGTCCTGCTCCGCCCACCCAGGGTGCTCGCGGCGCACCGGGCAGCCCGCCGACGCCAGGGCCAGGCGCTTACCGTCCGAGCCGAACACGCCGACCTTCGTCGCCGTCGTGCCGATGTCGATGCCTAAGAAGAGCTTCGGCATGGGTTCGGTAGGCTCACGCGCCCGTGAAATCGCTAGAGTGCACGTCCGCGCGGAACCGGAGCACGATCCCCTTTGCCGGGAACGGCACGGGCGCGTGGTGCGTGAGCAGCAAACAGCTAGGGAACCAGAACTCGCCGCGCGGGTCGGGGTTGCCCGGATCGTCGTAGACGGAGAGCCCGGCGCGTCCTTCGCCGACCTTGCCGGAGAAATCGAGGCAGTCGGCGGGGTGCGCCTCCCGGCTCGCCGGGTCTTCGGCGCGGTCCGATGTGATGACCTTGCCGTCCGCTAGGATGCTCGGAGCCGGACGCGCCGAGAAGTGGAACGGCGCTTCGACGCCCTCTTTGAGCCAGAGGATGTGGCTCTCCCAGTCGATCCGGCGCAGATCACCATGCGTCGAGAACCGCACGTTGCGCACTTCCTCGGCGATGGGCTCGCCTTCGCCGTTCGCGTAGAGCAGCCATTCCTCGAACCGGTCGTCTTCGATGGCTGAGAACCGGACGTGGTGCATCGCGCCGCACCGACCGTAGGGCGGTTCGTCCCAGTCGGACCAGATGTTCGTCGCGCCGTTGTGACCATGGAGCCCATACGCCAGGTACAAGCCCTGCTGATGCGGGTGATCGCCCGTTCCGGCTCCCCGCACGACGCTGCCCTCGCGGGCGTTGAGGGGCCAGATGTAGGGCCTTCGCGCCCCGAGGAACCGGTAGGAGCAGAAGAGCTCGTCGCCAAGCGTGACGTGAAGCTGGTCGTAGGTGGCTCGAATGCCGAACGCTGACATGTCGCAGTCTCCCTCGACGGAACATCTATCCCGGCAGACGATAGCCCTCGTCCGCCGACTGCGCAACAGCTTTGGGGACGACGCCGTGGGCGGCGTCGGTGACATCGAGCATCACGTTGGTCGGGGCGATCCATCGAGCTCGACGTTCCACGATTCGGGATAGGCGCTCGGTTCCCAGCGATGCCCGGTCGCCCATCGGGTCGATGTCGCGCAGACGCACGCCGCCGGAGCCGTCGGGCTCCACCAGGTCGATCCGCCGGTCGCGCAGCTTGACGCGGAACAGATCGCCCGTCTTGATATAGAGGATGCCGCCTCCCTGCGCGGCTTCCGGCGTGACATGCCCGACGGCGGCTCCGTACGTGACGCCGGAATACCGCCCATCGCTGATCAGCACCACGAGCGGCGACAGCGACCGGTTCGCGTTGATGTGCTGCGCTGGCGTGAACATCTCCGGCATCCCGAACGCGACGGGTCCCTGCCCGCTGACGATGATGAGGAGCTTCAGCGTGCGCGCCGCTACCATCGCGTCGTAGAGGCCGTCGTAGGGCTCGCTATCGATGGGGCCTGTATGACCGTTCGCCCGCGCCAGGAAGCGCAGGTCACCGTCTGCGAACGCCCGGTCGTCGCGGAGTCGCGCGAGCAGGCGCACGTCCAGCAGCGCTTCGACGACGTCCTCCTCGTTCTCGAAGTAGACCCCGAGGAAGAGCTTCTCGTCGAACTCGTCGATCTGCGCCGTCGGCATGCCGCTGATCTTGACGACCGCCGTCTCGAAGAAGTTGCCCTCCAGCACGTCGATGCCGCTGAACGCCCGCCGGGGCTTCGACAGGATGATGGGGTTCTCCGCCACGCCGTCCGCCGACAGGCCGGAAGTGTCCGACAGACGGTCGCGCCAGGTGGAACCCGTGACGGTCGGCGCGTCCAGGTGCATCGGCACGCCGTTGTTCACGAGCTCATAGACGACGGTCTCCATGCCGCGCACGCTGCCATCGCAGCACTGCTGCGCCAGCGCGAAGATATCGCGTCCCGACGTGAGCGAGTAGTCGAACAGATCGGGAACCGGCACGGCGCGGCGGATCGCGTCGTAGTCGGACAGGCTGAAATCGACCCCAGCGTGGAGCATCGCCGCGACGATGTGCATGATGAGGTTCGTCGAGCCGCCCGTCGTCGCGTGGACACGCACGCAGTTCTCGATGTTCGCCCGCACCATCGACGCGACGCCGTACTCCAGGTCGTTGCAGAACCCGAACAGCGCGTCGATCGCTTGGTTCACGCGCTCCTGCGATGGCGGTTCCGTGAGCAGCTCGACGGCGGGATGGACGAGTCCCAGCGCGCTGACGACGTGTCGCGAGGAGTTCCCCGTTCCGTTGAACGCGCAGATGCCGCCCTTCTCGTCGCAGGTGTTCACGGCGAGGTACTTCTCGAGGTGCTTGTGATACGCCTCGGAGATCATCCCCTCTTGGGTCATCCTCTCGAAGATGCCCTGGAACGCCTGATTCGACGAGCACTGGAGGATGTAGCGGCAGGCTTCTCGCAGTTCCTCCGCGAGGTGTGGATGCCCGGCGGACTCGGCGCGCACGGCGAGGGCGTCGAGCTCATCGCGCAGGTCGTCGGGAATCGAGCCGCCGCGGAGGACGTGAGCTGGGGCGAACGTCGCGAACACGGGAGCCTCACCCCGTCGCCG
>Ga0194120_10006313_pt1 | contig 16830 bp, 15 predicted proteins | sample TA2MahCa65mmetaG_FD_148642 | JGI IMG/M metagenome (GOLD analysis project Ga0194120, IMG submission 148642) | Freshwater microbial communities from Lake Tanganyika, Tanzania - TA2015019 Mahale Deep Cast 65m | ecosystem: Environmental > Aquatic > Freshwater > Lake | place: Tanzania: Lake...
CTCGCTAGCCGATTCACCCGCCGGGTTCGTCATCGCCGCCTCGCTCAAACGAGCCTAACCTTCTGAAAATGATGCCATAAATGCCGAAATTGTACAGCAAAATCAGAGTTCATCCGGCGAATGCGGGTCAAAATCTCGATCGGATCGGTTCCGGCCTTGAACGCGCCGCTTCTGGCGAAGAGCGGCCGCGTCTCGTTCCAGTCGATCGGTATGCGGAGCGCTTCGACATCGCCCGTCTCGCAAGCGGCGAGAATCTTGTCGCGGATTTTGGCGACTGGAGCGGGCAGCAGGGCGAGATCGCCGATCGGGGGCGAAACCGCGTCGTCGCTGACCTCGCCCTTGGGTTTACGGATCATGCGGGATCATACCCCGCGCAGGCGTGGATAGGCCAACCCGCTGAACTAGATCGCTCTTCTACGGCCAAGATTGTCTCATTGCGATGAAGCCGCCATTGTAGCCGGCGCACCTTTCGGAGAGTGAATGGACGAGCTTCAACATCAAGACGGGCATTCGGGCATGAAGGCGTCGCCGCGCTTGGAGGCGATGCTTCGCCGGTCGGCGCTCGCGATCGTCGCCGAGCGCGCCTGGCGGGTTGGCCTGGCGCTCGCCACGATCCTCTTGTTCTTTTTGGCGCTCTCCTGGCTGGGGCTCTGGGGCGCGGCGCCGGTCGAAACGCGAATCGTCGGCGTGGCGCTCTTCGGCTTCGCGGCGCTTTATGTCGTCGCCCGGGAGGTGGCGCGCGGCTGGCCGGATCGCGCCGCCGCGCTCGAACGACTGGACCGCGGCGCGGATACGGCGTTGCGCCCCGCCTCGTCGTTCGAGGACCGCCTCGCCACGCCGAACGCGGATGCAGGCGTCGAGACGCTCTGGGCGCTGCATCGGCAGCGGCTGGAGGAGGCCTTGGCGAAGACGCCGATCGAGGCGCCGCATGCGCGCGTTCCTCAACGTGACCCTTATGCATTGCGCGCGCTCGCCCTGGTCGGCGCGATCGCGGCAGGTTTCGCGGCCGGCGACGAAAAGCGCGCGCGCCTCGCCGCCGCCTTCGACTGGCGCGCCGCCTCCAGCTTCGGCGCCAATGCGCGCGTCGACGCGTGGCTCGAGCCGCCCGCCTATACAGGCCGTCCGCCCATCGTGCTCGCCACAGAGGGCGTGGCGCCAATCGAGGTGCCCGTGAATTCCCTCCTGCGCATTCGCCCGCCCGACGCCGGCGTGTCCGTCTCCGGCGGGCTCGTCCCGGCGCAGCAGACCGGAGAGGACGCGGCGAAGGCGGCGGCGAGCGAACAGGCGTTCAAGCTGTCAGGGGCGGCGCAAGTGTCGCTTTCCGACGGTCGGCGTTTCGATCTCGCGGCGATCCCTGATCAGCCCCCGACCATCGCGCTCATCGAAAGGCCGCGTAACAATGCGCGCGGCTCGATGACGCTGGCGTTCCGCGCCGCCGACGATTACGGCGTCGCCGGCGCCGAAGCGGTCTTTAGCAAGCCGCCGGAAGGGCGGCGCGCGCTCTATGAGCCGCCACGACTTGCGCTCGCCCTGCCGCCCGGCGGCGGCGGTCAGGGCGAGGCCAGGGCGACGATCGATCTCGCCGACAGTCCCTTCGGCGGCGCGAAGCTCTCGATGCGGCTCGTCGCCAGGGACGCCGCGGACAATGAAGGCGCTTCGGAACCGCTTGAGATGATTCTGCCGCAACGCCGCTTCGTCAAGCCGCTGGCGCGCGCGCTCGCCGAGCAGAGACGCATTCTCGCGCTTGATCCCGACTCGCGCGCGAGCGTGCGCCTGGCGCTCGAGGCGTTGTCATTCGCGCCGGAAGCCTTCGATACGCCGTCGGCCATCCATCTCGGATTGGGAGAGGCGCGCCGCGCGCTCGACGGCGCGCGCAGCGACGACGATTTGCGCGGCGTCTCGGAGATGCTGTGGGCGATGGCGCTTAGCCTCGAGGAGGGCGACCTATCGCAGGCCGAGCGCGACCTGCGCGCCGCCGAGCGCGAATTAAGGGACGCGATTGCGCGCGGCGACAGCGAGGAGAACATCGCCCAGCGCGCCGAGGAGCTTCGCGCCGCGCTCGACAAATTTCTCCAACAGCTCGGCGCACGATTGCCGCCCCCGGGAGCCCTGCCGCGAGAAGCGGAAGGGAGCGCCGACGCCGTCACTCCCGATGAATTGCAATCGATGCTCGACGAGATGAATAAAGCCATGAAGTCCGGCGACATGGCGCAGGCGCAACGGCTCCTCGACGAACTCCAGGACATTCTCGAAAATGTACAGTCGCCGCAAGGCGCGGGCCAGCGCCTCGCGCGCGCTCGGCAAATGTCGCGTGCGCTCAGCGAGCTTGATCGGTTGTCGCGCGAAGAGCAACAATTGCGCGACGAAACCTTTCAGGGGATGAACTCGGCCGAAGACGATGCGGAGCCGCGCGGCTCGCGCGGACGCCGCCAGAACGGCCAGCAGCGGAGCGAAGAGTCGGGCGCCGAACGCAAGCGCCAGCAGGCGCTGCGCGAACGGCTGGAGCGGCAACAGGATGCGCTGCGCGAGGGGGGCGCCGAGGCTGGAGAGGAACTCGACGACGCGCGTCGCGCGATGAAGGAGGCGGAAGAGGCGCTCGGCAAGTCTGGGGAAGGCCGTAGCAGGGCGGTCGACGCGCAGGGCCGCGCCGTGCAGGCGCTGCGTAAAGGCGCCGACCGGCTGGCGCAGCAGATGCGCGGGGAGGGCGACGAAAGCGCCGAGGAGGAGGGGGGAAGCCCCGGCAGGCGCGGGCGCCGCGGCAAGGGCCGCGATCCGCTCGGCCGCGCGGCGGGCGACGGCAATCGTCCGGATGTCACCGGCAAATATGATCCGCTCGGGCTGCCGCCGGCGCAGCGCGCCCATCGCGTACAGGAAGAATTGCGCCGCAGGCTCGGCCAGCCCGAGCGCCCGCAGGAAGAACTGGATTATCTGCAGCGGCTGCTGCGGCGATAAACGCCTTGCGGCCGGGCGCGCGCTTCTCTACGGCGCAGCGTGATCGATTCCAATAGTTTAGAGCGCGCTCTATGCGAAAAACCGGCTCCCGCTTTTTCGCGAGCCGCGCTTTAGCCCCTCGCGTCGGGGCTCATCCAGGAGTATGCTGTCGGTCTCCCAACAATTGACAGGCGTCGCGTGACCGACACGGAAATTCGCCCAGAACACGACGACGCGCGCTCCGCGCGGTCCTTCTGCGACGAGCAGGCCTTCGCTCTGGAGCGGATGCAGCTCGCGCTGGACGCCGGGCGCACCGGCATCTGGGATTGGAATCTTCTCACCGGCGAGGTGCATATCGACGAGCGCGTACGCCGCCTATGGGGACTGCCCGAAGGCGTGCCGGCGAGCTTCGAGATTTTCCGCAGCGCGCTGCATCCGCAGGACAAGAAGCGCACCAAGGAGGCGGTCGGCGTCGCTCTCGATCCCAATCACGAAGGCGACTACGAGATCGAATATCGCGTCATCGGTCAGACCGACCGCATCGAACGCTGGGTTTCGGTGCGCGGCCGCACCTTTTTCGAGGACGGCAGGGCGGTGCGCATTCTCGGCACGGCGCGCGACATCACGCCGCGCAAGCAGCGCGAGCAGCATGTGCGCGTGCTGCTGCGCGAGCTTGTCCATCGTTCGAAAAACCTGCTCGCCGTGGTGCAGGCGATGTCGCGTCAGACGGCCGCCGGCTCGCCCTCGCTCGAGGAATTCCAGCGCAAATTCGCCGCCCGTCTGCAGGCGCTGTCGATGGCGCATGATCTCTTGGTGTCGCAGGACTGGCGCGGCGCCTCGATGCGCGAATTGGTGCGGGCGCAGCTTGCCTATTGCATGGACGCGCCTCGCGGCGACCTTTCGGGACGCGCCAAGATCGATGGGCCGAAAATCATGCTGAAGCCGGAGGCCGCGCAGAATATCGGTCTCGCTTTGCATGAACTCGCGACCAACGCGCTGAGCTATGGCGGCCTGTCGCGGCCGGACGGCGCGGTGTCGCTGAGTTGGCGCTTCGAAGACGGGCGGCTCAACATCGAATGGCGCGAAAGCGGCGGTCCGGCGGTGGCGATGCCGCCGCGCGAAGGCTTCGGCCATAAGGTGATCAAACGCCTTGTCGCGCAGGCGCTCGAAGGAACGGCGACGCTGAATTTTCCGCCCGAGGGATTGATTTGGACGCTGTCGATTCCGGCGAGCTACGCCACGGTCAGGGAAGAGCAGGCATAGTATCGCCGACCGTAAGGCGTTGGTCGCGACGCGACGTGCGCTGTAGTGGCGATGCTCGGTTTGCTCAGCACGCGCCAGCGCCATGCTGCGCGCGAAATGCTTCATAGTCCTCTGCGTTCTGCCGCGCATAGAGCATGGCGAAGGACGCGAGCGCGTCGTCGAATGCTTCGCTCTTGCCCATGTATCCGGCGAGAGTCACGGCGTCGGCGGAACGCGCATGCGCGCGCCCCAAAGTGCGTCCGCACAGTTTTGCGTAATCCAGAAGGTCGTGATTCTGCAGCAATTCGGTAAGTCCGCCCAAACGGCGCGTCTTCAGCTGGCGCATGTAGAATTCGCGCTTTGACGCGGGGTCGAGCATGGGCCCTAAGAATATGTCCGACGCCGCCTGCATCATCCGCTGACCCTCCACGACGCGCTCGCCCTGCGCGCCGGACCATGCGCCAAGGCCGAAGCGTTCCAGCACCGAGCGTTTCGCTTCCTTGATTTGAAGGAAGAGCCGCTCATCGTCCGGACTCATGAACAACGCGATCGTGCAATAGGTGCCGACGCTGCCGACGCCAACGGCCTTGAAAGCGATGTCGCACAAACCGTAGCGGCGCAGCAAAGAGGCGACGTGCGGCGGCAAGTTTGCGAAAGCGGCTGCAATGAGTCCGTCGACATCGAATTGATTGGCCTCGCCGTCATCGAAATGGAAGAGCCGCGGCGGCTTGTCCTCGACCCGCCAGTGGCCGGAAGAGTCTTTCGCGACCCTTGGAAAATTGTCCGCATAATCATCTTCATTATGATGCGACGCGATCGCGGCGTGCACGGCGTCGTGGAGAACCCGATCGCGGAGGCCGGCGGCGACGTCACGCAGCGGCACGCGGGTATTCCACGCCTCGAGCGGCGACAAGGCGGCAAGTTTGGTCATCGCGCGGCGGTAAGCCTTGACGGCGGCGCGCGCCGTGGATCTTGCCGTTTGCGCGCTCTTGCCGGCGCCGAGCGCCGCGACGACGGCGCTTGTCGCCAAGCGGCGCAAATCGATCGTGACATCCATGTTCGGCAGCGTCTCGTCGAAATCATTCACGTCGAACAGCGGATGTCCTTCCGGCGAGACGAAGGCGCCAAAATTCATCAAATGGCAGTCGCCGCAGACCTGCGCGAGAATGCCGGGCGCCTGTTGCGTCGCAAGATCGGCGGCCATCACATCGGCGGCGCCGCGTAGAAAGGCGTGCGGCGATTCCGCCATGGATTTGCGACGAAGCGGAATCAGGGATTGAATTCGATCGCGCTCGGTCTCGGCGATGATCGCCAGGGCGTTTCGGTTTGCGGCAGGCGTAAAATCCGCGAGCGCTTCGCGCGGGACGATCCGGCGCAGCGCCTTTCCAGCCGCATAGCGGGCGCGACGATCGGGGCCGCGCTCAGCGACGCCGGTCTGCGTTTCAATGTTCATTGACGGCAATCTCCAAAAAACGAACAGGCGATGATGGCATATAGATCGGCCGGGTCAGCGCGCCATCGCGGTCACCCCAGCAGATCGATCAGCGGGCCAATCAGCGGCGCGTCGGCTGGCGGCATCGGATAGTTGCGCAGTTCGCGGGCGCGCGCCCATTTCACCGCCTGTCCCTCCGCCGGGGTGACAAAACCTTCCCACTTACGGCAGACGTAAAGCGGCATCAGCAGGTGAAAATCGTCATAGGCGTGGCTGGCGAAGGTTAAGGGCGCGAGGCAGGGCGCGCAGATGCGCACGCCGAGCTCCTCTTCGAGTTCGCGGGCCAGCGCATCCTCCGGCCGCTCGCCGGGATGAAGCTTGCCGCCGGGAAATTCCCACAGGCCCGCAAGCTGCTTGCCCTCAGGCCGCCGTGCGATGAGCACGCGATTGTCGGCGTCGACCAGCGCCGCCGCAACGACCAGCAGGAGATTCACGGGTGCGCTCAATTGCCGGAGAGAATAACTTCCACCGGACCGCTTTCCTTGCCGGTCAGGGTGACTTCCTCATACATCGCGCCGCCTTGTGGCAAGAAAGAGTTTTTCGGCGTCCAGACGAGCTGTGTCGTAAGATAGTAGCGTCCCGGCGCGACATTCTCGAATTTGAATTTTCCCTTTGATCCCGTCGTCGTCGTGCGTGTGAGCGAGGCATATTGCGTGTCGGTCTCGACTTGCGGGGCCGAAGTCGCCGGCATGAATTTCACCGAGCCAAACAGTTTTTGCATGCGCGACTGCGCATAAGTCGTCGCCGGTATCAGCCTTACGGTTTCGCCGGCGGCGTAGCGCACATTGGTGTGTCCTGATCGATCGCGCAGAAAGGCCTCTCCGGTGATGACGCCTTTGCCCGGCGCTCTGACGTAGCTCGCCTGCGACGGATCGAAGGCGGCGACGCTTGGGTCCGGGCCGCGCGCAGTATTGCAAGATGCAAGCATGACAAACTGAGCAAGGAAAACCAATTTAAGGCGACGCATGGCGACTACGCTCCACGACGAAACCAGTCGAAAGGCTTGGCAGCGCCGAAAAGGCAAGCTGGTCGGGCCAGTGAGCCGGCTTCGGCGGTCAGATAATCTAGCACGTCAAATATCGTCCTGACGACAGCGATGCGCGCGGACCGCGCCGCCGCCTCGCGGACGCCCTGCAGGTCATCGCGTCCGAGGCCGCGGCGGCGAAAGGCCGGCGGGCGCATCTCGAAACAGCGGAGGAGATATTGGCGTAATATCAAGCGCCTCCGCGGCTCCATGATAAGGATTTCGTCGCCGGTTTCGCGTCCTTCACCCTGTCCGCCGATAATCGCGTATGGTCAGCTCCGGTAGTCGCCATTGATCGCGACATAGTCCTTGGTGAGGTCGCAGGTCCAGACCGTCGCCGCGCCCTTGCCAATCCCAAGATCGACATTGATGACTATTTCGTCGCGCTTCATGATCTGGGAGACTTCCGCTTCGTCATAGTCTGGATCGCGCAGCCCCTTATGCGCGACGCGCACGCCGCCAAACCAGATCGCCAGCCTGTCCCGGTCGGCCTTTTCGCCGGCCTTGCCGACCGCCATGACGATGCGGCCCCAATTGGCGTCCTCGCCGGCGATCGCGGTCTTCACGAGCGGCGAATTGGCGATCGAAAAGGCGACGCGCTTCGCCGCCCTGGCGCTGTCGGCGCCGGTTACCGTCACTTCGACGAATTTGCGCGCGCCTTCGCCGTCCTTCACCACCTGATGGGCGAGGTCGAGCAGCACGGCGTCGAGCGCGCGCCTGAAATCGGCGAGCCGCTTGTCGTTCGCTTGTTCGATTTTCGGCGCGCCGCGCTTCTTCGCCGCGCCGGTCGCAAAGAGCAGCAGCGTATCGGAGGTCGAGGTGTCGCCGTCGACGGTGATGGCGTTGAAGCTTCTCTTGGCGCCGTTCTCGAGCATCGCCTGGAGCGCTTCCGCGCCGATCGCCGCGTCGGTGAAGACGAAGGCGAGCATCGTCGCCATATCGGGCGCGATCATCCCGGCGCCCTTGGCGAAGCCGCTGATCGTCACCTCGACGCCGCCGATCATCGCGTTGCGCGTCGACAGTTTCGGATAGGTGTCGGTGGTCAAAATCGCACGCGCCGCGTCCTGCCAGCCGTCCGGCCGCGCCGCTTCGACGAGCTTCTCCAACAGCCCGTCGAATTTTTGCGCATCGAGCGGCTCGCCGATGACGCCCGTTGACGCGAGGAAAATCTGGCGCTCGGGCGCGCCCGCCGCCGCGGCGGCGAGCTTCGCCGAGAATTTTACCGCCTGCGCGCCGGTCTTGCCGGTGAAGGCGTTGGCGTTTCCGGAATTGACGAGCAACGCGCGGGCCTTGCCGCCCTTGAGGCGATCGCGGCACCAGTCGACCGGCGCCGAAGGACATTTGGACTTGGTGAAGACGCCCGCGACCGTCGTTCCGGCATCGAGCAGGGCGAGCATCACGTCGGTGCGTCCGGCATAGCGCACGCCAGCCGCGCCGACGGCGAAGCGCACGCCTTCGAGCGGCGGGATTTCTGGCGTGGATTGCGGCGCGAGCGGGGAGACCGGGGCGTCATGAGCCATAGCGGAGCCTTGCAAATTGGAGTGGACCCGGGCGGGTTTGACGACGCTTCGGGTCCACGTCAAGACTTCGCTGCGGAGCGGATTCTGTTCGCGCGAAGAATTTCGCGTGAAGCGGAAAAAGGCGCTTCGCGGCTACTTCTTCTTCGCCGGCTCGACAGGCTTTTCGGCGGGCTTGGCGCCTTCCGCCGGCTTGGCGCCGGGCGCGCCCTCTGCGGGTTGATCCGCGCGCTCGATTTTGGAGCCGTCGCGCAATTTCATGACGAGTTCGCTCTGCGCCTTCTGCACCACATAGCGGGCGACCTGATCCTTGACCTGATCGAGCGGCGGAAAGACTTTCGGACGCTTTTCATCAAGCCTGATGATGTGCCAGCCGAACTGCGTTTTGACGGGATCGGAAATCTGGCCCGGCGTCATCTTCGCCGCCACGTCGCCGAACTCCGGCACCATGCGGTCCTTGGTGAACCAGCCAAGATCGCCGCCCTTGGCGCCCGGGTCCTTGGAAAGTTCGGTCGCGACCTTGCCGAAATCCTCGCCGCCCTTGACGCGCTTGAGCGCAGCCTTCGCCTCGTCTTCGGTCGGCACCAGAATGTGATGCGCGTGATATTCCGTTTCCGCCTTCTGGTTTTTCGCCGCCTCGTCGTAGGCCTGCTTGATCGCCGCTTCGGTCGCGGCTTTTTGGGCTACGTCGCCGAGCAGCGTCTCCATCAGCGCCTTGTCGCGCAAATAGCCAAGTTTCTTGGCGAATTCCGGCGTTTCGGCGAGCTTGTCGACCTGCGCTTTCTGCACGACGAGTTGCTCATCAATGAGGAAATCGAGGACGTAAGACTCGCGCGCCTTTCCCTCGAGCTGACGGGGAATGGCGGGGCCGAGATCCTCCAACGCCAGCTTCAGGTCCTCGTCAGTGATCTCGACGCCATTGACTTTGGCCAGCGTTTTCGCCGCCGCCGGCGCCGCGCCGGCGACGCTCATCGCCAGCAGGGCGGCGAGCGCGGTCGCGCCAAGCGCGGCGCGAGCGGGGGAACGCGCATTCTTGCAGGCGTGAGACATGATCTGCTCCAAATAAGGGCCGGGGCGGCCTTGAAGTAAAGCGGCCGTCGCCGCTGGCGGAAACGCTCCTGCGCGAGGAATCCGGCGTATCTATGCCTGAGCGGCCGGTTCTGCAACTCCCGATCACGCTGAAACCGGGCGCTCGGCGGGTTCGCCGACGACGTTCGTGAAAATTTCCCGAGTCCGCTTCTGCGTGTCGGCGAGCAGCGCTTCGAGATTGGAAAGATCGGGCGCGTCGCCGACTCGCAATAGCAACTCCGTCAAGCCGCGCGGCGCATCGGCGGGACGGAACGCCTCGTCGACGGCAAGCCGCATCAATTGGGTCAGGCCTTGATAGAGCCGCGACGCCTCCGCCAGCGCTTGGGCCCGGCCGGCGTCGAGCGCGCCAGCGTCTTTAAGACGCTCCAGGGCGAGTGTGGCGGTCGTCGAGAATAGTTCTGGATGCTGCGGGCCATGGCGCAGCATCAGATATTGGGCGATGAACTCGATATCGACGAGCCCGCCGGGAATTTGCTTGATCTCCCAAGGGTTTCTCGATCCCTTTTCCTTTTCGATCCGCCGGCGCATCGATAAGACGTCGTCCTTCAATTTTTGCGGGTCGCGGGGCGCCGTCAACGCGGCGCGAATCGCCGCTTCGACCCGATTTGCGAACGCTGGAGGGCCGGCGATGACGCGGGCGCGGGTCAGGGCCATATGCTCCCAGGTCCAGGCTTCATGCGCCTGATAGTCCGAGAATGCCTTGAGGCTTACCGCGATCGGGCCGCTGTTGCCTGAAGGCCGCAGGCGAAAATCCACTTCATAGAGCAGGCCTTCGGCCGTGGGCGCGGAAAGGGCGCTGATCAGCCTCTGGGTAAGGCGGCCGTAATATTGCTGCGTCGAAAGCGGCCGCCCGCCGCCTTGCGATTCCGCCTGCGGATCGGCGTCATAGAGCAGCATCAGATCGAGATCGGACGCCGCCGTCATTTCGCGCCCGCCGAGCTTGCCCATGGCGACGACTGCGGCTGCGCCGCCCTCGATCGTTCCATGCATTTTGGCGAATTCGTCGCAGACCAGCTTGAACAGCCGGGAAATTAGCGTTTCGGCGAGTCGCGTATAGGCGTAGCCGGCTTCCGCGACCGAAACCGATCCCGTCAGGATGCGCACGCCGATGAGGAATTTCTGCTCCTGTCCGAAGATGCGGGCGCGGTCGAGCGCGTCTTCATAGGAGCGCGCCTCAAGGAACTGCTCTCCAAGCCGCTGATCGAGCTCCGCCTGCGACGGCACGCTTTCGAAGAACGCGGGTTCGAGCAGCGCGTCCAAGACGCGCGGCCGGCGCGAAATGGTCTCGGCGAGCTTTGGCGCCGCGCCCATGATCGCGGCGAGCAGGTTCAAGAGGCGCGGCTGCGACACCAGAAGCGAGAAGAGCTGCACGCCGGCCGGCAGTTTCGAGATCAGCTTGTCGAAGGCGAGAAAGGCGGCGTCGGCGTTCTCGGTCGCGGCCATCGCTTCGAGCAGGATCGGCGTCAGCTCGGTCAGGCGTTCGCGCGCCACGGTCGAGCGGGTGGCGGCATAGCGGCCGAAATGCCAGCCGCGAATGGTCGCCGTCACCGTCTTCGGATTCGAAAAGCCCATGTCGGCGAGCGTCTCGATCGTTCCCGGATCGTCGTCGTCGCCGGTGAAGACCAGATTGCCGGCCGAGGAGGTGAGCTGCGGCGCGCTTTCGAAGAGTTTCGCATAGTGACTTTGCACCACGTCGAGCCGTTTCAGCAGCGCTTCGGCGAAGTCGGCGTAGCCGGCAAAGCCCATCATTCGGCCGATCGCGGCGACGCCCTCTTCAGTTTCGGGCAGCGTATGTTTCTGCTCGTCGGCGACCATCTGAATGCGATGCTCGACGTCGCGCAAAAAGAGATAGGCGTCGCGCAGCTCGTCCCGCGCCTGCGGCGCCACCCAGCCGCTCTCGACGAGCTGGTCGAGCATGGCGAGCGTCGAGCGCCCGCGCAGCCGCCGATCACGACCGCCGGTGATGAGCTGCTGGGTCTGCACGAAGAATTCGATTTCGCGAATGCCGCCGCGGCCCAGTTTGATATTGTGGCCGGCGACGGCGATCTTGCCGTGTCCCTTATGCGCGTGAATCTGCCGCTTGATCGAGTGCACGTCGGCGATCGCGGCGAAGTCGAAATATTTGCGCCAGACGAAGGGCGCGAGCTCCTGCAGGAATTGTTCGCCTGCAAAGATGTCGCCGGCGACCGGCCGCGCCTTGATAAAGGCGGCGCGCTCCCAGTTCTGGCCCATGCTTTCATAGTAGCTCAACGCCGCTTCAAGCGGGATCGCGATCGGCGTCGCGCCGGGATCGGGCCGCAGCCTCAGATCGGTGCGGAACACATAGCCGTCGGCGGTGCGTTCGCTCAGGATTTTCACGATGCGTTTCGTCAGTCTGATGAAGAAATCGACGTCTTCCGAAGGGTCGGCAAGCCGTGTGCGCGAACGGTCGAAAAAGACGATGAGATCGATGTCGGAAGAGTAATTCAGTTCATATGCGCCGCCCTTGCCCATGCCGAGGAAAATCCATCCCGATCCGCGCTCCGGATCGCGCTGATCGGCGAGTTCGATCTTGCCGGCGAGCGAAGCGGCGCGCAGTGTGAAGCGGATGGCGGCGGATAGCGCAGCGTCGGCGATCCGGGTGAGCGCGGCGGTGGCTTCGAGCGTGTCCCAGGCTTTGGAAAGATCGGCGAGCGCGATGATCAGCGCGGCTTCCTGCTTGGTGAGCCGCAGCAGCCGCATCAGTTCGGCTTCGTCCTGCGTTTCGACGTTCCGCGTTTCCTCGATGAGCGCGTCGATGCGCTGCCCGGGATCGCTCGCGAGCGCTCGCGCCAGTCGCGCCGGATCGCGCGCGGCAAGGTCGGTCAGATAGGGCGAGGAGCCGAAGACGCCGAGAAGCAGTTCGCGCGCCTTCGGCCGCTCGTCCAGGAGCGCGGCGACCACGCCATCGGCTACGCCGTCCTTCTCGAGAACGCGCGCCAGCGCCGCCTCGGCCTTCCCGGCGTCGAGCGGCTGAATGATGATCTTGGCGCGGTCGATGAGCGAATGTTCTGTCGGCGTCAAAATCTTTTCCCGGCTAAGCCGTCGATGCGGCGCTGGCCCTTGGGTATAATCCTCTGCGTCGCCCAAAGCAGCCCCGGTGGATCGACGCCCCGTGAGGCCGATTTTCCAAAGAAACCGCGGAGAGTTCATGTCGCAAGAGGATGTCGCGCAGTTGCTCGCCCGCATCGCCGAGGCTCTGGAGCGGCTTGCGCCCGGGACGCCCGACGCGCCCGACTTCGCCGCCGCCGAGGCGTTCGTGTGGCGCGCCGCCGGCGGGGCGTTCCATCCGGTCGCCCGCGTCAACCGCGTCGATCTCGCGCTGCTCAAGGGCGTCGACCGCCAGCGCGATATGCTTCTCGCCAACACCAGCCGCTTCGCGCAGGGCCTGCCCGCCAACAACGCGCTGATGTGGGGCGCGCGCGGCATGGGCAAATCCTCGCTGGTGAAATCGGTTCACGGCGCGCTCGCCGACAAGGCGCTGAAACTCATTGAAATCCATCGCGAGGACATTGAAGCTTTGCCGACCCTGCTTGGCGCGCTGGCGCCGGCGCCGTTCCGCTTCATCGTCTTTTGCGACGATCTTTCCTTCGACGGCGCGGAGACGAGCTACAAGGCGCTCAAGACCGCGCTTGAAGGCGGCATCGAAGGGCGCCCCGACAATGTATTGTTCTACGCCACGTCGAACCGCCGCCATCTGCTGCCGCGCGACATGATGGAGAATGAAAGCGCGACCGCAATTCATCCGGGCGAAGTGATCGAGGAGAAAATCTCGCTCTCGGATCGCTTCGGATTATGGATCGGCTTTCACAATTGCAGCCAGGACGATTATCTGGCGATGGTCTTCGGCTACGCCGGGCATTTCGGCCTCGGCGCGGCCGAGGCGACGATCCGCGCCGAGGCGCTGGAATGGTCGATCACGCGGGGCGGGCGCTCGGGACGCGTCGCCTGGCAATATATTCAGGACCTGGCCGGGCGGCTGGGGAAAGAATTGTCATAGGATCGTCCGGCGTTTAGCGCCGACAGACGAGGTTCGCCGCAATTTATTTGTCGCGCTCGCTATCTTTTGACCGGCGCCGGACTTAGCCTGAGCCGGGGCGAAAGGGGGGCTGCATGAGCTTCAGACATATTGCGCTTATCTCGACCACATTGGTTCTGTCGCTGGTTTTTTCCGCAGGAAGCGCCTTCGCGTTCTGCGGCGTGCTGCAGGCTTCGGCCAGCGGCTATTCCAGGGAGGAAGCGCTTACAAAGGCCAACAATAAGGGACTTGCGGAGGTTCGAAGGCTTGAAGCGAATTATGGACGCGGCGCCGTTCACTATCAGCCCGCGGTGTCTTCCTGCCGGGAAGGCGGGAGGGTGAGTTGCTCCATTTCCCAAAAATTCTGCGTCGACAGCGGCCAGCGGCAACGGCCGGCGCGCGGCGAGGAAGGCCACTCCATGCATGGCTGCCCGCCCGGCACGCGGCAGGTTCCGGAAACGGACAATTGCGTCCCGGTGCGCAAACGATCGAGCGAATTTGAAAGCCAGCCGTGGAAAAAGCCGGGCTGCCGCAGCTGGAAACAGAGTTGCGACAGGGGCGACGCCCGAGCCTGCGGAAAATATGAATCGACCTGCCAGGTCAATTGAGGCGATAGCATTCCGAGGCGCGCCGCCCGGCGGGCGCCTCGGATCGCCCTTTGGCGAATGAGAACGGACGCTCCGGCGCGAATGTGTCCTCCCCGTCGCGCGAAGCTGGAAGCTCAAAAATCAAACCGTCTTCGCTTTGAACCGGCATAGATCGGCGATGATGCAGCGCGGACATTCGGGCTTGCGCGCCTTGCACACATAGCGCCCGTGCAGAATGAGCCAGTGATGCGCGTGCAGGAGATATTTCTGCGGGACAATGCGCGCGAGTCCGGCTTCCACCTCTTCCGGAGTCTTGCCTTTCGCCAGCGGCAGCCGGTTCGAGACTCGAAAGATATGGGTGTCGACGGCGATTACCGGCTCATGGAAGGCGACATTGAGCACCACATTCGCCGTCTTGCGGCCGACGCCGGGAAGCGCGGTCAGCGCCTCGCGCGTTCGCGGAACTTCGCCGCCATGGCGCTCGATCAGCAGCCGGGAGAGCGCGACGATGTTTTTCGCCTTGGCGCGAAAAAGGCCGATCGTCTTGATGAGGTCGCGCACGCGGTCTTCGCCGAGCGCCGCCATTTTGGCGGGCGTGTCGGCGCGCGCGAAGAGCGCCGGCGTCGCCTTGTTGACGCCAACGTCGGTCGCCTGCGCGGAGAGCACCACGGCGACGAGCAGCGTGAAGGGATTCTTGTAGTTGAGTTCGCTTCTGGGCTCGGGATTCGCGGCGGAAAGACGCGCGAAAATCTCGTCGATGCGCGCAGCCTCGGCGGCAGTCGGTCGCCGGCCGGGTCGTGCTCTCCTGGGGACACGCGCGCTTGAACTGTTTGTTTCCGCCATCAGCGCGTTATAACTACTAGAATCTGGAGGAGAAAGCGGCGGCAGGAGAAATGTCCGACCCGTTCGAGCGGAAAATTTACGAAGCGCGGCTGACGCCGCGCCGGTCAATGACCCGGCAAGCCTTCTATGTATTTATCGGGATTTTCTGTTGCGGTCAGATGCTGTTCGCGCTGCCCTTTTTTTTCATGGGCGCGTGGCCGGTGGCCGGCTTCATGGGGCTTGACGCGCTGGGTCTCTACCTTGCCTTTCGCATCAGTTTCAATGCCGCGCGCCGGCAGGAGACGCTCGCTCTCACCCCGCTCGAACTCGTTTTCGCGCAAATCGGCGCGCGCGGCCAGCGCCGGGAATGGCGGTTCAATCCCTCCTGGGTGCGGCTCGAACAGACCGTGCATGAGGAATTCGGCACCGAGCGGGTGGCGCTGGTCTCGAGGGGCGAAAGCGTCGAGATCGGCGCCTTCTTGGGGCCTGATCAGAAGGCGGAGCTGGCGCGCGAACTCAATCGCGCGCTGATCGATGCGCGGACGGGCGCGCGCTTCAGCTAGCGGATGACGTGATTGATCGCACAGAGTTAGCGCGCTCTATCGTCGCTGGCTCAGCATGGCGTCGGCGTCGCGCATCAGCCGCGCCTCGTGGCCCTTGTAGTAACGCCACAGAAGGAACAGGCCGATCGCCAACCCGCCGGCGAGGGCCGTCGCAATCGGACCTTCGATCCTTTCGAAGCCGGCGGTAAGGAAATAAGCGCCGTAGCCAAAGACGCAGGCCCAAACGATGCCGCCCGTTGCGTTGTAGATGAAGAAGCGGCCAGGCGGCAGGTGGTTGGCGCCGGCGAGCGAGGCCGCGAGGATTCGCAGCAGCGCAAAGAAGCGTCCGAAAAACACGATGGCGCCGCCCCAGCGATAAAAGAGATATTGACCAAGACGCAGTTTCTCCGGTCCAAGACCGACATAATGGCCGTAACGCTCAAGCAGCCTGACGCCGAACCCCCTACCGAGCCAATAGCCGATATTGTCTCCAACGATCGCGCCGGCCGCCGCCGCGACCACGACATTTTCGATGTCCATTGCTCCGGTCAGCCGCGCAAAAATCGCAGCGCCGACCAGCATGGTTTCGCCCGGCAACGGAACGCCGGCGCTCTCAAGCGCGACGACGAGAAAAATCGCCCAGTAGCCGTAGCTCGACAGAAGGGAGGCGATTTGCGCCTGATCGAGGAGATGCGTCATCCGCAGTCAAGCAAGACATGGTTCTCTCCCTCTCATCTAGGCCCAAGAACGCTTATGGCGACGTCGCCGAAGCAACATCGCCATCTATTTTAGGAGAAGCGTCAGCTCGATTGGACGGTCAGTGATATCGCAGCGCGTTCTCGCGCGCGGCGCTGAACGCATAGGGCGGAGTCGCGGACATCGTTTCGCCGTTCAGAAAAAAGGGATCGCGCTCCAGCGCCGCTTCCAGCACTTCGCGTAGCCCTCTGAGCAAAGGCTGGTCGTCGCGAACGACTTTGACGCGCAGCGCCTCTTGCGTCGCTTCGTCGGTCCGGCTCGCGAACTCGCGCACCGCCAACACGACGTATCTGCCCACGCTGAGGCCTTTGTCGCCGGCGGCCGTGCGCACGCGCTCGGCGAAGTGACCGCCAATGCAGGCCAGCGCAGCCTGCGCGACCTTGTCGTTAGAGCAGGAATTGATCAGATCCAAGATGACCATGATGACCTCCGCCCTCGTATTCGCCCCTGTTGCATTTTTTTGGCCGCGTTTGGTCCGCGACTTCTGTTCTTGTTGGCGTTCCAGCGGACGCTTTGCTTGGAGCGCATCGCTTGGACCGCATGAGTTGAACAGCGCGTTTTGGATCGCATGTCTGGGCCGCATGTCCTGCTGCCGTCATGCTATCCAGTTCAGCTGAACGTCATCTGTATAAAAATCGCTGAAAAATTGTCCCTACCGAATTCCGGGGGATGTCCCGCTTGATGTTGAAAAGCGGAAATCGGCGTTGCTGGCCTGAATGCTATGCGGCTTTCGCGGTTTGAGCAAGATGCTCGTTCGATGGGACGGCGTTCGCCATGCGCTTTGCGAGCGCC
>Ga0194120_10006316_pt1 | contig 16825 bp, 12 predicted proteins | sample TA2MahCa65mmetaG_FD_148642 | JGI IMG/M metagenome (GOLD analysis project Ga0194120, IMG submission 148642) | Freshwater microbial communities from Lake Tanganyika, Tanzania - TA2015019 Mahale Deep Cast 65m | ecosystem: Environmental > Aquatic > Freshwater > Lake | place: Tanzania: Lake...
CGCCCACGACTCCGATCCGCCCAACTATGCCTGTTGGTGGGACATCAAGAGTCTGCCCAAGTTCAACACCGCCAACCCGCAAGTGCGCCGCTATCTGCTCGATGTGGCCCGCTATTGGATCGAGCAAGGGGCCGACGGCTGGCGGCTCGACGTGCCGAGCGAAATTGACGACGACGATTTTTGGGCCGAGTTCCGCGCGGTGGTGAAGGCGGCTAACCCGCAGGCGCACACTGTTGGCGAGATTTGGGAAGTGAACCCGCGCTGGGTGGGGCCGCGCAGTTTCGACGGGCTGATGAATTATCCCTTCCGCACCGCCGCGCTCGACTTCTTCGCCGAAGGCAAAATCCCCGCCTCGCAGTTCGGGCGGCGTGTGACGCAACTGCTCACTGCCTACCCGAGCGAGCACGTGTATGCTCACTTCAACCCGCTCGGCTCGCACGACACCGAACGATGCCTCACCCTGTGCGGCGGCAGTGTGGCGCGTATGAAGCTGGCGCTGTTGTTTCAGTTCACGTATGTGGGCGCGCCCTCCATTTACTACGGCGACGAGATCGGCATGACCGGCGGCAAAGACCCCGATTGCCGCTGCGCTTTTGTGTGGAACGAGAAGCAGTGGAACGTTGAACTGCGCGACTTTGTGAAACTGCTGGCCTCGCTTCGCAAAACGCACCCGGCCCTGCGGCGCGGCGAATACCGCGAACTGTACCACCACGACCGCGATGGCCTCTACGCCTTCCTCCGCAAACACGATCGCGGCAACCCGGAGTCGCTGGTCGTCGCCATCAACAACTCCGACTCGCCAGTGGTGCGCAACATCCCCGCCACACATTCGGGCTGGCACAACGGCGCGCCCGTGCGCGATCTGCTCAGCGGAAAAAAGTACACCGTCGAGAGTCATACGATTGCCAATCTTCGCTTGCCGCCAAAGTCGGGCGCGATTTTGGCGATGCAGTGAGGAGTATAATCGCCGCAATGACTCTGAAGGTTCTCACGTTGGCCGCCGAGTCGGCGCCGCTGGTGAAGGTGGGCGGGTTGGGCGATGTGGTGGGGGCGCTGCCCCGCGCCCTCCGCGCTGTGGGGATCGATGCGCGCGTTGCCATCCCGCATTACCCGGCAATCAAATCGCAGGCCGAGTCGTTGGGCATCGCGCTCAAACGCAAAGGGCGCGTGAGCATTCGTTGGGGGAGCCATGCGCATGAAACGGAGTCGGCGCCCATCGCCGAAACAACCGTCGGCGGCGTTCCCCATTATCTTTTGGGCGGGCCGCCGTTTCGGCCTCCCGACAAAATCTACAGCACGACCATCGACGACGACGGCCCCAAGTTCATCTTTTACTCGATGGCGGCCATGTCGCTCTGCCGCGAATTGGATTGGCAGCCCGACATCATTCACGTTCACGATTCGCACGCCGGAGCGGCTATTTATTGGCTGGCGGCCAAAGGCAAGCGCGAAAGTTTTTGGAGGCAGACCGCCTCGGTGATCACCATCCACAACTTGCCGTTCCAAAACAATCACGCCAAAAAATATCTGGCGTTGGCTGGCCTCCGCCCTTCGCGTGATCCTCGTTTGCCGATGTGGGCCCGAGATGGATTGATGGGCTTGGCGATTGCCTGTGCCGATCGCATCAATGCGGTGAGCGATGGATATGCGGCCGAGATCATGGGCGAAGAATACGGCGCGGGGTTGGATGGGTTGCTACGCGAACGCGCCGACCGCCTGAGCGGAATCCTGAACGGACTCGACTACGCGGCGTGGAATCCGTCAACCGATCATGCGCTGGCGGCCCGGTTCGATGCCGAGTCGCTCGATCATCGCGCGGCTAACAAAGCCGCGCTGCAAAAAGCGTGCGGCCTCAAACCCGATCCGCATGTTCCGATCATCGGCGCCGTGTCGCGGCTCGATTATCAAAAAGGATTCGATATTGCTCTTCCGGCCATCAAAGAAGCGTTGGCTCGCGGCGAGGCTCAATTCATCTTGCTGGGCACGGGCGCGGCGGAGCTCGAAGCCTCGTACGAGCCGTTGCTCACCGAATACCCCGGCGCGGCGTCGATTCATCTGCGTTTCGATTCCGCGCTCGCCAACCGCATCTACGGCGGCTGCGATATTTTTCTGATGCCCTCGCGCTACGAGCCGTGCGGCACGTCGCAGATGATCGCCATGCGCTACGGGGCGATTCCGGTGGCGCGGGCAACGGGTGGGTTGGTGGACACGGTGTGGCCGTATCGGGCCGGGAGCGGAGTCGGCTTCCTGTTCGGCGAGTATTCGAGCGCGGCGCTTCTGCGCGCGCTCCGCCGCGCGTTCCGAGTCTATGCAAACGGCGAGGCTTGGCGCGGCTTGCAGCGGCGGGCGATGGCGGTTCGGTTCAGTTGGGAGAAATCGGCGGAGCAGTATGCGGCGATGTACGAGAAGGCGTTGAGAGAAGTTCTGATAAGGCGCAAGGCTTAAAGTTTGCGCGCGGCGTTGGGCGCGGAGAATAGGGTATGAAAACACGTGTCGTTATTCTCGCAGGCGGCGAAGGCTCGCGGCTGGGGGCGCTTACGGCCAAACGGAGCAAGCCGTCGGTGCCGTTCGCCGGAAAATACCGCATCGTCGATTTTGTGCTGAGCAACTGCGTGAACTCCGGCCTGTTCGATGTGATGCTGCTCACGCAGTATCGCCCGCACTCGCTGGTGGAGCACATCGGCGCGGGGCACCCGTGGGACCTCGACCGCTCGTTCACCGGCGGCGTGCGTTTCTATCAACCCTACAAAGCCCGTTACGATTCCGATTGGTACAGCGGCACGGCGGACGCCGTTCAGCAAAATTTCTCGTTCGTCAAAGAAGGCCAGCCGGATTTCGCGCTCATCCTTTCCAGCGATCACATCTATCAAATGAATTACGACTCGCTGATCACCTTCCACGCCGATCATCGCGCCGATTTGACCGTTGCTACTTTGCGCGTTACATTGGAGGAGGCCTCGCGTTTCGGCATTTTGGCCACCACCGACGATTACCGGGTGACCGATTTTGTGGAGAAGCCCAAAGAGCCGCCCGGCACACTGGCCTCGATGGGCATTTACGTTTTCAATCTGTCGGTGCTCGATCAGTATCTGCGCGAGGACGCCAAGCGGCGCGATTCGAATCACGATTTCGGCAAAGACATCATCCCGCGTATGGTCAAAGATGGAATGAGGATATTTGCCTATCCCTTCAGCGGTTATTGGGTGGATGTGGGGACGATTGAATCGTATTGGCAGGCGCACATGGATTTGCTCAAGCACCCGCCCGAACTCAACCTCAACGACCGCTCGTGGATCATCCACACTCGCTCGGAGGAGAGGCCGCCGGTGCTCATTCAGCAGGGGGCGGTGGTGAAAGACAGCCTGATCACCGACGGCTCGGTGATTGCGCCGGGCGCGCGAGTGGAACGCAGTGTGCTTTCGCCGGGCGTGTATGTTGGCCCCAACGCCGTCGTGCGCGAGTCGATCATCTTCACCGATTCGTATATCGAGGCCGGGGCGAGGGTGGAGCGCGCCATCATCGACAAAAAGGTTTCCATCGGCCACAACTGCCGCGTCGGGCAGATCGATCCGAACGCCGACGATCTCGGCATCACCACGGTTGGCAAGAGCGCGCAGATTCCGAACGGGGTGAAGATCGGGCGGGGTGCGGCCATCGGCGCCAACGTCACCCCCGATCAGTTCATGCGCAAAGTGGTGGGCCGCGGCAAAAGTGTTGAAGGCAAACCGTTCACTCCATGAATACGGAATGCGGAATACGAAATGCTGAATGCCGAACGCTGAACGCTGAATGCTGAATGCTGAATGCTGAACGCTAACCGCTAATCGCTAGCCGCCAACTGCTATCCGCTCCTATGCCCTTCCCTCGCGCTTCTGGCATCCTTCTGCACCCTACCTCTCTGCCCGGCCGCTTCGGCATCGGCGATCTCGGCGCTGAGGCCTTTCGCTGGATCGATTTTCTGAAGAGCGCCGATCAGAAGCTGTGGCAGATTCTGCCACTCGGCCCCACCGGCTACGGCGACTCGCCCTATCAATGCTTCTCCGCCTTTGCGGGCAACCCTTACCTCATCAGCCCGGAGAAATTGCTCGAAGACGGTTTGCTCTCCCGCGCCGATCTCGACTCTGCGCCGAACTTCCCGGCGCACATGGTGGATTACGGGCCGGTGATTCAATTCAAGCTGGCCCTGCTCGAAAAGGCGCATCGCAACTTCTGTGGCGGCGCGGCGTCGCCGACTCTGCGCGCCGAGTTCGAATCGTTCAAGCATGATCAACGCGCGTGGCTCGACGATTTTGCCCTGTTCATGGCGCTGAAGGAATCGCATAACGGCGCGGTGTGGAGCGAATGGGAGCCGGAACTCGTTTCGCGGCAGGTGAAGGCGTTGGCGGCGTCCCGTGAGCGATTGGCCGACTCTATCGAATCGCAGTGCCTGCGCCAGTTTCTTTTCTTCCGGCATTGGAAAGCAGTCAAAGAATACGCGGGCGCGGCCGGGATCAAAATCATCGGCGACATTCCGATCTTCGTGGCCTACGACAGCGCCGACGTGTGGGCGCACCCCGAACTGTTCTATCTCGACGAGCGCGGCCAGAGCACGGTGGTGGCCGGCGTGCCGCCCGATTACTTCAGCCGCACCGGGCAGTTGTGGGGCAACCCGCTGTATCGTTGGGAGGCGTTGAAGCAAAATGGTTACGCGTGGTGGATTGATCGATTCCACGCGACGCTTGCGTTTGTGGACATCGTGCGGCTCGATCACTTTCGCGGCTTCGAGGCCTATTGGGAGATTCCGGCGGGGATGCCGACGGCTGAAGTGGGGCGCTGGGTGAAAGGCCCCGGCGCAGATTTTTTCGCCGCGCTCCAGCGGGCGCTCGGCTCACTGCCCATCATCGCCGAAGACCTCGGCGTGGTGACGCCGGAGATGACCGCCCTGCGCGATCAATTCGATTTGCCGGGCATGAAAGTTTTGCAGTTCGCTTTTTCATCCGACTCTCTCGATCTGTTTCTGCCGCACAACTTCATTCACAACTGCGTGGTGTACACCGGCACGCACGACAACGACACCACTCGCGGCTGGTACGAGCATTCTTCCACCGAGCGCGAGCGCGACTTTGCCCGCCGTTATCTTGCCCGCGACGGCGGCGACGTCGCCTGGGATTTGATCCGGCTGGCGTTTGCGACGGTGGCCGACACCGCCGTTGCGCCTCTGCAAGATATTTTGAATCTGGGAACCGAATCGCGCATGAACTTGCCCGGCCGGCCGCACGGCAATTGGGGCTGGCGATTCGTTCACGGGCAGTTGACCGATGCGATACGCGACCGGTTGAAAGCGATGACGAATTTGTATGCCCGGTGAGGAGCGACCCCATGCCAGCCTTCTGCCTGCACAGCCACTTCTATCAGCCGCCGCGCGGCAACCCATTTGTGGATATGCTGGGCTCCGATCATATCGGCCACGAACCGGGCGCGGAGCCCTACGAAAACTGGAACGAGAAAGTGACCGCCGAGTGCTATTTGCCTAACGCCGAGCTGGGCAACTTCGAATTGATGTCCTTCGACGTGGGCGCAACACTTCTGCGCTGGATGGAACGGCACGCCCCCAATACCTACAGCCTCATCATCGACGCCGACCGTAAACAGTTTGCCCTCAACGGCGCAGGCAACGCCATGGCCACTCCGGCGCATCACACCATCCTGCCGCTGGCCCGCAAGCGCGACAAAGTGGCGCAGATCAAATGGGGCATCGCCGGGTTCGCCTTTCGTTATGGCCGCCAGCCGCAGGGCATGTGGCTGCCAGAGATGGCGGTGGATTTGGAGACTCTGCAAATCCTTCACGATCTCAGAATCCGCTTCACCATTCTCAGCGAGGCGCAAGTGGAGGGAGCGTTCGAAGGGGCGGGGCCGTATTGGGTGCAGCTGCCCGACGGCGGGCGCATGACCGTGTATGTTCGCGACGATGCGCTCTCCAATCAAATCGCCTTCAACATTCGCACGCTGGGCGGGGCGGGGCGTTGGGCGCGCAGCACGCTGGCCTCGCGGCGAAAGAACAGCGGGCGGCTCACCCTCGTGGCGGTGGAAGGCGAAACGTTCGGCCACCATCATTCCGGCGAGGAGCATTTCTTGCATTGGTTGTTATCGTACGAGGCCAACGCCGTCAATCACAACGTCACCACCCTCGAACGCGATCTGCGCGACAACCCGCCGCAGGCCGAAATCAGAATCAAGGAATACACCTCGTGGTCGTGCCCGCACGGGCTGGGGCGCTACGCCGCCGGTTGCGATTGCACGCCCGGCCCTTCGAACTGGAAAGGCGCACTGCGCCGCGCGCTCGACAACCTTTCCAATAACATGGACGATCTCTACGTGGCCGAAGTCGAGCCGTTGAATCTCGATCCGTGGCAGCTGCGCAACGGCTATCTCGAAGTGTCGATGGGGCAGAAGACGATGGGTGAATTGCTGGCCGCGAACGGGCTGACCGACGCCGCCGATGATGTGGTGAGCCGACTCAACCTTTTGTTGGCCGCCTCGTACTTCCGTCAGCGCATGTACACCGCCAGCACATTCAAATACGAAGACCTCGCCCGCCCCGAGCCGCGCTACGCCATTGCCAACGGGTTGCAGGCCATCACGCTCACCCGCCAAGCCACCGGCCACGATCTGCTCTCCGGCTTTCGCCGCGATCTGGCTCAAGCCGTCTCCAACCGCACCGGCCAAACCGGGGCGCAGATATTGGATGGGGTGCAGATGTAAAGGGGTGGATCGTTGTGGGCAGGGCGGCTGTCGTACGGGGCTGGGCGTTGGGGTCTGATACGGAACACGTTACGTAAATTGGGTAGTTGGGCCGCTTGACTGTTACCACGCTTCTACTGTATGCCCGCGCATATGATAGGGACACACCATGAAAGCATCCGAAACTAAATTCCAGCCAATCATTGAAGGCACGAAGCAGTATGTTGTTCCACTCTTTCAGCGTCCTTACAGTTGGGATAAGAAAGAGTGGGATGTCTTGTGGGAAGATTTAGTTTGGTTGTGCGAGAACGACGAACCGACAAGCCATTTCATCGGCTCCATCGTAACAATGCCTACTGTGTCTGTGCCCGAAGGCGTATCCAAATTCCTGCTGATTGACGGACAACAAAGACTCACGACCATCTTCATCTTGCTGACATTGCTCCGCGATGTGGCGAAAAACAATGGTGAGGACAACCTAGCCCAAGAAATCGAGCAGACAATGTTGGTAAACCCTTTCAAAAAGGGTGGTGATTATTTCAAGCTTCTGCCAACTCAAATTGATCGTGACATCTTCAAAACCCTCGTACAAGGGGCAGAAGTCGGCGCAGATAATCGCGTTCTGCAATGCTATGGGTTCTTTGAGCGCAAGCTAAAGCAAAGCAGTGTAGGAATTACTGCTCTCAACAAAGTTGTCACTACGCGCTTGTCGGTAGTAAGCATCGTGCTCGATTACGACGACAACCCCCATTTGGTATTTGAAAGCCTGAATGCTAAAGGACGACCTCTAACCCAATCAGACCTTATCCGCAACTACTTCTTTATGCGGATACATGTTGACGAGCAAGAGACGACTCATGCCAAATATTGGGAGCCTATGCAAGTTGCACTCGGCGAAAACTTGACCGAGTGCATACGTCACTACCTGATGCGCAACGGGTCAATCGTAAAACAGGGTGATGTTTACTTTACGCTGAAAGACCGTGTTGGGCAAAGCGATGCTTTGAAAGCTCTCAAGGACATTGCAACTTTTGCCGGATATTACAGCAAATTCCTTGTGCCTGAAAAAGAACCTGACAGTCGACTCCGCAACGCTTTGATGCGCCTCCAACGGCTGGAAGTTACGACAGCATATCCATTCTTGCTAAACTGTTATCATGATTACGCGCAGAGTCAGATTTCGGCAGATGACCTTCTCAAGATATTGCAGACTGTCGAGAATTATATAATTCGCCGATTCGTTTGCAATATTCCAACCAGCCAACTCAACAAGATATTTCCCCTGCTCTATCAGCAAGCACAACTCAAGAATCTTTCGAGTTTGGCCGATGGGGCTCGCTCCGTTCTACAGGCGCGCGGCTACCCCAAAGACACCGAGTTTCGCACAAGATTAATTGACTCGAAACTTTATGGCGCGGGCGAAAGGCTAATCAAAACGAAATTGATATTGGAAAGCCTTGAATCAGCCCACCAGCACAAAGAACAACCTGCCTTCGATAATCTAACCATCGAGCACGTTATGCCGCAAACACTTACAGATTGGTGGCAAAATCATCTGGGGGAAGATTGGCAGGCGGATTACGAACTATATTTGAACACTCTCGGAAATTTGACACTGACGGCTTATAACGCTGAACTTTCTAACGACCCATTCCCCAAAAAGAAACAGCATCTCGCTAAGAGCCATCTTGAACTCAACAAACACTTCTTAAACGTAGCCATTTGGAATCGCGAAGCAATCGAGGCACGGTCTAAAGTTTTAGCCGATTTGGCTCTGACGATATGGCCTTACTTTGGCGAAGAACAGGCTGCTCCAGCCAGTGTTGACAGCGTGACTGGCAGAACACCCAAAGCAGTAACAATTCTCGGCCAAAGATTTTCTGTTGAGTCATGGCGGGACGTTCAGGCCTATACACTAAACGCAATTGCAGAACTTGAGCCAGATTTGTTTGCTCAACTGGCAAGTGAATACCCTCGGTTCATAAGTTCAGATCCGAGCAAGTTTCGTCGTAACCGTGAGTTGAGCAACGGCTTTTTTATTGAAGTTAACATTTCAGCGAAGGATGTATACCGTTTCTGTAATCAGGCAATTGAATCGATAGGCTTATCGAGTGAAGATTGGGTTGTTGAGACAGATTAATCTCAATACAAAGTGCCGCCCAGCCATGACATCTGGCGGATGGCTTCGCCTCGTTGCATTCGGCTTGCCCGCCGCTGGCACCGCCGTGCCGCTCAGTAGTCACAGAAACTCAGCGCATCGCACCCTCCCAGCGCCTCGAAATGAACATGACTCTGAAGAATCGCAACTCAGCCCTTTTCCTCTCGGTGTTGGCGCTGTTGGGCGTCATCACCCTCGTTAGCCTCCTTTCCTTCTTCAAGCCTGCAAAGGAGTCAGCCGCGAGCACGCACACGGCCCAAGTTACGGTTGCCGCAACCAGCGTCTGGAATGCATTGTTGGAAAAGACACCCTTTGCATACACCACCCCTCTGCCCGATCCCGTGCCGAGCCCGTTAGACGGGACCTACACCAAAGTCGATCCGTCTTGGCCGCAATGGTGGCTGTGCCGGCGCTGCGCCGATTATCGGCCTGCCGGAGGCATCTGGAAGCTGCAATTCGATCAAGGAGTTATGCGCATTTACTACGAGGTCACGGGTTGGATGAGCATTGCTTCGTTTACCGCCTCTGATGATCGCCTGCGCATCTTCAACGATCCCTACTGCCCGGAAGATACGGGCGAGTACACGTGGAAACTGGAAGACGGGAATCTGAGGCTAACGGCAATGGGTGATGCTTGCTCCTTTGGTCTGCGGGAAGAGAATCTGAGCCGCCAGTTATGGCTCTCGTGCCAACCGCTCGACGAAACAACGGCGGCGAGTGACCAGAGTCCGACTCCGCCCGGTTGTGACGAGAATTCGGCTGTGCCATCAACCGCCTCTCCATCGACTCTGCAAGTCACCGTCATCGTGCACGGCGGGGACAGCCGTTTTTTTGAGAAGCCGCCCGATAGGATGGCCTATGCCAACAGCGCCGACACCCCCTCGTCGGAAGGCATCGGCGTAACCTATCACAGCGATAGCATCCCCTTCGGCCTGAATCGAGTCCTTTGGTGGGATGGGGATTGGATAGAGGCTTCTACCGAGGGAAGGTGATCATCTTTTGGGACGACAACATCGCCGGAGACATGGACTATGCGAAGGAGTTGTTCCGCGCCATCGCCCCCCATCGGAAGTGGTGGAGCAGTCAGGCGAGCCTTCATGCCGGGCGCGATGAGGAGTTTTTGGAGGCCGCCGCCCGAAGCGGATGCAAGCAATTATTTTTGGGGCTGGAGTCGATCTCCCAGCAGAGCATGGTCGAGGTGAATAAAAGATTCAATCGAGTGGAAGACCACTTGCAGATCATCGAGCGCATCCATTCGCGCGGAATGGCCGTGCAGGCCGGAATCGTTTTTGGATTCGATCACGACACACCGGCGATATTCGCAGACACCATTGGCTTCTTGGAAGAAGCCGGCGCGCAAAATGCAACCTTCAATATCTTGACGCCGTTCCCCGGCACGCCGCTGTTCGAGAAGATGGAAGCCGAGGGGCGCATCTTGACGCGAGACTGGCGCAAATATAACAGCCGCGCCGATGTGGTCTTTCAACCGCAACAGATGAGCGCGGAAGAACTGTTGGCTGGCTTTCGATATGCCAACGCGCGTTTCTATTCTCTGCCGAGCATCGCGCGACGATTGTCGCGGTCACCGGCTCAACTGTGGTGGACTCTGCCGTTGAACTTGGCGTATGGGCATCGGTGGCGGAAGACCAGCCGATTTGCCTTCAACTTCGCTTCGGACTATACTCGCCGCCCATGACGAATTCTACCGACACTCAACCTCCGAAGCGCAGGCCGCTCTACGGCTCCCTCCTCGCCAACCTGCTCACCGTCGGCTGCCTCATCTGCTCGGTGTGGGCTTGCGGATTCTTTGTGCTGGTATCGCTCAACCCCAACACCCCCATCAACCCCTTCCCGCCGCCCACGGTTCCGGGGTTAGCCGTCATCGCCTCCTCCACCCCCACCTCCGACTTCCCCACCTTCCCGCCGGAGAACACGGCCACCTTCACGCCCACGTTCACTCCCGCGCCTCCATCGGTTACACCCCAGCCGCCTTCGGTCACCGACACACCAAGCGGCCCCACCGCCATCCCGCCGCCCACGCGTATTGGCGGAGGCGGGGCGCTCACACCCACGCCCACCCCCGGTGGCGGCCCCGCCACCAACACGCCGGTTCCAATTTCCCAATCGGCCAGCGGCCATATCTTCTTCGTCTCGCTTCGCAATGGCGACGCCGACATTCTCGTGATCTTGCCCGATGGCAACGATGAAAGCCTGCTCATTGGCGAGCCGGACAAAGCCGACGACGCGCCCGCCCTCTCGCCCGATGGCCGGAAGATCGTCTTTCAATCCGATCGCGACGGCGATTTCGAAGTCTTCGTCGCCAACGTGGACGGCACGGGCGTCACGCAGCTCACCAGCAACTCCAAATTCGATGGCAACCCGGCGTGGTCGCCCGACGGCGCACGGATCGCCTTCGAGACCGATCGCGGCGGCAACTTCGACATTTGGACGATGAACGCCGACGGCTCCGGCGCGGCGCAGCTCACCTTCAGCCTCAAAGACGACCGCCAGCCCGCGTGGTCGCCCGACGGCGCGCAGATTGCCTTCCAATCCAACCGCGACGGCAACTTCGAGATATATGTTTACGCCTTCAGCACGCGCACCGACACTCGCCTCACCGACAACATCGCCGCCGATCAGAACCCGGCCTGGTCGCCCGATGGAAAATTGATCGCCTACGAATCGGATCGAACCGGCAACGGCGATTTGTATGCCATCGCCCCCGACGGCTCCGACGAGACTCAATACACCGATAACGCCGCCGCCGATTCCAACCCCACATGGTCGCCCGATGGCGCGCGAATCGCCTTCCACTCCAACCGCGACGGCTCGCTCGATCTGTTCATCATGGATGCGTTTGCCGGAGCCAACGCCGCCGCCATCTTCAGCGATCCGGCGGACGACCGCTCGCCGTTTTGGGGAAAGTAGGGGCAGGCCGTAGGGGCAGGTCTCAGACCTGCCCCTACGACTTCCCCGCCCTCTCACACAAAAGCCCGTCTCCCGCAGACGGGCTTTTTCTTTCACCATTAATTCACCTCCTCTTTACGGCCAATTTATAGACTTGATCTTCTAATTGGACTATCCTGATCCGCAGGGAGAGTGGGTTGTGTTCGACCACACTCATCCACTGCGTATGACTGCGAATGCCAACAGCCCGGTTGCCCTCGTTGTAGGCGAGGACCGCTACACGCGATTCGTCGCCCGTTCCATGCTCGAGCCGGATGACTTCCAGATCGTGGAAGCCGATCACGCCGACTCGGCGCTGGCGCTTTTCCAACAAGCCCAGCCCGACATCGTTCTGCTCGCCGATATGGATGCCATTGCCACCTGCGCCCGGCTCCGCGCCTTGCCCGGGGGCGACCGAGTCCCCATCCTCATGATCACGGATTTGGACACGGAACGCATGATGGAGCGAGCCTTCGAAGCCGGAGTCAACGATCTCATCACCAAACCTCTCCGCCGAAGCGCATTGCGGCACGTGGTCCGCCGACTGCTGAGAACTGCGCAGTTGGAAGAAGCGCTCGCGCGGGGAAAGAAGGAATGGGAAGCCACTTTCGACGCGGTTTCCGACTTGATCGTGCTCACCGACATGCAGGGCCGCATCGTTCGCTGTAACTTGGCCGCCATTGCCAGAGTCGGAGCCACCTTTCAGAATCTGATCGGCCAGAACATTGGGCCGATATTGTTCGGATACTCCGGCGAAGGATTGAGCGGGCTGTCGCCCGCCCCGGGAGAGATTGAACTGCCCCGGCTGGGCGGATGGTTCGACGCTTCGCATTTTTTGGTGCGGCTGGCGAGCGGAGAGCCGGGCTATGTCCACATTTTCCGCGATGTGAGCGAGCAGAGGCGGGCGCAGCTCGCGCTTCGCCAAAGCGAGTCGCGCTATCGCAGTCTGTTCGAGGATTCGCCGATGCCGTTATGGGAGGAAGATTTCTCGGCGGTGAAACGGCAAATGGACGAACTGCGCCGCGCAGGAGTGGCTGACTTTCGCGCTTACCTCACCGATCATCCGGCGGTGGTGGCCGCCATGATGGATTCCACCGTGGTACTCGATGTGAATCGGGCCGCGCTCGAACTCTATGGCGCAAGCGACAAAGAGCATCTTCTCGGCGGTGTCTCAGCTGTTCTTGGAGACGAGACGATCCCTGTCTTCCGCGATGAGTTGATCGCCCTCGCCGAAGGGAGGCTTGAATTTGCAAGTGAAGGTGTCAACTACTCGCTGAGCGGAAAGCGCATTGACATTTTTTTGCGGCTGTCGGTTGTGCGCGGCTTCGAGGCCACGTGGGAGAAAGTGCTTGTCGCTATCGAGGACATTACCGAGCGCAAACGCTTGCAAGCGCAAATGTTGGCCGAGCAAAAATTGGTGGACCTCGGCGCGCTGGCCGCAGGCGTGGCCCACGAGATCAATTCGCCTCTGCAAGTGATCACTGGCGCGTGCGACGGCATCCTCAACCGCCTCGATCATTTCACGAGCAAGCCGGAGACTCTGCGCAAGCGGATCGAATCGATCAAACGCAACGGCTGGCGCTGCGCCGAGATTGCGCGAGCCTTGCTCACTTATGCCCGCTCGCCTGCCGGGCAAACGGAACCGACTCCTCTCAACGGGCTGGTGCACGACACCTTGCTCCTCATCGAGCATCAACTGTTGTCGTGGTCGAACATCGCCGTTGCCACCGATCTCTCGCCCGACCTGCCGCCGCTGACTTGCGACCGCAATCAGATTTCGCAGGCGATCATCAACTTGCTCACCAACGCCCGCGATGCGATGCCCGACGGCGGGGAGATTGTGATACGCACCGGCTTCGCGCCCGAGTCGGGGCGGTTGCGGTTGCAGGTGTCGGATAACGGAGTCGGCATCCCGCCCGCCGCGCGGGCCAAGATTTTCGATCCGTTCTTCACCACAAAAGTGTTGGGCAAGGGCACGGGGTTGGGCTTGTCTATCGTGAATGGCATCGTGCGCGGACACGGCGGCGCGATTGAAGTGGAAAGCGGGGAAGGCAGCGGAACCACATTCACGATTCTTCTGCCTGCTGATGGCGCGGCGCCTGCGCCGCTCACCGCGCTTGTGAGTGTGTCGCCGCCCGTAGGCCGTTTCGATGACACGGCGCTGCCGGTGAACACAGTGTATGCGTTGCCCGTGAAAGAGGGAACCCTATGACCAAGATATTGATTGTTGATGATGAGTGCGATGTGCGCGAGTCCTTGAGCGACGCGCTGACCGATGCCGGGTTTCAGGTTGCCGCCGCCCCCGATGGCGCAGAAGCTCTCATCCTAATTGCCGAACAGGCCTTCGATTTGGTTTTGCTCGACATGATGATGCCCGGCATCGACGGCATTCAGCTCATCCGTGTGCTCGACCGAATCGCGCCGGGTTTGCCCCTCATTGGCCTCACCGGCTATTTGGGCAAAGGATACATGTCGCACTCGGCGGCCTATGGCATCACCTGCCTGAGCAAGCCGGTGCCCATTGCCGATCTGATCCGCGAGATCAATGAAACCGTTGCCCTGCGCAAGAACGCCAAAGCAGGGTAGAGGTTTGCGAGGTGACTGTCACCTCATAAAAAGGAAGATGGAAATGTCTCGCATACTGGTCGTTGACGATGAGAAGGACGTGGTTGATTTCCTCTCGGATGAATTGCAGGCCGCCGGTTACACGACGGGCGCCGCCGCCAACGGCGTGGAAGCCGTGTTGACCGTGCTCGACGGCGGATGGGAGGCGGTGGTGATGGACATCCGCATGCCCAAACTGGACGGCGTCAACGCCTTGCGCATCATTCGCCGCGCCGCGCCGTCTCTGCCGGTGATCATGTTCACCGGGCAGGCCGGGCAGGGCGATATACTCGAATCGACCCGGCTCGGCGCGTTCGCCTGTTTGCTCAAACCGGTGACCATCGACAAACTGTTGGCGGCGCTGGCGCAGGTGACTCATACCCCGTTGGTGGCTTAAGCCTCGTGCGCAATCGACTCTTTCGGAAACAAACCTTTTATCCACGAAGCACACGAAGGGCACGAAGAAGATTGGCAAATCTTCGTGTGGCTTCGTGGCCTTCGTGGAGAAAAAAACTATCCCCGATAAACTCTAACGACGGCCTGACAACGATGGCCGGGCAAGTGTCTGCCGAAACGGAACGTGTGGCGCAGTCATCGACGGGAGGAACGGCGATTGCGGGGAAGACAGCCAAAGGAATGGGGCAGGTTAAATCCACGACCGAGCAGTTGGCCGGGCGCGTGCGCGACTTGGGCCAACGTTCCGGGCAGATTGGGGCGATTGTGGAAACGATTGGCGACATTGCCGCGCAGACGAATTTGCTGGCATTGAATGCGGCCATCGAGGCGGCTCGCGCCGGGAATCATGGCAAGGGTTTCGCGGTGGTAGCCGATGAGGTGCGTAAACTGGCCGAGCGCGCGGCGAAGGCGACAAAGGAAATCGCCGAAATGATTCGCGCCGTGCAGATCGGCGCTAGCGAAGCGGTGGAGGCCATGCAGGAAACGGGCGAAGATGTGACTTCGGCAGTGACCCTCACCGGGCAGGCGAGCGATGCCTTCCAAGCCATATCGGCGGCCACTCGCGCATCCATTGGGCGCGTGCAAGCGATACGTGGGGCCATTGCCAATTTGCAGGAGACCAGCGACACGTTGGGCGGGGCGGTGAACAGCGCCGCATCGGTGGCCGGGCGCAACCGCGAATCGGCGGAGGCGATGAGCCAAACGAGTCAGATTGTCGTCGAGAGTCTGGATCGGGTGAGCGCGGTGGTGGAGGAGAACACGGCGGCCACCGAGCAAATGGCGGCCAGTTCCACCGAAGTGACTCAATCCATCGAAAACATTGCCGGCGTGAGCGAGGAGAACAGCGCCTCGGTGGAAGAGGTGAGCGCGCAAGTGCAGGAAGTGGCGGCGTCGGCCCACACGCTTTTGGATTTGGCCCGCATTCTACAAGAAGTCGTCGCTCAATTCCGGGTGCTCGAGGATGGCGCGGCGGCAGCACCTGCGCCCCCACCGGCGGTGACTCCGACTCCGATGGCGACCGTGCGCGCGAATGGAAACGACCGCAAGATGTATGAGATGCGCGCCTGATTGTGCCTGAGTGAAAGTCAGAGAGCGCCGCGAGGCTCTCTCTTTTTTTGCCGCGCTCAAATTCCCAACACTCGTTTCACCTTTTGCGCGATCTCGTCGGGCGCGCGCCCCTCCACGCCGACGGCCTCCACGCCCGGATAATGTTTTGCGAACCAGGCGAAGATGTCGCTGTCGTATCCCTCATTGGGGTTGAGCACGATCACTTGCCGCGAATCGAGATCGCCGATACCGGCGTCGTCGGCGCTGCCGCCCATCGTCACCCGCCGCGCCCACACAGCGCGGGCGAGGGCTTTGGCCCATGCCGGATCGGTATGTGTCGGATTCAGCAAAACGTATGCGCGCGCGTATTGTTCGCGCGGGTTGCCGACGGCCGGTTGGGGCGCGGCGGGGCGGGGCACAATGGGCGCGGGCAAGTTGGACGTTCGCAGTGCCGCATAAAGTTCGGCGGGAGTGGCGGCGCGAATGGAAGTGTAGATCACGCCGGGGTAGTTTTGCGCGAACCATTGATCGATGGGCGGATTGACTCCCCAGCCCTGCGGGTTGACGGCGATGACTAAACGCGCATGCAAGTTTCCGATGCCGGCGTCGTCGGCGCTGGCGCCGATGGTGAAGCGGCGGCTCGCCCACGTGGACTCGGCCACTGCTTCCACCCAAGCCGGGTCGGTGGCGGTGGGCGGAAGGAGAACATAGGCGCGGCTGTATTGTTCGCGGGGTTGGCCGCGGTTGGGTTGGGTGGTTGGGCGGTTGGGTGGTTGGGTGGTTGGGTGGTTGGGTGGGTGGGTGGTTGGGTGGGTGGGTGGGTGGGTGGGTGGGTGGTTAGGTGGTTGGGTGGGTGGGTGGCTGGGCGGTTGGGTGGTTGGGTGGCTGGGCGGT
>Ga0194120_10006319_pt1 | contig 16820 bp, 19 predicted proteins | sample TA2MahCa65mmetaG_FD_148642 | JGI IMG/M metagenome (GOLD analysis project Ga0194120, IMG submission 148642) | Freshwater microbial communities from Lake Tanganyika, Tanzania - TA2015019 Mahale Deep Cast 65m | ecosystem: Environmental > Aquatic > Freshwater > Lake | place: Tanzania: Lake...
GATGGGGATCAAGACCGGCAAGAGAATGGAGCATTAACCGGGAAGTGGTGCTGAACCCGGACAAAAAGTGAATAGTTTTTTCAAGAAAAAGCGACATCTCTATTGACATAAAGCGAAAACCTCCAACTTTGTTTTTTACATAGTCCTCTGTTTCGGAATTAAAGCAAAATATTTTTTTGATACTGTCAGTCTTAACTTCATTGGGGATTAGTATTTCGGAACACCGTATTCGCTTACCGTCAATAAAGTCACTCCAATACTCCGAGTTTATAATAATCCAATTTAGTTTTTCAAGGTCTTTGATATTTGAATAGAAATTTGTTGAACTTGATGCCGCATTTCCGTCTGTAAATTTCAAGTCTGTTTGCAAAAGATTTCTGTCAACACACAAGATGATGATTTCCGACTGCATGCCTTTCCTTTTATACAACATTGGATTTTTAGGATTGAAGTAAAAAGGAACATAATTGTGAACCCTATCCCGTCTGCGGTTTACTCTTTCATCTGATATGTCTGTCTTTGTAAGCCCTCTTGAATAAGCCGTGTTGTGCGATAGAAGTCCATTCGTCAAAATATTTTCCAAATTTGATTTGTGTGTCATGTGATACAGATACTCAATTCCAAAGTCATTTAAAAGCGTTTCAAACTCAGTGGTTTTTTTCGCCTTTGCCTCATGTATCGGCTTGTTTTTATTTAAAAGTTCCGATGCAAAAGCAGAACCTAAATCTTCTGCTGTCCTCCAGTCTATAAGGGCTAAACTTGATACGCCTAATTCCCAGTATAGATTACCCCTGTTTAGATAGTATTCATGAACCTCAGGTTTGAGTTCAATGGCTTTTGTGAAATAGTAAATTGCTTTTTCATTGTTGCCAAACTGCAAGTTGTCATTTGCAAGGTCATTGAATAGTTTTCCATTATGCTCATTCAAGTCAATAAAAGTTAGCTTTTCTGTCGGCTTACTTTGTCTTGACTTGAGTAATAGCACAACTACTATTATGAATATGACACCAAGAGCATAATACATTTGTAACAGGATTAGAACAACTTTAAGTCTTGCTTATAGTCTGGTCGTAAACCTTCTTGGATGTATTTGTCCACTTCATACTTGAGATGTTCATAGAACATGGTGTCGCCCATCATCTCGTAAACCTGAAAAAATTTAAGAACAACCGTGTTAAGATGTCCCGCAGGAATGTGCTCACCACGTTGGTTAGATGCCTCTCGGAAAGCTGAACCAACTCTCTGATAAATCTCAATAATTTTTTGGTCTGAAGTTTTGGCTGTTGGTGCAATGTTGTTTGCTGTCGCAATTCTTCTGTAGCCGTTTACGATTAGTGGTCCAGCCAATGCTTGAACTTGGTCTAACATTGTTTTTGGTTGCTCTTTCTTTTTGAAGAAGTCGAATAGTCCCATGTCGTTTGTATTTATTGTTTGTTAATGATTAAAAAATTTCTGTTTCGTGATGTCCTGTCTGTCTTTAGCATTACTGGTAACGGTTACGTATATGAAACGTTTGGCATTTCGAAGCACTTTCATGTCAAGTTACAAGTACTTTTGATACGAGATGAAACGCTCGGTAACCCACTGACTGCCAAATGTTTTATATACGATGTTATGGGCTGGGTTTATTACTCATGTATATTCAATTCATAAAAATCATGCACTACAGCTCTAGCACCAAAACCTTCTTTTTGAGCAATTAAACCAGTGTTTAAAAACCGTCCATCTTTTTCATTAGAAATTCCAAAGTCAAAATATTTCTTGTCTCTATAAATTTCATTAATAAGCCTATCAATCACAAAATCAAGGGCACCTAAATCTCTTCCTTCTATAGAATTTGCTAAATATTGAGTATGCACAATTTGCTTATTTTCAAAAATCAATGTGCCACCTAAGACTTTTTTGTCCTTTTTTGCAACAAACAATTTTATATTATCAGGAAATATATTGGCTAATTTTATAATCTCTTCAGCATTGTGAACTGGTTTGGTATCATGTTGTTCTTTTAAAACATCTTCCAAAATATTCCAATAGGCGAGAAAGTCGCTTGTTTGTTCAAAGATAAGACCATTTTTTATTGCTTTTTTGACTGCTCTTCTCCTTCTTTCTTGATATTTCATTTTATCAAAAAGGTTAATTGTGGTAGTAACATCTCTTCTAATTAGTTTAAAATCATTTATAAAAAGAGCATATAAATCTTCTTCTGATGGTCTTAAATGGTAAATATGTGGAATGCATTTGTATATAATTTTATTAATTTTATTCTTAAAGCAAAACAATTTAAGAGCCTTAAATAACTCTAACATTGTTTCAGCTTTCATTTCGTTATTAACAACAAAACCACCAAACGTAAGTCCTTGGTGTGAGTAAAGTGTTTCATTTTTAATACTAGCAGGTAATATTGATATTAACTCTTCTTTATCATTAAATGCCAATAATGAAATATCTTCAAATCTATCAGAGTGGTATTCCATGTAATCTCTTTGAAAAAAGAAATGCCCATTTTTGGAATTTTTCACGAATGAATCCCACATCTCTTTGTATTCTGAATTGTATTTTTCTAGTCTCATAGTCTTTTTCCAATTTTTAGAATTTTACTTGCAAAAACCTCTTTTTTTGTTTCAAAATTTCTTAATAAATCAATCACCAATAGCCCATCTTTAGTCTTGATGAAGACATCGCCATTTTCAATATTCACAACTCTTCCAATGTGCATTTCATAATTGATAGCAATCAATTTATGGTTAATCACTTCATAAAGGCTGTTGTTAATCGTTATCAAAGGTAAAGGGTATGGTTCTACAAGTGTTCTAAACATGGCTGAAATATAACTGTTACTCTTGCTAAAGTCGATGATACAGTCTTCTAAATTTCTTTTTGTAACCCAAGTAGCTTCAGATTTATTTTGTTTAATTGGAGTTATTCTTTTGGCTAAGTAGTCAGAAACAACTCGTCCGAGATTGTTTTCAACATAGTTATCAAATAGTGTCATAATTTCTTGAGAAGTTTGTGATTCATACTTTATAATGAATTGTTCAAGTATATCTCCATCGTCAATATATTCATTCATTAGATGAATTGTGAATCCAATTTGTTCCTCCATATTTAACATAGCCCAAGCAAGTGCATGCAAACCGCGATATTTTGGTAATAATGAAGGGTGTGTGTTAATTATTGTTTTATTTTCTAAAATTTCTTTTGGGATAATCTCAAGAAACCCTGCACAAACTACAATTTTTGATTTACTGTCTTTTAATGATTCAATTAAAAAATCATTATCACGTAGCAATTCTTTAATCTCATTATCATTTGTTAGTACCTCAATATTTTCAAAGTATGAACTAAGAGACCTTAATGCAGCTATACCTCCATGTCCATTTCCAGCAAAAGCTATTTTTGTTTTCTTTAAAGAAGATTTTTTCATTTTTATTCCAATTTTTTAGTTAGAACTGTTTTTCAACCTTGCCCATAACTCCTTTATATGTGCACCATATTCCACCAAAAAGTGCATATAGCCAGCTATTCTGGCATGCTTTATACACCTTTGAGGTGTACAATATTTTTTACAAATTGTCAAAAGGGCTGGAGATTTTCAGTAAACTTTGCTCGCATACGTGTGTATAGATTTCCGTCGTCTTACTGCTCTTATGCCCTAATAGCTCTTGTATGTAACGTAAATCAGTCCCTGTTTCCAGTAAATGTGTTGCATAAGAGTGCCGCAACCAATGAAGCGTTACCGGTTTTTTGATTTTCGCATGATCGAGCGCATGTTTTAACACTTTTTGCAAGCTGGTTTCGCTGTACTGTGTACCAGGCTCCTGACCCTCAAACAACCAAATCCTGGGGCGATATAGTTTATAATATTCCCGCAACATTACAATCACTTTATCCGATATGGGAATGACTCTGTCTTTCTTTCCTTTTGCATTGACTATTATCAGTAAATGCCTTTTCGCATCAACATTCTCAGGTTTGAGATTCAACAGCTCTCCCCGTCTAAGACCACAGGCATAAATCAAGCTCAACATCGTACGGTGTTTGAGGTTCTGTGATGCCTGAAGTATAGCTGCAACGTCCTCCTTGCTCAGCACGTTGGGCAGCTTATGTTCTGGTCTTGGTCGATCGATCTGTTCTGTTATGAACTTTGAACCTTGAACTGTCTTGAAAAACAATTTTGCTGCGTTAACAGCCTGATTTTGATATGATTGACTTAGCTTCTTCGGTAGCATATACTGGTGAACGAACCGCACCATATCTATCATTGGTCGCTTCAGTACTCCTTTTGGGTTTAATAAACCTCAAAAAAGTTGTAATGGCTTGTGTATAGGTCTTTATCGTAGATTCGCTGTATCGCTTGTGCTCCAGCCACTTTTTAAAGGCGGCGATTTCATCATCGTTGACTTCGTCCAACAACGGCAAAACGCTAATAACTTCAGTTGCCACCAGGTTCAATGCAGGATTTGGCGATAGCGTAATTATGGTTTTTATATTTGTGATCCGTTGACCAAAGTAATGTTTTAACAAGTCGATGTTTTTGCCGTAGTTTGGTATGATCCAGCAAAATTTATTGCTGTTCCATCTCACATATTTGAAGGTACGGATGAACTGTATATCCGTCTCATTCTTAGGCATTATAACGGTAATTTGTTTCGGGGATATTTCGATAGAGATTCCATTGTGTTGCGTTACATTTTGCAGAGCTGCTTTTGCTGCAATTTTCCCTTCAGGTTGTGGCATTGCTGAAGGTGGTGGCACCGGTGGTTCATTGGTAGCTTTCGTACGCTCTTCGGGACCTGACATGGTTTCTGAACCGGCAGGGTGCGGTATAACTATATCCGGAAACAGCTTCTTGAATTCGCCCAAAGCTTCCGCGGTAAACGGGATATGCCATGCACTGAGTGTCTTGCTCCAAGCCGCACCTTCAATATGCTTTATCTTATTTATAATAAAATTATTATAGGCGAACACCAATTTCAGCCTATTCTCGCCTCGGTACTTTATTATGCTGGTCTGAATCATAGTTTTACAACTCCTTCCAACGAAAAATAACCCCTCAATACAGCGTCGCCTGGGCAGCCTCAGTATAGGGTGAAAGGTGACATTTATCTTTAACCCTGAGAATTGAACGACGCAACGACTCAAGTTTCTGTTCAATTAACGCCCAATCCATGCTTCCCTCCGCTCCTTGAGAATTCTTCTCTGATAAGGCACGAAATCCTCCTGGTTATAAAGATGTTTGAGCAATAGCTCGGCATAGAGCGTATTGCTGCCAACGATTCTTCGCCCTCCTGCAATGATCTGGCCAAGCAGAGGCTCTCCAACTGTTGACAGGTCGATCAGATCAACAGGACGACCCAATGCTTCCGCAAGGCCCTATGTGTTAATATAGATGGCGCATCCTAAAAGGAGGCGATCTATGGGTTACTCGCATGCAGTAAGGCAGAGTGTACTGAAGAAAGTGCTACCGCCAGAAGGCCGGAGCATCAGTGAAGTGAGTCGGGAAACCGGCGTCAATGATCAAACCATCAGGAATTGGATCAAGCGAAGTAAAACGGGTATCTTGGCTGATGGCAATCAAGACAGCTGTCCCCGTTTTCTAACGCCCAAAGAGAAGTACCAGTTGGTTATTGAGGCCGCCGGTATCGATGATGAGCAACTGGGCGGATTTCTCAGGGAACGTGGACTGCATTCAGAACACATCACCATCTGGGACCAGGAGCTTCGGGACATGATCGACAACAAAAACGACCAGCAAGACAAAGAGAATAAAGCACTTAAGAAGAAGGTCAAAGAGCTTGAGCAGGATCTGCAGCGCAAGGAAAAAGCCCTTGCAGAAGCGGCGGCGCTACTGATTTTAAAAAAAAAGTTAGATGCCCTTACGAGGGAGCACGAGGACGACTGATCCTTGAGGAGTACAAGGCAGAAGTCATCGAGCTGATTGAAGAAGCTCATGACAACGGAGCGCGGTACAGCAGGGCCTGTCAGGTTGTCGGAATCGCTCTTCGGACGCTCCAGCGCTGGAAAAGCGGTTGCCTGAATGACCGGCGAAAAGGGTCAAAGAAAACCGTTCCGAGAAAAGTGCCACAGGAAACCAGGGAAGCGATCATAACGGTCTGCAATGAACCGCGGTTCCGGGATCAGACGCCATATGAAATCGTCCCGCAACTCCTGACCGAAGGCCGGTATCTGGCCTCTGAACGCACGATCTACCGTATCCTGAGGGAACATGACCTGTTGCATCACAGAAGCGAACTGCGCGTGCGCCATCGCTACTCGAAGCCCCCGGAACGAAGGGCGACAGGGCCGGATCAGGTGTACACATGGGACATCACCTACATGGGTCGTACGATAAGAGGTCTCTTCTATTACGCTTACGTCGTGACGGACATCTTTGACAAATCCATCGTTGGTTGGGCAGTGCATGAAGAAGAGAGCGAAACGCACAGCCGGGCTTTGTTCGAGCGTATCCTGAAAGGGCGTCGAAGAAGCCTGAAAGCGCTTCATGCCGATAACGGCCATCCGATGAAAGGGGTTACACTGATGGCGCTCCTGAAAGACCTTAAAGTTGCCGCCTCGCATAGCCGGCCACGGACCAGTAATGACAACCCGTACATCGAATCGCTGTTCAAGACGATGAAGTACCATGTCACGTATCCAAAAGCCTTTGAAACACTGGAGGATGCACGTCACTGGATAGGAGAGTTCGTGAACTGGTACAACACCGAACACCTGCACTCTTCGATTGGATATGTAACGCCGCATCAGATGCGGTACGGTCAGGCAAAAGCCATCTTTGAGCAGCGAAATAAGGTATTACAGCTTGCTCGGGAAATACATCCTGAACGATGGGGATCAAGACCGGCAAGAGAATGGAGCATTAACCGGGAAGTGGTGCTGAACCCGGACAAAAAGTGAATAGTTTTTTCAAGAAAAAGCGACATCTCTATTGACATAAAGCGGGGGCGGTCTTCATGGGGTCTACTACCTGTTTGAATACGCGACGGGCATCATTGGCAGGAAAACAGGACTTGACCGGCGGCTGGAGTCCTCTGCGGTCTGGAAAGCGTTGCAAAACATCTATGTCTTTATGGCAGTGCTTCTGGCCTGGGTATTTTTCAGGGCCAAGAGCGTCGATGATGCATTCCTGATTGTTTCCCGCATATTGACGGATTTTTCCTCGCCGCTCTATATGGGTGGCTCCGCCTTCGACACGGCAACCGGGCTTGCACTCATCCTGCTGCTTCTGGTTGTCCAGCTGTTTCAGTATAACCGCATTGCGGGGATCTATTTCCAGCCGTCGGGGATCCCCCGTCTGCTCCGTTGGACCGGATATGCGTTTACACTCATTCTGATCGGCATGCTCGGCGTCAGTTCGGAACAGTTCATCTATTTCCAGTTTTAAATAAAGAGTTGCATGAGCATCAACCTGTTTGAAGATATCCGTGATGACCCGGGTTTCGTAAAGAGCCTTTTACGCGTTGCCCTTTTTATTCTCCTGCTGCTGTTTCTTGATTTCGGAGTATCGGTTTTTCTTGAAAAGGGAATAAACCGCTTTTACGGTCTTGACGGCGATGCAGAAATACTTATGGTCGGGCACTCGCATCTCATGCTTGCCGTTGACAAACGTATGCTCGAGGAGCGAACGGGCATGCGGGTGGCAAAATACACAAGGGAAGGGGTGAATGTGTCCGACCGCTACATTATGCTTCGACAGTATTTTGGGAGTAAAAAAGGAAAAACTCGTCTTGTCGTTTACGGCATCGATCCTTGGCTTTTTACCAGCGACGGATTAAGCGTGAATTCCTACAAGCTTTTTTATCCATTCATGGATAATCCATGGGTTGACCGTTACGTTCACAGGGAGTCAAAAGATGTTTTTGATTATCTGGGCCATAAACTTTTCAGATCTGCAAGATTCGATGTATTGCTCATCAACGCTGCACTCAGAGGATATCTCGGTAACTGGAGCAACCTGAAATTCGGGGAAATCGACAGCACTGGCCTGAAACGAGAGATAGCTTCAGGAGAATACCGCAGGATCAGGATCGAAAAGGAAAATGTCCGGCAGTTTGAGCATACGCTGCGCTTTCTGGCTGATAAGCACGTGACGGTTATTTTATTGAATACGCCGGTCTATCATCTGCTGACTGACGTGCAACCGGAAAAATACTCTGCAGCAATGGAGCTCATGCGTCGGGTGGCAGCGAGGTATCCCAATGTTCGGTTACTGGATCTTTCTCCCGGTCTTGCCCGCGACTCCCGTTACTTTTTCGATGCTGTCCATATGAATCCTTATGGACAAAAGAGGGTTACAGGACTGTTTTCTGAGGCATTCGATTCACTCGGCATCCGGCATTAACTTTTTTTTGTAACATAACAAGATCGTATGCAGGACAGGTTTTTCATAGAAAGGATTGGAATCAGCAAGGTGAATCTTCATGACGCCACTGCAATACTTTCGGCATCCCTGAGGGCGCACCGGTTCGGTTACGTCTGTGTTACAAATTCACGTACCGTCTACTTGGCGAATCATGATCAAGTATATTGTTCAATACAGAACAATTCTCTGCTCACGGTTCCTGACGGTATTCCGCTGGTATGGATAGCGCATAATCTGGGTTTTCGAGGTGTCGACAAGGTGTCCGGTAAGTCCCTGATGGACGAGATGTTCCGGCTTTCAGCCGAAAACCGTTACTCGCATTATTTTTTCGGTAGCACGAATATGACACTTGAGAAAATGTGCGAAAACATCCGCCGGAAATATGGAGAGATCGACATCAGAGGAACGGTTTCTCCCCCTTTTCAGCCGATAGAGTCTTTCGATGTCCGGGCAATAGCCGAAGAAATCAACAGGTTGCGTCCAACATTTTTCTGGTGCGGACTTGGTGCCCCAAAACAGGAACAGCTGATGGCGAGGCTTCAGCCTCTTCTCGAAGAAACATTTTGTATGGGTGTCGGTCTTGCATTCGAGTATTTTGCCGGCACCGTCAAACGTGCACCGGTCTGGATGCAGAAAACGGGTCTTGAAGGTGTATACCGCATTGTGCAACAGCCGGGACGAGTGAATCCAGCATCCCTGAAGATGTGGCTCAGTACGCTTCCTTTTTTATTGAACACCTTTTTTCACAGAGGCAATGCAAAAGCTTGAGAAGGTTACCTTTGAAAGGCCCACCACATTCAGGCATTTTCTGAACGTGGTTGCAACTGTTTTTTCTCTGCATTTTTTTCGTCACCTGCTTGATCTTTTCGCCTATTTTGTCGTGAATTTCAGCCGGGGAAGGAGACTTGCTGTCGTTGGTAAAAACACCAAACTTCATCCGACTGTCCTTCTCAGGGAAGCTGAGCGTATTGTTATCGGTGAGCATTGCCTGATCAACCATAACAATGTCTTGCAGGCCGGCAAGAAAAATGCATACATAAGGATAGGCAGTTATGTGCACACAGGTCCGGGGGTCATGATGTTTGCCTATAATCATGCGTTTGATGATCCGGGCGTTCCATCTGTACTACAGGATTATTACGATGGAGAAATTGTCATCGGTGACGATGTGTGGATAGGTGCTGGTTCGATCATTCTGCCTGGGGTTACGATTGGAAAAGGGGCGGTTATCGCTGCTGGATCTGTCGTCAACAAGGATGTTCCCTCATATGCAGTTGCCGGGGGAATTCCCGTCAGAGTGCTGAGAATGAGGGATGAATCATGACGCTGAATTTATAACCGTTTATTCATGGCCACGGTATTACTGCTTGCCGGTCACACGATTCAGGCGCTCCCAGTCATGCGTTCCCTGAAACGGTCAGGGCACAAGGTTGTCATTGAATGCGAGACAAAAAGTTCATACGGGTATTACAGTCGCTATCCCGATGCACGGGTTCTTAATCCCGGTTATCCTTATGATTCAGGGAAGTATCTCGATTTTGTTCTCGGGATCCTCAAGGATCACGACATTGACATCGTGCTCCCTCTTTTTGATGCTTCAGCAGAATTTGTAAGTATGCACAGGGATCGTCTGCGAGACCTGGTTCTGTTTGTTTCGCCGCCTTATGAGGTTTTTATGCGTGGTTATTGCAAGAACCGTTTGATGAATCTCTGCCGCGATAATGACATCCCGCACCCAAAAACCGTTGCGATCGACATCAATACGGTTGATACGTCAGGAGGATACACTGGCTTTCCTGCCCTGATAAAACCGGATATTACCACGGGAGGCAGGGGGATGGTGCTGGTTAAAACCGCTGCGGAAGCGAAACATGTGCTTCCTGATATTCAACGGGAATACGGCAGCTGTACACTTCAGGAATTCGTGCCTGCCGGAGGACGGCAGTTCAAGGCTCATCATTTCAGAACAGGTTCAGGAAAGTGCCTCGCATCCGTTGTTGTCGAAAAGACAAGGTATTATCCCGAACATGGGGGAAGCAGTTGCTGCAACAGGACCGTGGATTTTCCCGAGATCGTCCGAACTACTGCCGAGGTGCTTCATTTGCTTGGCTGGGAGGGTTTTGCCGATTTTGACCTGATCGAGGACCCGAGAGACGGCAATATTAAAATAATGGAGATAAATCCGAGGTTTCCCGCAAGCATCAGGTCAGCGTTCGAGGCGGGGGTGGATTATGCCAGGCTTTATGTCGATTATTGTCTTGGAAATCCTCTGAAGGAATATCGCTGCAGGCCGGGAGTTTGTCTGCGTTATCTTGGACTTGATCTGTTGTGGTTCTTAAAAAGCAAAAACCGGTTCTGTGCAGAGCCTTCTTGGTTCAGGTTTTTCGGAAAGGATGTTTATTATCAGGAAGGCAGCCTTACCGATCCCCTGCCTTTTGTTTTCGGTTCATATTCAGGACTGAAAAAACTCATGGACCAGAATTTCAGGAAATCAAAGTCGGGAGTCCAGCCCGACTGATCGCATTCAGCAAGGCAAGCGATGAACATTTTAACATTTGACGTTGAAGAGTGGTTTCATATTCTTGATCACGAATCAACGAGAGCCGTTGCAGGATGGTCAGGATATGAAAGCCGTATTCGCAGGAATATGGACAGGATTGTCGGTGCGCTCCAGCAAAGAAACCAGAAGGCCACTTTTTTTTGTCTTGGATGGATTGCTCAGCAATATCCCGAGGTTATTCGTGATCTCGTCAGTGCTGGATATGAAATCGGTTCCCATGGTTTTTCGCATCAGCTTGTCTATGAGCAGACAAAGGATGATTTTCAGAAAGATCTCGATTTGTCTATCAAGGTTCTTGAGGATATTGCCGGTGAGAAAATCCGGTACTACCGTGCTCCGGGTTTTTCAATCAGGGAGGATTCTTCATGGGCATTTGAAATTCTCGCCCTGCGCGGGATCGAAGTCGATTGCTCGGTTTTTCCTGCACCGAGAGCCCATGGCGGTTTCCCTTCCTACCGTGCTCCCGTGCCCTCCATACTGAAGTCTGGCGATATCCGGCTCAAGGAATTGCCGATCAGTTATGTCACCATCGCCGGCAAGCCGCTGATATTTTCAGGTGGTGGTTATTTTCGCATCTTTCCATACCGTCTGATAAAAGGATGGACTGGCGGATCGAACTATGTCATGTCTTATCTCCATCCGAGAGATTTTGACGCCGATCAGCCTTGGATACCTGGTTTGCCACCGGCAAGGCTTTTCAAGTCATATGTTGGTCTTGCCGGTGCTCTGGGCAAACTTCAAAAATGGATGGATGAGTTCACCTTTGTCGATATCAAAACCGCCCTGGAACTTATCGACTGGAGAAATGTTCCTGTTGTTGATGTGACGTGAGGGTGCTGTATCGATTGGTTGTTTGGGTGTGATGGCGTGGGCCGAGGGCAGAAAATGCACTAATTTTCATTTTTCAGTCAGCAAAATAAACGGGATTTAACTATTTCGTTGCCAGGTTTGTAAAATTTTCCTATGCTCAAAAGGGGCAGAAGTTGACAGTTTTTACTGCCATCGTATCGGAAAAAGGCGGCCCCCTCTCTTTTTCCTTGGGATTATAAGCGTATCTGCATATTGCGTGTCGCGCTGTGCCAAGTGTTATCGAGAAATAAAAAGAGAGTGTTCATGAAAGCAGTTATTCTTGCCGGTGGTTTAGGGGTTCGGCTTCAGCCTTTTACTCAGGTGATTCCGAAGCCATTGCTTCCCATTGGCGAAAAATCGGTCCTTGAAATCCAGATTGAGCGGCTTTCCAAATTTGGATTCAAGGAAATATTCCTTGACCACAAACTACAAATCCGATTATATCGAGCGTTTTTTCGGCGATGGCTCGGAGTTTGGAGTGAAACTCACGATCAGCAAGGAGGATACGCCGCTTGGTACTGCCGGCCCGATCCAGCTCCTCAAAAATGATCTCGATACACCGTTTCTTGTCATGAACGGTGACATTCTTTCTCTCGTCGATTTTGGCAAACTGTACGAGTTCGCACTTGCCCAGGATTCCCTGCTCACGCTCGCTATAAAAAAGGAGATTACGCCTTTCGATTTCGGCAATATCTTTTTTGAGGGTAATTTTGTTACCGGTATCGAGGAGAAACCAAATATTGTCATGTACATTCTTGCGGGGATATACGTGATGAAGCCGGAGATATTCCGTTTTTTCCCTGCCAAGGAATTTTTTGGCATGGATATGCTGATCAGGCGAATGCTTGATGACGGGCATCCGGTTTCGAAATACGACCTGCAGGATTACTGGCTTGATATCGGCCGTATAGACGATTATTATACTGCCCAGAAAGAGTACAACAGCCATTTCAACCGTGGGGATAATTGAAGAGAAGGATAGGAGTTATAGGGGCTGGTATTCTTGGTCTTGCCGTTGCATACCGTTTACAACAAAAGTATCCTGCCGCTGAGGTCGTTGTTTTTGAAAAGGAGAACGGCCCAGGCAAGCACCAGAGCAGTCATAACAGCGGCGTGCTGCATTGCGGCCTTTATTACACGCCGGGCTCCCTGAAAGCCCGTCTTGCCGTCGAAGGAATCCGCACCATGGTTGAGTTCTGTCGGCAGCACGATATTCAGCATGAGGTGTGCGGCAAGGTTGTCGTGGCTTCCGACGAGCGGGAGCGGGGGTTTCTTGAAAACCTTGCGGCACGCGGTGCTGCCAACGGGTTGAAGGGGTTGAAATATCTCGCCCCGTCAGAACTGAAAAAGAGGGAGCCATTTGTGAAAGCGACGGCTGCGCTGCAGGTTCCCGAGGAGGGTATTGCGGATTATCCGGCGGTTATGGATACGCTTGCCGCCATCATTCTCGCCAACGGCGGTTCGCTGTACTACAGCAGCCCGGTTACGGCGGTTCGATCCGTTTCCCGAGATGGGCGGGTCGTTGTTGCAACTTCCCGGCATGAAATCGAGGTGGATATGATGGTTTCCTGTGCGGGGCTTCATGCCGACAGGATCTACCGTGCCTGTACAGGCGAGCGGCCTCCCCTGAAAATAATTCCGTTCAGAGGCGAGTACCGCATGCTGAAGCCGGAAGCGGAAGCTCTTGTGAACCATCTGGTCTACCCTGTGCCGGATCCCGCCTATCCGTTTCTCGGGGTGCATTTTACAAGGCTGGTGCATGGCGGCCGCGAAGTCGGTCCAAATGCTGTGCTTGCTTTCAAAAGGGAGGGGTACGGCAAATGGGCGTTTTCAATGCGTGATGCCCTGGATTCGCTCACCTATCCCGGATTGCTTCGTTTCGTTGCACGGAACCCGGGTTTTACTGCGGGCGAGTTTTCAAGCTCTTTTTCCGAAAACGCCTTTCTGGCAAAAGCAAGGAAAATGATTCCCGATATCGGTTCCGGCCAGTTTCTGCAGGGAACCGCAGGGGTCAGGGCCCAGGCGATCGATGCCCGCGGAGCCCTTGTCATGGATTTCAGCATCATCAGGCGCGGCAACCAGGTGCATGTCCTCAACGCCCCTTCTCCGGGGGCTACGGCATCACTTGCGATTGCTGCATATATTGTTGATGAATATGTCAATTAACCATAAAACCACAGGAGTATGAAAGAAACGGTGCTTGTCAGTGGAGGAGCAGGCTATATCGGTTCGATACTGGTGCGTCTGCTGCTTGAAAAAGGGTACAGGGTGAAGGTGCTCGATAACCTTATGTTTGGTGGTGTGCCCATCATCGATCTGTTGAATGACGATGATTTCATGTTCATAAAAGGTGACGTACGCAATGACGATGATCTTGGCAAAGCGCTTGAGGGTGCTGATTATGTCGTACATCTGGCCGCGATTGTCGGTGATCCGGCATGTGCCAAGCAGCCCGATCTTGCCCGTTCAGTCAATCTTGACGGAAGCAGACGGATGTACGAGATCGCCAATGCGCTTGGAGTGAAGCGGTTTGTTTTTGCTTCGACCTGCAGCAATTACGGAAAAATGGAAGATCCGGAATCATTCGTTGATGAAAATTCTGCTCTTGCTCCGGTTTCGCTCTATGCCGAAACAAAGGTTGCCATAGAGCAGTACCTGCTTGACCAGCCAAGAACAAACCTGTGCAAACCAACCTCCCTCCGTTTTTCCACCGTTTACGGTCTTTCACCCAGGCCCCGGTTCGACCTGACGGTTAACGAGTTTACCAAGGAACTTGTGCTTGGCAGGGAACTGGTTGTTTTCGGGGAACAGTTCTGGCGGCCTTACTGTCATGTTGTCGATCTCTGCCGTTCAGTCCTTGCTGTGCTCGATGCCGAGGAGGATAAGGTGGCATTTGATGTGTTTAATGTGGGCGATACAAAAGAGAACTATCAAAAACAGATGATCGTCGATGAGATTCTCAAGCAGATTCCCGAAGGCAGAATCCGGTATGTGCAGAAAAACGAAGACCCGAGGGATTACCGGGTTTCCTTTGAAAAGATCCGCCAGCAACTCGGGTTCAGGATAACCAAAACCGTGCCTGACGGAATCCGGCAGATAGCCCAGACCGTTCGTGACGGGTTCATTCCCGATCCGGACACGAAAGCGTATCGTAACAGTTGACGAAAAAAGTATGTACAGACTACCCTTGTTCGATCTGAATTTCGGTCCTGAAGAGGAACTGGCAGTAGTGGAGACTCTTCGTTCGAAATGGATTTCAACCGGTCCGAAAACAGCCGAGTTTGAATCCTCGTTTGCCGGCTTGCTCAGCTCGAAACATGCGCTGGCAGTTTCGAATTGTACGGTTTCGCTTCACCTTGCCATGAAGATTCTCGGCATCGGCCCAGGGGATGAGGTCATCTGTCCTTCGCTCACTTTTGTGGCTACGGTCAACGCCATCCGGTACGTCGATGCAATTCCGGTTTTCGCCGATATTTATTCGAATGATGACCTGAATATCAATCCGTCGGATATCGAACGGAAAATCACTCCCAAGACAAAAGCCATCGTGGTCATGCATTACGCAGGCTTTCCCTGTGCTATGGACGAGATCATGCGTATTGCTGCAAGGCACAATCTCAGGGTTGTCGAAGATGCCTGCCACGGGCCGCTGTCAGAATATGGAGGAAAGAAACTCGGCACCATTGGTGACGTCGGCTGTTTCAGCTTTTTTTCCAACAAGAACATCAGTACCGGAGAGGGAGGGATGCTGGTGACAAACGATACCGGGTTGTATGAACATGCAAAGCTGCTTCGTTCTCATGGTATGACAACGCTTTCCTATGAACGCTCAAAGGGGCACAGCACCGGCTACGATGTGGTTGAGTCGGGATACAATTACCGGATGGACGACATTCGGGCATCGATCGGTATCGTGCAGCTCCGGAAACTTGAAATGGATCTGCGGAAAAGAGCGTCGGTGCGGCAGTGCTATGAGGAGGGGTTCTCGTCGATAAGCGGCATGACGGTGCCGTTTGCCGGACATGAGGGTTTTGCTTCGAACTATATTTTCGCGGTGCTTGTCGATAACGATCGTGCTGCGTCTCGGGACATGATAAGAGCCCGACTGCATGAGGCGGGCATTCAGACCAGCATGCACTATCCTCCGGTACATCTTTTTTCGACCTACAGGATGTGTTCCGTTCCGCTTCCGGTGACCGAATCGGCCGCGTCCCGGTTGATAACGCTTCCGATGTTTTCCGGAATGACCAATGAGGATGTTGCGTATATTGTCGAAAAGATGCGGGATGCACTTCATGAATGAACCATATCCCTGACCTACAACAAGAGACATTCAGCTATGAAAGGAATCATTCTTGCCGGGGGCTCCGGCACGAGGCTCTACCCGGTTACGAAAGGCATTTCGAAACAGCTGCTTCCGGTATACGACAAGCCAATGATCTACTATCCCCTTACCACGCTTATGCTTTCGGGGATACAGGACATTCTCATCATCACGACACCAGAGGATCAGCCGATGTTCATGAAACTGCTTGGCGACGGGAGCGAGTGGGGGATCAGGCTTTCCTATACGGTTCAGCCATCTCCCGATGGTCTTGCGCAGGCATTCATTCTGGGGGAGCCTTTTATCGGAGACGACGATGTCTGTCTCATTCTCGGCGACAACATTTTTTTCGGTTATGCGTTCAGTCCGATGCTCGAACAAGCGGTCCGTACTGTTGAAAAAGAGCGTAAGGCGAATATTTTCGGGTATTATGTCAGCGATCCGGAGCGTTACGGTGTGGCTGAGTTCGACAAGGATGGCAATGTGATTTCCATTATGGAAAAACCTCAGAACCCGAGATCGAATTATGCTGTGGTAGGGCTTTACTTTTATACCAATGATGTGATTGAAATTGCTAAAAATGTCAAGCCGTCCGCGCGCGGAGAACTGGAAATCACTTCGGTTAATGAGGAGTATCTGCTAAGGGGTCGGCTGAAGTGCTCCATGCTGGGTCGCGGGTTTGCCTGGCTCGATACCGGAACCCACGA
>Ga0194120_10006323_pt1 | contig 16812 bp, 14 predicted proteins | sample TA2MahCa65mmetaG_FD_148642 | JGI IMG/M metagenome (GOLD analysis project Ga0194120, IMG submission 148642) | Freshwater microbial communities from Lake Tanganyika, Tanzania - TA2015019 Mahale Deep Cast 65m | ecosystem: Environmental > Aquatic > Freshwater > Lake | place: Tanzania: Lake...
TTTAACTCCGTTTTTATTCCTGTTCTGATAACACAAAACATAAGTATTTGATGCAGTTTTAAATATATTAGATATTAATACCGCATGTAGTTTCTTATGTTGTTCGTTACAGAATATTTATTTTTACAATATAGTTGTATTATGCTTAATTTTAGATCGATCGAATAATTATTAGTTGAACTGATTATCATTTTTATGATATTATAAATGAGAAATTTTAATATTATAAACATGAAAAGAAATGCAATGTGATAAAAATGTCCAAATGAAACTTGGAACGAGTATATATTATGATTAGCCATCCTTATTTCAAGGCTCGCTCCGCGAGCCCGCCGAGCCATCTCGGCGAAACAAAGAAAAGTTGAAATCTCTGATCTCTATTATATCTAATAATGATATTATTATACATCTCATAATCAATGGAGGACAATATTACTGTTCGGTTCAAGACTCTTAATCATAAAGAGTATGAATTGACGGTCAATAAAAAAGATATTATTGAATCCAAATTAGAGACTATTTTTGATATAACTAAAGATCCTACAAAAGATGTAAATTTTGAACAAGCTAACATTAAACTAATATATTCTGGACGAATTTTAGACAAAACTAAAACTTTTGAAGATGAAAAAATAACAGATGGTTCGTGTATCATAACATTTATTTCTAAAAAAGCTACTGCTCCTATATCAGATGAAGATCTTGAAGATCCTGAAGATGAATCTACAGAAGCACCTGCTACTTCGTCACTACCTCCTGGACATACATCATTCCAATTTTCAATGGGAACATTTCCAATTTCTGGATCAGGAGGACAAATGAATGATATTTTTGGAAATCTTCTAAGATCATTGCAAGGTTTAGCTCCTGCTCCACCTGCTCCGCGGCGAACTTCACGAACTTCAGTGGCGGCTCCACGAACAACTAGACCCCCTGCTTCTGCTTCGCCTGCTATGGCATCAGCTTCAAGTATTCCTGCTCCTGTTCGTCATATTTCCATGGCGAGTTCGCAAGAGACATCAGCATTTTGGAATCGGGAAGCCGAAGCATCAGAACGGACAGCATTGTATACGGTGGAACAAGTCCATGCAATTTTACCGATGATAGTAGATTCTGTATTAACATCTCAATTTTTAAGCAATCTAATATTAAATCGAAATGCTACGATTGGATCTCTTTCTGGCGAATATTATCGTTCTATAGTTCGTCAAGGAATGGAACAATCTAATAAAGCTATTGTTGGATATAAAACAAATCAACGAAGTGATATTGTTATTGATTCACGAAGTCATATTCCTACAACGGCAACTGCTCTAGCTCCAGATCCCGTCCCTAAATTAGAGGATGTAAAAGAGGATGAAGAAGAGTTTGCTCATGTTGAATGGACTGAACAAGATCAAAACAATATTAAAGAATTACAGACATTGTTTCCAGCAATGTCAGAAGAAATTATCAAGACAAATTATATTAAATTTAATAAGAATTCAGATGCAACGGCTACATACTTCCTAAGCTCGTTTTAACTGAAATACCTGTGTTTGTATATGAATTGAATTTCGTGTGTGTGTGGTGTCAAAACTTTTTCAAGGCTTTGAATCGATTTAACACTGTTTCTTACAATTTTGGCATAGAATCAATCATTGGATCCGCAATATTTGATTGATTTTCTAAATTTTATTTAGAAAATTAATCCGAATCCTCACTAAAATAATCATCTTCACCTTCTCCAATTTTTCTATTAACTTCAGTATCTATTTCAGTATATCCAATTAAATTCTCTAAATACATCGCATAACTATCGCCAAATTTAGATATATAATTATCAATTAGTTTTTTGGTTCTTTCAGGATCAGAATTTAAAACATGTGATATAAATTCATTGCCGTTAAAACTAACTTCGTCTTTGGACGAAGTTGTTTTATTATTATCTTTTTTAATAAATGAAAATATTGAGAATGATAATATTTGATTTAGAATATCAATATGAAATAATCCTGCATTATTTAATTCTTGATAAATTAATGATGGATGAATTCCTTTAATATTACGATCTATAACATCATTTTGTTCAACCATAAAATCAGAATATAATTTTTGATATAATTTTATAATGGCGGTTTTCATATATTTTTCGTCATGAATATTGTTCTCTATTATTTTGGATAAATCTTCTGAATTATGGATAACATGATCAAATAATACATTAATAGCTCGCAATTTAATAGAATTAGCAAAATCAATAAATCTTGTGAATAATATATGATCAATTAATTCTTTATTAGAACATAATTTTTCAATAGTTGTTTTTTCCCAAGCAATATATTCGAGAATCTGAGATAACATGGTATCAAATTCATTTTTAAATGATATACCTTTAGTTGTGGTATATGCCATTAATTGTATAGAATATCCAAATTCTTTGAATAGAGAAATAACATCTGGATAAGTAATACATTTATTATTTAGCGAATCATATCCTGAAACAATGACTACTTTCGTATGAGTAGTTTGATTATCGAGATTATGATATTGTTGACAAAGATGAACAGATATTGGTGAGGTAATATTTTTATTTTTTCTTTGTTCTAGATCCAAATATAAATATCCCATAATAACAGAGCCATTTTTAATAACATATGTTTGAACACTAATATTTTGCCATTTACTATTCTCTTGTTGTTCAAATATAATATTAAAATATTCTTTGAATGATTGAATAATTACTTTAACAACATCAGATGGTTTAAATAAGTTTTTAGCTTTCATTTGTTCATAATAATATATGATATCAGTTAAATTAACTTTCTTATCATAGCCATCTTTTTTCAATTCACGATGAATTCTTTCTATCTCTTTACGAGATCTGTCTTCAAGTTTAGCTATGAGATCATTAATAAGAACTTTGATATCATCGGAATCTGCTTGAGATTTTTTCTTAAGAAAATTATAATATGTTTTGTATCCAGATATATTGGCATATTTATGTCTAAGTAATATCAGTTTTGAAAACATAATCATGATTGCTTCTGTTTTTTGAAAATATGTTTCTTCAATAGAGTTTCGTAATTCAGGATTCTTGATTTTTCGATGAAGAAAATAATAATTTTGTCGTGTTAAATTAATCTTAGATTTGACTTTTTCTGGTAAATATGGTTTCATTTTATCTGTTATAGTTAATTGTTGATTTCGATCCAAATCTTTTCTAATCAAATTACTAAGTTTATTGATTTCAATAATCATCTCTTCTTTATTCTCATCATATTTTTGCTCGAATTCTTTGATTATTTTACTCAATACAATAGATTCATCGATTAATTTTGGATTTAATTTTAATAATTTTTCATAAACATCACGATTATTAAAAAATTTAGTGTTATATTTTTTAAGCATTTGATCAATGCTATTAATTTCAGTTGTTGGATTCATTATAACTAATAGACCAATACTCTTATACAAATAATTAAATACGAATAAATATTCGAATAATGAATTTAATATAGTTGTTTGATTGGTGCTTTTGATAATTTCACTAATCATTGTATCACAATATATCAATGCAAGTTCGAGTGCCTTGCTTATAGAAATTTTTCCTTTATTGAATATGAATTTGAATATTAGTTTTTCTATTTCTAAACTGGGCATAATATTTTAAGATATGATAAATTTATACTAAATTTTTTCATACAACTAATTTATGGAAAACATTAATAATGAAAAACAATTCTATTTAATTTATTATAAATTGATTCTAGAGAAAAATGAACAATTGTTTACTAGGGACATAAATAATTTTTCAAAACAGGCTTCTATTCATAATATAAAAGATATCAAAAGTATGATAACCAAATTGAAAAATGATAAGCTATTATTGTCATATAAAATATTGGTGTTATTGTATACAAAATCTTATTTATTCCAAAAAATTATGAGATATCAAACCAACAAGAAAAGAGAACAATTGATAACTGTAATAGAAACATTAAGTAAATTTAAGAAGGATGTAGAATTTATTAATTCATTTAAATTATTTCCTTTAATATTGAGACCTATGAGTAGTGAATCAACACATGAAGTATTAAAAACAGGCGATAATATTTGGTTTGATGTATCAAGAACAGAAATCATACATAGAATTGAATTAATTATCAAAAGATTTGGTATTATAATGTTGCATAATCTAAAACTAAATATTGTTCATTATGATGACATTTTGGCAATGAATTATAAACAATTATCAAAATATCATAATAAAATAATTAATAAATTGAAAAGTTATATTGTCAAAACAATTGATAATTGTGATGAATATATTTCAATTGAAAAATCTTATGTTATAACCTTGATTAATTATGACACAACTATTGAGTTTGATAATTCTGATTTGTCAATTGAAGAAACAACTGATAATATTATTGAAAATGAAATCTTTGACAATTGTGATTAAAAGTCAAAAAAATTGATAATTAATTCGTCAATATATTAAAATATATAATATATGTGTATATTACTATGTCTCATAATAGCGATGATGAAAGGGATGTCAAACCTGATAATCCCGAAAGAAAAGATTATCAACAATTAGATTATAGTTCATTTGATGATTTCTTATGTGAATATCATGAAGGAAATTTATTAAAAGGTATTTATGCGTATGGTTTTGAAAAACCATCGCCAATACAATCTAAAGCAATCGAGCCGATTTGTGATGGAGTTGATATTGTCGCCCAAGCAAAATCTGGTTCGGGAAAAACTGGTGCATTTACTATAGGAGTTCTCGCACGAATTAATCCAAAAGATAAATATATTCAAGCTGTTATTATTTCTAATACCAAAGAACTGGCAATACAAATTTATCATGTTGTTAAAAATATTTCAAGTTTTATGGATATTAAAATATGTTTATGCATTGGTGGAAGTGAAACACATACAAATTTAAAAGAAGCATATCAAAGTCATATTCTTGTTTGCACTCCTGGAAGATTAGCAGGACTCATACAAAAAGATATCAAGGATATTGCTGACAACAGAAGAAAAACAAGAACTCGAATGTTAGACAGACTAAAACTATTGGTGATTGATGAAGCTGATCTATTATTGGGTAGGCATTTTCTTGATCAAACAAAAAATATCATAACTAATATTCCCAAAAAAACTCAAATATGTTTGTTTTCGGCTACCTATTCTAGAGATGTTTTAGAATTGACACGAGAATTTATGAATAGACCTGTCAAAATATTAGTCGAAGCTGAGAAAGTTAGTGTTGACGCCATTAAAAATTATTATTGTAATTCAGAAGAAGATGAAAAATATTCCAATCTTGTAAAGATTTATCAAACAGTAAGTCTATGTCAAGCCGTTATCTTTGTTAATTCAATTGATAAAGGGACTGATTTAGCTGAAAGATTAATTAAAAATGGCTATCCAGTTGGACTTCTACATGCCAAATTCGATGACGAAAAAAGATCGGATATTCTGAAAAAATTTAGATTGACTCAAACAAGAATTTTGGTGGCTACTGATTTGATTTCACGAGGTATTGATGTTCAACAAGTTGGATTAGTCATAAATTATGATGTTCCAAATAAAATCGAACAATATATACATCGTGTTGGAAGAAGTGGTAGATACGGAAGATTGGGTGTGGCAGTAACCTTTGTAACCAATGATCCATATGATATTGATAAGATGGAACATATTGAAAAGGTATACAAACTCGAATTTGAGAAATTACCTGATTTAGATAGAGTTAATGAATATCTGACAGGAATAAAAAAATTCTAAATTATTTTTATATAATATGAATTATAATATTATTCATAATGATAGTGACTCAAAATATATGATAGTGATGCCTAGTCTAGATAAAAATTATTCCATACCAGATAAAGAACTTGAATCATTTGATATTTATCAAGAATATGTAGGATATAATGAGGTATTGTTAAGTGTGAATTACAATAAAAATATATTATATGGTGATAGCGGAAATATTAGAGAATTAATAAAGATCTATATTAAAGTTTATGTTTTCTATTATTACAAATTATCTAAAATAAAATCTAATTTATTAACATTAAAAGAATTATGTAATTGTTTATATGATTTATCTATTTCACGATTAATGATCATGAGATATAGATCTATCATATCAGATTCATCTGTAGATTTTAATAAAAATGATATTCTTAATATGAAAATAAAAATTGTTAACAATGATACTAATTATTTACAATTTAAGTATAATAATATCGAATCTATTGTTAATTTAATATTATTAGACAGGATGTTTTTAGTAATAAATCTATTTGAGATTATTACGCCCAATAATATCAATGGATTAATACATGATATACATAACACGACTGGTGAAACATTGTTAAAGATAAAACCAAAACATGTAGATGAATTACTAGATAAAATAGGTTTATTGAATTTTGCTAATAGTTTAGGCTTACAATTAATTATCATGCCACCAAATTTCACATCATATAAAATTAAATTAGTATCTAATAGTATCATCTATCCTGTTTGTAGTATGGGTTATAATAGATCAGTTGTTACATATATGGTTATTGATACTAAGATAAAAAAACAAAAATTAAAAAAATATGAATTACGATCTCCACATGGTGCAATTGAAGCATATGATCCATATCGTCGATATGAAGATATAAATAATGATAATTTTCTTGAATATGTGCTTGGAATAGAAACGCCAATTACTGAAAATATAGAAATCGGTTTCAAAAAACAATTTGGTATAGATAGACCATTTAGATTTGGATATCATGATTTACATGAATTAAAAGTGAACTATAATTATTTCGATCCTAGATTAACTCTTGATAGAAAAATTCCTGAAAATGAAGAAAGATATCAAACCTATTGGCAAGAATTGAGTCGAGAACGCAAAAAAGCAAAAACATACTTTGATAATAATTATTTTGGTAAAGCTATTGAGGATTCTGAACATACACATATATTTATAGTATTTGTTGAAAACTTTTTAGTAGTAATAGATAGATTAATTGAAAATGCAACACGCTTGTCAAAAAGATTAGATAACATAATGGTTATTGCAATACCATTCGGTGATCCCATTGATCTATCATATAACAAAATTGTGAAGAAGAAAATAAAAGAATACAAAGAAACTAAAGAATATAAAGATTTCAAAAAATCAGTAGAATATGAAGAATTCATAAATTCCAATGAATATAAACAATATCAATTGTATATAACTTCTGGTGGATCAGAAGGATTTAAGTATGAAGAATATAGAGGCATTAATATTAAAACCGAATTACGCGAAGAAATAAAAAAAATAATAGAAATAGATACATATGCTCAAGCCTATAAAGAGTTATATGATCTGTTATATAATATATTCGAATTAGAGGACTAAAAATTGATTATTCTTTTCTCAACATAAACATTCTATTCATATAATCAATATATGAATAATATAATAGTTGATGATGGATTTAACACATCATACATTGATTCATTATTAATAGCCTTGTTTTACATCAAAAAAAATAATATCTTTCAAAATATGTTATCAGATCTTCCAGAACAAATACCATTTGCATATCTTCAAGATCTAATACAAAACAATTTTATTGAACAAATCAGAAAAGGATATATGATCGATATTACAATAACAAATGAAATTCGAAATTATTCAATCATATGTGGTTGGAAAGATTCTCCTAGTATAACTGAAAGTTTTAATGTTGTTGATTATCTGGGCTTCTTAACTACAGGATTTGGATTCAAACTAAAATATGAAATCATGGAAAAAAAAGGTGAAACTATTATCTCAAAAAATATAAATCATATTAATGTTAAACTTATCTCAGATGATATGAGAATCGATGAATTATTACGAGATTGGGTTAAAGATACATTTAATGACAAATTATGGAATTTTAAAGAGATTCCTATCATGATTCCTATTTATTTGGACAGACTTAAAGAAGACAAGTGGAACAATAACAAAGTTGATATTATGAAACGAATTATGTTCGATGCTCATAAAGATTATTCTTGGGTAATACATGCTATCGTAGGTGTATCAAATAAGCGATATTATTCGATCATTAATTATGACACAAATTGGTATATGTTTTCTAATAATAGAATACCAGCTTTTACAAAACTCAATATCAAAACAGAAGATATATCGGATAAAATAAAACATGAATGTGTGTTGATTATATACAGATTGGATAAAACTTGATTATAATAAAACATGCTTAGCATGTTCGCGAAGCAATCTTCGCGTGAATAAGTAAAGCTTAATTTATCAAAAATTCTTTTATATTTGGAGAAATTATACTGATATCTAATCTGAACTTCTGAGATTTATATATCATGATTTTTATTTTTTGGAACAAATTTAATTCTAAATTTGAACCTATATTTGTCATAATTAATTTTGAACTCGTATTTTCTATTTTTATGTGTTCTAATGTATTATTAATTACTGACACATCATAGTCTAAATCCAATTCACTAATATACAGTCTCACATTATTATCTCTAATACCAACAATGTAAGCATAACATTCTAAAAGGTCTATATCCTCAAGTTTATTGAGTAAATTTGAATATCGTTCAACTTGTTTATAATATTTGGAATATATATTAATCAGAGACATATCTTTGACCGCAAATTCTTTTTTATTTATGGTATTCCATAATTGTCTATGAATTAAAATATCACAATATCTTCTAATAGGTGATGTAAAGTGAGTATATAATTTTAATTTACTATGCCAACTATTATCAATTCCAATTGTGTAATTGGCACTTTCCAATAAAGATAGTTCGTATTTTTTCACTAATATTGGATCTGAACATAATGCTTTTTCAATAGTTTTCTCATCATGACTTCTCAATATACAATTTTTAGGATCATAATTAGAAATTGTTTCAGCTACAATTTGATTACATAAAATCATATATATTGCTACCATCTGATGAGAATCATATTTTTCATTTTCATCAAAATTAATCAGATTTTTTAATTTGATTCCAATTTCAAATAATAAACTCTTCTCAATTTCAGGATCATCATAAGTCATATTTTTGGTTACTGTAATGAATGATTTGTGAAATCGAATATTTGAAATTTTTATTCCGTCAAAATTAAAAATTACACTAAATGCTCTCTTAATTTTGCCTTCTTTTAATGACATATGTTCGATCGATAAATACGACGAAATCATATCAATTCTTTTGTCTTTTAGATAAATTGATTCTATTCGTTTTGATAATTCAATATCATAAGCACTATTTTCTTCAATATATGACGAAACATCAGCAATATGAATACCTATTTCATATTGATCATCTAGTTTTATGCAATGTAAAGCATCATCGATGTCTTCACAGCCAACAGGATCTATGGAATAGATTGATAAATGTGTTAAATTTAGTCTATCAGGAGTTAAATCGGTGATATCTAAATTAATCTTATTTATTTTTTTATTCCAATGCGAGGTTGATAATGCATCTAATATTTTATCATTATCAACATATTCTAGAACTGAACAATAGAATATGTTATTAGAAATATGTTCTAATTTTGCTACTACATATATGTCAGGTTCTAATTTTAGTCTCTTTGTTTTAACTAAGACTTTGGGTAAATTTTTCATAAATGGAGTCATAGATTTATATATCATATTAGATTTTTTAGAACTATATACTTTGTCTGAACTCAAATGTAGTATTCCTACTATTGTAGTTATCATTTTAATATAATTATTTTGATAAATAATTATATCTTTAATTTTCAATTTTCATAAACTAAATTTCTTCTTGTTGTTGTGTTTGAACAGATATTAGTTGTGAAACATCATCTTCAATATATTTGTCACTAATTATTAAATTTTTCTTAATTTGTAAAACAAACAATGGAGAAAATGCTATCATTAAACTCATCAGTATTATATCCAAACAAGCTAATATAATTAGTAGTATACTGAAAAATACTGTATTGCATAATGTTATTACATCGAGAATAATATTAACAATATATGCTACATTTGATAAATATTTATTGAATTCTGTTAATTTGATTGTATGTCCTTTAATATGTATGTTTTCTAGATTGTATTTTAATTTCCAACACGAAGTTTGATTATATGATGACATTGATGGAATAATATTCAAGAAGTGAACTATTATGAAGTATAATCTAAAATCAGTGATATAATGGATCATACAATCACATGTGTCAACATAATGATATAATACTATCACTTGGAAAGTATTATACAATAATCCAAATAAATAATGGAGTATTGTAAAGTTAGTTAACTTCATGATAACTGAAGATAATCAAGTTTTATACGCTTGTTTTGGTAGCTTTGCTGCCAAAATAAGCCTTGAATTAACTTCGTCTATAAACGAAGTTAATTTCAACGCGTGTCATATAACTCGTCAAAAGTTATACAATATCTAAACTATTCAAATATCAATTTTTTGCTTCGTAATACGCTTGACCTATCAGGCTTAGATGTTGGGCGTTGTCCAACATCTAAGTGTGATATCACAATTTCTTTAATATATTTAACCATTTTATTATATTTGCCATCATAATGTTCTAATAAATGATTAATTTCGGAACCTTGTTTTATTTCATCTTGAAATATATAAAAACAAAAAGACAATGGGATAATATTTTCATCATATTTAAAATCGATATCGATAATAGTAGCATTAAACTTACCTTCATTATCCATACTTAACATAATATCATCTGGCATAATATTGCATGGATATCCCAATGTTCTAACATATTCAATAACATGGATTATATCAAAGAAAATTGTTTCAAGATCCTTTTTAAAATAATCAAAATATTCTGTATCATTTAATGTAATATATTGATCAATATATTTTGTAATGATAACTAATATTTTATCTGAAATAATAATTTTTTGAATATTTGTGATGTTATTATTTGTTTTTAGATTAATATAGATATCTACTTCGTCACGATAAAAATCTTTTAATTTGGCTGTCAAAAAGAATTTTTCATTAGTTGATTTGTCTTGAATTACATAGATTGATTTGGTATTATTATTTTTGAATGTGGATAGAATACGATATTTATTTGACATAATGTCTAGTTCGTTAACTAGATCGGTTATATTATAATATTCATATTTTAATTCTTTATTCATATACAATAAATAACTATAATAATTTAGTAAAAGAACCATTTGGAAATTTCATATGTGTGTGAGTTAACTTCTATCTTTTTGTCTCGTAATAATGACTCATATAATTCATTATCTAGTATTTCAATAACCGCATAGTTTTTGGGTTTTCCAGTTTCATGATCAGTGGCTATAAAATATTTACCTATTTGTCCAAGTTTACTAAATATTTCATATATATTTTCTCGTGTTATAGTCTTGTCTATATTTTTCATGATAATCAGATTTTGTGTTTTCAGTTTAATATTTTCAATCAATATGTGTTTATTTTGTTTTTTAGTCACATTATAATGATTATTATGTTCTTTCCAATTATCAAACATATATTCTGTAAATCGTAATGCACGATTTTTAATCATAATATGAGTATTGCCAACTAATAATTTAGCATTCTCTATTGTGTCAAATGTTACAAATCCAAATCCTCGAGTTATATCTGAATTCTGTTTATATATAACCTCAGCTTTAATAAATCCTTTCATATTCTCAAAACATTTATTAAATTCTTCTTGTTCACATTGAAACGGAACATTACCAACAAATACCTTACATGATAGATTATTGTTCATTATAATATGTAATGATATTCTTATTTGTAATTATTTTACTCAGAATCTAAAAAAATTGATTTTTTAATAATAAAGAATAGAATAGTATATGTAAATATACTATATCTAATGGCTAGTTCGCTAACAGATAAGCGGTTAAGAAATGAATTAAAGGATTTACGAAGAAATAGAATGGACAATGTTCAAGTTATTCAAGATGAAACAAATAAATACGTATTCTATTTCTTAATGGAGGGAGATCCTAAATCAGATTATAATAATGGTTATTATATCGGAAAACTCTTACTCCCTAACGAATATCCAAGTAAACCGGGAGATTTTTTGTTCCTAACACCTAACGGTAGATTTACCGTTGACCAAAAAGTATGCATGTCAAACACTGGTTATCATGCAGACGAATGGGCACCTACTTGGAGTATCAGAAATATTGTTCTTGGGATAGTGTCAGTATTTAATGATGACAAGGAACATGGGCTTAACATGGTTCGCGAACCATCTGAAATAAGGAGAAAATATGCAAAAGAATCTATTAAATTCAATCTAACTAATCATGCAAATATATTTAAAGGATTTACTCAATTTGTGGATTCCGATGGAAAAATCAAATCCAAAGAACAACGAGATAAAGAGAAGAAAGAATATGAAGAGAAACGCAAATTGAAAAAACTTAAGAAACAACAGAAGAATGTAGGAGATGATTCTCTCGATGATAAAGAAGAATTAGTCGAAGAAAAGCATATGGTTGTTGAAGACGATTCGCCAAAGAAAGAAGAATCCAAAAAAGAACCTTCTCTTTCGGAAAAACGAGGATTGATTGATATAGATAATGATTCTCATGGATCACCAAAACAAGAGTCTGATAAGAATGATGATGAGAGTGATTGTGGAATAGAGATTGTTAAAAGTGTTCCTAAATTGGAAAAGATTGTTTCAAAAGTAGAGAAACCAGTTCAATTGAAATGCACAACTAAATCTAGTAAAATATGTTCATCGAATAGTATGACACGAGACATTAAAAATAGCTTGATAAAACAATATTTATCTGAAATTAGAAATATGACATACGAAACATTTAATATTGTTCCATTTAAGAAGGTAGCAGAATTACAAAAATGTCCTAAATCAAAATAATTAATTTGTTTATAAGAGATGTGTTCGGTCATAAGCCAGATAATTTATTATGATATAATATTATTTTTTATCATAAATAGTTTTAATATATATTATAATAACTTTTTTGAAATTTCATTTCAAAAAAAGTTGAAATCACACAATATCTATATATCCTTTAATGCGTATTATAGGGTCATAATAGCCTTTTACACAGACACAGACATAGCAATGGCAGTAGCAGTGGCGGAAGAAGCAGAGTTTACTGAGGTAGCATCCAAGTGTCGGAAATGCAATGATCATACAATCGGAATACACGATCCTGATTCTCGGAAATTTCGTGATGTCATCATGGAATATCATTTCCAAATTTTTTGTGATGTTATTACCAGAATTTATTTTAACGAGAAGAAGAAGTCTGAAAAACAGACTGAAACATATCGGATTTGGATACCGTATCACGATACCTACACTGGAATCATCCATCATCGAGAGACAACTTTGAAGGAGCTTAAAAGAACTAGATTCTATGACATTCTGTTCAAGAGATATATAGTTAGAGATTGTTCAGTTGTGTCTAGTTTTACTACCATTTTGCAATATTTATATGGAAGAAGTATCAAGGTTCATGAGTTTCTTGACAAACATTCTCATAGTTGCAAAGTATTAGAGATGCATGAACCAGTTGTTCGGAACGCTGAAATATTGACGGAATTCGAAAAAGTTGTCATAGCCGAAGTCGAGAAATTTATTTCGAAACCAGTCAAAGCCAAGAAAGCCGTATCAACTGATGATACTGATGCTGATACTGTTCATGTTTCATTTTCTTCTGAAGGAAAAGGTGAAGAAGTTGATGTTGTGAAAGAGGTTGTGAAATCGTCAATCTTTCAGGAGTATGGAGTTGTTATTGACTTCAGTAAATATGGAGACAAGAAAGACGAAATTGATGAGTTTATAAACAAAACTCTACATAAGTTTGTATCTCAACAAGATACAGAGTTGTCCGTCAAAATAATTTCGTTAAAGGCTTCTTTTGAGAACGAACAACTTCGGATAGATACCACCATAAAGAAATTACAAGAAGAGATTCAGACTCTTCAGAGACTAAAACTAAGAACTAACGAGAAACATACTGAGTCTCTCGTCACAACAAAAGGAAAACATAGAACTATGATTAAGTTTGACTTGGAACAACAAACAAGAAAATTCTTAGAAGAAATTTATTATGAATCGTGTATGGTTTGCACAGACAAGTTAAGTGATGATAAATTTTTATTGCTTGACTGTAAACACAGGATCTGTAAAACCTGTTATATATTATCATACAATCTTCCCAAAGCGGGAGGCATGTTGAAGTCTGGGATTATTCTTAAGTGTCTAGTTCCAGATTGCCATCAGGAAATACCATCTAGTAAAGTTAGGCATGTTATTCCTACTAAAGAAGCTCGAGATTTTTACGCCGAAGAGGCGGTAAAATACGAGTCAATACCTTTGCAAGAATTGAGAAGTTTCTACATTTGTTATTGTTGGCAGTGCAAAACATCATACACTGTCAAGAGGGCATGTGGTGATATCGTGACACAAACGAGGTGTGATAAGTGTATTTCCAAAGATCCAACTATTAAACTCGTATTCTGTGCAAACGAAGACTGTCGAGCCTATCTTGAACGAAGGGACGGGTGCAATGCATTACATGCGTGTTATTGTGGAACACACACCTGTTATGTTTGCGGAGAAAGACTTGGTGGTATTGCTGGACATGATGAAACACATTTTGCAGAAACGGCAAAATACAAACGCCAAGATAGATACTTTCATGACGAGTGTTGTCAGGGGCGTGGTAAAACATTACTCACACCAACAAAAGTCACCAAAGATGGTAAACTGTTAAAGGAAGGTGAAACCATGATAAAAGACGGAACAGTCATCGGAGAATTACGCCCATATATCGAGGCCGTCATCAAAGAAGGCAATGAAATCAAAGAAGCCAAAAAACCTAAAATAGGAGGTGGTGGTGATGGCGGTGGTGGCGGTGGTGGTGGCGGTGGCGATGGTAGACTACGATATGATGGTAACGATAGTGATGGTGACTATTAGAAAAAATAGAGACAAATTATGATTTTACATCCAAGGCTTGCCCCGCAAGCCCGCCGAGCCATCTCAGCGAAACAAAGAAACCAAGAAAAAAGTTGAAAAAATTTCGATCTATGTATAATTATATATATTAGTATATAATTATAGATATGAGTTCACAAATGAGAAATTCGCGAGGTGGAATTGGATACAGGAAGAAAAAGACTAGACGAGATAAAACTGTCGTCAAAAAAGAGATCTTATTGGATGTTGAAAATGGGGATGGCTATTATGGAAAGGTGTTGAAGTTGCTAGGAACCAATCGTGTGTTAGTTAAGTTGCATAACAATATTGAAACTCAAGTTACAATTCCAGGTAGATTATACAAACGAGTTTGGATCAAACCAGATCATTATATACTTGTTAATAATCTTATGGAGATTGAAAAAGTTTACAATGATTTTGACAAAGATACTTCTGAAGTCAAACGAGTCTTCGGAGAAAAGACTGGAGAAGATTCTTCGGAACAAATAACAACTATTCACAAAGTCAGTGATCTCGAAAGGAAACAAGAAGATAAACTCAGATATTTAAGTAGATCTGAAGGAAGACATTTTACTAATCCTGAAGAATTGGAAAAACAAGATAAACAAGACAAACAAGACAAACAAAATAAAGAAGATTCCAATATAGATGACTTCGATATTAGTCAAATATAAAAAATTGATTTTATAATTATTTTAATGAATGAAATATTATTATTTCCTTCATCATGGAAATAAATTATGAAACTATTGAAGATATTAATGATTGTATTTTAGAAAAAATAAGAAAACGAGTTCGTGCAGGTTGTTATAAACTGTGCGATGAATATGTTCTTGATGATGAAGCTAAAAAAGACTTGGAAATTTTCATATCTAGAGAACAGAATTCATTTGTGCAAGATTTTTTACATACTTATGAGTGGTAATCGAGATTATAATGATATTCGTTATAGCTTTTACCAAAATTATTCGAGATAAAATATAAATTATCACAAAACCGCAAACATTTTATTACAGTATTTTCGAAAAAGATACTAAATTGTTAATGTGGTATATTCGTGAATCAGCTAAATATATAGATTTAGATCCTAATGAACTCAAAAAAAATATATATATGTAGATGTATGACATGTAATGTTAGTTTCAAATCAGAAAAAACATGTGGAGGTGTCATAGCGAAACAATGTAGTGGTTGTATTGAAAAAGAATCCAAAATAACTTATTGCTCTAATGAACATTGTCGAATGCCTATATCAAGAATCAGTGGTTGTAATGTAGTAAGATGCATATGTAAGACATATACATGTTTTATGGCAAGTTTAGATAATTCTTGCAGTTTTTAACTATATATATTTTTTGCGTTTAACTTAATAAAATATTAATATATATATTTATTATAATGAGTCGAGAAGCAGTAGAAAATCGTTTTACAAATATTTGTAAAGACGATATTAATTATAATTATTTTAATGATATTATTAGTATACTTATAATTATAATATAGCTTCATTCAAACTTTAATCGTTGGATTCTAATTAAACTTTTTAAAGAAAAATCCAAAGATTATCCTTTGTTTGATAAACAATATTTTTTGGATCTATTTAAGGCACTCAAAAGCAAGTTGCGGAAGAAAACCAACAAGAGAACATAAAGAAAATATCGATTTTTTCAATAAAATGCTACCCGATTTTATAAAGCTATTACCAAACTATAATAAAGATAAAAAGTTAGAACATCATAAACTGGATTCTACTAATTTATCATTTATTTATCAACCATTAG
>Ga0194120_10006324_pt1 | contig 16812 bp, 18 predicted proteins | sample TA2MahCa65mmetaG_FD_148642 | JGI IMG/M metagenome (GOLD analysis project Ga0194120, IMG submission 148642) | Freshwater microbial communities from Lake Tanganyika, Tanzania - TA2015019 Mahale Deep Cast 65m | ecosystem: Environmental > Aquatic > Freshwater > Lake | place: Tanzania: Lake...
CTGGGTAGTGGAGGTATCACACTCGTGGCTGAACCGATTCAGAAAGCTGTTGGTTCGCTATGAGAAGAGAACAGCAAGCTATGTGGCCCTAGCGCAATTGGCTTGCGCCATCATTGCCTACAGAAAAGTAGGCGTTATTTACGGATAAACACTTAGAATAGCCGAAACTACTCCTTGACTACAAGGGGAGGAGGCGATGGCAAGCCGATAACAAATCCGGGACTCTTATCAATGGGTGCAGTATCATCTTGTTTTGTCCCCTCGCTCAGCGGGGGACTACAGGGGGGTAGAAGTGCAACTCCATATTGCCCTCCCTTTCATTCCCCCCCGCGAAGCAGGGGGGAGAAGACAAGAACTTACTGCACCAAGTAGTAAAAAATGTCCCTCAAATTCTCATATCCTCAGCAACCCTCTAAATCCCCGCGCAGCATAGTAAGACTCGGCGCCGTTGTGACAGGTGAAGACGGTGTCGTAGCGGCGGTCGCAAAATAAGGCACCGCCGAGTCTTCTAATCCTCTCCGGCGTCAGCACCCAACTCGAAGTCCGGGTGTCGAAGACGCCCCGTTTCTGCAATTCGCGATACTGCTCTTCCGATAACAATTCAATGCCCATTGCGGCAGCCATCTCGACGGCGCTGCCGGATGGTTTGGCTTCCTTGCGAGCGTCGAGCGCAGCGCGGTCGTAGCAAAGGCTGCGACGGCCGGGGGGGCTTTCGGCTGAGCAATCGACGAATATTAACTCGCCTGTCGTTCCGAAAAAATCAACGACATTGGGCTCGCCGCCAGTCTGCTCCATCTCCGTAAGCGACCGAAGTTTTCCGGGATTCGCCTCGAGCCGGGCTTCCACATCAGACCACTTCAGACCCGGATGGCGGGATACATTGTGCTCGAAACGGGCAGCAAGTATGCTAATTTCACTCATGCGACCCGGTTAGTTAGTTTCCCCAATCCCTCGATCTCCAATTCGACTTCGTCACCCGACTTCAGCCAGTCGTCGTGGTCGAAGCCGCGTTCGAGCAAGCAGCCATTGCCTACCGTGCCCGAGCCGATGAGTTCCCCGGCGAAGACGGTGGCGTCCTTGGAGGCGCGGGCGATCATATCGCCGAAGGACCAGTAGATGTCAGCCCAGTTGCCATCGGAGACGATTTCGCCGTTGACGCGGGCGGTCATCCGCAGATCGTAGCCCCGTCCTTTGCGGCGATCTTCGATCTCGTCGGGCGTAACGAGCCAAACCCCGAGCGAAGTGGCGAAGTCCTTGCCTTTGGCAGGTCCCATATTGGAAGCCATCTCCTCGCGCTGGAGGTCGCGCGCCGACCAGTCGTTCAAGACGCAGAAGCCGGCGATAAGGGTCTCCGCATCTTCCGGCGCAAGGTCCGATCCGCCACCGCCCAGGACCGCGCCGATCTCGAGTTCATAGTCCCACTTCATGGAAGTCCTCGGGAATGGGATATCCGCGCCCGAGGTCGAGATGTTATTGGGATTCGAAAAGTAGAAGATTGCCAGACGATACCAGTTCGGATCGATCTCTTGGCCGCGCAACTTGCGAGCGTTGCGGACATGGGTCTCGAAGGCGTAAAAGTCGCGAAAGGTGCGCGGCCTGCGGATGGGAGACAGGTAGGCGACATTTCCTTTGGGATGGACGAGGTCGCCCGACCGGCGGGCAAACTCGAGCATTTCACGAGTCTCATCGAAGGCTTGCGGCCAATTGAATATAAGTTGCTCGAGCGAGAGGCCGTGAAGCGGCTTATGGAGCCGCACCGCGGTTTGATTCACATCGACCGTTCGTCCCTCGACTTCAGCGCCGACGACGATCAATCCATCGACCTTCATATTGCAAAGTCTCACGTCCCGCCTCCGGTTAAGATAACTCCCGCCCCTATGATTACCAGCGCCAGGCCGGTTACCAATTTTTCGTGATGTTCAAGATAATGCCAATTCAAGGATTCGATACCGCGCAACGATAAATAGACCAGGAGCAACATCCCTCCGACCGTCAAAGCGAGATAAATCAACGATAGCAAGATAATGCCGGTCCAGCCGAATCCGGCAGCGGTCAGGTAATAGGCTTCAATCTCCAGACAAGGCGATAAGAACATAGCCAGCAGCAGCGGGCCTATTAGAATCAGGTTGCGGCCTAAACTTCGATTGCGAATTTGATGCTGATGTTGGTTTTCCCCACCCTTCTCATGCGTGTGCCCATCTTCATCAGCATCAACATCAAGATCAGCATCATGGTGGTGATGGTGATGCCCTCCCCTGCCGAGCCGGTCCATTACCAGATAGACAACACCAAGCGCAATGAGGATCGCAGGCGCTACGGTCTGCGCATAGAATTCGAACCGGTCGGCCAGACCGATTCCGAACCAGCCGATGATGAAGCCGATCAAGATAGTGCTGGCGGTGTGCGCCAGGCCGGCCAGTGCTGTGATCCCGAGGAGTCGCGAAACCGTCCAACGTTCGCTGCGGCCCATCAGGACGAGGGGAATCCAGTGATTGGGGATGAGGGCGTGAATGCCTCCGAGCAAGACAGCACCGAAGGCGAGGCCGGAAAGGGACATCATTTAAGCAGCGCGGCTGGCAGTTTCTCCAATTTCTTTGTAACCCGATTAACCCGCAGCGCCGCGGATTCAAGGATGGTTACGCCCAGGAGCGGTTCGCAGCCTTCCGGGCCAAAGATTATTTTGCCCGCTGCAGTCCGACCCAGTACCTCAAACCGTGCAAAACCATACTCAAAAGCAATGCGGCGTCCGTCGGCCATTTCGTATCGCATCGAGCCTTCGGATTGGATGCCCAGTTCCGCGGCTTTTTCCCTCGGAAGAACCGAATCGGTCGCACCAGTGTTAACCAGAAAATCACCAGTGAAGCGTTTGGTCGATCCCACCGGAGTAACCGTGACCCTTGCGTATGTCGTCCCCATTCAGCCTCCCGTTAGATGTTTCCCCTCCGGCGCTGCTCTTCCTCGATCGACACAAACAATGCTCTAAAGTTCCCCTTGCCGAACGAGATCGCCCCTTTGCGCTGGATGATCTCAAAGAAGAGCGTCGGACGATCCTCCACCGGTTTGGTGAAAAGTTGCAGCAGATACCCCTGGTCATCGCGGTCCACAAGGATGCCCAGATTGGCTAACGTTTCGACGTCCTCATCGATCCTCCCGACCCGGCTGATCAGGTCTTCGTAGTAGGTGTCGGGCACATAGAGAAACTCGACGCCGGCGTTCTTCATCCGGCTGATGGTGGCGACGATGTTGTCGGTCGAGAGTGCGATGTGCTGGACGCCAGGAGTTCGATAGTAGTCAATATACTCTTGAATCTGGCTCTTCATCAAGCCGGATGCCGGTTCGTTGACCGGAGCCCGGACAATGCCGTTGCGGCTCGTCATCACCTTCGAGCGGAGCGAAGAATAGTCGGTCGAGATGTCTTTGTCGTCGAAATGCGCCAGCAACTTAAAGCCGAAGACTCGGGCATACCAATCGACCCAATGCTCCATCCGGCCATCTTCGACATTGGTGACGATGTGGTCGATGACCCTAAGGTCTCCCGCAGGAGTGATCCGCACCTTATCTGAGCGCGGCTCATAGTGCGGCAGAAACGCGCCGTGGTAGTTGCGGTCTTCGATCAAGCGGTAGCAGGTATCGCCGAAGGCTCGAATCCCGGCGATGACCGCTTCGCCGAAGTCGTCGCGATAGACCGTCGGCTCGAGTTCCGACGCAGCGCCGTTCCGGACGAGGGCGTCGAACGCCCGCCGTGCGTCGGGGACGCGGTAGGCGATCATTGCCACACCGTCGCCATGCAAGAGATGGTGCCTCGCGATAGGACTATCGGGGCCAAGCGCAGTGGTCAGGACGATGCGCACGTCGCCCTGCTCGAGGACATACGAGGCGCGGTCGCGCACCCCCGTCTCCGGCCCGGCGTAAGCCGTCAACTGGAAACCGAATGCCTCACGATAGAAGTAAGCCGATTGCATCGCGTTGCCGGCCCAGACCTCGAAGTGGTGGATGCGCTCGATCTCGATCGCATCGGGATCGCCGAGGTCATACTGAGGCTCAAAGAGGCCGTAACGGCCATTCGACTTCAGCAGTTGCTTCTCTTCGGCGGTAAGCGGTGGCGGTGAAGATATGGTGTCGAGCATAGTAATGTCTCTTGCTGCAGAAGTTGCCTGAAAGCGAGCGGTATCCCGTGACTCGCGAGGCGATCCAAACCTCGTTCAGTTAATCACTAACGGCTCTATATCGCCGGGCGATAAAGGATACCGTTCGGTGCGAGGCCGACCGGTATCGTCGTAACGGCGGTGCGGGACGGGCAGTCTATGACCGTCACCGAGTGCGCCCGCTCGTTGCTCACCCAGGCCTTGGAGCCGTCGGAACTGAAGGTTATACCGTGAGCGCCGGCGCCGGCCTGAATGGTCGCCAGCGGCGAAAGCGTCGTCGTGTCGTAGATATGCACCTGACCGGCATCTTCGTTGGCGACGTAGAGTTCGCCCCGCGTCGGGTGGACGAAGGCCTGACCGGGTGTAAAGCCGAGCGGCAAGGTTGTCGCCACGGTTAGCGGTTCGACCGAGACCAGACTCGCGCTCCGGCTGCCTTCGCTGGTTACCCATGCGCTTCCGGAATGCGAAATCCAGGCTCCTACCGGAGTCGCTCCAACGGAGACACGGGTTATCGAGCCGTCGCCCATTATGGCGACACGCGCCAGCGTCGCGTCGCCGCTGTTGGCGACGAGCGCCCAACGGCCGTCAGGGGTGATGGTAACTTCGAGCGGCTCGCGACCGACGGCATAGGTTGAAAGCAACGTCAGCGACGGCAGCGCATAGCGCAGCACTGTCCCGGTGTTGGCGTTGGCAAAGAGCAGCCCCGATCCGTCGGTCGTCGGGACGGCGTTATGCACGACACCGCTCACCGTCAAGCGTCGTGCCTCGAGCAGCGTCCGACTGTCGAGCAGGATGACCCGCGAGGTGATCGTCCCGCCGTGCCCGCCATGACCGCCGCTGCCGATGATGTCGGTTCCAGCATCGGAGATATAGAGCGTCCGGCGGTCGGGGGAAAGATAGAGGTGGTGCAGATAGCGGACGCTGACGAGCGGCTGTAAGGCGGTCAGGCGGTTAAGGACCGGGTCGATCACGGCGATGTCGCCCGAGCCGCCGTCGCAGACGAGAACGACATCGGTGGATAGGTCGAGGTCGAGCACCTTGCGGATCATCGGTCCGGTCGAGCAGACGGTGCGGATCTCATCGTCGCTCACTCCCCCCATCATCATCCCGGTGCCCATTCCTGGCATGCCGCCCATTCCGGTTGTGTCGTGATGCGGCCGGTGCATTCGGCCGTCTCCACCGCGCATCATGCCCATCAGTCGGACGGTGTAGGTCTGCTCGGGCCGAAGCGGACTTGCGGGCTGGAATGTGCAGCGCATCGAATCGCCGCTCCAGACAAACGTCCCCGGCACGGGCAGCGAACCGACTCCCCATCCGGTGTGAAGACTGAAGTTGCTCTCGACCGCGCGCGACATCGCGCGGTCGAAGCGGAGCCTAATCACAGCATCGAGTCCAATCTCTGTCGTGCCGTCGGGTGGATCGATGGCGATGCTCACCTCGGAGTCGCCGGGGTCCATCATATTATGGCCGTCCGAAGCGCAGCCTGAAATGAGGGCTGCTGACATCAGTGCGGTAAACGCGAGTTGCAAGGCAGAGCGGTTCATTGCCAGTTCCTTCATCGAATGTTTTTAAGTTAGTCGAAAGCCCCGCAGGAGCAGACTTGTAACCACCCCCCTCACTTGGGCGGGAGCAAACTTTCGTCAGGAAGATAGTCGAGTCCCGGTTCTATCTGGGCGATCCGCACCCCGGGCTGCCTTAGATGATACGCATAATTGAGATAGATGAGGAGTGCGGTGAGACCCTCGACGGTGCGGCAGACTTCGCCCGAGCCAACATCATAGGAGGGGAGTCCCATCTGACGCAAAAGTGCCATTACGCGGTGTTTGGCCGAGAGGTCGTCGCCGACGATCAGGACATCGCTGCCGGGTGACTTGTGGTGGTTGATGAGGGCGGTTGCGGAGGTGTTCTTCAAAGCCCCGACTACGTCTGCGACGCCCGAAAGAACGGCTTGTGCCTCCTGGGTTGCCGAGCCTTCGGGCGGCCAAAGGTTTTCGATCTGGTTTGCCGGATTAACCGGGGCGGTTACATCGACGACGATTTTGCCCTTGACGAAGGGTTGGATCGCGGTCAGAGCCTCGCGGTGACCGGTGATAGGCGTCGTGATGAAGACCATATCGGCTTCGGCGGCTGCGACTTCGTTGGTCGCGGCTCGGAAGCGCTCGGTTGGAAGTTCGACAAACGTCGGCAGACCTCGCGCCAGATGCTCAGCCCGACCGGGATCGCGCGAGCCGATGATGGCGGTATGTCCTGCGGCAGCGATGCGCACGGCAACGCCGGCGCCCTGCCAGCCCGTCCCGCCGACGACGGCGATTAGCAACGGGATAGTCCGACCGCCATCACCCTTCCGATCGGGGCTTCAGCAGCGGCAGCACTTCATCGTGCGTCCGTTCAAGCGTATGTAGAACTTCGCTCATCGGCATCGCGCCGAAGTTGAAGATAAACATCAGATGATCGGCGCCGGCGTCGATGAAGTTCTGCATCATTCCGGCGGCTTCATCGGGCGTCCCCATCGCGACGACGCCCCGGTTGAGGCATTCGTCATACGAGGCGTGACGGGCATAAAGACGGCTATAGACGTAGATTTCGAGGTGCTTGCGCGCCAGTTCGTCGTCCGTCGCCGGCTTGTCGCCGACATGGGTGTGCACCGCGGCGATGATCTCGCCCCGACCGGGTCGCCCCGACTCAGCCCAGCCCTTGCGGTAGTTATCATAGATCGACTTGAGTTCGCCGATCCGGTCAACCGTTGCATAGGGGATGGTCATGATCGGATAGCCCCGCTTGCCGATGTAGTAGGCGGCTGTCTCGGCCAGCACTGCGACAGGCGTCTCCAACTTCCGCCCCTGGTAGGGGGTGATATTCAATTTGACGTTCTTGAAGTTGTAGAACTCGCCCGCGTAAGAGAAACGCTCGCCGGTAAGCGCATGCTCCATTATGGCGAGCGTTTCGTCGAACCGTGCCCGCTTGGTCGCGGGAGACATCGAAAAGCCCTCGAACTCGTGCATCAGGTATCCGCTGCCGACACCGAGGATCAACCGTCCTTGCGAGAGTTGATCGACCAACGCCCACTGCTCGGCAACCCGCAGAGGATTGTGAAATGGCAGTATCGAGACCGCCGGGCCGAACTTGATGCGCGACGACTTCATCGCCACGGCTCCAAACAGCACCGCCGGATCCGGTACAAGGCCATACTCGTGGAAGTGGTGTTCGGCGTTGAAGTAAGCATAGTAGCCGGCGTCTTCGGCGGCTTGCACCAGTTCGACCTGCTCCATCAGGAATCGGTTCGGGTCGGTCTGGATATCAGGATAGAAATCGGAGACAGAGAAGAGGGAGTATTTCACGGGTTATATGGTTAATTGGCTTTAGGCTTTGGGCTGTCAATCAGGCTCGTAGCGGCTCAAGGCTCAGGGCTTAAGGCTAAAGGCTTTAGGAACAATCGCGCCAACGGGGCATACGCCTGACGGATCCAATACCTAATGAAGACGCGATGCGCCGGTATGGTGTCAGGTGTGAACACCTGACACCACGGCACCCAAAGGCCTGAAGCCTATGACCTTAAACCTACTTGTCGATCACCTTCGAGTAGTCGGCGTAACATTGGTAGAGGTCGTCGATGTTGGTCGTGTCGAAGCCGTCGAAGGCGGCGCCGCTCGGCCCGGCAAGGCGTTGGACGAACTCGACGAACGGCCCGTAGGGGACATTGGGTGCGATGAACATTTGACGAAGTTTGGCTCCGGCGCCGTCCTTGTAGGTCAGGACCGGGGTCATGAAGTTCCAGCCGAGCCGCTTCATCTCGCGGTGCAGTTCTTCCATATCGACATCGGGGTCGATGTTGTAGGCGGTGTGTTGGATGCCCTCGCCATAGCGTTTGACGAATTGGTTCACAGGAGAGACCAGGTCGTCCGAGACCGAAAGGCCGGTCATCGTCGCCCAAGGGTATTCGGCGCTCATTCCCGAAACGAGCGCAATGTGCGTTGCCGGCCAGCGGCTCGTGTGCAAGCGGACATGCTCGCGGAAGCCGAGCGACGACCACCGTTGAATGAACGGCTTCTCATTCGAGTTTGCCGTTACATAGGTGACGTGGTCTATGTGCCGGATCGACTGCAGAACGCCCGATTCCGACCGGGAGATAGGTGCTGTGGGGGGAGCGAACATGGATGCCTCCTTCGTAGTCGCGATTCTGAAAATGAACCGGCAGGGGTGCCCGTTCGGGAAGACTTCTGCCGGTGGTCAGGTTATTGATACGATATTGGAAGGCGGTTGTTGGTGTCTGGGGGTCGTTTGCCGGTCGCGAGAGAGAAAGCCGATGCAGGCCTTGAAGTCGTTGACGCAAGTGAGTAAATTGTTAGACTTATAAAGGACTGCGGCGGGAACGAACTCGCACTTCTTAAGTAAAGCAAACCTTCCTTCTATAACACGCACAGATGAGGCAACTATGCAATCCGTTCGTATCGAAAAGGACTCGATGGGCGAAGTCCAGGTTCCGGTTGAAGCCCTTTACGGGGCTCAAACCGCCCGGGCGGTCCAGAATTTCCAAATCTCAGGGTTGACTGCGCATCCGCACTTTGTGCGCGCCACTATCGAACTGAAAAAGGCTTGTGCCCGAGCCAACGGCGATATCGGAGCCTTAAAGTCGAATCAGGCTGAAGCGATCGTCAAGGCGTGCGACAAACTGCTCGGAGGCCAGTGGAAAGGCAATTTCGTCGTCGATGTCTATCAGGCCGGAGCCGGCACTTCGCACAATATGAACGCCAACGAGGTGATCGCCAACCTCGCCGAGGAGATGCTCGGCGGTCAGCGCGGGCAGTACAAGATCGTCAACCCGAACGACCACGTCAACTACGGCCAATCGACCAACGACACGATTCCGACCTCGCTGCGTGTTTCGGCGTTGCTTGGTCTTAACGTGCTCTACGGACAACTCGACCGGTTGATCGAGGCCATCGAGCACCTTTCCGAGCGTTATGCCTCATCGGTAAAGGCCGGAAGGACGCACCTGCAGGACGCCGTGCCGCTCACCTTCGGGCAGGAATTCGGTGGTTGGGCATCGGCTCTTAAAATGGCCCGCCGGCGACTCGGCGATGCCGCGTTTCATCTGCGCGAACTACCCCTCGGCGGGTCGGCAGTCGGCACCGGACTCGGCAGTGAGCCGGGCTACCGGAACCGCGCCGTCAGATACCTCGGCGAACAGACCGGTCTCGACCTCATTCCGGCCCCCGACCTCTTTGCGGCGATGTGGTCCCTCACGCCGCTCTCCAACCTGACCGGAGCGCTGCGAGACCTATCGCTCGACCTCGGCAAGATTTGCGACGACATCCGACTCCTTTCGTCAGGACCCCGGACCGGCTTTGGCGAAGTGAACCTGCCGGCGGTTCAGCCCGGCTCGTCCATCATGCCCGGCAAAGTTAACCCGGTGCTGGCCGAGATGACCAATATGGTCTGCTACCAGATCCGCGGCATCGACGTTACGGTTGCTGCTGCCGCCGGTGCCGGCCAACTCGAACTAAACGTGATGATGCCGCTCGTCGCCTGGAATATCCCTTACGCACTACAAATCCTCGGCAACGCGATGCAGGCGCTGGCTGAAAAGTGTGTCGTCGGGATCACTGTCGAAGAAGACCTCGGCTTGAAATATGCCGGTAGTTCGCTCGCACTGGTGACTGCGCTCAACCGCAAGATCGGCTACCTCGCCGCCGCCGAGATCGCCAAGAAAGCGATTAAGGAGGACATCCCGGTCGTCGATGCGATTCGCAAATCGGGGCTCTTCACGGAGGAGGTGCTGAAGGACTTACTCAACATCAACGCCCTGACGAAACAGCCGGCAGCGTGAGGAAGTCGTTGAGTCGTTGGGTCGTTGAGGGCAAAGAAGAAGAGAGGTCAAATTGATTGTGCCGTCGCTGTCCCTATCCGACGGCGGAGCGGTCAGATGAGGACATCTGACCGCACAATTGGCTTCCACCCCAGAGGTGAAAATAGCAAACGCCTATCGCTGGATCAGGGGTCAAATTCTCTACTGTCGCCTTCGACAGTATTATAAACATCAGCATAGACTAAGAATAATCAATTTCATAACATCACCCCCCCGGGTCCGCTTTGCGCCCAGTCCGACCGGAGACCTCCATGTCGGCGGGGTGCGGACGGCGCTCTTCAATTACCTCTACTCCCGCCACTACGGCGGGGAATTCCTGCTCCGGATCGAAGACACCGACCGCGAGCGCTCGACGCCCGAAGCGATTCAGGTCATCCTCGACGGGCTGAAGTGGATCGGCATCGAGCCGGACGAGCCGGTCGTCTATCAATCTCAGCGCATCGACCGGCATCGCGAGGCGGCCTATCAGATCCTGGAATCGGAGCTTGGCTACCGCTGCTTTTGCAACCCCGACGAATTGGCCGCGCGTCGCGAAGCCGCTCGCGCTTCCGGAATGCAGTTCAAGTATGACCGCGCCTGCCTGCGCTTGACTCCGGCGGAAGTCGAGGCAAGACTGGCGCAGGGTCTCCCCTATGCCATCCGGGTGCGCGTTCCGGACGAAGACCTGACGTTTGAAGACGGCGTTCACGGTGCGGTAAGGATCCTCGGCTCGGAACTCGAGGACTTTGTCCTGTTGCGCGGTGACGGGACGCCGACCTATATGCTCGCAGTGGTCGTCGATGACGCCGACATGGGCATCACCCAGATCATCCGCGGCGATGAGCATCTCCTCAATACTCCCAAGCAGATCCTGCTCTATCGCGCCCTCGGGCGTCCGGTTCCGGCGTTTGCGCACGTGCCGCTCATTCTGGGCACGGATAAGAAGAAGTTGTCGAAACGTCACGGCGCGACGTCGATCACCTGGTATCGGGACCAAGGCTTCCTGCCCGAAGCGATGATCAACTTCCTCGGGCTATTGGGGTGGTCGCCGGGCGATGACCGGAATGTCATTGGTTTGGATGAGTTGATATCGCTCTTCGACATCGCGGGGATCATCCCTCACGGCGCGGTCTTCGACGAGGCGAAACTGACCTGGCTCAACAGTCAGTATCTAAGCCGCAAGATGTGGAGCGAGGTAGAGCCGGTGGTGCTTGCACTGGCGGACAGTGCGCTTGCGGAAGGGAGAATCGGCCACATTCCGGACGAGGCTTATCTGGCCAACGTCTGGGAGTTGCTAAAGAGCCGCATTTACCGGTTGGGCGACCTGTTTGGCAGCGCGCTCTATATGTTCCGCGACCCGGATTCCTATGACGGGAAAGGTGTCAACAAGCACTTTTCGGGACCCGATACTGCCGGGCAGTTAAGGGTGTTGGCAGGCGATTTCGGCGGGATCGAGGTCTTCGACGCTTCTTCGATTGAGGAGGTCGTGCGGAGGCGGGCGGAGGAGTGGGGCGTATCGGCCGGAGCGCTTATCCACCCGCTCCGGCTGGCAGTGAGCGGGACGACGGTCGGCCCCGGACTCTTCGAGATGCTTGAGGTGTTGGGCCGGGCAGCCGTCTTTGCGAGGCTTGAGCGGGCTGCGGAGTGGGTGGAGAGGATGCCTTCAGGCAAGTGATCAAGTATCAAGTGATCAAGACCAGAGGCAGGCAAAGTAACTCGACAGCCCTAATAAGGGCCCTAATAAGGAAATCCTAACTAAGCATATCAATGGCCAACGCCAACCTCACCAGCGCTAAAAGAGCCCAAAACGACGAGTTCTATACCCAATACGACGACATCCAGAAAGAGATGGAATCCTACTTCGAATACAACCCCGCCGTATTCCGCGATAAGGTCGTCTATTGCAACTGCGACGACCCCTCCGAGAGCAAATTCTTCGAGTATTTCGTTCTCAATTTTAAGAAACTTGGATTGAAGCAGTTTACTATTAATCGGGGCATCAAATAGTAGCATCAGTAGGACGGACATACTTGTCCGTCCAAAGGGCAGGCAGCAATGCCTGCCCTACTGGAGAATACCGCAATTATCTGCACCTATTAATAAGTGATGAGACGTTAGCGGCGCAGCTCGGCATCGATAAGACGCCGGTCTTTCTGGTAATACTCGGTGACGAAGTCCTATCGGCATCGACCGACGGCCTGCCCAAACTGCTCAATTCAGAACCGGTCCAAGCCGTGCTTCTGGCGCAGTAGGGAGCCCGGAGGATAACCTCGCGCCAACTTGCTCTTCATCACTCGCAAATTCCTTCCTTAGTTCGTATATTGTTTCGATTTGGCTGCCGTCCGGCGGGGACGCCGGATGGCTCGCACGACACCCCAACAGAACCTAAAGAGAATCTCATATGTTCACCAAACTGTTTCGTCTTTCAAGTCTGACCGGGCTGATGCTTGCGCTGGTCTGGGCGGGCTGTTCAATCGATGCTCCGGTCTCGCCCGATACAGCATCGGACACCGGCAAACTCTCCGCCGGCACCGATGACGACCAGGGTATGGAAGTTCAGCCGGTCTTTCGGCGTAACATGGGAAACGGGCGATTCCTGACGGTCTTCGTCGATCATGCCCATCCCGAGCGGCACAATGCACGTCCAGGCCCGGCGCCTTCCTGTTCCGATCCCAACACTAATCAAGCCTACCTCGAACTGGGAGTCGAATGGGCCAACCTGGGGCTGGCGCTCGAATACCACACCTACGGGCAGCCGCGCGGTCTGGCCACAGCCGATGTCCGGGATGCGCTCGCGGCTTCCGTTGCGGCGTGGGAGAACGCCTCCGGCAGTGACTTGGCCAACCTCAACAACAATAATGGCAATCGCGGGCCGGTCGCAGATGGCGTTAACGTCGTCGGCTGGCGGAAGTTGATTCCGCAAACGGTCCTTGCCGCCACCTGGATATGGGATGATGGAAACGGGAACATCATCGAAGCCGACGTCTTCTACAACACCAGCCAAAAGTGGTCGGTAAACGGGGCCATCAACCCCGGTAGCACCGCTTGCGGTGAGAACTTCGATGTCCAAGCCATCGGCACTCACGAATTCGGCCACTTCTTCGGATTGGGGCACGTTTCCAGCGACGGCAACGGCGGCAATGGCAACGAAAACGACGCCACGATGGCGCCGACAGCAGCCAAGGCGGAACTGCAGAAACAGACGTTGACCCCCGGCGATGATGCCGGCATCAATGCAGTCAAGGCGGGGTAGTCGCAGAGGTTTAGCCTTGAAGGGCTGAAGCAACCGAAGTCGCAAGTCACCTGGTGGAGACGCACGGCGAATGGCTGCGGTTGGGCCAGATCACTCGTCACCGACTGTAGAGTAGTGTCTTGTAGGGCGGGATAGTCCCGCCCTGCAAGATTGAACAATCGCTGCCTGTTTACACTATTTCTCATACAACACATTCCTTCTGTCATCATTATTATTAATAGGTGCAGTTTCATTTTGTCACGTCCCCGCTCTGCGGGGGGACTGCAGGGGGGAATATGGAGCAATCCAGTTTTACCCCACCTTCGTTCCCCCTTGTAAAGCGGGGGGGAGAATACAAGAACAATCTGCACCAAGTAATAATTGGAACATTCCATGTCCAAGATCAATACCTATCTCAACTTCCCCGGCACGGCTGAAGCCGCGTTCGAATTCTACAAAGCGGCTTTCGGTGGCGAGTTCTCCGTGGTCGTCCGCTTCAAGGACTTTCCTATGCCTGGAGTAACGATCCCGCCCGCCGACGGCGATAAGATCATGCACATCGGCCTGCCAATCGGCAGTAAAGGCGACGTCCTGATGGCCAGCGATAACCTGGAATCACTGGGCCAGAAGCTGGTCTTTGGCAATAACTCCTACGTCTCGGTGCATCCCGAGAGCCGTGAGGAAGCCGACCGCCTATGGGCCGCTCTCACGGCCGGCGGTGAGATCGAAATGCCGATCGCCGATCAGCCCTGGGGCGACTACTGGGGCGCGTATCGAGATCGCTTCGGCGTCAAGTGGATGATCGACTACGCACCGCCGCGGCAATAGTATGGCGGCTAATGGGTTGCGCTTAGGGTAGATATCCGAATCTGCCGAATAAAAGGCGGATTGCAATCCCACTTACGCGTACACTCACTCTTGGAAAGGAAGAACATTTTCTTTCCGGCAATTGAGTTTGCCTTTTACGGCTTAGTGAATAAACCTACTTTCGAGCATTAACATGCAATCCCTCATCAATCGCAATATCCATATCGTCAAGGGTCAGGTCGCGCGCTGGGCGCATGCCGGCCTGCCCGACGGCACCTACGAAGAGGAATGGGGCCGTTACGGCTTTTCCGGACCGGTTACGCACCTCTACCACCTGCATCCTCCGACCGGCTGGAAGGCCATCGACGGCCCGCTCCGGCCGCATGCCCTCGCGCCGCTCAAGATGCCAGTGAAGGACGGCGAACGCGGCATCTTTCTCTACAACCCCGACGTCGCAATGGGGATCGAGTGCGCGGAAACGGAGTGGGACTACTTCTTCCGCAATGGGGAAGCCGATGAAGTCCTATTCGTCCACACCGGCTCGGGCCGGATCGAAACCCAGTTGGGGCCGCTCAACTACCGGCGGGGCGACTACCTCCATCTGCCGCGCGGCACGACCTATCGGCTGATACCGAAAGAGGCGACGACGCTGCTCACCATCGAGGCCTTCTCCGGGCCGTTGCAACAGCCTGACCGGGGCCTCATCGGCCAGCATGCGCTCTACGACCCGGCGATCCTCGAATACCCCGAGCCGTCGCCGGACAAGAATCTCCGGGCCTGGAAGATTCGCGTCAAACGGCTCGGCGCGGTTACGACCTTCACCTACGATCATTCGCCGATGGACGTAGTCGGTTACAAGGGCGACAATCTTGTTTGGCGCCTGAACATCGACGACATCTGCCCGGTCAACAGCCATAAGATGCACCTTCCGCCGCCGGCGCATACGACCTTCGTAGGGGTCGGGTTCGTGATCTGCTCGTTTCTGCCGCGACCGCTCGAGACGATGGAAGGCGCGGTCAAAGTGCCGTTTTACCATTCCAATGTGGACTACGACGAGGTGCTCTTCTACCACGACGGCGACTTCTTCAGCCGCTCGGGAATCGAAGCCGGGATGGTAACGCTTCATCCGGGCGGGTTCCCGCATGGACCGCATCCGAAGGCCGTCCGGCGCACCGACACCAAGGTCTTCACCGACGAAGCCGCGGTGATGCTCGACACGTGGCGTCCCCTGGTCCTGACGCCAGAGGCCGAAGCGGTGGAGTGGCGGGAGTATTGGAGTAGTTGGATGGAATAGGGGTAACATGCCTCATCTCCCGGAATGATCCCCGGCGGCGGTCTGCGGGATGGTGTTGATGCTGGCCATTGAGAAGAGGCTTGCGTAGAGGAATGCATGAGCGTATATTGCTTCGGATGCAGGAGTGCGTCCGGCTTGGAAACTACTCCTTCCGAGATCACGCGCATGACGAAGCGGACGCAGAGGACTTTACCGATCTGGAGGTTGAAAGAACCATCCTGTCCGGGAAAATCAGAGAACAGCAGCGAGACGCCGCCACCGGCGAAGCTAAATACATCATTATCGACTTGGAAGGTGATCTGGAAGTCGTAGCCAAACTTGGCCCGACGGGCCGCCTCTACATCATCACCGTTTATACAATCTGAGCCCAACTATGCTTTGCGATAACTGCGGGAAAGAGGGAGTCTTCGTCAGGAAGGTCACCAAGAGTTACGGCAAGGGCGACGACCTGATCTTGATCGAAGACGTCCCGGTCATCCATTGCCCGCACTGCCACGAGAGTTACCTCACCGCGCAAACCGTTCACGCTATCGGTGAGGTGAAGCGCGCGCGCAGGAACACCCGCCGCCGCACAGTCGAGGTCGCATCCCTCGAATAGGTCATCATCATCCATCTTTTGCATTCTTCACCCCTCCATCATCATCAAGAAAGGCCAAACCCATGACCCGCGCCATCACCTCCCTCGCCTCGGCCCTTGAGAGCCTGTTTGCCGCAATTTATTGCGGCTTGCGCCCGGTAGCGCCCCGATTTATCGGGGGACCCTCCTTGGGAGCACTCTGCCTGCTCGGCGCGGTCTGCGGTATGGTGTTGGGAGGTGTGGGGGAGGCGTGGGGGAGGGTGGAATTTCTATGGAGTCATTACTATGGTGGAGAACCTCGGGAAACCTCATCCTCGATTACAGCTTATAATGGAGGCATGCTTCTTGTTGGGACTGTTTCGACGCCTGGAAATGGATTTTCAAACATATTGCTGCTCAAGTTAAATAATGCTGGCGACTCGCTTTGGTCAAGACTCTATGGTGGACAAGTGTATAATCAAGCAGCTTCTCACATAATTGATGCAAGCAACAATGTAGTCGTTGCCGGCACAGTTTCACAAAGACAAGGTGATTATGTCATTTACAAGATTGACGTGAATGGCGATCTTGTCTGGTCCAACGCATACGGTGGAAATAGTGGAGATAATGCATATTCCTTGACGGAAACCTATGATAATGGATTCGCAGTAGTTGGTGTTTCGTTTTCGCAAGGAAGAGGTGGGATTGACCTATGGCTGATAAAGGTCGATGGCGATGGCGATTTAATATGGTCAAATGTTTTTGGGGGAGCTGGCCATGAAATTCCCTATTCCATTTTAGAACTAGATGATAACGGATTGCTGATATTAATGGGGTCATTTTATTATAGACACATTCAGGCGGCATAGGCGACCTTGGGAGCTTTGAAGAACCGCCGGACTATGTCCGGTCGTTTCTGCGTCACACGAAGAT